>Ga0272441_10002814_pt1 | contig 34527 bp, 28 predicted proteins | sample SSMProp6N_FD_193582 | JGI IMG/M metagenome (GOLD analysis project Ga0272441, IMG submission 193582) | Marine sediment archaeal communities from Little Sippewissett salt marsh, Falmouth, MA, United States - SSM-Prop-6N | ecosystem: Environmental > Aquatic > Marine > Wetlands > Sediment ... | reverse complement strand
GTTTTGCCTCCGGCTTCCTCCCCACCGTACCTCACGATACCGCAGTTGCCCTTGGCTAGTGGTTCCGCTCACCACGGCCCACAGGGGACTTTCACCCCATAAGCTCTCGCACCATGCCCGGCGCACACAGAAGGCCCGTCACTTTAATCAGTTACGGGCCTTTTGACTGACCGCATTTTTCAAAACAGCAGGTTTGCGCGTTGAACACTTTTTTAAGCAACCGCCGCTTCACCAGAGCTCTATTCCTCGGCCCACTCCCGAATCCGGAACTGGCACTCCTTGTCCCCGTCGCCCATCCGGGAAATCACCTCCCAGCGGCCGCGCTTGTCCTTGGCGGCAAACTCCACGTCATACTTGCAGATAAAGTCGCAGACATTGTCGGTGATGCCCATTTCCCGGGCCTTGTCCAGAAAGGGACATTTGGTCAGGTGCTCGTAAAAAACCTGTTCGCCGTTTTCCTCCTCCTCATCGATTTCCAGCTCAAAACCCAGCACCGGAAAAGAGATCAGCTCCCGCTTCATCAGTTCCGGGATCGGCAGTTTGCCGCCGGGCAGATTCTGCCGCACCCGTTTCATGGTTTCATAGTAGAGCTGCTTATAAAGTTTTTCGCCTTCCTCGCGGCCCAGGAGTTTAATCAGGTCGGTATGAAGGTTGATTCGCTCGCCCGTGTAGGCGGAAATCAGTTTTTCCCGCTGCACTTCCAGGGGAATCGGCTTTTCCGGTCTGGGGACTTTCATAATACATCTCCTATCTGTAGGTTTGGCGTTTAATCTGAAAGTTATGTGAAATCATGTAACATGTAATTGATGTCCCCAAGGGTTCAAAGATTACAACCAACTGACATTATCCTTTAACAGTGTTCTCTGCGAGCGCTGTAAGAGCAAACTATTTCTGAACCTTGCCGATCACGGTGGCAATCTTCTCCTGGTCCGCCGCGATGATCTCCCGCATGCGCGTTTTCAGGTAGTCCGGCACTTCCGGCATGGCCATGAACTGCTCGAACACCACCGCGGTAAAATCGTACGGCGTTGCTTCGGCTTCATCCACCACAATGGGGTTTTTCATCGAAAGATCAAACAGGAAGTCCAGCTCCTTGACGGTAAAAAACCGGGGGAAAAAGACCCGTTTGCCGTAATCCGCCATCCGTTTGGGGTTTTTGACCCACTCGAAATGGTCTCCCCACCACTTGGTATATTCCGCAAACCCGGCTGCCCCCTGAAGCTCCCGGTCGCAGCAGACCGCGGCCTTGTAGCCGGCCATGGTGGCACACTGATACAGGCACTCGGCCCAGGCCGCGGCATCTCCCACGAAAAGAATTTTGCCGTGATACGGTGTGATCATCGGGGTCAGGAGCTCCACCATGGCCCCGCTCTTTTCAATGATTTCAGCATTCCGGAACCAGCCGGCATATGGGCCATTGTTGACAAAATAATCAATCAGGTCATTGGCATTACCGGCCGGCAGCACACACATCCCTTCCACCCGAAAGGCCTTGTCACCGTTCGGGCTGGGCACCATGATCAGCATCCCGGCGCGGCCGCCGAAGTTTTTCGCCCCGAAAAAAAACATGTCCCCGCGCTCACAGGGACAGTCCACGTTGACCATTTCATATTCAATGTGCGCCCCCTTGCCGTAAAAGGTCCGGGCCTTGTTGACGCCGCTGGCATGGGCGATCCGCGAGGAGAGTCCGTCAGACGCGATCAGGCGTTTGCAGGTCAGGGTCCGGTTCTGTCCCCGGGTCCGCACCAGGAGTTCCACCGCACTGTCGTCCTGCTTTGTTTTCAGCGCCACGGTTTCGGTCAGGAATTTCGCCCCGTTCCTTTTTGCCTGGTGATAGCGAGCGGAAAGCCAGGTGCTGGGATTGAACAGGTTGTAAAAAGGCTTTTTCAGGGTCCGGGCCTGCCAGTGCTTGCCGGAATCGGAAAACATGTGCGAGAAATGAATGCCTTCCATGGACGCCGGGTATTCGATGGTAAAACCGGTGTCCGTATAGTGCAGCAGCGATTTCCCGTCTTTCGGCTCCAGCCGGATATGTTCAAAATTGAACGGCTGATCCAGAAAACAGAACCCTGAAGCGGACCGGAAATTTTTATCCAGTATCGGTTTCTTGTCGATCCCCAGGACACGGATTTTTCTTTTCGCCAGCTCTTCACAGGCCATCAGTCCGGCCGGACCGCAGCCCACCACAATCACGTCATAATCGGTCATAGTTTGCCTTGTACTCATCGATCAGGGAACTGATATCAAACACCCTGCCGGGACGATGTTTTTCCCGGATCAGGGCCACCAGCGCTTCCAGAATTTTCAGCACGCCGTCCACATCGGTACATTCAGCCAGGGTTTGGGCGATTTTCGGAAAGCGGGCGCCGCTACCGCCGGCCACCACCTTGTATCCCATCTGCGCGACCCCGATCGCGGCTTCCGGGCAAAACTCCTCGCAGCCCCCGCACCGGATACACCGGCTTTTGTCAAAAACCGGCAGCCCGTCTTTCAGGGTGATGACGCCCAGGCTGCAGTAAGCAACGCACTGGCCGCAGCGGCTGCATTTCGCCGCGTCCAGCACCACATCGTAGACGCCCAGCACCCCGAAATCGGCGAAATAGGGCGGGGTGCAGGCGTTGGTGCAGCCGGTCAGGCCGATCCGGAATTCACAGTGCGGCATTACCGCGGTTTCGGTAAGACGCATCATCAGTTCGGTGATTTTCAGCTGTTTCAGTTTTTTTCTGAGTTCCGGCACCAGCCGTTTGATGTTTTCGATCTTGACATTCGAGGCCGCCCCGTACTGGATCGGACACATGGCGATCGAAAACAGTTCCGCGGAATCATCCTCAAAAAATTCCTCCGGCACCAGCGGCTCAGCCAGTGTCCCTTCGGCCATGGCCCGCAGCTTGCGCATCACGTCGCGGCCGATTGCCCGGCCGTAATTTTCTTCCGCCTGCGCGACAATCTCCGGCGTAATGACCGACAGGTTCTTCTTTCCCGCCAGGCGTTCGCATTCGAGTCGGGCATAAGAAACCAGCATCGGCGGCAACGGCAGATTTTCAACGGCCTCTGTTGCTTCTTTTGTCCACTCAACCATCTTTAGTCCTGTTGCTTCCGTTTTATCTCTTTTTCTGAATTTTCAAATATTGATGATAACACCACGATTGGTTTAAACAGTATAGCGGTGCACCGGCTGAACCGTATTCCCCATCGCTGAAAAATGCCATGAACTCAAGTTCTCGCTGTTCATTCCAGTGCTTCCCGCAGCCAGGGCTCAAGCGTCTGAAAATCGATGTTAAAGGCTTCCCGGACCTCCTGCATCTGCGCATCGCTGCACACGCTGTCCCGGGACATTCGGTAAAGAAAATCTTTCAGACCGCGGCTGCCGGTCAGAAGGGCCATCAGGGAAAACACCAGGTTCATCAGACCCAACGGCAAGCGGGTGATTTTCACCGGCCGCCCCACCACCCTGGCCACCAGCCGGACGGTTTCCGCCAGGGTAAATATTTCCGGGCCGGATATCTTAAAGATCCTGTTTCTGGTTTTCGGGTTGTCCAGCGTCTGAAGAAAGGCCTCGGCCAGATCGCTCGGCGCCAGCGGCTGAATTCGGGTCATGCCGTTTCCGATCAGGGTAAACTTTCCGGTCGCCTTTATTTTCGGGGCAAAATGTTCGGCAAAATCGACAAAATAGCCGGACGGGCGGAAAATGGTATAATCAATGCCCGAACCGATCAGGGCCTGTTCCGCCTTTCCCTTGGCGATCAGAGAGGTGGCATGAGCGTCGGGCGCCACGCCCAGGGCGCTGATATAAAGAATATGCTTGACCCCCGACCGCTTTGCGGCGGCAATCACGTTCTCCATGCCGCCGTGCTCTACCTTTTCATGGGTCAGTTCCCGGGTCTGGCGTTTCAGTCCCAGCACAAACATCACCGTATCCACGCCCGCCACCGCCTTTGCCACATCGGCCATGCAGGTAATATCACCGCTTTGGACTTCTACCTGGGAAAGGTCCACCCCCGGGGAATTGAAATCGGCCTTATCGAAACAGCGCACCGAAAGTTTTCGCGCTATTGCTTTCTTGACGATCTCCCGGCCCACGTGTCCGCCGGCTCCGGCAATCAATATCATTCGCATCCTCCTTTAAAAGCGCTTATTTTTTAACGGTTACGGTTCGTTCCCGGACTGAAGCGCCTCGCCCACCGACACTTCACCGAATTTCATCAGGGTCGCGGCAAGTTCCGGCCGCTCGCTGCGGACCGTTTCAATATTGCGCATCAGGGCCCGCCGCACCGTGACCGGGTCTGAAAATTCGTTGACAAAGCCCCGGTTGTCGTCCCCGGCTGTCAAATTGAACAGATAGTCCAGATCATCATCCGACAGCACGTGCAGACCGAAACCCTGCGTGGCCAGTTTGATTTCTTCCGGATCGTTGTATTCAAAACTGTGCTTCCATGAAGCCGCATACGCTTCCAGTCCCTTCCCGGTCTCGAGAAAATTTCGAATCGCATTGCCGGCCTGGTACCCGTACATAATCGCGCCCTGAATATAAGTCTCGATAAAGGCTGCTGCGTCACCGACCGCCACCACCCGGCCGGCCACCGGATCAATCAACGGGGTATAAAAATCAAGCGTGGCCGAACGAATATCCACGATTTTCATGGTCCGGAACCAGTCGGCAAACCGGCCCTGCGTGATGAAATGACGGAGTTCCGCCTCGACCACACACGGGTCCCGGGCAATAACCGGCATTCCCAGGGTCAGCTCATACACCGGCGGGTCCGTCTGCCCGTGGTGCGGTTTCGGACACATGTAAAGCTGGCCCCGCTGCCGGCGCGTATGCCCCCTGCCCACGAACGTCACCCATGCCTCCGGATACGGACAGTCCACGTTTTCCATCAGAAAGGAGACCACGGCAAAGCGGGCAAAGAATTTTCTGCGGGTTTCATTCAGCCCCAGGCTCTGAACGATTTTGGAGTTAACCCCGTCCGCGGCCACCGCCACCCGCGCCGTCACCGCAACTGTTTCCCTGTTCCTGCGCAGCGTGACCCGGACACCATCGGCCGTATTTTCAGCCCGAAGCGCCTGGGTCTCGTTCTTTATTTCGACACCGGGCACGCCGGCCAGTTCACCATACAGGTCCCGGACCAGCATCTCCTTTTCAAAAGACAGCGCCACGAATCCCTCCGGACTCTTACCGGATATCGTGAGCGGGGTTCCGCCGGGCGCCAGTTTTACACTGCTTTTGAGGGGAATTATCTTCCCGCTGTACGGCACCGAAAAACCGTTTTCCTGGAAAATCATTCGACCGTCCCGGCAGGAAACCGTCTCCTGATGCGTCCCGGACTCGATAATCAGATTACTGCAGCAGCTGCGGTATATCTTTGAAATCTCCTTTTTCATGTCCACCACCAGCACGCTGGCGCCGCTGTCACCAATGATCTTCGCCGTCATCAGCCCCGCCGGTCCTGCGCCGACAACCACAACGTCATACCTGTTCTGCATGTGACGTACTCCTGTTCATATGCTTCAGCATTTACCGGTTTCCTGTTCGTGGGGCGCCCCCCGTCCGCAAATGGGAATGCAGCTGCCGCATTCCGTACAGATCGCCGCGTCTATCACGGCCCGGTCGTCGCGGAAAAAAATCGCGGCCACCGGACACAGGTTGACACATCCGCCGCAGCCCGAACATTTTTCTGTTGCAATTTTCATTTCGCCGCTTTCCTGTTATAAAACACCCATCATTTTTTTCCAGTCTTCTTCCGGCATTACCTCCGGCGTCGCCGCGTAACCCGGGTTGGAAACATTGTTGGGATCAAACTCCCGCTTGACCGCCTTGACGTAAAGATGAATATTATTCACCATGGGACCGAACATGTCATAGGCCGGACCGAGCAGATGAATCGCCTTGGCTGCGGAATTGCGCTGAAACTGGCTCTGGGCCACCTTGCCGATAATCGCCATGGCCTGATTGCACTGCTCCACCGCCTGTTCCGGAAATACGTCCGTGGTATGGAGACACCAGTAGCCGTACTCCTGGGGGCTGATCCAGCCGCCGTTTACACTCAGGGGCTGAACAAAGTCCTTGCCCAGACCCTCCTCTGCCAGCGCCTGTTTCTCCACCTTGTTGGATTCGCCGATTTCATACACGATCTGGTCGATGGAATCCACATTGGAGGAACCGATGCTGAAATTGTCCGACGGCCGGGCCAGGCGCTGGGCATTGCCGAACCGGATCCATTCGTTGGCCGCCCGCTTGATCCAGACCTGATAGGCGGGCTCCGCTTCATCGACAAATATTCCGCCCACCTGCTTGACGATGGCCCGCAGCACCTTTTCCTCGTAATCCAGCTGGGCCCGGGAGGTCTTGGCATGAAGCCCCACCACACAGTAACCGCAGGGGAAGACATCATTTTTGATGTTGTCATGAAGATCCTGCTTGGTCACCGAAGAATACGTGTACAGAAACTGCTGTGCCAGGTGAGTGACCACCTCGGCAATCTGGGCCTTGCCCATTTCGTAAAACAGCTCGGCGGAGGCTTTCAGCTCCTGTTCCTCTTCTTCCGGGTACTTGAACGGAAATTTGATCATGAACCAGCGCCAGTTCTCACCCAGAGATCCGGAGAATTTCATATTCGCATTGCCTTCGGTGGGAAAGACTTCCGGACCGGTCCACGGCCACAGTTTGCAGGAGATCCGGGTCACCATGCCGATCCCGCCGCCATGGCCGAACATACCGCCGCGCAAAAACCCCCGCAGGTCCGGTCCCGGTCCGTCGTTCCAGAAATTGCCGGCCCCCGGACAGGCCATAGCGCCGGACCGGACCAGTTCTCCGTCCGGCAGCACCAGCTCAAACCCGAGCAGGTTCTGGGCGCCGATCCCGGTAATCCAGCTGTTGCCGTAGGCGCCGTGCCAGGAATAGTTGGCCAGGCAGGACACCTGGCTGCCGGCCAGCGGGGTGGGCGTGTACAACCCGACCTTCATGGCCTCGGCCTGAAGCCCCACAAAACTCACGTAGGGCTCGATGACGGCGTACATGTCCTTTTCATTCAGTTCGATGATCCGGTCCATCCGTTTCGGATCGATCACCACGGTTCCGCCCTGGGTGGGAAAGGCCTGAAAGGTAAACCCCGAACCGCGCGGAATAAAGGCAAACCCGTAACGGTTGGCGGCCCGGACAATGGTCTGGATCTCCTCGGCGGAACCGGGCATCACCACACAGGCCGGCCGCATGTTCAGACCGCATTTTTCCCGCTGCATCACCCCGCCCGGCAGCCATTGCACCCGCGAATAGGCCTGGCACAGGGCCGGATCATTGGTCACATTCTCCTCACCCACAATATCCTGTAATACTTTATATGCGACATCGGTAAATGCCATAATTCCCTCCTGTTCATCAGCTGAACACTTTAAATTTTCAAAATAAAAACCGCTGAAAGACTTAAAACAAAACAGCCATTGCCTGTTTTTTCAGACCATCGCTTTCATCACCAGCTCCAGGATATCCGCCACTTTCATGTTTGATCCCATACCGTCCACCCCGTCGATCAGGTTTGCCTCGCACCAGGGGCAGGAGGTCACGATCGTCCCCGCGCCGGTGGCTTCGGCCTCCTCGATCCGCTCCCGGGACGTGGCCAGGGCAAAATCGGGATAGGCGGATTTCGCCCCGCCCCCGCTGCCGCAGCACCAGGCATATTCCCGAATCCGTTCCATTTCCACCAGCTTGACCCCGGGAATGGCCTTGAGAATGTTGCGCGGTGCTTCATAGACCCCGTTCTCCCCGCGATTCATGACCCGGGGCGGTTCGGTCAGACCGAACGCAACCCGCTTGCCCTCCCAGTGGGTATAGGGCTCGCCCCGGCGACCCAGATGACAGGGGTCGTGCCAGGTCACCCGCAGGTCCACGGGTTTATTCAGGCGAATCCGGCCATCGGCAATCAGCTGCTCAATATACTGCGTCGAGTGCATCACCGTGTAGGGCAGGTCCGCCGTATTCTTCTTCAGCATCCGGGCGTATTTCTCGGAAAAGGTCATGTAACAGCCCGGACAGTTGGTGACGATCAGTTTTGCCCCGGTTTTTTCAAACATTTCAAGGTTCTTCTCAGCCACCGCTTCAAAACTTTTCTTATCGCCGACATTGTCCGCAATCCCGCCACAGCAAATTTCCCTGGCCCCCAGAATTCCAAAATCAACACCGGCTTTTTTCAGAATATCGGCTGTGTTTTTCGGCACCGATTCCATGCCGGGCTTGTAGGCATAGGTGCAGCCCACATAGTAAAGCACCTCTGCGGTTTCGCCTTCTTTGGACAGATCCTTGATGCCCAGCTTTCTGGCCCAGCCGGCCCGCCGGCTGCGCGGCTGTTTCCAGACATTGTCATAATTCATGATACTCTGAATAAATTCCCTGTGCGCCGGCAGCGGCCCGTATCCCCGCTCACAGGCCTCTTCCCGCAGCGCTTCCAGCACCCCGATAATATCCAGGTCCATCACCCGCTTGCAGCTGGTATCACAGGCGGCACAGACCGGACAGCGGTAGATGATATCCAGCAGACTGTCCCGGTTTTCCTCCCAGCTCAGTTCACCGTTCAACAGGCCGGTGGCAATATCGTTTTTACCCTGGGCCGCAAAACTGTCGAATTTGCCGTACACCACCGAAGGACAGTTTCTGGCAAAGCGGTGACTTTTGACCTCCCAGAGGTGGGACCACTTGCAGGTCGAACAGCGCTGGCAATGCGATGCGTCATATTCTATTTTTTCAAGTGCCATAATTTTTCCTTTCGCTGAAGTAATGATTCACTCGACACCGGTTTTCAGAACACCTAAACCCCCAACTTGCCCGGACTGAGAATATTTTTCGGATCCAGTGTTTTTTTAATCCGTTTCAGGGTCGGCTGCAGATTCCCGGTCCGGGCATAAACCATATCCACCCACGGTCCGTAGAGCCGGTAAAAGAAGGCCCCCTGGTTCAAAAGCGCTTCGCTGACCGACTGGTGAAGCGTTCTCGCCTTTTCCCGGTCTTCGGGACTTTCCGGATCATAGGGAAATCCCGCCTCCATGTGAAAGGCCCGGCCGTTCTGTTTGGGCTGCAGATAGATACCGATATCCGATTTTAAATAATTGTTTTGGGCCGCGGCTTTTTCAATCTGCTTTAAAAACGCCGGCGCCCGCTGCAACGGGGTCAGGAAAAACACGTCCCCGGATGCGCCTTTGGCCCGCGATTTCCAGTAGGAACCGCCCGCACAGGGCTGATAAAGGATTCGGTCCATGGCCGTCTCCATTTCCGGCACATTCGGCAGGGTTTCCATCGGTTTCAGCATAAAGGTCTGTGAAATTTCCTTGAGCGCCGCCATCTGATAGGCCATCTTTTCTTCCGGGAACCACTGCCCGGCCGTCAGGTTCAGCACCACAATATAGTTCGGCAACAGCGCGCCGATGCGGTTGATTTCCGACGCCTCTTCGGCCAGCATCGTTGCCAGGGACCGGCTGTTTAAAATAAAGCACTCATCCCCGATCAGTTTCCGCAATATCCGGTAAACCGGCGCGACACAGTCTTCCAGCGTGTCGAAACCGAAATAGATTGTTTTTTTGCTTTCCGGGATCAGATCGATCTTCGCATTCATCACCGTCACAATGCCGAAACTGCCCAGACTTCCCGGAATCAGCCGGAACCAGTCCAGTCCGGGACCGTGAAAATTGCACAGGTCACAGGGCAGGTCGTCCGATATCTTCTCCGGCGCCTCCGGCGCAATCGACATGGAACCGGTATGAAAGATCTCTCCGGTGGGCATGACCATCTCCATGGTGAAAATGGTTTCGTCCAGATGGTGCTTTGTGGTCAGCTTGGGCTCCCGTTCCAGGGTGCTGGAAATCACCGATTTACTTTCATGGGGCAGCAGGGGATTGAGAATCCGCATGCCGTGCTTCTCCAGTTCGGCCTGCAACTCACCGTAAGTCACCCCGGCCTCGAACAGGACCCACCGGTTGCGGACATCCACCTTGCGGATTTTTTTCATGGCACTCATATCAATGACGATCCCGCCCTGCTGCGGAATACCGGCCCCGTAAAACCCTGTCTTGGAGCTTCGCGGCGTCACGGGCAGATTATGCGCATTGGCCAGCTTGACCACGGCCTGGACCTCCTGCGTGGTCAGGACCCGGACCACTACATCCGGTTTCCGTGGCGCACAGAGACTGGTATCCCGGCTGAACATCGCCACGGTTTCAGGATCCGTCATCACCCGCTCCTCGTCAAGAATCTCTTTCAGAAGCGTTGCCACATCATTCATGCTTGCAATTTGACTGGTCATACGTCCTCCTTATGTTATCCGTTGTACAAGACTTATTTTTCAGAGCCGTCTTCCGGGACATACGGCGCATTCAGGGGACAGACCTTGACACAGATCCCGCAGTCCACGCATTTTTCCGGATTGATATTGACCTGATCGTCAATCATTCGGATCGCCGCTTTGGGGCACAGCTCGATACACCCGCCGCAGGCCACACACACATCGTTATTGATCACTGCCATTGCGATTCTCCCGTGTTGTTTCAGTCGTTTTTACCCACAATGTATTCCCCCTCAAAATAGATCGACTCGATATGAATCCCCTTCACCCCGGCATATCCGGGATAGATCCGGCCGTACACCTCCACCATCCGGCCCACCATCGGCACGGGTGTTGACCAGGTAAACAGCCCTTCCTTTTTCTGCTGTTCGGTCAACACCCGGGGAATGCGATGCGACTGTTCGCTCTGACTGACCTTCTGGCCCTTCTCGGGACAGGGGTAATAAAGCGTGCCGTCCTCTGCTAATAAAAAAATCTTGCTGTTGCGTTCGGCGCTCTGCTTGACCGCATACAGCTCCTCGTCGGTATAGGGCTCGCCAAAAGGCCGGTCCTGGGGCATGGTGGTTCCGTTAAAAAAGGAGTTGCCCTCGATGAAAACCCCTTTCACGGTTTTGCCGGCTTGGGATGCGGCCCAGAAGGTCTCCTCCATGGCCTTGATTTTATCGGCGTACTTCTGTTTCCGGGTTTTTTCCCCGTTATCCGCGGCAAAACCAGAATTGGCAACCAACAGCGTGATTATGATTATAAGTATTTTTTTTAAGCATTTCATTATGGCCTCCTTGTAAGTCAACACCATCATCATGTTTTTTAAAACGTTAGACAACATCCGCCGATTCGATCATTTCCTCCTTCCGGCCACGGAGATCCCGGACAATCAGGTAGGTGGAGATGACAAATCCGGCAATAATGACGGACATGATCGGCCAGTTGATATGGACCCACGGTTCCTTGAGCATGCCCCACTTGGCCAGGATCTCGATATCGTTCCACAAAATGGTCACCGTGGGAATGGCATAGCGCAGGTTGGCCCCGAAGCGGTTGTACCCCAGCAGCTTGTAGCACAGGTAAAAAAAGACCGAAAAGCAGGCAAAAAACAGCAGATAGGTAAACCAGGAATAAGGACCGAACAGCTCGGGATCATAGGCAATCATCAGGAGCACGTAAAAAGTCCAGGTCACCATGATGTACTCGAATGCGGTCCGGGGGCCGTAATTGCCGATCTTGCCGGTAGCAATGGCCTTGGTCCGCATCAGCCGGAAGGTTCGCCTTAAAAAGAAGATAAAGTTGCAGCGCACGCTTTCCTGATACAGCAGGTAGGTAAACACCATGATCAGCATCATGAAGGTCCATTTCATCAATCGGTATTCCGGATAACTTCCGTTCCAGGTATAACAGACCCCCATGCGCTCGCCACCGTACATCAGGCTGTACTCAAAGGCAAACCACAACGCAAGCCCGCCCAGCATGCCCCAGAAACTCTGCCAGCCGTCCGTTTTCAGCCAGCGGGTCATGTAGATAATCAAGAATCCGGCAACCGCCATTTGAACACCGAAGGTAAACTTGTAAGCCGGATTATATTTCTCGACCAGGACCATCAGGATATGACCGATGGCCGTGAGACCGAATATCCAGACCAGGGATATCGCGGTATAGAAAACCGATTTCACTGAAATGATCTTTTTTTTAGCCATATTCTCTCCTCCCGAATTCTGCTTAAATTGAATATTTCAAACCGCCTGAAAATTACCCGGCGCTTCTATGATCTGTTTTGCAAAAGGTGCGGCGCTTTCAGCACGGCTAGTTTCGTAAGCGGATCGTCTCCCGGGCCCGGCTCAGAAAATAGGCCGCATCATGCATGGCCCTGTCAAAGCGCTTGACCTCGTCCGGGTTCAGGGTTTTCAGAAAATTTTCCAGGATATCTCTGCGGGCATGGACCAGACGATTGGTCGCCCGCCGTCCCTTCGCGGTCAGACTGACCAGAACGATGCGCCGGTCACGGCTGTCCTGTTCCCGCTTGAGAATCCCGTTCAGACAAAGCCGGTCCACCATACTGGTCATGGTAGATACGGATACCGAGTAGCGGGCGCTCAGCTCCCCCATGGAATACTTCTTTTTATCCGCAAACAGGGCCAGAACCTTCATCTGCGCGGTGGTCAGGTTCATTTTTGCCAGAAAGGACGGATTGACCCCCTGGGAAAGAAGGCTATACGACCGGACGATGCGGTCCACCACGGAAGTTCTGCCCCGGTTTTTCTTTTGGGCCGGATCACAGCATTTTCGACCGGTTATTGCTTTTGTTTTCATCAGTGTTTATTATATTTTATAATTGTTGGATATTCGAAATATTAAACAGCACTCGTCCGCCGTCGGCCTTCAGCAAAACCGGGATTACTCCTGCGGCAGGGTCTTTACCAGAAGATCCGCCGGAAAAACGGACATATTGCCGGCCAGCTGCTGAAGCACGTCAGGCCGTTCGGCCATGATTTTAGGAAAAAGTCCCTGCATCCGCTGTCCCAGGAACTTGACGGCCGTGTACGGATTGAAGGTCGGCGGAAAAGGGTCCGCCATCAGCCCGAACATGTAGTCGACCACCGCCGGTTTTGAAAAAACATACGCGATCCCGAAAACAGACAGGTAGTCCTGGTAGTCATACTGTTTGATATAGGCATTCAGCCACCAGTCTTCATAACCGGCAATTGCCTGCGGCTGAACGCCCAGCTGCTGTTCCTTCAGGGCACCGGCCATGGCCAGACCGGCCTTCCAACCGGTGATCATGGCCCCGAGACATTCCAGCTCCTGGCAGGAGCCGGCATCCCCGGTAATCAGCACATTGTTGCGAAACGGTTTGACCACCGGAGAATAGATGGCCTCCACCGCGGCGAAGTCACGGCCCTGTTCCGCATGCTTGAACCAGGAGGCAAATCCCGATTTTGTCATCACGGTATTCATGGCCGCATCAAGATCGACCTCCGGTTCAAAGGTCAGCACCAGAAAGTTCCATGCCGTGCCTTCGGGTCGGGGCAGCAGAAAGACATACACCGGCCCTTTTTCCAAAAAATGAATACCGGTAATGATCGCATCCCCCACCGGAGAGTCAAAGCCGTCCACAAAGCAGGATTTGACATACAGATTTGCGATCCGCCGGCGGTTGGTATTATATCCCAGTGCTTCCACCACCCGGGAATTGGTCCCGTCCGCCGCGATGACATAGGTCCCGCAGAAATTCTGGCCCCCGGCCTGAACCGCAACACTGTCGCCCTGAAACACCATGCTCTCGAACTCCGTTTCGGTAAAAATATCGACCTGCCCGTCATCAATGTCCCCGGCCATGCATTTCAGCATGATCTCCTTGTCATAGGAAAGGGCAATCGGCGCCGGCCCGGCGTTCTCACCGCCGCCAAACTGCATCCGGTGCATTCCCGGAGAAAACATGTTCCAGGTATAAAGGTTTTTGACCGCACCGCTGTAAGGGAATGAGAGACCCACATCCGGAAAACAGAACCGCCGGCCATTTTTGTTGTAGTGAAACAGGTTCCCGAAAAAGTATTCGTTGGGCGGCAGCAGGGACTGGCCGCAGGTTCGGCTGACCGTTGCCAGATCCCCTTTTCTGTCAATGAGCGCCACACTGAACCCGTTTTCCGCTAACGCCCGGGTGGATAACAGCCCGGCCGGACCGCCTCCCACCACAATCACATCATATTTTTCTCTCATCTGGATACTCCTTTGGAAACAAATTATTATTCAAACTCGTCAATCGGCTCACAGGCCCTTGTGGTTTCCGAAATGATCTCGTCCATGGGCCGGGACATCTTTGCCAGCTTGGGCAGCAGCTCCGGTCTTTCCTGCTGGATTTGCGGCATGACGCCCTGCATGAATTGTCCCAGATGGCTGATGGCCGCGTAGGGATTCCAGCAGGGCGGCAATGGTTCCTTGGCCAGGCTGCAGAGATAATCAAAATCCGCCCCCTGATCAATCACGTACGGCAGTGCAAAATTCATGATATAGTCCTCATGCCGGTAGCCGTTCACGTAAACATCCTGCCACCACTTCACATAATCGGATATCCCTCGGGCGGCTATGCCGATATTGTCCTCTTGTACAGCGGCAGCAATCGCGTTTCCCGCTTTCCACCCGCTGATCATGGCCCCGGTATTCTCAAGCTCCTGACAGGAGCCCGTATCTCCGGCTAAAAGGACCCGGTTGCTGTAGGGAACCGGGACCGGTGAATAAACGTACTGAGCCGATCCGGACCGGGCCAGTATTCGTGAATCTTTAAACCATTCCGCGTAATAGGGATTCTGTTTCATGAAGTAACCTGACACCTGTGACAGATCAACCCGTGGATCAAGCGTCAGAAACGCCACATGGGCCTCTCCCTCGTAAGCCCGGGGGAAAACAAACATGTATCCCGGCGCAATCGTGTCAAAGCAAATGCTTGAAATAAGCATCTCATCCGATGGAAGTTTTAGCCCCTGCATGCGGAAGCCCTGGCTCAACAGATAACAATAAAAGGTTCGATCTGTGTTAAACCCGGCCAGGCGTGCAATCCTGGAATTTGTACCGTCGGCGGCAATCAGATAACTGCCGGTAAAGCTCTGACCGTTTCCGGATACAGTGACGCTGTCCGCCTTCTGAGCAACTGAAGTCACATCCACCCCTTCACAAACCTCTACCCGGACGTCCTTGACTTCCTTCAAAAGACAGGAAAGCAGGATCTCTTTATCATAGGCCAGCCCCACCGCGCCGCTGTCCCCTTTTTGGGCGGTTTCTTCCGGAAGGCCGAAGGGCAGACAATTGCCGCAGGGCGAAAAGATCTGCCAGGCCATGCAATTTCTAATGGGACCGTCATAATGAAAAGAAAACCCGTTGTTTAAAAATGCAATCCGCTTTCCTTTCTTATGATAGTGGACCAGGTCATTGAAATAATAATCATTGGCGGATACCAATGTCTGGCCGCACATCCGGTCAAGATGCGTAATATCGGTTTTTCTTTCCAGCAGAACCGTCTTCAGCCCGGCGCGCCCCGCCTGCCGGGCCGCCAGCAGCCCGGCCGGACCGGCCCCCACGATAACAACATCATACGCTGTCATTCGTACTCCTGTTTTTCCGGTTTTCGCGTGTCCTTCTATTACAATTCCGTTAATTTGAACGGCTTAAACAGTTTAAACGGTTTAATTCAGCCGTTCGGAAATCCGCTTTTGATGATATCCTTCATCTGTTCCTCCACCGGCAATCCGGCCAGGACCTGCATCTTGGCGATAATGTCGGGTCTTTCCTGCTGAATTTTCGGCATTTTCTTCATGATCGCGGCATTCATGTTGTTGAACAGGTTGTAGGGGTTCAGGGAACAGGGCAGAATCTCGTCCACCAGCTTGTGCAGATAGGTCGCGGCATCTTCCCCCACCAGGCCGCCGCTGACGATGGTCAAAAATTCCTTATAGTCCATGGCGCCCGGGAAATGCTTTTCCCACCAGGAAATATAGTTCTGCACGCCCTGCCGGTTCAGCTTGTTCTCGCGCACGGCTTCGGCCACCGCATGGCCCGCCTTCAGCCCCGACATCATGGAACCGGTACACTCGGCCTCCACGGTCCAGCCGGCATCTCCGGTAATCAGCACATTGTCCTTGAACGGCGTGGGGGTGGGCGACCAGATATTGGCCACATGCCCGTGCTCACGGACAACTTCGGCATTTTTAAACCAGCCGGAAAAGGGACTGTTACAGATACAGCGGTCCAGTTCATCCCTGTAGTTGATCTCCGGATGGGTCGGCCCGCCGGCATAGACCCAGTACTCGTCTTCACCGTAAGGGCTGGGTTCCACCCAGATCATGATGGGGTACTGCGTGGTTTTGTGAAACAGCTGAGGAAAGTTGATCGCTTCAGGATACTCGGGATCCACGCCGGTCATATAGTATCCTGCGCCCTGCAGCGTTCCATAGAAAATCCGGTCCCTGTTCAGCCCCAGAAGCTTCATCATCCGGGAGTTGATCCCGTCCGCCGCAATGATAAAGGCGGCTGAAAACTTCCGGCCTTCAGCGGTCAGGACCGTATTGATCAAGTTTTCCCGCTTGAAACCGATGACATTCATCCCGGTATAAATATTGGCCCCGTTTTTCCCGGCATCTGAAAGCAGGCCCTTTAACAGCTCGTGTTTACTGTAGGTTACGGACAGGCGGCCCCGGTCCCCTTTGGCCTGGTTGGCGGCATAGTCCCCGAGCCGGATGCAGTGCTTTCCGTCCGAGGTATAGACATTCCAGGTATAAAAGTTCCGGTAAGGCCCTTCATAGGGAATCGAAAATCCGGTCACCGGAAAAACCAGCCGTTTCTGTTTTTCATTAAAGTACATGCGTTCGCCGAAATAGGATTCATCCTCTATGGCAAACATGGTGGCACAGCTCCGCTGAATCGCGGTAATACTTTCCTTGCGCTCCAGGACCGCCGTTTTCAACCCGTTTTCAGCCGCCGTCTTTGCCGCCATCAGCCCGGCCGGACCCGCACCGACAATAACCACATCATAATGTTCCGACATTTTACTTGCTCCTTTTTCTTAATCTTCCGCGGTTTTGTGTATTTTTGTTGTTTCCCCGTTCACCTGTCCCGCGATACGGGCTCATCCGGTCAGCCGGAATCCCCATTTTAATCTTTTTTTGAGATCCGGCTCCATGTTTTCGCGAAAAACAATCATCCGCTCCATGGTCTCGGGTCGCTCCTCATAGATCCGGGTCATCAGCTCACCGTAATATTGACCGATAAAATTCACCGCCTTGATAATATCCAGTGTGGGCGGCAGAACCTCTGTACAGAGGCCGACCAGATAGTCGATATCTTCATAGGTCAGGTATTCATTAAAATTACGGCCGCCCTGCTTGCGCACGCCCCAGGGACCATAATAATACTTTTCATACCAGTCCAGATATTCCTGAATACCCTGTTCATCGGCTGCACCGGCCTTGAGAGCCGCTGCAATACACTTGCCGGCCTTCCAGCCCGAATTCATGGACCCCACATTGCTCATCTCCCGGCGCCAGCAGGCATCCCCGATAAACAGCACATTGTCCTTGAACGGTTTCTGAAGGGGACTCATGAGCGTTACCACGCAGGCGGTCCGCTCGTCCTCGACAAATTCGGAATCCCGGTACCAGTGGGAAAAGGAAGGATCTTCCTTCAGAAAGTAGTCCAGCATCTCCTTCGGCTTGTCATCCTGGCGAAAGGTTGAGGCATACACATGGTAACAGCCCTCGTCCGCCAGGGGAATCATCGAAAAAATACCGCTTTGGGTGGTCATAAACAGAAACCCCTCCGGCGCCGGACAGGCGCAGCCCCGCACCACCATAGACGTGTCCCGGGTCGTGCCGTAGAATTCCCGGTCTTTGTTCATGCCCAGGACCCGCGCCAGCCGGGAATTGATCCCGTCGGCCGCCGCCACAAATGTTCCGGAAAAGGTCTGCCCGTCCTCGCATTCGATGACCGCGCCGGTCGATGCCTTGCGAACCGACACCACGTTGGTATTCGGAAACACCTCCACCCCGGCGGCAACCAGTTCATCCAGCAGAACCTGCAGCAGCCGTCCCTTTTTCAGCGCAATGCCCAGGCGATTTTTCGCCGGGTCCTTTTTCAGTTCCGAAAACCGGCCGAATTCGATTTTCCCACCGCCGGGCGCGTACAGACAGAAACCGAACAGATCCTGGTACGGTCCGTCATAGCGGATCACCGTATTTGAATTTTCAAAACGCAGATCACCGGTGGCCTGATCAAAACGGACCTTCTCGCCGAATGTATCCTCATTCACGTTCAATACGCCGCCGCAGGACCGGTGGATCTTGCAGATATCCTTTTTTCTTTCCAGGATGGCGATTTTCAAACCTTCCGCCACCGCCGACCGGGCCGCCATGAGACCGGCCGGACCCGCTCCGACAATTAAAAGATCGTATGTTTTGCCCATGACTTAATCCTTCTCTGATAAGGTTTTATCAAGGATCCTGCACACACTTGACAGCGAAGACAGCAGCTCTTCCTTGTCCGTCTTTGCCAGCTTTAAAAACATCTCTTTGGCAAAGGTCTGGCGTTTTTCAAGAAACCGGTTCCTCACCTTCCGGCCTTTTACCGTAAGATTCACCAGGACCTTGCGCCGGTCCGTCTTGTCCCGAACCCGCTGGACCAGGCCCGCCTGTTCCATTTCATCGATCATCATGGTCATGTTGGGAAGTTTCACGCCGGCTTTGTCGGCCAGCTGTTTCATGGAATAACTGTCCTGATCCCGAAAAACATAAAACACCTTGATCTGGGACTGCTTCAGGTCCGATACATCCGCTTCACCACTCAGAATCCGCTGCGTGTAAATTCTCCCGAACTCCCTTAAAAGGTGGAGATAGTCCAGCAGCTCTTTTTCCATTGTTTCCGTATTCTCCAAAATCAAAAATCCCGTTTAAAAATCGTTTTTGATTGCATCCCTTGCAAACCGCTCTCTTTTTCTCCCGTTATCCCCGAACAAAAACCGCTGCCGCATGGTCCGCTCAGCCGAAAGCCGGAAACCCCAGCCGGGTCACCGGTTTCATCAGCCGTTGCGCCGTTTGCGGGGAAAACTTTTCCAGTTTTTCCGCCAGCGCCGGCCGCTCCTTTTTGATCTTTGTCATGTGCGGCTGAATTCCCCGCCAGATATGTCCGTAAAGGTTAAACGGATTCAGCGACCAGAAAAGTTTCTCGTTGATGATCCGGTGCAGGTAATTGAGCTCCGCTTCGGTAAAATAGTTGAAAAAGACAGCGTAGCACAGAAAATCCCGGTAATCATGGGTCTGCGGCCAGTTTCTTTTCCACCAGTCAATATAGTGCATCACGCCCTGCCGGTCCGCCCGGCCCGTGTGCAGCGCCGCACAGACGGCATTGGCCGCCCGGTGCCCGGATAGCAGCGCACCGGTATTTTCCGCTTCGGCAAACCAGCAGCTGTCACCCACAAAAATAATATTATCGCGAAAGGGTTCCCTGGCCGGGCTCCAGGCGTTGATCACGGCGCAGCGTTTATGCGTGATCTCAACCTGGTGAAACCATTTTTTAAACCGGCTTTTTTGCGTCAGAAATGCCAGCCGTTCATCTCCCTTGATGTACAGCCAGTATTCATCCTCCCGGTAAACGCTGGGCAGCATGCAGAAATGCACCGGCCCCAGGCCGCCTTCATCAAAACAATTCCCCATACAGATCATTTCCGACCGGTCAAAGGACACCCCGGTGACATAGTAGCTGACAGACCCTGAGGTGAACAGAAAGGTCCGCTCCCGATTCAGCCCCGACAGCCGCGCCAGCCGGGAATTGATCCCGTCGGCCGCGATACAGAAGGTCCCGAACAGATGGTCCCCTTCGGCGGTCTTGACCGACACACCGTGTCCGTCACCGGCCGCATAGACCACGTTGCGTTCCAGAAAAAAGCGGACACCGGCCGTAACACATTCGCGGTACAACCCGTCCAGCAGCGCGCCCTTGTCAAACACCACAGCGGCGGTTCCGCTTCCCGCTGCATTGGCCTCGTAATCACCGATTTCGATCCGGTCTTCCGCATTGGGCGCCATAAAATGGCAGCCAAAAAACTTTCGGTAATCACCGCTGTAGTTCACCGAAAAATTATTGACCGGAAAAACCCATTTTTGCCGGTCCGGGGAAAAATACATGCGCTCGTTGTAAAAGGTATCCATGTTCATCAGAAACATCTGGGCACACGCCCGCTGGATCTTGGCCGGATGACTTTTCCGTTCCAGCAGCGCCACCCGCAGTCCGTTCTGTGCTGCTGTTTTGGCCGCTTCGAGACCGGCCGTCCCGCCGCCCACCACCACCATGTCAAAATTCTGAGCCACTGTCGTTTTTTCCTTTACTGTTAAGCCATTACCGTTTTACCAGCCGCCGGTCAAACGCTGTTGCCAGCTGTACCGCGGCCACCCGGATGTGGTTTTCATCTTTATTTTTCGTATTCAGCTTGTAAATTCCTTTCAGATCTATCCCGCAAGACCGAATCTTCGTTTTCATCTCTTTTTCGTCTGCGTCTGTCTGATGGCCATGATAGGTGAGTACAAAATAAACCGCTTTTCCCGCCAGGTTGGCCTGCTTGAGAAAGGTCCTGACCGGCGACGACAGCCGGTGAATCCAGATGGGAGAAGCAATGATGATGGGGTCGTAGGCCGACAGGTCCACCGCCGGTTTTTTTTGTTCGTCGTCACGATCCAGCAGTTGATCCAGAACACAGGTAAATCCCCCGATCACGCCCGCCCGGTCTTTCTTCGACTGTATTTCCACACAGACCGCGGCCAGCCCCCGCGTCAGTTCTTCCGCCACCCACCGGGTACTACCGGTCCGGGAATAGTAGATCACCAGCGGCCCCTTTCCGTTTCCGGCTGTCTCCGCCCCATCATTAGCCATCTTTGCAGCAACACCGCTGCTATGCAGAAACAGGAATAGCAGTGCCGTAATCAAAAAGGTTTTTCCTGCTTTCATCTATTTTTCCGTGATAAAAATACCGTTATTAAAAATCGGCCAGACCGAACTCTTCCATGTCATAACTGAAACCGGAAACGAGTTCCCAGGTTTTTCCCCCGGTGTCCGATCTGGCAATGGTTCCCCGCGCACCCACAATCAGCCCGAGATTGTCCGCCACTGCAATCTCCCGCAGCCAGAACTTGGTCTTGAGTACATCATTCTGCGGTTTCCAGGTCAGGCCGCCGTCAGCCGACACCAGGTAGACCCCCTTACACCCCACCACAAAACCCTTTGATCCTTTGATCGTAATTGAATACAGCGGCTTGTCCGTATCGGAAGAAAGTTTTTGCCAGTGTTGTCCGCCATCCGCCGTTTTCAGGATGACACCGTCCATCCCCGCGATCCAGCCGCAATCACGGCTGGTAAAGCAGATCCCGTAAAGCGCCGGCAGCGGTTTCTCCCATTCCAGCTCGCTGATCTCCGGGGCAATATCCTTGCAGACCTGACACTGCCAGCTCTTTCCGCTGTCACGGGTATGAAGGATGGTGCCGAACTCACCCACGATCCAGCCGGTCTGCCGGTCGACAAAAAACACATCATTCAGGATCGCGTCCTGCTCGTCCATCTGGCGGGTCCAGGTCTTGCCGCCGTCGCGGGTATGAATGACCGTCCCCAGTTCTCCCACGGCCCAGCCGTATTCCGGATCAGTGAAAAAGAGGTCCAGCAGATTGCTGCGGGTTCCGCTGTTCTGTGGATGCCAGCTCACACCGCCGTCCGCAGTGTGGATGACGGTCCCGTTCACGCCGGCGGCCCAACCGTTTTTCGTGTCCGCAAACACGATCGATCCCAGCATAAAATCATCGATTCCGCTGTCCTGCGGTTGCCAGGTTTTACCCCCGTCGCGGCTGAAAAGAATGGTGCCGTAATTCCCGCAGGCCCAGATATGCTCGGTATCCACACAGCAGACACTGTGAAGATTTTCCGGGGTCGCCAGCTTGATCTCCGGCATTTTGATCCGGGAGCGGTCAAACTTCCCGCATCCGGCAATCAGTAAAAAAACTGAAACTATAATACCTGGCATAAAATATTTATAATTTGTCATGCCGCACTCCGCGATGCCCAGTCGAATTAATAGCTTTTCTGTTTCAGGCTCTTGGTCCGAAAAAGTTTGGGGGAAATCTCGACCCCCACCGCTTGAATCCCGCGCTTGCTGGGGCTGCCGTGACTGCGCAGGAAATCCACGATATGTTCGGTGTTAAAGATCGGTGTGGTCTGGTTGCCGTAGGATGGAAACTCGTTGTATCCGAACTCATACATCTTCCACATCTGCCCCTGCCGGTTGTACATGACTTTAAAGGCCATGTGCCAGTCCTCAGGATCCAGATACCAGAGCTGTTTGCCGTAAATATAATTCTTGTCTTTGTTCCTGACCTCAACCACCCACAGGTTGACCCGCTCCCGCTGCAGCCCGCTCCAGTAGCCCTGTCCCTTGATCCGTTCTGTTTTTTCCGGGTCCTGGTGCCTGGCTGTCAGCAGATCCGCCCGGCCTTTGAAATCGTAGGTATTGTGCAGAACCGAGGTATACCAGCCGTCCTGATCATCATAGATCATATCCGTTCCGTCGATGGAGTCAGTCCGCTGGTTGTTGGCATAGCGCCGGATCCGGCGGAACATGGCCGTATACACCCAGAGATCCTCCATGCGGTGCGGATCCTTGTACTTGATTTCGAGCATGGTGGTATCGACAAAATCCGCCGGTGCGGCATGCCGCTGAAAAAAGGAGCGGGCAATACCGCGGGGATTCACTTTTTCGGAAAATGCCGGCCTGGGCGGCACATCACACCGCCCGATCCAGTAAAGTTCCCAGCGGTGCTGCTCGGTGGCACGCTCAAAGCGGGTTTTACAGTCCACCACCGATCCCGTCTGGATCTCGGTATGGCTGTCTCCCCGGGTGTTGCCGTCAAAGTTCCAGGCCATCTCAATGCCGGTCTTCGGCTCGGGGAAGGGAATACCGGCCACTTCCCCGTAGCCCACCAGATTTCTTTTTTCATCCAGTTTGCTGTGCGGGGCATATTTTCGGGTCGATTCGATCACCCCCTGAGACAGCTTGTAAGGCCGGTATGGCACGATCTCAAACCAGATCGTATCCGCACCGAAAATTTCCGGATTTTTGATCGCCGTATAGACCCCTTCATGGAGAAAGTCCTTCACCTGATCCGCGTTTTCCGCATTGATTTTTTTACCGGTCCAGTTTTTTTCCCACTGTCGCAACTGAACCAGCGCCTGCCCTTCATAGCTGGGCACCGGAAAGCGGATATCTGCGGCAAACCCCTGTGAAACGAACAGCACACTGAATAACATCATAACGGTTTTCTTCATACTGTCTCCTTTACTCCTTTTAAAATTCATAACCAAAGCGAAAATAGACCGAATCATTGTCTTCCGCGTTGGCCTCCCTGAAATGATAGGGATCATGGGCGAAGAAATACATATACCCCAGTTCATAGCGCAGATGTTTTCCCGGCGTATACCGGACCGCAAGTACCGTGTAGCCCCAGTTGCGCGTATTGTAGAGCACCCGGAGGGTCGGCCATAATTCATTGTTCCTGAATTTGCTCCGGACCGTCAGGGTAAAGTTGGTCTGGGACCGGTCCTGATAGGCAAATGTCCGGCGAATCCGGGAGACATTTCCCATCCGCCACTGTCCGAACCAGCCGAGAGTACAGTCCAGAACACCGCTGGCCCCCCAGCGCTGGGACAGCCAGTTGATCTTTACCGGTTTGTCAATGGTCAGCCCGACATTGATGACGTCCCGTTCCGTGGTACCGGTAATCTGTTTCATGTAACTGGCCGTATCTTCAATATGATCGGGATTGGCCTTGTTCTCCGGAAGTCCGATCTCGTAGGAAAACTCCCCGCGGACCACCGCACCCAGTTTCGGCACATACGTCTGGCAGCTGGCCCCCACTGCATCAAAAAACTTGTACTCCCACAAACCTCGCGGGACCCGGGCAAACTCCGCCCCCACCAGACGCCGGATCGCCAGGTTGTTCAGGTATCCGTTAACGGTACCGGCATCCATGTTCAGAATGAACGGCTCGCCCAGTTTGTCCCGGTCCACCACGGGCGTATTGTTCATGCCGTGATACCAGCTGACGGTCCAGTCCAGCAGGTAGTACGCTCCCAGAAAGGACACCTCGGAATTTCCCCGGATCCGAAAGGCAAAGGTGGAATTGCTGAGTGAAAAAGCCGGCTGGGACCGGCGCCACATTTCATTGACCGCCGCACTCTGGCCGAATCCCCGGGGCCTGAGATCCTCGCGGCCTTCCGGCCCGGGCTCGGACCCCCAGTTGGTCCCCTCTCTGGGCGTCCGCACTCCTTCATAATCCCCGGGAATCCAGATCCATTCAAATACCAGCTGACCGGGAAGATCGGAATTGTAAAAGCCCCGCATCATCCACAGCCCGATCTTGATCTCGTCCCAGGGATCGATTCCCGGTGTGGTATAGCGCAGGTCCAGCGGGTTGATCCGGTCGATGGTGCGCACCATCTCCACCTCACTCCAGAACACAATCTGCTTGCCGATGCGCACATTCCATTTCCCGGCGTAAAAATCGAGGTAAAGCTCGTTGATCCAGTCGTCCTGGTCATAGAAGGGGCCCTGATACCTTTTTCGGTTGCGGCTGGCCATGGCGCGGTTGTACTCATCATCAAAATCCGGCACGGACTCATGCCACCAGTGAAAAAAGCCGAAAATGTTCAACTGGTACTGGTTCCGTTCCACCGCCTTGTACAGCAACTCCAACGTGCCCTTGGTCCGCATCAGGCCCCATTTGGTGTCCCGGTACTGTTTCTCATAGCTTTTGACATTCGTCCGGTAGATCATGAATTCATAAATACTGCCCTTGACTCTCAGCTTATCGTCAAACAGATGGTATGCAGCATGGGTATCTGAAACCGAAACAAAAAATGCTGCCGTTAACAATACAGCGGTAAGAAAAATAGTTTGCTTTTTCATATCATTCCCTCAACGGTTAAATTGACGGGTTGCTGTCCGTCCCCATCGGTGACGGGACGGACCCTTTTATTTTTGCCGCCAGAAACCCGGGCTTGAAAATACAGATCATGGCCGGGATCAGAAACAGGGCGCCCAGCATGTTCAAAAACAGCAGAATGGCCAGCAGCGCGCCCATTTCCGCCTGGAATTTGAGTGAGGAGAAAACCCACAGAACCAAGCCGATGGTCAGGGTGGTGGCAATCTGAATAATGGCCTTGCCATTACTCTTGAGGGTCCGGGTCACGGCCTGGTCAATACTTGAACTGTCCTTGACCTCCTCGATCAAACGGCTCATGAAATAGATACCGTAATCCACCCCCAGCCCGATGCCCACCGATGCCACCGGATAGGTATTCACGGTCAGACCGATATGGTAGGCCCCCATCAGGGCAAAGGTCAGGATATTCGAAATCGCCAGCGGCACGGTCAAAATAATGCCTGCAGCCACGGACCGGAAATTGATCGAACAGAAAAGAAGAATTCCACCCAGGGCAAAGATCAGGTTCCAGATCTGGGCATCCTCGATCACTTCCCGCACGCCGGCCTGAACCCCTACGGCACCGCCGGCCAGGAGATATTTTCCTCCTTCAGGTCCGGGCGTTTCAGCCAGATATTTCTGAATATAGCCGATCACGCTTTCAATGGTTTTGGGCATTTTGTCGCGACAGTAAATCACGATATTGGCATACTTATCCTGCATGTCCACATAACGATCCCAGGTGCCGGGCTCACCGGTATACAAAAGTTTCCGCGCAATAAAGCTCATCACCCGGTCCTCTTTCGGCACATGAAACCACTGGGGATCCGACTCGTAAGAGGCCATCAGAAAACCGGGTAGCGTGTTGGCAATGGAATAGGTAAACATGACCCGGTCATGCTTATTCATGTAGCGTTGGAACCGGTTCATCTCGCGCAGGGTCGTGCCGCGCGTCACGAAACCGCCTTCATCTCCCTCGAGAATCACATACAACGGATTTAACAGCGGCATGGAAAAGGTGATCCGGAAAGCATCCTTGTTGTAGCGGTGAAACGGCCACAGGATGGAAGATCCCGGAAAAAAATCACCCACCGTGATACGGGTCGCATAGTTCCATCCCACCGCAACCACCATCACGGTCACGACCGCTACCACCCACTTCCCCTTTCCGGGAATCCAGGTGCTGATCATACCGAGAAACCGGTCCCGGTAATCAACCGTTTTCTGATCCGCCTTGCGCTGGACAAATTTCCGGATCCGTTCCGTCTCCGGCAGGCAGGCCAGAATCAGCGGGGTCATGATCACCGACAGAATCACAGTGGCAATGCTCCAGAAAGAACAGGAAACAGCCACATTGACCAGCACCGGGATGGTGGCAATCGCCACCAGCGCGATGCCGAGCGCGTCCGTGACAATACTGGTCAGCCCCGCTAAAAACATGTTCTCGATCGTCCGCTCGGCCGCTGTCTTCATATTCCGAGTCTGGATATACTCTTCCAGGAATCGGCTGATACACTGCATGGCATGACGCGCGGTCATCAGGGAGATGAGAAAGGGCAGAACCATGATCAGCGGGTCCAGGTTAAACCCGGCCAGAGACATAAACCCGATCCCCCAGACGGCACTGACGGCCGCAGCCAGTATGGGAACAAAAACCGCCCGCATATTCCGGTAATACATATACAGCATGGCAATAATTCCGAGAACGGTGATCCCCAGAACCATCATGACCTGGCCGGTATGATGGTAAATATAGCCCATGTGCATGGGCTCTCCGGCAATGTTGATAATATGGTTGGCATCCTCGGTTTTTTGCCGGATGCGGCCAAACTCTTCGAATACAGCCGTGTAATCCATCTTATCTTCAAAAAAATCCACCATGATCAGGGTCTTTTTGCTGTCATAGGACACATACGGCCCGTAGTAGCGGGGATTACTGTAAATCTTGTCCCGCAGCGCCTGCATCTCTTTTTCATTTTCAGGAACCTCGGGATACATCAGCGGCGTAATGGCCATGGTGCCGGAAGAAAACGCAAAATCCTTCATCTTGGAAGTGGCAATCGACCGGATTTTATAGGGATCAACGCCGGGGATTTTTTCCAGTTCCCGGGTAATCCACTGGACTTTTTTCAGGGTATCGGTATTGAAGATATCCCCCTTACGGACCTGGACCATGATCAGCACCTGGTTGGCCCCGCCGAAAATGTGCCGGATCTTGTTATGCACCTTGATAAACGGATGTTTCTGAGGCAGCAGATCGTCAAAATCGGTCTTCACTGAAATTTTAAGCGCCTGAGACAGGAAGAAAAAAGTCACCAGGGCAATCCCCGCCAGGACCGGAATTCTGTATTTCACCATAAATACCGCAAATTTTTTCAAATCAACCTCTCACGAAACAGGATAAAGAATTTTTGCTTTCACTTATTGCAACTGATTTTCAGTTGCAATTATAACGCTCAGAGATTTTCTGTCAAGCGCTTAAAAAATCACCGGCACAAGCGCATTCAGAATACAAGGCAGAAAGGCAGATACGAAAATCAGGTCAGAATATTTCGATATTCAAAAAGTTATAAATTTGAAATATTATTATTGATAACTTTTGTCAAGTTTTTTCTTGATTTTTTTTGTATTCTCTACTTTTATCCAAGCGAAAACGGTCCGCCAACAGCCCGCCTGGCCGGGAACAATATTTTTCTGGAAAAAAAGAAAGAATTATTATAGGATTTACAACATGATAACAAAGTTTTTACAACTGAGGAGACAACAGCTATGAAATCTTCACCCCCCTGGAAATACTGCTACTGGATGGATAGCCCTGTCCTGGAAAAACTGAAAAAAGAGTTTAGCGAAAAAAACCGTCCCCTGGCCCGGGCGGAAAAAAACCCCTGCGAAATCCTGAACGCGGAAATCGGTTTTGCCGAACCGGAGACCTGGGAAATGATTTGTAAACATGACGCGGCTGTCTGGTATGACTGCTCACCGTTCAAAGGAAAAACCCTGGTGATTTCTTCCGCACCGCTGGAAGAGTCTTATGCATCTTTTCTTGAAACCACCATTACGCCGGTGGACTTCACGCCGCCGGATCCGCCTTCGGCCGCCCGGATGGAGACCCTGGCAAAAGACCCGGCGTTTATCCGTGTCAAACCGGACAGATGGGACCATTTCCCGAAAGACATGGGAGAACAGATCGTGGCCGGCCTTTCCAAAATCACGGCCAAACCCATGGAAACCTGGGACAGTCTGTTCACCACCTGGACAGCGGTTCACGCCAATTACATCAGTCCGAAATTCCGGGCCGGAGAAACATACCTGAACGCCCCCTACGCCATCAGCGATAGCTATCACATCAGCAGCTGCTGTGTGGAACTGTTCAACCTGCTGGATTCACAGGAAAAGGCCCTGCTGGTCCGGCCCTGCACGGGCGCCCTGATGATCAATGTTCTGGAAAAAGACCGGTATTATTATGTCCGGATCGTAAAAAACAACTGATCTGTCAGGTAAATATCCGATCATTCTAAAAAGGCCCGGAAAAAATCCGGGCCTTTTTTATTTATCCCTGTTGAACATATCATTGTCTGGCCGATTTTTCAGCTGCCCGGCGTTTCAAGCCGGTAGACCATCGCTCCGCCCAGACCCTCAGGGGTTGAGCTGGCCCCCTTGCTGGCCGAGACATAAAGATGCCCGTCATACTCGGCAAAGGCTTCAAAAATAATGACCTCATTATCATTGAATCCGTTTCCGGTGACCCGGGTCCAGTCAATTCCATTGCCGGTCTTCCAGATATGGGCACCATTTGTATTCGTTGCTCCATATTCCGGGATATACAGCGTCACCGCACCGGCATACAGTTCATTATTAAACTCAAAAAGGTTCGGGGCAATATTATCATGTCCCCAGGTCGGATTGCTTCTTAAATCATTAAACCCCGGCGGCAGAACAGCATCTCCGCCCACGCTGTAGGACCAGGCGTCGTCATCGGCGGTTCCGGTTGTCGTATAAAGAATCCGCAGCCCGCCGAGAGAATTGATTCCGGCAAACAGCTTTTCGTTAAAAACGGTCAGGTTCCAGGGCATAAAGTTTCCCGTGTCCATGTCACAGTCCATGCCGTCGCCGAATCCGTTTTCATTGGTACCGTTGTCATTGGCATCGATGGCCGAATCCACGATCAGTTCCCAGCCGGTTTCGGTCAGGATCGCCATCCGGGAACAGCTTCCGGACAAACCGGTGGTGCCGGTGCCGCCGGCATACAGGGTATCGTTAAACACCGCCATGCTGGTCAGGCTGCTGGAAACCGGTTTTTCCCCGCCCGGATAATTTGCAGTTCCCGCATGGTAGTTGCCGAAACTGTTCGCGGGCTCGGTCACGGTCCAGGTGTCCCCGTCTTCGCTGGACCAGATCTGGGCCCCGTAATCGTAGTTGAGACCGGTGCTGACATAGAGGTTGCCGTTGTACAGCGTCATATCGGTGATGGTCTTGTTCCAGATTTCACCGAACCCGCTTTCATCAAACCCCATACCGATGGTAAAGGTGTCTCCCTCTTCAACTTCACCCAGGGTATAGCTGTACAGCGGATACGGGTTGTTGTATTCCGCTGCCTCACAGACGGTATATTCCGTTTCCGAAGCAGCATCCGCACCGGTACCGGCGGTTTCATTCTGCTGAATGGTCAGAGAGTCGGCGGTATTGCCGATAATGTAAAACTTGCGGTAAATCCCGTCTCCCGAGGTGATCTGAAGAGTACCGCCGGCCCATTCGTCAACGGTCCAGGACTGGGAACTGTCGGTAATCACGGCCGTGGTGGCCCCGTCATCCGCGGCACAGCCGGAAATGGCTGTGATGGTCCCGGACGCGTCCGTGTCCCTTTCATCCGAAATGACCGCTTCCCAGGAAGATCCGTCATAGCGCCAGATCTCACACCCGGTGGAGTTCAGATAATTGCCCTGAAGGCCGGATGAAAAACCGAAATAGAGCTTGCTGTTAAAAACAATCATTCGCCCCCAGACATTGTTTATATTCTCATTACCGTAAATCCCGTTTTTTTCTCCGCCCGGGAACAGGACCTGCTCCCAGTCGGAACCGTCATATTTCCATACCTCGGCGCCCTTGTCCTCGTTACGGGTCATGGCATACAGCGCGTCCTGGTATGCGGCCATAGCCACCACCGAGAAATTGTCCCGATTGCCGAACCCGTCCCGGTTGACCTGCACCCAGACACTGCCGTCGTCACCGGTCACGGTTATTGTGCAGGCTGCCCAGAGCAGACAGCCGAAAAGAATCCCTGCGGCCATCAGGCATGAAACTTTTTTTTTGCTGAAAAATGTCACGGGGTACCCTCCCTTAAATGGATTACCTTATATTTAATTATCCAACAATTCAACCGATTATGCAAATTTTTGCCGTCGTCAATTCTCCTGCCTTTAAAAAATTCACCCCGCCGGCACCCTTTCACAGTACTGCCAAGCAGGGTCCAATTACTCCCGATAAATAAAAAAACGGCAAGACAATGAATGGTATTGTCTTGCCGCCGGTATCCCAATCGGTCCGTAAAACGTTAAACAATTCCGTCTTATCAGTGGATTCCCATCAAAAAATCTCTTTTCGCGGATCAGTCAACGATTTCCCAGACAATAGCAATCAGGGCAATAATAATGATGATTTCCAGAATATCTTCGTCAAAAAGGTCGCCCAGAAAACCGAACACACTTAAAATTTCTTCAATCACGTCGATCACATCGTCAATCACGCCGGTCCGCGCTGCAGCGATCGTATCCAGCAGGACCAGCAGTCCCGCAATTTTTGCATCCGGGGTGCCCTTTTCTGCAAGAACCCGGTCCAGACCGTCAATGGCAGCTTCCTGTGCCGGGGTCAGACCGCCGCGCTGGCCGGCCATAACCGTTTCAAGCAGCTCCAGAATCCCGCCGGCCGAAGAACCGAAATTCGGGCCGACTTTCGGCAGGGCATCAAACATCAGGGCCCGGGCAGACAATGGTGCGGACAGAAAGCAGATCATCAGACAAAAAGCCGTAATTTTCTTTTTCATCTCATTCCTCTTTTAAATATTACTCTTCTCCGCTAAAGAGTATAAAATGATGGAAAGGGTGTCAACAGGAATTAACCGGCGTTTCAGATTATTGAAAATAAATGGGCAAAAGCATCCACCGGCACAAATACCGCTGCAAGGGTAAAAAAATGGCCATCAGCAGAACGGCTGCCAGCCAGGCGGTATCGGAAGATCCGGCAATGCGCCATAATCATTAAACCAGGGCTTGTCCATTTTTATCTCCTTTGTTGAAAAACAGGGCTTTTTTCGGGTTTCCCCAGGTAAAATATAAATGATTTCCAATGATCCTCCTGTTAACCAGCACATTTCACACAAGTGAAAAATAGTAGCGGTCTTCACGAATCGGTCATCGACCTTTTCCGGTAAAGCCGTCGGCACTGTCTGCTTTAAAAGCACTAAAAAAGGGTCTGGATTTCTCCAGACCCTTTGAAAATGGCGGAAAGAACGACTCCGGCAGAGCGGAACAGCCCGCCCGGTTTTTGACTTTACCGTTTAAACCCGGTTATTTTGCCATTGCGGTAAAATCATGGGATGGACTGTTTTCCCGGGGAACCGTCACCCATACCTGCAGAGGCGTGAAATCGTAATTTTCATCCTCCGGCATTACAAGATATGTGCCGTTTCCCAGACCATCGAACAAATATTTGCCGTTGGCATCCGTAGTTGTGGCTTCAACCGGGTTGGGTGCGCCACAGACAAGCTGGTAAAGCGCCACGGAAACATTTGCCGAGACATCCCCGGAAACTTTACCGTAAATATCCGGCATTCCCGCGGTCAGCAGAATATGATCGGCCAGCATTTCCACCAGCCTCGAATCATCATTGGGCGGCTGATACATGGCCCAGGTCCCGGTATACTGGTTCTGCACCGGCGCATTGGGATCTGGCGCACCAGAAGCTGGATTATAACCAAGGTGACCGTATTCACTCACATCATAGGCCAGCGACGGGTCTAGATCATCGCGGGCTCCACTGGTCTGCCGCAGGGGCGGGTAGGTACCATTATCGGCATAGGTGCCATTGTCCGGACAGCCGCCCATATCAAAGCAGCAGTCTTTTGTACCGCCGGCACCGTCATCGCACTGGGTATCCACCCAGATTCCCCAGTAATCAGCGAACGGATGACCGACACCGGGATAGGAACTATAATCCCAAAGCCCCCATTTAATCCAGTTTTTGTAGCCGATCTCTTTTGCAATCTGATTGGGGATCTCAACCATATTCAGCACCGAATCGGCCACGATCTGCGGAAAACAAACAACGATATGTTCGACACCTCTGTTTTTCAGGTACTCCAGTGCGTCCCAATACTTGTACCCCCACTCATCACCGGGAAGATCACCATGACCATTATAAACCGGAGTACCCGTACTGTTATCCATACCGGATTCATACAGCCAGGCATGGCCCAAATTTTCTCCGCGCATGTTGCGGGTTCTCTCTTCACCGACATAGCCTTCGACTGTACCATCCTCCTTGATTCCCATGTACGCACCCACAATATTATCCGGATCCATGGTGGGATGACGGGTCAGAAACATGTTTTTGATGTTCCGGTTTAAAACCAGGGTATCATCGATCTTCGGGTCATGGTACTGCGAATAATCCCGTGTCGCATGATTCAGGATCAGCACACCGGTCGCATTGTCTGAAACCGCGCCGTTAAAAGAAGCTTCGGTTCCTTCCACCAGAAGCTCAGCCAGCACCAGATCTTCGGCAATCGGGTTCGGGTTTTCAGCCAGCGGCACGCTGGGATCGTCTGTAGGGACACCCTTGTCCGGCGTCCAGGTGCCCCAGTTTCCTAGCGGAGCCGTAGGCCGGGATTTTATCATCAAATTGTTGGGGTCGTTTACCCAGTCAATCTGAATATCCGACCTTCCGAGATCCGTCAGGGCCTTCTTGATCATCTCAAGAGCATCATAGGTCTTGAAAAACCGGACACCCGAGGTGGTCAAATCAATAGCAATAATCCGGTCAACGCCCGCACCGATAAAACGCTCGGCCGGGCCATCCACATTGTACCGCTCAGGATCGCAGCCGTCCCAGTGGGTGGTCCCCTCCGCTCTTGCCCAGCCGCCGCCGGATGCACTAAAAAGTTCCGTGTCGGTAAATGATCCGGAAACACCTGAAAGCTCAATAGTGCCGGCAGCATCAAAACCCGCCCAGCTGCCAGAATCAATTCTCACCGCCGCGACAACAGCGGTAGCACCGGAGGTGCCCCCGGTAATGGTTTCACCCACGGTAAAAGCGTCACCACCACCGATAACACTGCCCCCGGTAAAGTCAAGAACCAGGCCATCGCCCTGTTCACTCTCACCGCAATAGGTCAAATTAGAATTTCCCGAAGCATAGGAAGGCGGGGTATATAAAAAGCGGGGATAGGGAAACTGCTCAATACGGTCAGGAGAAATCCAACCTGTATAATCAACAATAAACTCAGTTCCGCCAACAGACCGGTCTGTCAAAACCGCTTCCAGCTGATCCAGCTGAGAATCGATTATTGAAGGAAAAGGATCTATCCCACCGATCCGCTCATACTCAAAGCGATATTTTCCAAGCTCTTTGGGTCCGTTTCCTGAAGCTAAAATCAGGTTCCACCACCCCGGATTCCACAGAGCCATCCAGTGGACAATATGATCAGGCCGGACCGCAAAAATATGGGCCGAAGCATCCCAGAGGTTCTGCTCAGAGTATTCTGAAAACCCGCCGTGCTGAATGAACAGAACACCGATTTTTTCCTGTGCCGACAACTGTCCCGCCAGAAACAGACTGCACAGAACCATAGCCGCAACAACTGTACATCTCTTGAGTAACTGCATAACCCTCTCCTTTTTTAATTTATATCCCCAAAAACAAAAAGCCGGACTGCCATTGCTCAGGCAGTCCGGCCGTCTCTGTTTACTTTTCGAGACCCGCAACTTTCCGCGCCAGGCTCACGCCGGGGTTGGCTTTTTCTCAGCAAATTAAATCAGTCAGAAAATTTCCGAAGTTATCGGAACATTCCAACCAAGGTATAGGTTAAAGAAAACAGTATTAGACAGATGTAGTGTTTCGAACCGCATTAGCGCCATGTACCTTGGATATCAAACATGTATTTTGTTGTCAAGCAAAATAGTTTCATTTTTATTCAGGTTTTACCCTTTTTATCCGCTATTATTAATAAATTTAGTTCTTAAATAAAATATATTTATCAATTTTATGCTAAAAATAATTAGCAAGTACAAAATATTTTTTTTAAATTACTCTATAAATTTTTGTAATTTAACATCCAAAAATATTATATAAGCAGGTTAATTATTTTCGTGAAAATTACCGAAATCCTTCGCAGCGCCCGGAAAAAACAAGCGGTTAAACAAATTTTTCACCCCTGTTTTGCCCGCAGCAGCCGGGGGAATCCTGACGGCAAAAAAACATAAAAAAAGAACCCGGATTACTCCGGGCTCTTTCAAAATGGCGGGAATCCTTCGGTTACACTCAGAACAAGCTCCCCCGATTCATCGGGACGGCCATTCCGACATGCCAGACCGGAAATCCTTTCCCCATTGCCTCCTTTATCCGCTTCAGCCCCCCTTCGAATCCGTATTTGAGAAATACGCTGAAAATTGCCTGGTAACCCTGCATGTTCTTGATACAAGCCGTCAGGAATTTTT
>Ga0272441_10002813_pt1 | contig 34534 bp, 32 predicted proteins | sample SSMProp6N_FD_193582 | JGI IMG/M metagenome (GOLD analysis project Ga0272441, IMG submission 193582) | Marine sediment archaeal communities from Little Sippewissett salt marsh, Falmouth, MA, United States - SSM-Prop-6N | ecosystem: Environmental > Aquatic > Marine > Wetlands > Sediment ... | reverse complement strand
ACCGGGTCTCGTTTTGATGGTTCCTCCACAGGATTTCGACGTGTCGAAAAGTCTGATATGATTGGTAAACCAGATCTTGATACCTTTCTTATTCTACCCCATGTGGAAGATGAAGCATTGGTACGAGCAGATCTTTTTGATACGGAAATGAATCTCTATCGAGCAGATCCTCGCCAAATCTTAAAGCGAGCAATCAGAACCGCTGGTGATCAAGGATTTGACACGATTGCCATTGCTCCAGAGCTTGAATTCTGTATCTTTGATCGCTATGACGAAGAGGATGAATACAATGAGACAAGAGGATACTTTGCCCCACCTCCTACCGACAATGCCAAAGAATATCGAAAACTGCTCTCCAATTATCTTATCCAAAGTGGTTTTCAGGTTAAATATCATCATCACGAGAAAGGAAAATACCAGCATGAGCTTGAAACAAAATCTATGGATGCTTTGCAGGCAGCTGATTTCTGCTCCTATTTCAAGTATCTTGCACGCGAAACCGCCAAGCTCTTTGATTTTGACATTACCTTTATGCCCAAACCCCTTTCTGGTGAAGCAGGCAATGGAATGCATGCCCATCTTACCTTGTATAAAAAGAAAAAAAATCTCTTTTTTGATACCAACGATGAGTATGGCCTGAGCCAAACCGCTCGCTATTTTATTGGAGGCATTCTTGACCATGCCCAAGGACTTGCTGCATTAGGTAATCCCACCTTGAATTCATATAAACGATTGATACCCTTCTTTGAGGCTCCTATCTATATTGCTTGGGCTCGCTACAATCGGAGTAGTTTGATACGTATTCCTGCTAAAAAAGAGGTCAACATTGAAATGCGTAATCCTGATCCCGCCGCCAATCCCTATTTGCTCTTTGCCGGCTTTATTCATGCTGGACTAGATGGCATTAAAAAGAAACGAACCTATGAACCCGTCACGTTCAATATCTATGAAATGACGGAAAAAGATATCAAAAAACATCAGATCAAGCAACTTCCCACGAATCTGATGGAAGCCTTAGAAGAATTCGAAAAGGATACCGTATTGTATAATGCTATTGGCAAAGATGCAGCTGACCTGTTCATTGAAAAGAAAAAGAAAGAATGGCAACAGTACATGGATGATATCACAGATCTAGATTATCGGTTTTATTTCCATTGTTAAAAGTGGGCCGGGAGAGATTTGAACTCTCGACCTCCCGGTTATCAGCCGGGTGCTCCAACCAACCTAAGCTACCGGCCCAACGAAGGGTGATAATACACTTTTGCTATAAAAAAGATACTTTTCAGGCAATATGTGTTGAATGAAAGAAAGTAAATTTGTTCTTTTCTAATGAAAGAATTGTTATCTTGATTTGAAACATCTGTTACAATTTTTATTTTTTTAGAAACATTTAAATTATGTCTCTTGATACAATGCAACAAGGGAGGAACTGATCTATGGAAAAAATGATTGTGTTAGGAATATTAATTCTTTTTATTGGAATATGTTTTACTCCAAATATTTCTGGAGACATTCAGAAAAATAATGGGATTAAGGGTCGAGATATTATCTATGTCAACTGGGATGGAAGCGGTGATTATACCACCATCCAAGAGGGGATAAATGCAGCAAATCCAGGGGATACTATCTATGTTTATAATGGGACTTATTATGAGAACGTAATTGTAGATAAGACAATCGATCTTATTGGTGAAGATAAAAACAATACCATTATAGATGGCGGTAGCAACGATAATGTAATTTTTATTTCAATCAATAGGGTAAACATATCTCAATTTACTATACAAAATGGTGGTGATTACGATTACGGAATATGGTGTAAGCGAAGTTATAATACTATAACTAATTGTACTTTTGATAATAACAATTGTGGTGTCATGCTCGGCAGTCAATATCAATTGGAATCGGAAAAAAATAAGATATCAGATTGCATTTTTTCGAATAATATGTTCGCCATTCAATTATTTCAGACTGCCAATGCCACAGTTACTGATAATATACTATTTGGATGTGGTATTGTTTTAGAAGCGTATTATCTTTCCGAGTGGAACACTCATATTATCGAAAACAACATAGTAGATGGGAAGCCTATTCGGTACTATAAAAACGCAGAAAACATAACTATTTCAAGTGATACCGCTCAGGTAATCCTTGCTAATTGTACAAACTTTATTGTTCAAAATCTTGAATCAGATATGTTATTCCCAATTGAACTTGGTCATTCTTCATACAATAATATCTCGCATAACAATTTTACAGATCAGTTAGTAGCTGTTTATATGATATGTTCAGATTATAATAATATCTACCAAAACATTTTTACAAATGGCGAATTTGGTTTGCATCTAGTCTTTTCGCACAATAACAGCATCTTTGAAAATAGTATTAGAGACAATGAAGAAGGAATCTATGTTTATGGTTCTAACAACCGAATCTATCATAACAACTTCATCAATAATACGCAAAATGCATATGATGAAGGCAATAATATTTGGGATTCTGGATATCCTCTCGGTGGTAACTACTTTGATGACTATACTGGAGAAGATCATTGCAATGGACCCAATCAAGATATACCCGGTTCAGATGGAATCGGAGATTCTCCATACAACATATCAGAAGGAGACAATCAAGATTTATATCCCTTCATAATTCCTGATGGTTGGTTACATCCCCAAATTCCTGGAGATACGAACGGTGATGGTATCGTCAATGTTGAAGATTTGTTGATTGTCCTTGCTCAATGGGGGACGAGTGGCCCAGAAGGAGATGTCAATAGTGATGGTCTTGTGAATGTATCAGATCTTCTTATCATTCTTGCAAATTGGGGGTAATCCTTCCAATTATTTTTTAATTAACACTGGTTAAACATAAAATTATTATTGGATAAGATTGTTACATATCTGAAATTCAAGGGGAGTCGAAAGGAATGCCAAAATGTCCAATATGTGGAAAATTCTTTAGAAGTAATAAAGGGTTAGAAGTTCATAAATCTAGCACACACTTCAAAGGATTCCCAAAAATAAAATAAGTTCTAGAATGGAGGTTAAGATATGACACAGAGGAAAAGAGTTCATAATCCCAAAACAAGTTCATACTTGAAGAGAAGAGAAAAAACAACATCTAGGGGAAAAAGAGGACAGATAATGGGTTCTTATAAGCCAAAGAAACATTCAAAGAAGAAATCGGGTTGGAGTTGGTAGATACTGTCTCCAAGTTCTTATTTTGGACTAGAACAAGAAACTAAGAAACCCATAAAAACTAGTGTTAAAAAAGAAGTTTATAAAAGGTCGAAAGGCTACTGCGAATGCTGTGCAGTAAAATTATCTATGTCGCATGGAGATTTTCATCACCATCGTTCTCCAACAATTTCACCTACATCTAAAACAGTTCAATTCCTTTGTCCAACTTGTCATAGAAAATATGGACATACAAGAAAAGTCATAAAACATACAACTCTTATGGGGACTGAAAAAGAAGTAAGAATTATTAGACACAAGGTTAGAAGAAGGAATAAAATACCAACAATCAAGAAAAAAGCTATAAAAAAGAAACCGACTAAAAAAAAGACAATACGTAAGAAATCTACTAAGAAAAAATCAAGAAAAAGAAAACCCCTAAAAAAGAAAACAACTAAGAAGACAACAAAAAAGAAATCTCGTACTAAGAAATCACCAAAAAGGAAATCCACAACTAGAAAGGGAAAAACTGCAAAGAGAAAAACAAAACGAAAACGTAGACCAAGAAGTCCTTTTGATTTTTAATATAATAAAAAAACATCTCTTGAGAGATTGAGGGAGGAAAAGGAATGAATAAACATCTAATAGTCTTTGGAATAGCTGTTCTGCTCTTGATAGTGGGTTTGAGCGGATGTCAGGAAGATACAAAACAAGATGTAAGCTTAGTAGAAATTACTGATCTGGATATCGATTCAATGTATCTTTCACCCGGGGAGTATAAAACAGTAACTGTGACAGTAGAGAATTGCAAGAGATGTTATATTTTAAAGAATTTATTACTTAATCAGGGATGTAATTGGTATCAAATGAATCAAATTGATGAACACCATTATAATGCCAGTAATATTGGAGCTCTACAGAATGATATAGTTTGGTGTGTAATAACAGCTATAGGATATAGTGGTGAAATCGAGGAAGAGGAATTTTTAGTAGAGGTTGGACAAATCGAAAGAAGCAACATCTCATCCTTAACTATTTCAAATATATCTCACAGTAAAGAGGATGATTCTGCTCGGGTTACTGCAGACGTTACCAGTAATGTTACGATTTCGAATGTTAGTGTAGCCACTTTTGTGGTAGATTCAGATGCTGTAAGTGGAGACTGTTCCTCTATTCAACCCATGTTTAATATTACAGAAAAGACCTTTCAGCCACCTAGCTTTGCTATGGGTAACGGCCCTGGCAAGATTTATTTTAAAATAGTTGCCCAAGACGAATCAGGAAATATTGCAATTTCTGAAATAATAATTGTTGAATTTTTATAGTTATTATAATTCAAATATGGATAACCATCTCTTGAGAGATTAAGGGAGGAAAAGAAATGCAAAAAAGCCCTGTGATGGTATTATGTATTGCTATTGCATGTCTGATTGTACTTGCTTCATTTACTTCTGTTGTTGGATTTCAATCTATCAAGTCAAATTCTGCAAAAATCTCTCCTTTGTTTAGAATTAGAACTAAGAGGGCTATTAATACGGAAAGTAAAGATACTCTAACATCTGATCATGTTGGTGAGGGTTTTAGGTTGATGACAAAAGTTTAGTCTAATAAATAATATTCTTTGATATGAGGTCTTGTAAGGTAAATAATGATCACTATAGATACGAAAATCCCAAAAATATTATATCTATAGATTGAAGTGAAAAAATTAATTGCTTGAAGTATTATAATAAAAACCCATGCTAGCATCACTCTTTTTAATAAGCCAATGGCGAGAATTATTGATATTGGAATCATTATGATATAATAAATAAAAATTAGTTTGAATATCTCGTTTTCTAGGAGATAACTCAGGTTATAATTTTGAAGATAAATTGGAATAGCTATTACTATCATCAATGACAATATAGCTGCTATTATTTGAAAAATTGCCAAAATTGTTATCCCTAATGGTCTTTCTTTCTTAGCCATATTTCAACCCACCTATCCAATATTTAATCAATGTTTACGTAAAAACTCTTTCCTTCGTAGATTTATGTCTGCATAATCCTCAAAATTACATAGGCCCTTTTAGCCAATTCCCTCCTGTTGGATATGCCTTAAACCATACTTTTTACCCTGAAATACCCCATTTTTAAGGAGAAGGATATGGTTTTAAGGGATTAATGGTTTAAAAGTATAGGGGGGGTAAGAGAAAGAATGGAGATCATCATATTTTTTATATTTTCAAAACCATTCCTTTGTTATGAATTTTACATCAGTAATTAAGTCGTTATTAAAACATATTGTATATACAAGTATATTAGCTGTAATATTTTTCTTAATATTGATGTTTATAATTATTCCAATACAAGAAAAAGAAGTAATAGAATCATATAAAGAAAGACTTAATGGTACCTGGCAAGACATAGGACAAAATACAACATTTACTTTTTTTCCAAATTTGACATTTTCAGCTAATAAAAAAGGTACTATTTACAATGGAACTTGGGAGATAACTGCATTTCCAACTCGTCATATAAGACTGAATTGGGGATATGCAATAGGGACTTATCAGCCATTTTTTTCAGAGAAAGGAACAAAATTACAATTATATGGTACTACAAATAATGAAAGGTATGACCTTGTGAAAATATAATTTATTGGTATCTATAAACACTCTTCCCCAACGATTGAATCATGTAATTTGAATATACATTTCTGGAAATCTCTAATAAGAAGAAGGACATAATTTATCTCTAATAAGTAAAAATTCAATAGCGGAATGAAAGCAATGATCAACTGAGATTTTCATCCGATGGGTTAATACGTAAGAAATTTATTTCGGATTCCAATGGATATAACAAACATTATCAAAGAACTATCTTACAATGAAAAAAAGGTGCTTTTAACACTGGAACAACTAAAGGGCAAAGCATCTCCTAAAGACATTGTAAAGCAAGGAAACTTCTCCCAAGAAGTAGAAGTGATGAATGCCTCTTCCTGGCTTCAATCAAAAAAGCTCGTAACCCTAGAAGAGCACTTGCACACTGTATATCGTCTTGGAAAAGAAGGGACGCTGTATCTTGAGCAAGGTCTTCCTGAAAAACGAGCTCTGTTACTTCTTAAGAAAAAAGGAGGGACTGCGCCTCTTTCAGAACTTGCCACCATCCTAAAGGGTGACGAAATTCCCGTCGCCATTGGATGGTTAAAAAAGAATAACTGGGCAACCATTACCAAGGAAAAGGAGACTCTCTTAACTATTGCAGGAGAAGGGGAGCAAGCAGCAACGGCAACAACCGAAGCAGAACACATCTTACAACATCTGAAAGACCATCCTTATACGGAAGTAGAAAAAGCCAAAATACAACCACTACTATCTCGTAAAAATGTTATCAAAGAAAAAGAGGTAATCACTAGTACTATTCTCTTAACAGATCTTGGTAAGCAAGTATTAAAAAGCGGAATTGCCCTTCGAGAAGAAATTGGTCAACTCACCTCTTCCATTATTAAAAACCAAGAGTGGAAACATAAAGAGATACGACCGTATGACATTCATGCCTTTGCCCCAGCCAAGTATGGTGGTAAGCCTCATCCGTTAGTTCATCTCATCAGTACCATTCGTCAGATTTTTCTAGAGATGGGATTCCAAGAAATTCAGGGAGATTTTGTCGAATCTGCCTTTTGGAATATGGATGTCCTGTTTATTCCTCAAGATCATCCTGCTCGAGAGATGCAAGATACCCTCTACTGTAAAACACCAGCTAAAAGAAGCATCAAAGAAAAAGACTTGCTCAAAACCATCGCTCAAGTCCATGAGAATGGTGGCTCCACCTCCTCAACAGGGTGGGGATACTCGTTTTCTACCCCGGAAGGAGAACGAGCACTGCTCCGTACTCATACCACCGTCAATACTATTCGCTATTTGTATCATCATCCTAAGCCACCCTGTAAAGTCTTTTCTATTGAACGAGTCTTTCGCAAAGAAAATATTGATCCTACTCATCTGCCGGAGTTTTATCAAATTGAAGGCATTGTCCATGAAGAACACACTACATTTCGTCAGCTGATTGGCATTCTGAAAGAGTTCTACAAACGCATGGGATTTGAAAAAATACGCTTTCGTCCTGGGTACTTCCCCTATACAGAACCCAGCATGGAAGTGGATGTCTTCTGGAATGGAGAATGGATGGAGCTGGGTGGCAGTGGTCTGTTTAGACCAGAGGTTACTGAACCTGTGGGTGTTAAAAATCCTGTCCTTGCTTGGGGTCTTGGATTGGAGCGACTGGCTATGCTCAAGTTTGGACTCACTGATATGAGAAGTCTCTACAATAGCGACCTCGCGTGGTTGAGAAAAGAGCCTCTGTAATTTTTTTTAGGGTTTGCTAGGATAGCCTCCCCACAATGTTTATTAAATATTAATTATATTATAATATTCAAAAAATGGTAACTATTGTAAACAAACATTTATATATTAACAAGCTTGATATTAATAGCCGAGGTTGAGATGATATGCATTCCAAAAGAGCGCTTCGAGTGACTCTTCTAACTCTTATACTACTGGTAAGTTCAGTACCTTGTATTTTATTAATACCTTCCGCCCAAGCTGCTGGAACAGGCGGTTCAACCATGTTGTATTTTACTGAGTATGATCCCTTGGCCCTTGAAGAATTTGGATCAACGAATATGTCCTTGTCACCACCAACATCAGTCAATGATTCCCAATGGCCACCAAGTTTATTCAAAAAAGAACAAGGAAAACTGCTCCCAGTCTTAAATGTTGAAGAAATACTTAATTGGATTATGTTCTGGGCATTCTCACAATTTGATAATGAAGGTGAGGGAGATGAATTTGTCGAGCTGTTCGCAGACTTGTTTAATCCATTCCGTGTCCAGGAAGAATTTACATATCTAGGAGAAGAAACCACGGAGATTTCTGGAGAGATTATCTTTGATCTTTACTTTTCATCCAAATCAGGATTTCTCAGAAATAAAGACAATGTCAAAGTCAGTATTTCAAAGTACGAGCTCTTTCAAGGTATACTTCCACTTCCAGAAGAAGTAAAGAATACAACTGCAACCATTACTCCTGCGTTGATTCCTGGCACCATTAAAGAAATGCAAATTTCCTTAAATTTAGAAAATGAAAGTATCCTGCTTGAACCTGGAGATGCTGTGCTCTTTTCTGTTGAAGTTATTCCAAGTGAGCGGGTCATCAATAAATTACTCAACTTAAGTGAACGATTTGGTTTTGGTAGCGGTGAGAAACTTGCTCGTATTGCAAACTGGTTAAGTGAGCGTAATATTGAAGCCTTACAAAATCTAGGAGTAAGTCTTACTGAACTCGTGAATATCACTGAAGAACTTGGACAGGAAGGCCTGAATTTAACAGTAGCTGATCTTGGCGAAATCACTGATGCCTTGCAAGGATCATCGTTTGTCTTTGGATCCAGTGCCCATCCTTCCAAAGTCATTGTTCCTCTCACTATTGCTGGTGATGAAGAAAATACTCGCATCTATTATCTTCATGCTGGAGGAACCATGGACGCAATAATGCCAGCAGACACCACTCAAGAAGTAGAAATATCAGAAGCACCAGTCTCTTGGAATGCCTCAAGTCTTGAACGAAGTAAGATACTTACACAGGCATCAGCCAATCTGTATCTTAACTCTCGCAATATTCGTCTTTTGAAAAAAATCACAATAACCGCTTCACTTCTTAATGGAGGAACCACCATAGCAACCTCTTCTGTAGAACTACCTCGAGATTTCTTCCTTTTGACTAAACCTTCAGAACCGGTGGTCTTCCAGTTCTCTGATATGACTGAAGAGATCTCCTATGGTGAGCGTTTGAGTCTCAGTGTGGCTTTTGGAAATGGTTCAAAACCTGGATTACTTCAAAAAGTAAAACTTCTCTTTGATTCAGAGACCTATCCTTCTCAAGTAATAGCCCGATATAGTGAAACAGACCATATCAAAGCAGATATCACCTCAGACCCCTCCAATGGAAAAATCGTCCCTGGAGATAGTGTTTCTTATACGCTTGAAGTCTCTAGTACGTATGCTGATGACATATCACTAGATATTACTACTGTAAAAGATGGTGATTGGGATGTTACCATCCAAGAATCGTTACCACTCTCCATTACTGCAGGAGGAACTCAAGACATCCATGTGACGGTAGCATCAACTAATAACAAGAAAGAAGCCTATGGAGACGATATTGAACTAAGCTTTGTCGTCAGTGGAAAAACAGGATTAGATAAACACAAACTGATAGCAGAAGTCTCTGAAGATGCCATTGATTATGATGTCACTATTGTTGGATATACGCAGAAACAAACAAGGGAAAAGGGAAAGAATGCTACGTTTTACTTTATCGTAGAAAATAATAACACAGGAGCTATTGATGATGTGGATAGTTACACACTTTCTGCCTCCTCAGAAAACTCTTGGAACGTGCTATATACCGAATCCATTCATGACCTAGTCATTGGAGATAAAACTGGCGATGAAGAGATCCTTGTTATCGTAAGCGTCCCCAAAGAAACAACCGAAAAATCAGATACCATTACCTTTACCGTGACATCAGATTCCAATCCTCAAACTTCAGCATTTGTTACAGTCACCTTAAAAGTAGGAGCTCCTGGACTTGTAGATACCATCTACAATTTCTTTGACGAGCTTGCCAAAAAATTAGGACTGGATGAGATCTTTGGTGAATACGCACCTCATGCCATTATGGCTCTGCTGCTTATTGTAATCTTCTTTATTATTATTATCCTTGTGTTGGTTCTGACCAAACGTATCGTTGAAATTATTTGTACTAAACGCATTCAAGAAATCTATCCTGATGAAACCGCTACCTTTGAAATATTACTCAAGAATCCCAATAAGAAAACAGTCACCTATCAAGTGTCCTTCAATGGTCAATTTGATACGAAAAAATGGGAGGTCTCTCTAGATAAAACCAAAGTGTCTGTCCCTGGAAAACAAACATGTGCCGTGCTTCTCTTTGTAACCCCCAAAGCAACCATTGAAGCAGAGGATTGGACAGAAGTACAGCTAAAGGTTACCATACTTGGTAAGAAAAAGATGAAAGACATTACCACCATGACAAGTATCAAGAAAGGAAACACAGTCCTACAGATAAAAGAAGTGTTTACCTGGCCTAAGACCTTTAAGAAAGGTGATCGCATCATCACTTCCTTTAAACTAGAAAATAAGGGCAATATCACAGCACGCAATATCAATGTCATTCTCTTTATCAATGGTGAGGAAAAAAATAAAGTGGAGGTTACTATTCCTCCTGAAGGCTATGCCGATATTCGTATCCCTTGGATAGCCGAAAAAGGAAAAAATGATCTGCACCTAAAAGTGCTGGAATAGTAATTCTATTATAATAGATCAGCAATCCGGTATGAAGAGTGGGTCAGTAGTGGCTGAAAAGAAATCAACTAAACAGGAGGAACTGGAACAGCTTCGTAATGCAGAGAAGAAGTTTCAGAGTCTTGTAGAGAAACGCAATGAACTCAATGATATGGCCAAACTCGTCCGTGACGAACGAAATATGTTGAATGACAAGCGCAAAGAACTCAAAGAACAATTGGAAACGGGAAAAAAAGCACGTGACGAGATTGTCACAAAGATGAAACACCATAAAGAGCGGCGCAATGAATACCAGAAAAAGGCAAAAGAGCTTATCGAATCAAAACAGAAAAAGAAAGGAAATGTCATCCGCAATCTTCCCTTGCGAGCAGAGGAGTTAAAAGCCGATATTCAGATGATGGAATATCGTCAAGAAACTGTACCCATGAATACACGGGAAGAAAACAATCTTATTGACAAAATAAAACATAAAAAACAAGAGTATACACTTACCCAAAAAACTCTTGAAAAACAGCAACTGATTGAAACTGATATTTCTGATACTGATCAAACAATTACTGAGCTTTTTAAGAAAGCAGATGAAGAGCATGCACAAGTCACCAAATATTATGAGGAAAGCCAGAAGAAACACAAAGAATATATGAAGCTTGTTAAAGAGATAGCGGCCTCGATCAACGAATCTAATAAAAAACATGAAAAATACATTGAAATCAGAGAAGAAGCCCAACGACACCACGAAAAGGCTATGGAAATGCTGTCAAAAATCATGTCCGTGAAAAAAGAACGACAGAAGCGTTGGAGAGAATCAAAAGAAATCCTTAAGAATCAAAATCTTCAGGCCAAAAAAGAGCTCTTTGATAAGGATAAACTAGAACGAGCTGCTGAAGATTCGGTTGATAACTTAAAAAAGGGGAAAAAAATCTCGTTGTCAGGGTAATTTTTATCGGCAAAAAACGATTTTTTTATCGTCAATTATATAAAGACAATTTTAATTTGCCCCCATGTGACCTAAATGGAGTCTATTGGCATTGTCAGTTATGGAGCAAATATTCCCCGCTTTCGTTTAAAGGCTGAAGACATCGCATCAGTTTGGGGAAAGGATGGTCAGGCCATTAGTAGGGGGCTTGGCATTTTTGAAAAATCTGTTCCTGCTATTGATCAAGATACAGCTACCATTAGTGTTGAGGCAGCTCGAGCAGCGCTTGCACGATGTACTATCGATCCTCAGGATATTGGTGCTATCTACATTGGAAGTGAATCCCACCCGTATGCGGTGAAACCAACAGGCACGATTGTGGGAGAAGCAATAGGTGCAACTCCTGAACTTATGGTTGCAGATTATGAATTTGCTTGTAAGGCTGGAACGGCTGCTATGCAAACCTGTACAGCCTTTGTCAAAGCAAAGATGATTTGTTACGGTCTTGCTATCGGAGCTGATACTTCACAAGCAGCACCAGGTGATGCGCTTGAATATTCTGCATCAGCAGGAGGAGCTGCTTTTATTATAGGTAAAGAAAAGGTAATTGCCACTATTAATTATACATGCTCATATACTACAGATACTCCAGATTTTTGGAGACGTGCTGAGCGGAAATACCCCTCCCATGGAGGCAGATTTACAGGAGCACCCGCCTATTTTAAACATATTACCGGTGGTGCTACCCGCTGCATGCAATGCGTGGGTTCCAAACCAGAAGATTACACCTATGCTGTCTTTCACCAACCGAACGGTAAATTTCCTGTCAATGTTGCCAAGAAATTAGGATTTTCGTATGATCAAATAAAACAAGGCCTTATGGTGCCTTATATTGGTAATACCTATTCAGGTGCTTCTATGATAGGACTTGCCTCTGTGCTCGATGTTGCACAACCTGGTGATCGTATATTCTTAACCAGCTATGGATCAGGAGCTGGTAGTGATAGTTTTGATATTACCGTCACAGACGAAATAAACAATTTAGCTCGAAAAAATGCACCCTCTGTTGCTGATTTGGTAGGCGATAAACAATACATAGATTATGGAACGTATTCAAAAATTACTGACTTGTTATATTGGGAGTGAGAAACCATGAGAGATGTAGCTGTTATCGGTGTTGGTTTAACACATTTTGGAGAACTCTGGGATAAATCATTTCGTCAGCTGATTGCAGAAGCTGGCTCAAAGGCAATTCTTGATTCAGGAATTAGTGGAACAGACATCGATGCTATGTATGTCGGTTCGATGAGTTCTGGTCGTTTTATTGGTCAAGAGCATATTGGAGCCCTTGTCGCTGATGCTTCTGGTTTTTCTCATTTACATATACCTGCAACCCGTGTGGAAGGTGCGTGTGCTTCAGGAGGCCTTGCCGTTCGGGAAGGATACTTCTCCATTGCATCTGGTATCAATGACATCGTTGTCGTTGGTGGCATTGAAAAGATGAATGATGTCGGCGGCACCTCTGCAACCGAAACCCTTGCCACCGCTGCTGATCAAGAATGGGAAGCCTTTTTTGGAGCTACCTTTCCGGGCATCTATGCAATGATTGCTACCCGTCATATGCATGAATACGGTACAACCAAAGAGCAACTTGCCCAGGTTGCCGTCAAAAATCATGCCAATGGTGTACTGAATCCTTATGCACAATATCAACGAGAAATTACCCTTGAGGCAGCATTAAATGCAACGACTGTAGCTTACCCTCTTGGCCTGTTGGATTGTTCACCAGTTACTGATGGTTCTGCTTCAGTTGTTCTCTGTGCAGCAGAAAAAGCAAAGCACTTTACGGATAAACCAGTAAAATTCATTGGTGCTGGTCAAGCATCAGACACATTGGCACTGCACGGACGTCGAGATATCTGTACCCTTGATGCTACAACATACGCTGCAAAGATGGCCTACAAACAAGCAGGCATCACCGCGCAAGACATTGATTTTGCCGAAGTCCATGACTGTTTTACGATTGCTGAAATCTGTGCTATCGAGGACCTTGGATTTGTCAAAAAGGGAGAAGGTGGAAAAGCAATCGAGAATAAGATTACTACACGCGATGGATCTCTACCCATCAATACTAGTGGTGGCCTGAAAGCCAAAGGTCATCCTGTTGGAGCGACTGGTGTTGCCCAAATCATTGAAGTCGTACAACAACTTCGAGGAGATGCCGAAAAACGTCAGTTACAAGATCCACGTATTGGTCTTGCTCATAATATTGGAGGATCAGGAGCAACATGCACTATTCATATCATGGAGGCGATGTAAATGGGAAATGGTGTTGCGCGCTTTTGGAGAGAAATTCCACAACGATATAATGTTGTTGGCAACAAATGTGGTTCTTGCGGGCGTGTCTTTTTCCCACCACGAGAATCATGCCCTGACTGCCGTCGGAAAAGTATAGGAAAGATGGATGAATACAAGCTGAGTGGAAAGGGAAAGGTGATTACCTATACGATCATCCATGTAGCCCCAGAGAACTTCGAGGAACAAGTGCCCTACCCTATTGCGATTATAGAATTAGAGGAAGGACCGAGAATCACCGCTCAAATTGTTGATTGTCCTGTGGAAGATGTGAAAATCGGTTTGCGGGTTGAAAAAACGTTTCGACGCATCCAGGAAGAAGGATATACTGGTGCTATCTACTACGGTTATAAGTTTAAAAAAAGGAAATAATTATTGACCGAGAACAACGACAAGACCGAAGAAGACAATTGCATCGGCATGGCGAATAACACGTCCTGAGTTGGCAGCATCAAGTTCTAATTTGATGTCGATTTTTCCTAATCCAAACAGTACTTTATTTAACCGAATCGTTTTGCGTTCATCCTGGTCTAGAGAAATGATGTGATCCTCATCAAATTCATTGATATGATTTAAAAGACCACCTTCTACAGAAAGATTACACACCATATCCTCTGCATCCACTAGTCCATCATTTTGAATCTTAGCATTGACAAAAAGACCGCCACGGATCGTAATATTGTATTTTGGTTCGGCAATCGAAGCATGATAGACTTGATCAGGAGCCGTAAAAGGACTATAAATGATACCAGTTTGGGTTCCTTCAGCACTAAAGTAATATTCAGGCTCATCTCCATAAGCAGAGGAAGGTAGAACAGCTTCAAAGAGGGTTTCACCTATCACGGTGAGTGGTTTTGATACAAAATCTTCCCCATCATAACGATAATAGAGAGTTGCAGTCCCAAGAACATAGGTATCATATTCTTCTTCAATTTGTAGAGTGATTGCTGTGGGTTCACCAGGAATTAATTCGCTTGGTTTTCCTTCAGGAAAATTGAATTTGAGAGCAGAACCAAGATACTCTACAAAACAGGCAGCATATCCAACCTTACACACACCATACTCGATTCTCATGTATCCACCTTCACCCCATCCTGTACCCCATGAATTTCGAAGGAACCACACGCCATCATCCCCTTGAGTATCGTCCCAACCAACAAGAACGACAGCATGGTTAATATTCGTACAGGTCGGTCCACTAAAGATGCCTCCATCATAATCATGAAAAGCGGAATTGACACAGACTGCTACAGAAACAGGGCCATAGTCCATGATGGCTTGTTTAATATTAGCTACTGGAGGGATTCCATATTGTGATCCAATGAAGGCCCAATCCTCAATTAAATAATTATGAGGATACGGGCAGTTACACGGTAAATCAGAAGCTTCATATGGGAAATATTGCTCTAATACTGCTCCCACACCACCACAATAATCAGGTTTCCATTCGTGATAATCATGAGCCCACCATCCTCCACCACAGTCCCATCCATTGGAATTGCAACTTACCAAGTACTGTTCTGAAAGATCTACCTCAATACCATCCTTAATTTTAATATTACATTCTAATGGACCTACGGTACCAAATGCCCAACAACTTCCACACGATCCTTGGCTTTTTATTGGTGTAGTGTAATCAACACCTTCAATATCTCTCCAATCAAACTGTTCTGGTAATTCGCCACGAGGATTGCAAGGATCAAACGTGGCTGACTCCCACCAATTCTCAGGAACGATAAGTCCTGTTGGATACGTACTTGTCTTCTGTGACGACGTTGCACTATGTCCACAATCACATTCACTGGTTGTTACCGGCAAGAAACCACTAATAATAACAAACGTAGCAATAAAAATAATAAATATTGGACTATTTTTCTTCATATAGTGAAATCCCCTTATTACTCTATAATAACATATAATTTCTTCATATAAAAAGATATGTATTAATTTTATTCTATTTATATAATAAAAAAGATGCAACTGAAAAGAGTACAAAAAGCAAAAGAACATGAATACAACGTTTGTTACAAATCATATCGAGTAGCATCTACGATAGCAATGATTTTTTCAGTAACTATATAAAGAATTGAGGTATCTAAAACGTAATGATAGTTCCTGCATCAGTTCTTACACAGATTGGGATCTATATTCTTTATATTCTCCTTCCAATACTTGCCTTATATATTGTGTATCTCGTTGTTACTAAAGCATTTAACGATATGGGATTTTCCTCAGCTGAAGCAATCTTAATTGTCTTTGCCTGTTTTATTCTTGGCTATGGAATTCTTGATGAGTTCATCGGCATTTCTTTTAGTAATATCTATCTCTTTACTCATGGAAAATGGGAAGTGGGCATTAATACGGGTGGTGCGATCATTCCGATAGTGCTTAGTATCTATCTCATGGTTAAAAATAAGATACGACTAAGAAATTTTGGTATAGGGATCCTTATTGTTTCAGTGATTACCTATCTAGTGACCGAGCCAAATGCTGATAGGGGAATTGTCTCCAAATTTCCCTTCTGGATTCTACCAGCGATTGCCGCGAGTCTTGTCTCCATATTTTTATATTGGAAGAATAAACAAAAAGCAGCGCCGCTTGCCTATATCTCAGGGACGCTTGGAGTTCTTATTGGAGCAGATTTATTTCATCTCATTGAATTGTTAAATCTGCAGGTAACAACCGAAACAACCCGTCATGCTGTGATTGGTGGTGCAAGTGTTCTAGATATGATTTTTATTACAGGTATTTTAGCAGTCATTGTAGATGGTATTCTTATTTATCAAGAGAAGCGAAAACCAGGATAGACATCTTGGTTAATGTTCATAACACCATTAGACAAAAATTAGTATATTTTTTCTGATTTTCTTAGAAAAGATCATAGTAAAGTCAATTTATCTTTCGAAATACTTAATAAACACCTAATATTTTACTGTAAGTGGCAATTTATTAGTTAGAGGCATGAAATGGGCGACGAATCAGTTGAAGAACTTATCAATAAAAGAGACAGCTACCAAGAGAAAGCAAATCTGTTTAAAAAAAAAAGAGATCAGCTTCATGAGAAATCAAAACAGATGGCAATAGAGCGGGATGACATTAATGCAAAGGTTCGCAATATCAGAAATAAAATAGGCGAGCATAAAAAAAGACGAGATGAGTACAACGAACGTGTTAAGCATGCGAAAAATCAGCGTAATGAACTTATTACTGAAAATATAAACTTAAAGAAAAAAATAAAGGACCTTGAAAAAGAACGGTTTTCTACTTCGGGATTAAACATCAATCGATTAAAGCAAAATCTTCGAAAATTAGAAACCGAGCAAATGACACAGCCCATGTCCTCTCAGAAAGAAAAGAAATTATTAGTAAATATCAAAGAACTATCTCAAAGAATAAAAGAGCAAGAAGAATCACTTAATAAAGATCCTCGATTAAGAAAGGCAGTAGACCAAGAAAAACTGGTAAAACAAAAAGCTGAAAAACAACACGACATCGTTGAAAAAATGGCAAAGAAAGCTCAAGAAGAGCATCAAGAGATGATTGACCTACTCAAACAACTGGATAATTTCACAAAGCGAACCACTGAAATTCAAGAAAGCATCGTCATGACAAAGATTGAAGCTGATAAGGTCCACCGAGAGTTTATTGATTTTGTTAACAATATTCATGATTTAGAAAAAGAGATTTCTGGTCTTGAAAAGAAGAAAGTGGTGAAGAGAAAAATCGAAGATGCTACCGAAACACAAAAACAAGCAGATCTTATCTTTGAACGATTTAAGAAGGGTGAAAAACTAAGTACTGACGATCTTATGGTTCTACAAAAGGCTGGATTATTGTAATTCCATTTCATAGGAGGGATAAGTATGCAATGCGAATTATGTGGGAGAGATTGTAAAGGTGGAAGAACGGCGCTTGTTGATGGGGTGAAAATGGTTTTATGTCCAGATTGTCTTCGCTATAGCGAAAGTGGTGTGCAAACTACACAACCTGTACCTCCTATTCAACGATCCATTACCCCACGGTTAAGAAAACCTCAGTCAAAAGATATTTATAAAAAAATGGAAAAAGAATTGGTAACAGATTGGTCAGAAAAGATAAAAAAGGCTCGGGAAAAGAAGGGGCTTACACGAGAAGCCTTAGGATTTAAAATTGGTGAGCGTACTGTGACTATTTCAAAAATAGAGAATGGTGATCTCCGTCCTTCTGACAAAATGATTGAAAAGCTTGAAAAGGAATTAGAAATCGTTTTACTTGAGGAAGTATCCAAAGTTCCGACAGGAACAACTCATACCGGAACAGCAATGACATTAGGTGACTTTGTTCGAACTGAGGACTAATGAATACGACACTATCACAGGCCATACATGCATTACATCAAGGGAACGTAATCGTTTATCCAACAGATACACTCTATGCGTTAGGTGCTGATATTTTTAATAGGACAGCAGTACAAAAGGTCTATAAACTTAAGAAACGTCCTCTTTCTTCTCCGCTCCCAGTTGCTGTTTCCTCTCTGGGTCAACTGAAGAGCATTGCCTATACAACCCAACGGATTGAGCATGTTATTCACCACTTTCTACCTGGTCCTCTTGCCATCATTCTTAGGAAAAAATCCATTGTTCCAGACATTGTAACAAATTCATCTGACAAAATAGCCATTCGAATGCCAAATAATTCAATGGCACTGCACCTCTTAAAAACGTTTGGTCCTCTTACGGCCACCAGTGCTAATCTTCATACTCAAAAAACACCATATCTTATAAAGGACATTGCTATGCAGTTTAATGGAGAGATTGCTGTCTATCTTGATAGTAACAAGTTAGATGGACAACCATCCACCATGGTTGATTTGACTACTGCTCAACCAACAATTCTACGACAAGGTCCCATATCTAAACAACAAATCATGGAAGCGATTCAGCATGGATAAAGACACCTATGCCAAATACAAACAAGCCGGCAAAATTGCAGCTGATGCTAGGGATTTTGGCGCCTCGTTATTAAAACCAGGTGTATCCTACCTTCATTTAGCACAACAAATAGAGGAACGTATCATTCAAAAAGGAGCAGGGATTGCTTTTCCTGTTAATATCGCCCGTAATGAGATTGCAGCACATTATAGTCCAAGAAAGGATGATACTCTTACGATCCAATCAGGTGATGTTGTCAAGGTGGATGTAGGAGCTCACGTTGATGGTTATATTGCAGATACTGCGGTTACTGTTGAAGTAGGTACTCACACATACGATACTTTGATACAAGCTTCAGCTCAAGCGCTCGAAAAAGCAATTCAGCTTACCTGTGATGGAGTATCTCCTAGCACGATGGGTAAGGCTATTCAATCTACCATAACATCCTATGGATACAAGCCTATAAATAATCTCACAGGACATAGTATGAAACAATATGAATTACATTCAGGACTTTCCATTCCCAATATTGGTACTACTTCTTCCATGGGAAAACCTAAAACAGGAGACGTTCTTGCAATAGAACCCTTTGCCACTAATGGCGCAGGTCATGTTGTGGCTGGAAAGGGCAGCAATATTTACCTTTGCAATCCTTCCATACGATCCCGTCTTGTTCGTGACAATCGAGCAAAAATGATGTTTCAGAAGCTGTATCATACCTTTAAGACCCTTCCCTTTGCTCAACGGTGGTGTCATGATCTGTTTCCTAAGGAAGATTTGATTTTACAAAAACTTTCATATCTGGGATTTATCAAACATTATCCACAACTTATCGATGCAAAGCAAGGCATTGTGACACAAAAAGAACATACGGTCATTGTCAAGGATAATGGTTGTGAGGTGATAACATAACAAAAGCAAAGAATAACAATAACAAAGTAACCCAACTTGAAGAACTCAATTGGAAGCAAATTGATAGCCTCCCTAGAGAACATACCCTCTTCTTCATTCCCATTAGCCCCTTAGAAGAACATGGCCCCCATCTTCCAGTAGGTACTGATTTACTGACAGCTCGTGATGCTGCTCGCGAAGCGATAAAACTCGTATCGGCAAAACGCTCTCAGTTTCATTGTCTCTTATTTCCTTCTATCCCGCTAGGATACTCAAAAATGACAAAAGAGTTCCCAGGGACGGTCTCCACTAAAATTAAAGCTATTAAAACCATCATGTATGACTGCATTAGCTCGTTTGCCCAGTTTGATTTTAAATTTTTTATCATCTGTACGTATCATATGGATCTCGGTCACCTTAAAGGGATTTATGCAGCCATGAAAAAAGCAGAACAAGCATACAACTGTCGCGTCGCAGAACCATGGGGGCCATATTTTTTGAATAAAGAAGTAGAGAAGCGTGAGCCCAAAGTAGGCTTTGATACAAAAAAAGAACTGCATGCAGGATTTCGAGAAACCTCGTTAATGAAGTATCAATACCCCTATCTTGTCGATCCTTCCTATAAAGAGTTACAAAGCATTCATCGGGATCTCTATTCACCACGTGTGGTTGGAAAAACATTCAAAGATCTTGGATTAACGGAAGGATATGTAGGAAGTCCTGCCCGCTGTGACAGCAATTATGGCCGATGGTATTTCCAAGAAACTGTCGATACCTATGTTCAAGCAGCCCTTGATCTTGTCGATGGTAAAGATGTGGCACCTTTACCAAAATTTGCCCAAATGATTATGAAGTCTCCGTTGTGGCGTTAATCTACAATTCTATGATTTCCATTACCAATATAGTGTAATTTTGAGTGATACAAGAAATTAAAGAATCCTCCACTTCGAAGAAGAAAACATATCTGCTGAACAGAAAAACCACGTACAAGCAGACGAAAGGCAAGACATGACGTGAGAAGATTAGTCCAGAACACCGTATCGTGATTCCAACCTAGATACACTTCAGCACCTGCCTGCAGAAATGCTGTGGCCATGGATGCATCAGCGGTTGCATGACACGTGGCCATATAGATTAGAGAGGAAGGTAAGGTCTCTTCATTATAACTATAAGTGATAAGGGCAGGAGTAAAGGAAACAAAGCTTTTACTACCAACAACTCCCTTGACAATCATCTGATTTTCAAACTCAAATGAATATATTTCTTCGGTTTCATTGGTCCACAATTCTCCTGTAGCAATGACGACAGCATCGGCAGTATGATCGCCATCAATATCCCAATAACCTGCATGGGTATTCATATATACAATCTCTGCACCAAGATGTTGTTTTATATAGGAAAGATTCACCGCTTCATTTGCTCGGTATTCAATATTATATCCCTTTGCTATCAGATGACTGATAATCCTGCGACAAAAGAAATTACCATAGAGATATTCGGAGGGATTTAAGATAAGAGCAGTGGGTTCTTCTGAAGAAACAACTGAATGGGACGTACGTATTGGCTGGGAAGATAACTCTGGATGCGAAGCAAAGACATCCAAGAGAACAACATAGGATCCATCGATGAATTTTAAGGTAAGAGATTGATTAATATAGCTTGCAAATTCTACGGCAGAATGTTGTGTATAATGCTTTTCTAAAGCTCTTCCAAGTAGTGAGGAAAAGACGGGATGTGAGGCTAAAAAAGAGCCAATGATTGGTTGAAGAAATCGTTCTTGTCCTTCTTGAATAATGGCAATATACTCCATAGTCTCTGACTGTGCTGTTACCTCCAGTACACTAAAACCTTGTAGAAGAAAACAACACGACAGACAAAGACACAGTATGGAAGTTCTATTCATAGTTGTTCCTACCATAACACATTGCTTGTCGTGTTATATAAATATGTCGAGTATTAAATAAAAAAAGAAGGGTTGGTGATTACAACCCAGGTAGCTGCAATTCTTGTACAAATCCTTCTGCGAGTGCTTCATAGAGTTGCTCAAAACAGCCAGCGATATTCAAACAGGTAATAATGGTTAATGTTGCAATAAGTACTGTCAAGATCAGAAAGACAGGTAAGAGTGCAATCACAACAATGAAACACCCAATAGGATTGGAGGTAGAAAGATTCGTGGGCATTGGATCGTTTACAAAAGGAGCATTGGCCATATTTTCATCTATTTGGTCTAGAAGGAGTTGTGGATTGTTTTTGTAAATGGAGAGTTGGTGCTTGAAATCATCGATGTCAATGTCATTGGTATCAAGAATATCGACCACTTGAGGGTCATCTGCAATTTTAGTAAAAAGCGTGTCTAATAAGTGAGGTTTTGATTCAAGAATGTGGATCGCTTTTTCAATTTGTCGTTGGACCATTGAGCGTCGTGAAAGAAAGATGTTAAGAAGTTTTCCTTTTCCCAAATAGGTAGAGACTTGAAGTGATGTTTCTCCTTGTTGAAGAAACTTATTTTTTCGCAAAGAGAAAAGTGGCGAATGAACTTTTTTAGAATCATCTGATACTGAGGCACGTAACCCAACCACTGTTGTGAGTGACGCGCATACAATTAGTGCTGCAGCTACAAGACTTAAAAGTACTGTTCTTTCCTTCATATTTCGTCCCCATTGATTAATATGATGCAACGCTATATAAATATATCGTAGAAGGGTACTGTTCCATTAAGAGTTTTTACTTTTAGATTGTTACATTTTGGATCGTAGATGATTTTATAAAATAAGAATTTATTAAAAAGATGAGGATTTTGAAATGAAAGATAAACTTATATTATCTCTTGGGATTTTAATTATTATCATTGGTTTTTTTATATCATTTTGGTGGTGGTTTTGGTCAAGTATGATGCAGGCTGGTGGTCCAACCTATCCAGAGCCGTTATCTCTCTTGTTGACAGGGATAATTCTTATTATTATTGGAATGGGGCTTTTGTTATGGAAGAAGATTTCAAAGAAGGAGAATATCATTATTATGGGAGCTTATATATTAGTGGCTATAGTTCTGATAGCGGGTGGAATCAAAGCTTATGATGACTATTATTCTAGTGCATCAGCTCCAACTTTGTGGATATATATAGTATTTGAACAGAACCAATCTGTGGGAACATTAATGGTGACTGAACTTGCTCATCCTTCCGGGTTGTGGAAATACGTTGAAATTGAATCGGGTAATGCAACACTTCCAACTGGCTATATTGATTTTGGAGATGTAATTACTAATTGTTCTGGAATTGTAAGATTAGTGTGGACTCCTTCAGATCAACTTCTCGGAGAATGGGTTTTCACATAATCTAATCTTTCTTATATCTAATTGATTACATCAAAAGATTTGTCCATTTTTTATCCTCTAGATTGAGATATATATTAGCAAAATGGGAAAATTTGTTATTACGGTCTGTAAAACATCAAAATAGAAATAAACTCTAAATATGAGAACAACTATGAGAATGTGGGAAGAGGTATGGACAATAAGCAATTGATAAAAGGTTTATCAGTTGTAATGATTTTTTTACTTGTTAGTGTTAGTTTTTCGTCTGTTGTAAGTGCTGAAATTGTTAAAGAAGAAAATACATTAGATAAAATAATTAATGATTTAAAAACAAAATTAGAAGATATTGAAACAAATGATGAAGTTGTTGCTATATTTAATAAGGCATTAATTGAATTAGAAAAAATAAATTTAGTTGATAATCAAGTTGTCGAAAAAATTCAAAGATTGATTAAAATTTATTCTGAAAATCCAAAATCTGGTATTATATTAGTAACAGGGGAGCTAACCAATATATCACAATTTAATCTTTTTCAAAGCTGGTTTTTAATGTCAGAACATAAATTATTAGATTTAATATTTGTTACAAATGATTTAATTTTTGTAATATTTTTTATATGGTTTTTTGAAATTTTACCACTAACAATGGGACTTAGTTTTATATTTCCTTTAAATCTGCTTAATACTATCTGTGTTGGATATACTTCTGTTCCACCTTATATAGATATAGATGCTCCTGCAAATGGATGGATTTTTTCTACAAATCCGAATGAATATAGAGAAGGTGAGTTTTATGGGCAATTAGAACCTATATGGATTAGAGTTTCCCCCTATCGTGCACACTTATATTATCCTGGAATTGTGAGATTTAGTGGTATAAATATAGGCAACTTTTTCTTAGGTGTTTGTAATTATATCAACATAAATACATCAAGACCATGAATAGATAAAAAATAAAATATGAAATTTACCACTCCCAATTCAACACTCCATTTTCAACATACCTTAAATCAACAGAACCCGAAGAAGAATAAATCAAGGTTCGGGAAGATCTTGTGAAAAACCTTCAATGACGGACTGAAAGATTTTTTCGAAGCAGCCATTATTATTTAGACAAGTAAAAATTGTTATCGTTGCTATCAAGGTTGCAATCATCACAATAATGGGTAGAATAATAATTATAGTAAAGAAACAACCGAGATTCCCTGTAAAATTTGTGGGTTGTGGTACATCCGGAAGCTGGGTTGAGTCCCCCAAGAGTTCAAGAGCAGCCTCTAATTCTTCATGCAGCATATCAGGATCTTGCTGTGCTTGAGCAAGGCGCTTCTGTACTTGATCTAAGCTCAGTCCATAGGATTCAAGAAGTGATAATAAGGTCGGATTCTTCTCCAGTTGATCAGAGACTTGACCAAGCATCATTGGTTTTGCATAGATAATCTTGATTGCTTTGTCAATCCATGAAGTAATCAATGGTTTTCTTTCAAGGAAGAAATTCAGTACTGTTCCCTGCCCAAGAAAACGCGTTGATGTCGTAGATGATAGTTGATTTGTTGCCTTCTTTACCCGATAGAGAAAAAGTGGCGATGTTTCTTTTTTTCCTTCTGAAAAAGCGGTATGAGTTCCAATAACTGAGGAGAGCGGTACCAAAGCAAGAAGAAGTGCTACACACAGACTTCCAATTATAATTTTCTTCTTCATTTTCTATCCCCAAGTACTATTTAATCTCATTAGAGTATTTAAAGACAACGTTTGTAAAGAATAACGCGATATTTCATTCTTTTAATAGAAGTTCTTCGAAAAGATAATATTCTGTTTGATATAATGCTACCTGGGATTCAACAGGTTCTACAAAGGTGCCTCCCATAGTTGCATCAGTAAACGCGGCAGCATCTACACACACCACCAGTCTCCCTACAGCACCGGTTGATTCATTTATACTTTCTATCATATGGACATAAGTCTCATTCAGATCATGAACAAGAACTGGTTCTCCTCCACTAATGGTAAGATACGGAACCGTAATATTCCCAATAGTGGTATTGGTGATGGTGTCGTTTTCATATTCAACTACTGATACTTGTTTTTGCGACTGCGTCAGCCACAGGCCAAAAGAACTGAGCAGATCATTGGCTGTTGAATCAGCATTTAGAATGCTATCCATAACAAGAACTCTTCCTCCTGCATCTATAAAGTGACGGATGTTTGTGATCTCTGTATGACTAAACGGTTGATTTGGATTGATGATAACGATACTATCTGCTTTAGACAAGCAGGAAGAGAGTTTTGATTCTATTGAAGGTATCACTCCCAATCGTTGTGTCCATACATAAAACGTACCATAATTGTTTTGTTCATCAGAGAGAAGAAGAGACGGTTGTACCGAGACAGTAAAACTAGAGTGCTCTTGATCAAAACACACCGAAGTATAGTCTGATTGGAGTGCAGGAAGCCCATAGGTATTTTTTGTAAGAGATGAAAAAACAACTATTGAACTGGCACTTGCTAGTGCTCCAATGACGACAAGAGTGAGGAGAAGATGAAGGTTTCTTTTCTGAAAGAGCAATATTCCCAACAGAAAGGATAGTATTGCAAGACCCATGAGAACGGGATTGACATATGAATATACATTGCTTCGATTTAAATAATCAAGAGCACCAAGGGAAAAGGCTTGATAGCCATCCGTAAAAATAGAAAAGCTTGAAAATACCGTGCTATCCGAAAAAGCAACGACACGCCCTTTCCCATATTTGACAGCAGCAGTCTGTACCAGCAAGCCGTATTCTGATTCGACAGAAGCAAGTGATTCTCTAAAAAAATTCTCTGTAGAATAGGTTCCTGGCTCACTTATCACTTGAGAACCAATCATGACATTTTCAGAAGTTAACGGTGCATCAAGGGTGCACGATGTCATAAATTCAAAGTGGTCTACATGTTGCATAATTGGATGGGCAAACCATTGTTCTGGAGAAAAAACGGTCATGCGTCCTGTTCCCAATTCATAGGTAGCATCTGTTCGGAAATAAAGACCAAAGTGGACTGCAATTTGATTCAGAAAGGTATTCATACCAAACACATCAGTATGATCACCAATCAAAAAGAGACCGCCGCCCTCTTCAACAAAATCAAGAATTGCAAATATTTCTTCATCAGTGTAATAGAGAGTAGGGCATTTTAAGATAAGAATGTCATAGTTTTCAAGAAGGTTGGTAGTAAGAGAGAAATTAAGGTTTTGATCTAGAGTATAATAGTGACCTAACCAATCAGCCCATGAATAGTAGTTATAGGTAGAAAGCATTCCATACCATTCCGTATCAAGAGGTCTAGTGGTATTTTCCCATTCACTATGATACTCATCGATTATGACACGACCGTCTTTTTGACACCCAGGATCGTAAAATAGGAAGGAACCAACGAGGCAAAACACCGAGAGAAAGAGTAGTATCAATGACGCCATCTTTCGTTTGTTTATTATCAGTGTTTTGAAGAACGAACCATCAAGAGAACTACCTTCGAGAGGAAGAAAGCGCATGCATAAGAGCATAAAGGGAAGAAAACCTAGAAGCATATACCAGGGATTCCAAAAAAGCGATACATCTTGCGCGTTGATATAGGCAAAGATGTACACAACATAGCGTAGGATGCAATAGAAGAAGCCTAACACAGCAAAGACTAGAATAGAGCGGAGAATGTTTCTTTTTCTACAATACAAAATGAGAAAGAGGAGAAAACCCACAAGAATCTGAAACCACAGAAAGAATCCAAGTTTTTCAAGGGTGGTGACAAACGGATAGGTAGCCTGCGTTGTTTGTATAAACACGATTCCCTGGGAAACAGAACTCGAAACACCAAAAAGAGAGGTACACCAAGAAACAAAGGGAGACAATACATCGAAACGATGACCATGGGATGCCAACACAGAATAGAAGGGTAAAAAAGCAGCCTGAAAGGTATAGATTATTCCAGAGAGAAGACTTGCAGCAATAAACCTATCAATTTTTAAGGTGTGAGGGAAAATACTTTTCAGAAGACCAAGCAAAAAGGCACCAACTATAAGATACAATCCAACAGTATAGGGAAAGGGAATGACAAGGAGGGCAAGGAGAAGTGGAATAACTGCTATGCTGTGTTTTGCAGAAAAGGTAAAGAGTTGAGTTTTCCAACAGGAAAATACAGCTACAAGCAGCCCCAAAATCAGTAATAAAACACCATATAGATAGTTGGGATGGGTAAACAGGGGTAGGAACAACAACCAACTGGCAGCAAACAACAGCACACTAAGCCACAGTAATCGATTCATGGCAAATCCCCCTGTAACTCTAATTCATCAAGAAGATGTTTTAGAAAGAGGATATTACCTGGCCAATAGTCATAGATGGATTCTGTATTTGCATCAAGGAGATAGTCACTATCTCCAATGACCAGTAATCCACCAGACCCATATGGAAAAAAGACGATAAGATGGTATGTTTCTGCCCAGGTGAAATTATAGAAAGAGATGGCCTGATCCTCTGGATAGGTGAGCGGCCAAGCATCAACAAATCTTGGTTCATTTTCATACAGTTCAGGATCTTCTTCTCCATAGGGAACAGGTCCTAATGGAACATTTTCAATATCACAAGCAAACTTCTGAAGTAATGGAAGTGATGCGCTTTTATCCTCAAAACCTGATGCAAGCAGGACATAACCTCCTTTAGACATATATTGTTGGAGAAAGGTAATCTCTTCAGAAGAAAAGGAAGACGTCGGTGCTGTAAAAACCAGCATCTTACTCTGTTGATAGCTCTCAGTATCAAACGTTCTTGAAAAGAGAACAAGATAGCCATTTCTATTTAAATTAAGTATCAAACCATTGAGCGACTCATCCGTAAAAGGTGTAAGTGAGAACTGTTCCTGGTGAGATGCATCAAGATAGATAACATTTCCTGTGATAGTCATATCTTCAAGTAAAACAGCATTAAAGCCTGAAGAAATAAGTAAGCCTCCCACAAGAGCAAGAGAGAAAAGGATAAAGGAAATACGCGTCTTTCTATTGAAAAAAACAAGAAGACCTGCAGCAACAAGGCTTACAATGCCAAGTATCTGCTGTAACAGTGTTATTCCTGCTGATGCTGCAGTATCAAACCAAGAGAAGATGTGGTAAACAAAGGAATAGGAATAGGGAAGAGCAGAATTTTGAAAGGAGGAGGTATCTCCAAAGACCAGAACATGACCTTCTCCATACGAGGATCCTGCTGCAAGAACGATATCGCCAAGTTGCTCGCCACTACCATACTCATAATCTCCTAAGTATGCCAGGTCTTCATTTGCTCTATCTCCGTTATCAGAAAGCCCATAACGACCTATAATGAGTGGAAAACAGATAGGGGAGATATCTAAAGATGCTCCCACACTGATCTGAATCTCATCATTCGAACGTATTTGAGTGGTAATGGGATGATAAGGAAATTGATAACAGGTATCCCATTGAAACAATGAATCAAGAGGAAGAGCAGAATCAAAGTGAAAGGAGATATCAACAGGTTCTAATACATCATTGAGAGGATCTTGAATGCCACCTACATTGGTATGATCTCCTAATACAAGAAGTGAACCACCTTGTTGCACAAAGGTCCAAAGATCTGTCTTTTCTAAAGAGGAAAGGCTTGTATTTATATTAATAAGAACAACGATATCCACATCTTGAAGATGATCAGCAGAAAGCTGTGATGCTTCAGTCAATGTGACATAATCCGTCAAATTCAAAAAGACAGGAATAGAAGCATTTTCTGGTTGAATAGAAGCAAGAAAACCAGTTGTATTCTTAACAAGAAGTTCTACATTATATCCAGAAGAAGAGAGGTAGACAGGAAGCAAACCAAACATACCCGCGGCATCACGGCCATACGTACCATAGGTGGGACTGTCCCAAGTACCTAGCATATCCTGAGCATAAAAGAGGATATGTGACTCGTTGGTTTCAGAAGTAGTATATCCTAGAGGAGTGACAAAAAGAATGCTTGCACAAAAAAGGAGGATACTAGCCCAAAACATTCCTGTTTTGTAGATTTTTTTAAAGGAAATGGTTGGTAAGATTCGTTCTTTTCGTTCTGTTATAAAGGTAAATACCAAAGTAGGTATCAGTAAACAGACAAAAAGGATCCAATGATACTGTGGAGTATCTGTCTTTGAAGAAAAAGAGGTTACTGCTAGGACCAATTGATAGACAATCCAAAGGAGAAACAACGAAAAACCATAGGAAAGTGCGGAACGCCAATATGTTTTTGATCGTGTTGCTTGTGTCAAAAAGTGAATTTTAGCATAGATAACAAAAAGAACGACTATCCAAAGTCCACTTGCTGAGGGACCTAGAGATAACGAAGTTCCCATAAGTTGTCCTATTATATGTGAAATACCCAATGAAAACTGTTGAAAGAGATACCAGAGTAAAGGTACAGAAGTGATAAGGAAAAAAAAGAGAGCATAAAGCAGAGTGGTATAGGAAAGAAGACGAACGTCTTTACTAAGCTTTCCAAGACGACACATGCCACAGAGGAAGAGGGGAATACTGGCAAGCCATATCAACTGAGAGTTGGTAAACAAGAGCAGAAGAAACGAAAGAAGAAGGGCAACAATGCCAATACTAAAAAACGTTGGCAAAGATTTTTTCTTGAAGTATATATACCAATCCCTAAAAGAGACATTCAGAAGAAATAAACTAAAGAGGATAAGTACTGCTAAAAGACGGCTGAAAAGAAGGTCAATATATCCAAAATTCTGTGATAACAATTGTACAGCCAGAAAAACAAGAAGCAGCGTAAGACTATATCGAATATAAGAAGTGACTGTGTTCTTTTTCTTAAGTGTACTGGTATCTACCATAGGTAAAGCAACAAAACGATTGTTTTATTATAATCCTTATTGTCGTTTCCCTATTTAATATACGACCAGTGAGCCATATCCTACACAAGAGGTACTAGGTTGAACTTCATAGGAAGTGCCGTATTTGAGCAGTTCTGCTTTTGTAGCTCCTAAAGCTTGTGCTGCAACAAGCATGGACGCAACAGGTCCATACCCGCACATGGTAATCTGTTTTTCCTCTACGGTATTGATAAGACCTGCAGGATCAAGGTTGACAATCTTGTCAAGGGCGAAGTGATCTTGAGTTTTAGCATACTCATCCACCCGCATTCCTTCTGGTGGCATACTCCTATAATTAAACCCTGCATGGGAAAAATCAGTACTCGCAATGATTACCACCTTCTTTTTTGAATGCTTGATAGCCTGCACAAGAATCATGCCTACTTCTTGAGCGGTCTGAAGATCTTGCATCATCATACAGAGAGGAACAAAATCAAAAGAACGATTGTTTGCAAGAAACTGGAGGAATGGTAACTGCACTTCAATACTGTGTTCATAGAGATGAGCAGTTTGATCAGCATCAATAATCCCTGTATGAAGTGCCAAAGCCAGTTCTGAATTGATAGGAATATTTCCAAGAGGAGTTTGCCAGGATCCTTCCGTCATGACTGCCACACCAGAGCCTGAACCCGTGTGATTTGGTCCGAGAATCAGAAAGGTATCGGCAAATCCATCTTCAGCGATAGCACAATAGGAGTGCGAAGCAATAGCACCCGAATAGATATAACCTGCATGAGGGACAATGACTCCTTTGACATGCTTTGTTGGTGATCCCAAGGAAGGTATCTGTCCACATCCACGTGCATCAAGAAAACATTCCTTAAGTTGATGGGTAAGCTGCGTTGCCGTTCCAGGATAAAATTGTCCTGCAACTGCTGCCAGTCGTGTCATTCCTACCATAAATCCCCATAATACGACATAGCATTGTCAATCATTAATCTTCCTACGAAAAGTTATAAATAGAATTGATAGATTCGGTTTAAAAAACTAGGTTAGAGGACCATGGAAACTGTTTGTCATATTGAAATCATCAAAGATGGCAGAGATTTTGTTGCACGAGCTCATCTTGCCAATGGTTCTGTTAAGGAGTATCGCCATCAAATTTTTGAAGATGTTCTGACAGAAATGGTCATCGATCTCCAGGAAGAATTAAGTGAATAATCAGTCACTCTCTTCCGTCGTATGGATCACCCTATCTATTTCTTCTTCAGCTTTCTTCTCAAGACATACCTTGTGATTTTCCTTATAGGCAATATAGGAAACTCCTACGGTACAGATGATAGCAGTTCCCAAGATAACCACAAAGGCTGCGTCGGCAAAGAATCCGTCCATACCAGGCATTAATTCTTTCACAAGATTAGGTCCAAAATTCAAGGCAAGAATGGCAGCGGCCAGACCTCGAGGCATCATGACAATCATCGTCTGTCGATCATCTTTTTCAAAATGCCCTTTATAGGTTGCAAGAAAGATAGCTCCAAAGCGAAGGGCAAGAAGAACGACAAGAACAGCGATACCAACGACAATAAATTCAATACGCTGAAAACCAACCATCATTCCCAAATACACAAAGAAAAAGGTACGAATTAAAAAGGAAATCAGAGAATGAAACTGTTTGGTTTGACTATCCAGTTCAAATTCTTTATCACCGTAGTTCAGCATTTTCAATACTTTCTTGCCATTGCCTAAGATGAGTCCAAAGACAAGACAGGCAATAGCACCTGCTCCTTCACCACCTGATTCAGCACCAACAACAAGAGTGGTAAACGAATACACTAAAAAGACGACAGCAAGGGTTAAAAAATAGGAGAATTCTTGTCGTCGGGTTTTATGCATAATGGGAAGCCAGATGAGTCCTAAGACACATCCCATGACCGCGCCGACTGAAAAGGTACTTGCAAGATTTCGAATACCTAGGGCAATATCAATATTTCCCAAGGTAATCATATAGAAAGCAGCAAGAACTACTACAATGCACAGAGGATCAGTGATAATACTTTCAATTGAAAGAGCCATCTTTGTTTTTTCTTCTAAATTGCGAAGTCTGTTGGCTAGTGGTATGACAATAGGACTACTTGTTCCTCCTACAATAGCACCAAGAATTACACCAACAATAACACTTTTTTCGAGAGGAATTGAGGGGATAATTGTGGCAGAGAGGAGAACAACGACAGCCATTGTTCCTAGAATGCTTAAACTAAACGCAGTTATGGATAATAGCAAGCCCCGAGGAGCCCCTTTGAAAAGTTGATAAAGATCAGTATTTATGCCACCATCAAACAGAATAATCACAATAGCAATAGCGGCAAAGAATTGGGAGATGGTCATCACAATGCTGGGATCAATATTTCGGACATTAAAGATAATACCAACGATGAGTCCAAAGAGCAAGAGCCAAATGATACTAGGAATTTGAGTTTTATTAAAAATAAAATTTCCGATAAAGCCAAGAATCATAATAGCAGCAAGAACAATGAGTGCAAGAATGATATCAACCATGTCTCCTCAATAAATAGAGAAGAAAGGTGAATTTAAAGGTTGTCGTTTGTTCTAGACATTAAAAGGATAGAAACAAATAGGCAAAAAAGATCACTACAATTAACAGATACATGAAGTATACGTAAAATTTTCTTCTACGTAAGAGTTTTTGGTATTTTTGTTTGCATTCATCAGAACACAAGGTTTCAGAAATCGGGATAGCTTTTCCACATACGTGACAATGGGTATGTTGAGTAATTCGTTCTGCCATTATGATCACAGGGTAGATAGTATTCTTCTCTGAAATACTTTATTATGCGATTATTTCTGTTTTTCCATTAACAACATCGATATTGATGATAGATTTGATAAGAATATCAAATTCATTAGAGATCCTCTTACAACAATTTCCTTTATCAATAGCAATAAAGACACCGTGAATGACAACTCCCATCTCCTTTAAAACAGAAAGAACCGCTCTCAGCGTGCCCCCCGTACTTAACACATCATCAACAATAACAATTCTGTCTCCTTTCTGTAAGCCATTAATAAATAAGTGAGATTTTGAGTAGCCGGTTTCCTGCTCAACTGATATTTCTCCGGGTAATCCATAGGATTTTTTTCGAATAATAGTAAAGGGGATATGTAGTTCAGTTGAAAGAACTGCTGCAAGGGGAATGCCCATAGCTTCTATCGTAACAATCTTATCGATAGTTCCACATTGTTGAATCTCTTGCTTCATCGCTTCGGTGACTTCAAGAAGAAGATCAGGAGTAATCTCAGGAATACCATCGGTTATAGGGTGGACAACATAATAATAATTCCCTTTTTTTACAATGGGTGCTTCCAGAAGTGATTTTTTTAAGAGCTTAAGATTCATAGTTCACCAACCTCTCGGCAGGTTTTTTCTAACACTGGAATAAATTCATCAATAATGTGCTTTGTGATTTGTGGCATACACACGATACGCATACTTGATAAACGAGCCATTTTATTGACCTTCCAACCTTTTGACGCCAATATTTCAACAATTTCCGAGAGTTTATGAAGTTTTACTCCTAAAACGTTCATGGTTGGTTCTAGAACAAGGTTAAGACCTAACTCTTGAATTCTTTGAGAAGTATACTTGGTAACTTCCATACAGTGTTGTACTACCTTGGTATATCCCTCTATTCCAAGATATTGAGTAACAGCATAGGCAGCAGCAACTGGGCCTCCCGATCGTGTTCCTAAGAGTCCCGTATGTTTTTCAGCACTGATGTAAGGAGAATCAACACTAATCTGATCAAACCAATCACCTTCTCGGACGAGTAGCGCCCCCAGAGGAATAGCTGAGTATCCCATCTTATGAGCATCAACAGAGATAGTATGAATACCAGGTAATAGAAAATCAAAATTAGGAACAAGATATCCTAATTTTTGTAAAAAAGGAATGACAAATCCACCAAAGGCTGCATCAACATGAAGAAATAGATGCTCATCAGCACAAAGGTTACTAAGTTCAGGCAGAGGATCAATCGTACCAAGTTCAGTTGAACCTGCAATACCGATAACAGCTGCAGTTTTTTTGGAAATCTTTTCTTCTACTTTGGAGAGATCTGTAGTATAGGAATCAGTTAATGGTACTTCAACAAGGTGTAAATCCATAAGAGATGCAATTTTACTAAAGGAAAAGTGGGCACTTTCAGGTAGAATGACTTCTTTTTTATGTGTCAGCTGTTTGGCAAGCCACATTGCCGTAATATTTCCTTCAGTACCACCACTTACGATTATGCCTTCTGCCGTTGGTGGTGCATGAAGGAATGAAAGGAAAAATTCGATTAGATGTGATTCAAGTTTTTTAGTTCCAGAAAATAACTCAGGATCACCTAGGTTTGTCTCCAAGAAATTGATATAGGCTTCCTTTGCAAGAGGATGGGGCTGGCAACACATAGAACCTAAAATATGACCGCTGGCAAAATCAAAATCAGTACTCTTGTATTTATCAAGTTCTTTTAATATTTTTTGTCTTTTATTAGTGGAAATCGTGGTCATTTTAGGTAGATAAGAGTTAATTGCTCAAAAAGATTCTGCCTTAGAAACCATCACATTTTAATACAGGGAATTGTATTTTGGTTACATGATGGAAAAAGGGACAAAAAAGAATGTTGATGAGGTCACTTCTTTTCTGAAATTACCGGTTTATACTCGTCAAGGAATTTATGTTGGACATGTACGAAATGTAT
>Ga0272441_10002812_pt1 | contig 34556 bp, 21 predicted proteins | sample SSMProp6N_FD_193582 | JGI IMG/M metagenome (GOLD analysis project Ga0272441, IMG submission 193582) | Marine sediment archaeal communities from Little Sippewissett salt marsh, Falmouth, MA, United States - SSM-Prop-6N | ecosystem: Environmental > Aquatic > Marine > Wetlands > Sediment ... | reverse complement strand
GAATATCTCGCAGACACTTACCTCCACTTTCTCCAGATCATATCCTTTGTGCTTCAGTTCATAAAACCGGGTTAACCTGTCCTCTGCCTCACTAAGTATACCCTGCACAAAATCACTTTCGCCCAATATCCTCTGATCACCCTTGATCCTATCCTGCCCGTTCAGCCTCATCTCCTTGACCTTTTCCCATCCACCAAGGCTCCTGATCAAACCACCCCCTGTCAGTTCAGGCCGCCTTCCCTGACCTATACCCTCTTCTACAAACAAACTGTATCTAGCCCTCGCTTGTTTCTTCGTCTTCCCAAAACAACTCAGCACATACTCCGCATCCTGCCATCCGACCTTTACCTTGCCCAGCAATACACCATGCCCGCAATATGGATATATATTAAGTTCCGATATCGATGAAACCATCTTCGCCCTGAGAGGATTAAGGTGAATATACCGGACCAGTTCTTTCAGGTATGTTTCCTCCTGGCATATAATCGATTTATAGCGATTCTGAAAAAGCTGCCCGTGACGTCTGTATCTTCGGTTGTATGTCACTGCATAGCCGGTCAGCAGCCTTCGCATCAATGTGGATAGAGATTTATTCCCGGTTCTCAATAAAAAATGGGCATGGTTGGATAACAGCGCCCACGCATAGCATGATGTTCCAGTCTCAGCAAGCAGAGTCTCTAAACGCCCAATAAAGTTTTCCCGGTCCCGGTCATCCCCGAATATCTCCCGGCGCTCTATTCCCCTGATTATGACATGATGCAGTATTCCAGGCGCATCTATTCTCGCTTGCCTCGGCATACCTCTTTTTGACATACTGCCGGTAGGCTGTCAACTTATTTACTTATTTAAGGACGTCCCCGTTCTTGCGCAGAGGCGTGACCAACCTCGCCATACTCATATTCAAGATGGTATTTTCTAATCAAAACATCATTTACATAGGTTTGCACTTCTGAAAGACGCTCAGAAATATGAATTACTGACCCTGATACATATTTAGGCACATCGTCGATTCTAGGTTCATAGTAAAAACATACGGAACATGCATTGACCAAGTCGGCATTATTATTCAGGGCATAATCAATTCTATTGGGCCTAAATACTCCGTTCTCATTATCTTCAAAATAACTCACGGTCATATAATTCCCGTTCAAATCCTCAATTCTATTGACTGCCCATATCAGAACACTATCTTTGCCCTGCGCCTCGATCCTTGAATCGGCAGAGTTTCCGAAATACAACTTAAATCCATTCTTTAACCATACCTCGAAATACTGTGGTCCTGTACCTGCCGTCCCTATTGTTATCACTTTTGAAAATTCATCAATCTCGGTACGATATTCCGCACCGGGGTCACCATACTGATATCCTTGATCCTCATTTGCAATAATTAATCGTTTCCCATTTAGATAGAATCGATCATCTTCATCAAAATCAACACCATCAATGAATCCATCGGTCATTAATGTAGATGGCCCTCGAGTAATGGTCGAAATACCATTCAAAGACCAACCCATCCCGAGCAAACCGTTTTTAATTCCACTGTTATATTCTAAGCTAAGATTGGGCTCCAAACCATTAATCCCAGGGGGGACTTTAATGGGGATTGTGTATGTTGCTGAACCATTTTGACCAACTTGAAATTCTCCTGGTGTGTGATTAGTTACTTCAGCCCCAAAAGTGTTTATCGTTTGTACAATGACGAAAATTGAGACAAGAGCACAAATCAACAATACCTTACTATAATTATAAGAAATCCGTTTCATGAAACCCTCCTCATCAAAATCAAAATCACACAAACAATATTATTTTCACTTTAATCCTTTGATTCTAAGGAGTTCAGCCAAACAAGAGGGCGTTGCCTGATAACCTAGATGGGAAATAAGTAACGATGCCTACTCGTACCAAATTCGGACAATTATTTCTATGATATTAAGAGGATAAAACAGAAACAATATGTTCTGATAACATACCCAAACCTCCCTGTAAAACAAGTATATAATTCCTTTTACTTTGATATTACATATCAATTAGTCTTATCTTTTATTAATAATGTAATATTTAAAAATGTCAAGATCTCTCATAGCTTTGCATTTCATGTTTTACAGAAGGGATGAATCTTCATCCCTTCTGCTTATTCAGATATTTTTTCTTATTATTGAAGAGTGGCAGCAAACGGTTTCAGGTCTATCCGGGCCCAGGGTGTCATATGTTTGGGATCAGGGCCGTAGAAGCCGAACAGGGATTCCATGACGAGTTCCTGGTTGTCGATGATGTCGTGATGACCGCGGACAGGGCCGTCGGCCAGGTAATACTCATGATCTCCATAGGGGCTGTTGGGATTGAGAAAATCGATGAGCCGTTTGGAATCGGCAAAATCAAGCCTGCCGTCATCGGCAGCCAGGAATTCTTCGGCCATATGCCCGAAAAGCCAGTCATAGCGCGTGCAGGGATTATCCACATTTGAAATAAATGAAATCCACGGTGTGAACCTGGTAAATACCATCCTGGGGATAATGTAGTGGTTTGTGGTCATCACCACATCCGGCCAGGTCTCGATCTGGTCCGGAAAGCCAACTCCGAATGGCTGGTTTGTTAACCCTCGAAATTCAGCCGGGTAGATCCACTCCTGGTTCCTGTACATGATGCCCTTATCAGGCAAAGGCTCTTCGTCCAGGCGCTCAATGTAGGGTGAAAGCAGGATCTGTTCCCACTGCGGCAGCAAATCAGGCCCGCTGAAGTCGGGATAGCTCATACCCTCTTCCACTACAATGCCGTTGGTATAGGTATCACTCCACTCGTCATCAGCCAGTATATACAGCCAGGAAACACCCCTGTCCTGATTCTTCATCCGGTTAACAGCCTCATCCAGGTTAGAACAGTTCTGCACAATATCTCTGAGCACCATCAGGCAGCCCAGCCCCGGATCGCTGCGCGTACAGGCCCCGTAAACCACATCCATGCCCATGGAAAGCCCCTGGCTATTCAGACTTGTGGTCTGACCTACGAAGCCCGGAGATGAAGAAGCAACAAAGGGATAGCCATCATCCGGCAGATAAACCGACATGCAGGCATAGTTTTCGTAAATTCCGCCCGTGATAAACATGAAGTCCCGGCCGTGAAACACCTTGTTATCTTCAGCGGCAGAACCGGAGATCACGAATTCATTACACCCCATCAACTCACCGGCGTTCGGAAAAAAAACCTTTGTATCTTCAATGCGGATATAATCCTGGATTCCCGGAATCTCTCCGAGCAGCCTCTGTAAGCCGGACATGCTTGGCAGCGTCCCGGTGAACAGAATCGAATACAGGGCATCATAGCCAAGATTAAGGATAAGAACATCTTCAAAAGCGACATCATAGCCGCGCATCAACGCTCCGGCGGCCACCCCCTGCATTTCCTCCAAAAGATATCCGGGGATGGCGTTTTTCTCGATTGCATAATTACACAGCGTTAAAATCTCTTCTTTGAGGAATTCATAGATCCGTGGCGACTCCTCATAGCTTACACCGAGCATGGCTTCCAACACCTTGAATGCATACTCTTTTGTCATCTTATACGTACCCTCAGGCATGAGAAAACCCACCTGAAAGCCAATGCTTGCAGGAGATCCCTGCAGTACCAGGTATTGTTTACCATTGACATCTTCTGCCAGATAACCGGTATCCTCATCGACGCAGACCTGATCAATGATGGTAAGCCCGTTGGCTGAAAACGGATCAACTGTCGGGTCCGGTAACTGTTCCTGGTTGTCCTGGGATGGCTGTTCATTATTTGCTACCGTGTTTTCACTGTTGGCCGAACTGCTGTGGCTTGATGATGAATTACAGGCTCCAAGCCAAAGAACAAAGAAAAACATCAGGAAGATAATCTGGTATCTTTTCATAACAATCCTCCTTTTCTTATACTGGTAAAATCCAATGCATACCTGAAATCGAGAGGTGCAGCATAAACGACATGCGCCCGACATCCGGCAAAAACAAACAAGACAGGAGATCACCGGAAACCCGGGATCTCCCCCACATAACATTATAAAGATAATACAAAGCAGTTCAAAGGCAACTTACTCCCCGTAGAACCACTCAACAAAAGGCATTAACTCGACACCTACCCATGGATCTGTCATATAGCCGAACAAACCCTTGAGTACCTTGTCGGTATTGTCCATGATCACATGGTGGCCCTCTACCTCGCCGTCAAGAGCCTTTGGTTCATCTCCCCGGGTATAGAATCCGGTATCTCTCTGGGTGTTGAGAAAATCAATGATGCCGGCAGCACAGCCATCACTCGGTATTTGAGGATTGTCCGGGTCAGGCACGAAAAATTCTATTTCCCCATAATTATCGAGTATGAGCCCGAGCATGGTCTCATAGCGCCAGACCGATTCAGGTAGAGGTTCGATTGCATACATGATTTGAACCAACGGATAAAACTGGGTGAAGCGCATCCTGGGTATAATAAAATGGTTTGTCGCTGCCAGGATATCGGGGTTTGTCTCGATCTGGTCGGGGAAGTAGAACCCGAGATCCCATCTGTCCAGCAAGGGGAAAAATGGGCTGGTCCATGGTAGTGTGAAACCGACAGATGAAAATTCCTTCGGGAATATCCACTTTGCACTACGGACCATAACACCCCTGTCCGGCTCTTCATCGTCAAGCATATCTATATAGGTCGATAACAATGCCTGCTCCCACGGCGGCAGCAGGTCCGGCCCGTTGAAATGGGGCGAACTTCTACCTACCTCGAGGACCACGCCGGGACCGTATTGCGCATTTTCCTCATCATCCCCGATGACAAAATTCCAAGGCACCCCGCGCTGGAACTTTTTGAAACGGTCGATAGCCCCGGGAATATCCGTGCATGTCTGCAGCAGGGTCCTGATAATGGTCAAACAGCACTCGCCGGGTTGTGAGGCAAATGAGGCCGCCAGTGAAATATCTACTCCGAAAGAGAGACCCTCGCTGTTAATACCCACGGCATGACCTACAAAGCCCGGGGTGGAAACAGTGACAAAAGGATAGCCCTCGTCCGGCAGATATACCATGACACAGGCAGCATCCTGGTAGACATGGCCGGTTGAGAACATAAAATCTCTTCCATGGTAGGTCTTTGTCTCCGCAGTGGCTCCCTGTGACAGGACAAACCCGTTGCATCCGAACTTTGGAAATTCAAAATCCTTTGCCTTTGGGAATATCAGCTGATCTCCATTGATGATTATATCGTTTCTCAAGCTAGGATACTCCTGCTGGAGATTCTCAAGATCCCGAATAATCTGTTCTCTCATTTCTGCGCCCGTTCCTTCAGGGTCTTCGTCCGGATCGGGAGGCTGTATCAGAAGATTAGCCAGGAGGGTAAAAAGTGCATCCATACCCTCATTCAGACCGAGAACGTTCTGAAATGCCACATCGTAACCGGCGGCCCGGGCTCCATCAGCCACACCAAGCATCTCGTCACGAATAAACTCCGGGATATTATCAAAGTGATTCATCAGCATGATCAGAATCTGATCATAAAAAATTTCGAACAATGCATTGCCGAGATCACTGTCCGGATCGATATCCAATCCGAGATTACCCATTTGGGCACAAAGAGCACCTTTTAAAAACGTAGAGGTCATCAACTGGGTTTCCGCAGGCATCAGATAGCCGGCCTGATATCCCATATTGAAAGCCGACCCGGTGAGAATCAGGCACGACTTCTGGAAACGGACCGTCTCTTCCTGATTGTTATCGTGAACACCCTCGGAGAACTTGTCATCAAACACTGCCAGATAGCCGGTATCACCGTCGTCGGTTGTAACCGAATCGACCAGAGTCAGACCCTGGGCTGCCAGCACATCTTCAATTCCCGTCTGGGGATTTTCCTCCGGATCATTTGTTTCGCCACCCGTTTCCTCGTTGGAACTTTCGTTCTGACTAGTAGAAGAACTGCTGCCTGAAGAATTACAACCGGAGAGAACAAAAGCTGTCAGAATGACCAGTAATATAACCCATCGTTTTAATTCCTGCATACCTCCTCCTTTAACCGTGAAGTGATTCAATGTGAGCAATTACTATTTCCTGCAATTTCAATGCCTCGAATGACTATATATAGCATACCGTTTTTATGATATATATTAATACTGTCCTTCAGTTAAAGGATAAATGTTTTCACTTTATTGTGTAATTTTTTCGTGTGCAAAAACCCTAACCACATTCAATCCGCTCTCAAGTACATCCGTGCTGCAGAGTCGTCCCCGGGAAGTTATTCCCGGCTTAACCTTAAATAATTTCGAAATGGGCTCATGTCCGGCATTGAAAAAATAACGGCTGCATCTATTCCACATTTTCAAGAAACGGCTTCAGATCGATCCTGGCCCAGGGTGTCATATGCTTTGCATCCGGCCCATAGTAGCCGAACAAGGCTTCCATGATCAGTTCGCCATTGTCGATAATTGCGTGATGCCCTTCTATCTGCCCGCCCGGCTCGTAGTATTCGTAATCAATATCCTGATTGGGATTTAAAAAATCGATGAGATCCCTGGCTGTGTTAAAATCAATATCCTGATAAACGGGCGCAATGTGATCAAACAGGGTTTCATATCGCCAGACCCGCTCGGTTACATCCCTGATCAGAAGAATCCATGGCGAAAACGTGGTTAATACCATTCTGGGAATAATGTAATTGTTCGTGGCAATTACCACATCCGGCCAGGTCTCTATCTGGTCGGGAAAATAAATTCTGAATCGTTTCGAATCATCACCCCAGGTTAAATTTGTATTGATGTTCCAGAATTCCCGGGGATAAATCCATTCCTGATTTCTGAACATAAGCCCTCTGTCCGGCACAATTTGCGGATCTAGCCTGTCAATATAAGGCTTTAACAGCCACTGCTCCCACAGGGGCAACAGGTCCGGCCCGCTGAATTCCTGACCATTTTCATCTTCACTCATGCCTTCTTCCACTACGATCCCGTTCGTGTATGTCTCACTCCACTCGTCGTCAGCCAGAACGTATATCCATGATACACCCCTGTCCTGGGCCTTCATCCGTTCCACGGCTTCATCCAAATTAGAGCAGTTTTGAACAATATCCCTGAGCACCAGAAGGCAGCCCAGACCGGGGGTGCTGCGGGTGCACTCTCCCATTACTACATCCATGCCCATAGAAAGCCCCTTGCTGTTCACAGCCGTGGCCTGGCCGACAAAACCAGGGGCGGTGGCTGTTATAAAAGGATAGCCTTCATCAGGCAGGTATACACCCATGCAGGCGTAGTCCTGGTAAATATCACCGGTTGGAAACATAAAATCGCGGCCGTGAAAAACATGATCTCCCACAGTGGCAGTCTTTGACACTACAAACTCATTGCACCCCATGAAATACGGATTAGCCCTGGGAAAAAGGACTTCCCCACCTTCGAGCCGGATATACTCTCTGGCCTGGGGCCACTCCTGATAGAGCCCTTCGAGAACATCGCTCAGCCGATCTATATTGGGTAATGTTCTGGACATGAAAATCGAGAACAATGCATCGATGCCTTCATTCAGCAGCAGCACATCCTCAAAGCTGACTTCGTAACCCCTGGCTGCTGTTCCTTGTGCGATGCCCCGCATCTCTTTCTCAAGATTATCCGGAATTACATCCAGGGCCTGATTGCACAGAATACTGACTTCATTAATAATGAACTGATAGAGCACATCCGGGATTTCCTCGCCCTCCAATCCAATAAAATCAGCCATTACTCCCCTGGTAAACTCACTGGTCAAACGGGAGGTTGCCTCAGGCATGAGGTAGCCCATCTGATAGCCCATATTATAAGCCGACCCCTGCAACACGATACAGGTCTTCTGGTTTTTATCCAGAGCCAGGCGCCCGTTGTCACCACCAATCGTAACCTGATCCACAACAGTCAAACCGTTGGTAAAAAATGGGTCCTGTGGTGATTCATCACCTTGACCCTGCTCATTATCAGCATCCTGGGTGTTCTGCGACGATTTGGCTGTACTCGAGTAATTACCGGACGACGAGCACCCAAAAGCAACCAGTCCCGAAACCAGAACTGCAATAACGGCAAAATATAAGATTCTATGCACGTTAGATCCCCATTACCCGAATCGCCAACCCCTGGGCTGATCCGCATAAGCATTTAAAACAAAAAAGTATATCTCCTGTTGGAATTTAAGAAAAATCAATCAGCCTCGTAATACCACTCGACAAAAGGCATCAACTTCACTCCAACCCAGGGATCCTGGTAATAACCATACAGGGCCCGAAACTCCCTGGTTGTATTATTCATGACAGCGTGGTGCCCTTCTACTTCACCATTGAGTGGTTTGCCCTTATCGATATAGAAAGTCGATCGGCCGTTGGGATTGAGAAAATCTATCAGCCAACCGGCAGAGACATACTCCCGATCATCTATCTCGTGCGGTCCGACAGGCGCATCTGGATCCGGGCCGAAAAAGACAATGCGCTCATAGTATTGAAGGATTAGATCCAGCAGAGTTTCATAGCGCCAGATCGATTCAGGAAACGGCTCAAGCCAGTAGCCGAAGGCTATCAGAGGATCCAACTGGGTAAGACGCATTCGTGGTATAATATAGTGATTAGCAGCCACCAGAATATCCGGAGATGTTTCATTCTGGTTGGGAAACGGGTTCGCCAGATCAAAACGCTGGGATAGCGGAAAAAACGGATTGGGCACTGGAAGAGAAATGTTGAGATTGCTGAATTCACTTGGGAAAATCCACTTTGAACTCCGAATCATGGCCCCGCTTTCGATTACTCCTTCATCATTGAGTTCTTCCTCGTCAAAACGGCTAAGCCTTTCGATCAGATCAACACCAAGATGGTAGACTTCGCCGCCTATTTCGATAGGCAACCCGGAAAAAAGCCAGTACTCCCAGTCAGGCAGCAAATCAGGACCAGAGAACCCCGGAGCACTTCGGCCGACTTCCAACGCAGCTCCATGACCATAAATTTCATCTTCTTCATCATCAACCATAAAGTATACCCAGGGTGTACCGCGCGGGAACGACCTGAATGTTTGTATTCCATCTTCAAGTGTATCACAGTGCTGCACAATATCCCGTATAATCAGCATGGAACTCGGGCCCGGATCAGCATTACAGGCACTCCCGATCGAAACATCTTGGGCCATGGAAAGACCTTTGTCGTTCATTCCGGTTACCTTGCCCACAAAGCCCGGGGGCGATACCGCCACGAACGGATTACCCTCATCAGGCAGATAAACCATCATGCAGGTCACGTCCTGGTATACACTGGCTGTGGCAAACATGAAATCGCGGCCGTGATACACATCACCGCCGGTTGCCCTGCCATCAACGACAAACTCATTGCAGCCGAACTTGGGAAACGGAGAACCCGTTGCCCCAGGGAACAGAATTTTTCCGTTATTAATCAAAATTCTGCCTTCAAGCTCAGGATAAGTATCCAGCAGTTGCTGGAAATCATCGGTCATATCCATGGCATCCGCTGTTGTTTGCGGTAAAAGCAAAGACGCCAGGATAGACAAAAGCGCATCTATCGCCTGGTTTATTACCAGGACATTCTCATCTGTCACCTCACAACCCGCATCAGAGGCTCCATCTGCAACGCCCTGCATTTCCTGCCAGAGATATTCAGGTATATACTTGGCCTGGGCCTCCCAGCATTTCTCTGCGAGCTTCTTATAGAGCAGATTAAACAGTGCCCTGGCCGCAGGACTATCCGGCGGGATATCTATCCCAAGCAGTTTGAGTTCATCAAAAATAATATTATCGATAAATTCCGTGGCCATCCGGTGGGTATATTCGGGCAGCAAATATCCTGTCTGATAACCGATGCTGTAGGGAGAACCGGTAAGTATCAGGCAGTATTTATCAAAAGGTTCTATAACCTCTCCCCAGGCATTTATACCGGATGACTTCTTGTCAATATATACTGCCAGATATCCGATATCTCCGTTAATATCGACGGAATCGATCAACTCAAGCCCCTGGGAAGCAAGCAGATCTTCAAAAACAGTTGTTTCTTCACCCCCGGGGTTATTTTCCTGTGGACTGGAACTGGATTGCGAACTGCTGCTGGAAGACGAACATCCGGTAATAGCAACAACAAAAAGGATAAAAAAAACGCCAATACAATAAAAATATTTCCCCATAGACCCTCCCCTTTTTCCGGCTGAATAGTGGTAAGCAATTTTAGTGCCCATATCCATCAAGCATAACAAACGAATTTTACATACAATCCATTACATCATTAAAACACAAAGGAAATTATTTTCACTTTTCAACGATAATCATTTTCTCATTGACCTAAGCATAATAAATCATTTTCGCTTTACATATATTCTTTTTCAATGAGAAACATACATTAATAGATTTATATTGCCTACGTCACTGAAAATTTCAACACTTTACTAATGATTAATTTCCATTATACCGATATAAAAAGATATCACACAGGAGGTTTCAAGCGTATGAGATGTATGAAGTGTGGCTATACCAGTTTTGACTACCTTGAAAGGTGCAAAAACTGCAGTGAGGACTTGGTGCCTTCCAAGATAAAATTGAACATCTATACCCAATCACCCGAGATTGATATCGACGAAAACGGGTTTGTTGTCAGTAAGGTTGCAAAAGACCGAAAAGACTTACTTGGGGATGGAAATGATCGGGATCCTAAAGACATAACAATGGACGATGTGCTGGGAGAAGAAGGAGAAAATCTCGAGAATTTCGATTTCAGCGAATAGAGATATTTCAGGTAGCGAAACCTGTTTAAAGCTTATGGTTACATAGGAAATATTTATTTTCTGCCAAATATCTTCCACATATCACTTACGAATTGTGTAATTTCACAGTGGGCTTATCAGGCACGGTTAAATAAAATTCAACCCAAAAATTGTCATGAAATTTCTTCATCAAACAGTTTTTACTTTAGAACTTTGTAAAGAGAACTATGGTCTCAATATATTATTTTTCAAAGAATTATTTTTATAAGCATGGTCAAAAAGGCTTGACAATATACATTAAATTAAATAGACATCTTGCTAGTGCCGAGGTAGCTCAGTCGGTAGAGCAGAGGACTGAAAATCCTCGTGTCGGCGGTTCAATTCCGTCCCTCGGCACCATGATCAGCAATAAACCCAACACAGCCAAATATTGAGCACATGGTTTCCGCTTTTTTTCAGTTTATAAAATTTTTATGAAACAATATTTCTTCGGTTAATTGGTTATTCTTTATTATCACTGACAAAGGTTGCGTTAATAAAGTTATTCTTATTACCCTTGACCGGCTCAATTCCGGCAAGTTGATTGCTCTTTTTAAACTACATCTTTTAATTGCTATTATTGTGTTATATATTACAAGTTGTTTACTTTATCTTAAAACCATATTAGATCTTCATCAAGCTGTTATTTTATTACTAGATGCAATATAAGGCACAATATACTTGCAAATAAATCGCATACAGAGCCAGTAAGTCACCGAATAATATCATACCTTAATAATAATTATGGTAATTCCCAGGGCAATAGGTGGGAATACTCAATTTTTCACAAATTATAGGTAAATCCACCTAGAAAACATCGTCGTGGTTGGTTTCCCTATGGTACAGTGGGATATGGGCAAGTTGATTAAATCCATAACAATTATGGCTGCTTAATTGACAGCAATGTTCATTACATCTTGCTGATTAAACGAACCTCAATGGTGTGTTTTTTTCGCTATGGGACCTAATCAAAAAAAACTAATTGAAAGAAGTTTAAATCCCTGCGAAAAAATTCAAAAATATAATTTAATTTGCAAAAAAAATACCGCTTGACTGAATCGGTAAGGCATCTACTAACAACCAATTGCAATACAGATAAATTCTTTCAGCCGGCAGGATATGACTTGCCGGTGAAAATATATAATAACCAATGGGTTGATGCTGTCACGAACAAGGCTTATTATAATTTATTGTGCACGTATTCCAGCAAACGCTCATGCACCCTTACCATGGCCAATGTATCCTGCCGGCAGTATCCAAGCAGATTCTTTCTGATTGTTTTTACTTCTTCATCATTGTACTTTCCGGCGGCCATGCGGGCAACAACCGCCATGGCTGCTCCACCATCTCCTATTTCCAGATCATCGTAGCTCATCTCCGCGACCAAAACCGGCAGGACAACTTTGATCGATGTTCTGCCGTGGAAGCCGGGATGATAAAAATTGTTCCGGATGATTTTTTCCAGATCAATGATTCGTTTGATAAGACTCATCAAGCTGTTTTCCAAATCCGGGAACAGCCGGGACAGGGAATTAATAATGGTTTTCTCGGCCGAAGAATATACAATGATACTGCCTTCTTCACCGATATGCTCCATCAGGTTTTCAACAAGTTGTCTGCGTTGGTCTGTTTGCACATGGGCCAGATATGCATGGTGAGAAGCAACCTTGCCAGGGGCATTACACACGTGAACAGAGAACTGGGTCGGAATCTGTTCATAGGGCGTCACATCCGGATACAGGGGGATCGCCGTGCTGATGGTCTCGAAATCAAGATAATATGCCGGCCATTTCACCCGCGCCAACTGCCGCGCAAGTTTTCTGTCTGAGTACGCTTTGCCCTGGATAATAGATTCACGTATGATCTTCTGTTTCTTTGTCAAACCGAAATTATCCGGGATGTCCTCTATGCGATGAATGCCCTGTTTGTTCAAATCGATGAATTTATTTTTCCCAAGCCGGTACAGCTCAAAGATATGATTTTCGATCCCTTTGCCCATACATTCTTTGAAGACCGGGCACCCTCGGCATACCGGCTTGAGAAATGCCTTCGGCGTGGCTGGGCTGTCGGCAAGTTTTTCGATCATACCGGATTGGGCAATGAATAGTTTCATACGCTCCGAAACTTCTTTTGTTTTATTCTCTTCAACAAAGAGCTCTCTGTCCGGCATCCCCAGGCGAAAATCCTTTGAGATGTGCAGCAATGCAATCTCCGGTATTTCTATCCCTTGTTGTTTCAGGACCATGGCGGTATAGGCCATATCATCGATATGCTCCTGTTTTGACCTGGTGCCGGATTTCACTTCGACCAGGCGCCAGCCATTATCCTGTGGAATCATGATATCGGGCCGGGCAATATATCTTCCGGCAATAAAAACTCCTTCAAAGATGACTGCTGTTTGAGGATCATCGATCAATTTCCCGGTATTTTGTGCGGCCGTACTGATGTTGTCAGATTCAACAAGAATACCATCCGGAAAAAGGGCCCTGGCCCTCTTATGAATATCCAGGCCTTCATCTGTCCAGAACTGTTCGGCTGCATTAGGTTTTCGCGCCGAGATTTCTCCGGTCAGCATCAAACAGCCCAGGGTATGACAGGCCAGAAAATTCAAAAACAGTTCTTTCGTGATCATACGGCCATCCTGCAAGGCTTCGCCTTTTTGCATTGAATAAAAAAACAAGTGCTTGGAATTATATGAACTATCTTTGATTATTAATACAGGTTTTTCAACACAAATTGATAATCTTGCGGTTAAAATAATCGATTTTTCGAATACTATTTTATTTAAAACAGTTTGTTGGATTACCCCGTCATGGCTCTTCTATACCCGGTCGACATTCGTGCAATACTTTCAGGGGATACGGCAGCCAGGCTCGACTTCTCGGGATACTTGCCTGTGATGCCGGCATAAAAGGAACAGATGGCGTACATATCGGCCTCGATATTCCCGGTGGGAATTACGACCGGCCCGATACCGCCTGTCTTGCGGCTAAAATCTACAAATCCCAGCACGATGGGGACATTGGCACCCAGAGCAATATGGTAAAACCCGGTCTTCCAGTAGCTCACCTTGTTACGGGTGCCTTCTGGGGGCACTATGATGACCAGGTTTTCGTGTTCGTTAAAGACTTGAATGGTGCTGTCTACAACGTTGTTGGCCTTGCTGCGGTCAATAGGGATGCCCCCCAGCCAGCGCATGATAAAACCGAAAGGGCCTTTAAAGAGCGTTTGTTTGCCCATCCAGTAGGCCTTGGCCCTGAATGCAAAAGCCAAAAACATTGTGATGGGAAAATCCCAGTTGGAGGTGTGGGGTGCAGCGATTACCACATACTTTTTAAAATCAGGCAGCTGCCCTTCGCAGCGCCATCCGAAGATCTTCAGGTATGCCCGAGAAATCCAGTGGAAGATGGTTTTGATAACCGGAGTATCAAACACGGTGTAATGCATGGCACTGCTCCTTTTTCATTATATTAGAAATGCATGTGATGCTTACCACGAAAATCGGTGACTCGATTGTAAAACTACTGTGAACAGAAAAAATCGGCATTCCCCTACTCTCTTTACGTTGGCTGAAGCACACTTGGACCCGCATTGTTCATTTAAGCACTGGCGTTAATCCAGACCAACTCAAGGCCTGAAAAAATTGTTAAGATAGTGCAAAGGAATTGTAATATTATTGTAAATGCAATAATTCTGATTGTTTACGAAGTGCCTTGCCTCTAAGGTGCACGAAATTATAATTATAAGGAGATCCAACATGAACCCCAGCTATCTTGTCCATCCTCTGAAATCCAATGCCAGAATCCTGCTCTCCAGCGTATTCGGCCCGTATGCCCGGGACGATGAATACGGTAGCCGCCGCATAAATCCCATGGAGCTTTACCACAATCAGGTCACCCGTGAGCAGGGTCCCTTTTCCCTGCGCATGTTCCACCAATCCTTTGGATTGCAGCTTCTCAAGGAAAATATCGAAGCCCCCTGCTCTTTGCTGGACTTTCCCACCCTGGAGCGTTTTATTGATGAACTTTCCAGCAATACATATGACATTATTGGCATCAGCGCAATTATCCCCAACATCGGAAAGGTACACAAAATGTGCGAACTCATCCGCACCCACCAACCCCATGCGACTATTGTCGTGGGCGGCCATATCGCCAACCTGTCCGACCTCGAACACAGGATCGACACGGATTATATCTGCAAGGGAGAAGGAGTTGCCTGGTTCCGGCATTTTTTAGGCATGGACGAAAATGCCCCTATCAAGCATCCGCATGTCTATTCCGGTTTCGGCACCCGTATCGTGGGAGTCAATGTTGACCTTCCGGGCAAGCATCGCAATACGGCCGCGATGCTGATACCCTCGGTGGGTTGCCCGGTAGGCTGCAACTTCTGCTCGACCTCGGCCCTTTTCGGGGGCAAAGGCAAGTCTGTAAATTTCTACGAGACCGGCGAGGCCCTTTTCAAGGTCATGTGTGAGATCGAAGACGATCTCAAGGTAGATTCATTCTTTGTCATGGATGAAAATTTTCTGCTGCACCGCAAAAGGGCGCTCCAGCTGCTCGATCTGATGCAAAAACACAACAAGGCCTGGGCGTTGTACGTTTTCACTTCGGCCCGCGTGCTGAAATCCTACAGCATCGAACAACTGATTCGCCTTGGAATTTCCTGGGTCTGGATGGGCCTGGAGGGCAAAAACAGCAACTATTCGAAGCTCAACGGGGTGGATACCCACCAGCTGGTTCAGGAACTGCAGTCGCACGGTATCCGTGTGCTGGGATCGACCATTATCGGCCTGGAGGATCACAGCCCGCACAACATTGATGCAGTGATCGACTATGCCATCAGCCACGACACCGTCTTTCACCAGTTCATGCTTTATACCCCTATACCCGGCACTCCCTTGTATGAAGAGCATCGGCAGCAGGGCACCTTGCTTTGCGAGGATGATTGTCCTCTGGCCGATAGCCACGGACAATACCAATTTAATTATCGCCACAAACATATCCCCCAAGGCAAAGAGACCGAGTTTCTGCGCCAGGCATTCCGCCGCGATTTCGAGTTAAACGGTCCCAGCCTGGCCCGCATGATCCGGGTCATGCTTATGGGTTGGCAGCGCTATAAAAATCATCCGGACCCATGTGTGCGCAGCCGCTATAAAAAAGAAATAAAGCCCATCCGATCAACATATGCCGCTGCTCTCTGGGCCATGCACAAATCATATCGGGAGGATGCGCGCATGTACCGCCAGTTAGGAGATCTTTTGCGCGATCTGTATGCTGAGTTTGGCCTGTTAACCAGGATATTCGCACCGCTTGTCGGCAGATATGTCTCAAGCGCCATCAAACGCGAACAAAAGCGCCTTGCACGTGGCTGGACCTATGAGCCCGCCACCTGCTATGAAAAAAACGCGCCGGCAAATAATCTTGCAAAAAAAGTCATCCCCGCAAAATCGGTCCAGCCGATAGCGGGGGCAGCCCTCAAACCCCTGCCAATACAGACTAAATAATCTGTGGGGTCCGGAGTGTCACTGAGACCGGACCCCGCAATATTGTCTGGCTGATCCACTATCCCGGCATATGCAACACAATGTATAGGGAAGCTGAACAAATCAATAAGAACTATTGCCTTTTCTTGTACTTTTTTTCTGCCTTACAAAAAAGATACAAGCCTGATAGAAGGAATGCGACATGCATTCAACAAAAAATGAATCGAGGCCCAAGACTCGAAAGGGAAAACAGACGTTCCTGAGCGTTGTGGAACCTGCCGGCCTGATGGCGTTTCTTCTTGCCCAATTGCCGGATAAAAGCCGTAACACCATAAAATCACTACTGGCACATCACCAGGTCTCTGTAGACTATAAGATCATTACACAGTTTAACCATCCGCTTAAGGCCGGTCAGGAGGTTATAATAACCTGGACCAAGGTGCAGCAGGGAAACCCGAACAAAGGGGTTAGAGTAGTTTTTGAAGACCCGTATATACTCGTAATCGAAAAACAACCCGGCCTTCTTTCCATTGCTACCGATAAAGAAAAGCAACGCACAGTGTATCGGATATTAAGCGATCAGGCAAAAGAATCAGACCCACGAAACCGCATCTTTGTGGTGCAGCGCCTCGATAGAGATGCCTCGGGGCTGATGATCTTTGCAAAGAGCAAAGATGTCCAGCAACTGTTGCAAGATTCCTCGCAAAAAGGTCTTGTGAAAAGGAAGTATATTGTTGTTGTGGAAGGATCCGTAGATCAGGATCAGGGTGTCGTCACCTCCTGGCTGAAGGAAAACACGGCCCGCATCGTGTATTCCAGCAACATCCCCAATGACGGGCAAAAATCCGTAACCCGCTACCGGGTACTGAAAAGAAAGAAGAACTATACCCTCATGGATATAGAGCCGGAAACAGAGCGGAAAAACCAGGTTCGCGTCCATTTGAAAGACCTGGAACACCCCATAGCAGGGGATAAAAAATATGGATCAACCAAAAACCCCATGAACCGCATGGCGCTGCATGCCCGTTTTCTCGAATTGCGCCATCCAGTAAACGGCAATAAATTACAATTTGAGACAGCCATTCCTAATCAATTTTTATATCTGTTCCCAGATAAAAACCGGAAATATTGAAATTTACAGTTAAGTAGATCGGCAAAGGTCCCTTTGGGACATATTATGGGTCAAAATGGACATTCCAAGAGATTCTTTGAGCAAAAAAGAATCGTGCCTGTCAGTTGCCAATTCCATCAAAAAAAGAAAAACCAAGCCCTCAATTCTATGGTAATATTAAGGAATGAATTGCAGTATTTTATGATATCAACACGTCTGGTTGAATATGCTGGCATAATGATATCCGGATGGAGATAAAAATTGAAAATCATCCATACATCCGACTGGCATTTGGGCCGTAGCCTTTACGGCCGCAAACGCTACGAAGAATCCGCTCAGTTTCTGGACTGGCTGTTCGAATGCATCCAGCAGGAACAGGCCGATGTTCTGCTGGTGGCGGGCGATATCTTCGATAACGGCACACCGAGCAACCGGGCCCTGGAGCTCTATTACCGCTTCTTACACCGGGTGGCCGGTTCTCACTGCCGGCACGTTATCATCACGGCGGGCAACCATGATTCGCCGTCGCTGTTGAATGCACCCAGGGAGGTGCTGCGTTATCTCAATGTCCATGTGGTCGGGTGCGTGGATGATGACCCTGAAAATGAAGTTCTGGTCTTGAACGACGCTGATGAAAACCCGGGGTTGATCGCCTGCGCAGTACCGTATCTGCGCGACCGCGATATCCGCAAGGCCCAGGCCGGAGAAAGCATTGAAGACAAAGACCGGAAACTTGTCGCCGGCATCCGCGAGCATTATTACACGGTATGCGGCCTGGCTGAAGCCAGGCGGTCCGAGATTGGTGCAAATATCCCGATTGTTGCCTTGGGGCATTTGTTCACTGCCGGAGGACAGACAGTCGAAGGTGATGGTGTGCGCGAACTGTACATGGGTTCGCTGGGTCATGTGGGGATGGATGCCTTTCCAAAGAGCATCGACTACCTCGCCCTGGGCCACCTGCATACCCCTCAAAAGGTGGCAGGTTTTACTACGCTCCGTTACTGCGGTTCGCCGATTCCGATAAGTTTCGGTGAAGCCCGGCAGCAAAAGATTGTGCTGTCGGCGGAGTTTACTAAAAACAAGGTTGTAGTCAATGAAATCACGGTGCCATGTTTCCAGGTTCTTGAAACTCTTAGCGGCTCGTGGGATGAGATTACCTGTCGCATTGACGAACTCAAGGAGAATGATGCATCGGCTTGGCTGGAGATACTCTACCAAGGCGATGAAATCATCGACAGCCTGCAGCAGCGTTTGCAGGAGATGACCGAAGGCACCGGCCTTGAGATCCTGCGCATTAAAAATGCGCGCCTGGTTGAACGGGCCCTAAACCGGATGTCATCCGAGGAAACTCTGGATGATCTGAGCGAAAACGATGTATTCGCCCGCTGCCTGGCTGCCCATGATGTTCCCCTGGAACAGCACCATGGCTTGACTTTAGCCTTTCAGGAAATCGTCGCAGCCTTGCACGGTGAAGATGCGCGGGCAGAATAAGGAAGGCAATAAATGCGAATCCTGCGTTTGAGATTTTTGAATTTGAATTCGCTCAAAGGTGAATGGAGTATTGATTTTACGCATCCGGCCTATGAATCGAGCGGCATCTTTGCCATCACCGGCCCCACCGGCTCCGGCAAGACAACCATCCTCGACGGGATCTGTCTGGCCCTCTATGGGCAGACACCCCGGCTTGGAAAGATCACCCTGAGCAGCAACGAGATCATGTCGCGCCAGAGCGGAGAATGCTTCTCTGAAGTCGAATTCGAAACCGCCAGGGGCCATTTCCGCTGTCACTGGAGCCAGCATCGTGCCCGCAAGAGCCCGGACGGCAAACTGCAGGAGCCCAGGCACGAGCTTGTCAACGCCGCAACATCAGATGTGATCGAATCCAAACGCACGGCGGTGTCAGAAAAAATCGAAGAGGTCACGGGCATGGATTTCGACCGGTTCACCCGATCGATCCTGCTGGCACAAGGCGGTTTTGCCGCTTTCCTTGAGGCCGATCCCGACAAACGCGCCCCGATCCTGGAGCAGATCACGGGCACCGGGATATACAGCCTGATATCCATGAAGGTCCACGAACGCACTGCGTATGAGCGCGATACACTCAAAGTGCTTAAAGCCGAACTCCATGGAATCCAAACGCTTTCGCCTGAAGAAGAACAGGACCTCAGGCTCGAACAGGAAAAAAATCAGCATGAAGCCCGTAGTGTTGAAGGTGAAGTCAGGCATCTGCGTGAAATTCTGGATTGGACCGGGCGTATTGAAAACCTGACCCGGGAAATCGACAATCTCGAGAATGCCTGGCAGGCTTTTGAGCAAAAAAAAGCGCAGGCCGCTCCTGATCTTAAACGTCTGGAACGCTCACAAAGGGCCCAGGCCCTTGAGGGTGATTACATCAATATAAAGCATCATCGTGAGGATCAGGGTAAAGATCAAAAAACCCTCGAGCAGTTTCATCAGCGGCTTCCAGTGCTCCAGGAGCAGTACGACACGGCTGGCATTGCTAACTCTCAGGCAGAAGAATTATTGACTAAAGTCCGCGGCGAACAACAGCACGAAGCGCAGCTCCTCAAACAGACCCGCGAGCTGGACACAACCATCAAAGAAGCCGTGACGTACCTGATAAATCTCCAGGAAGAGTCCAAACAGATTGATAAACAATGCGGAGAATATCGGTTGGGTATCAGCGAGTGCAGCGAGCAGATTGAAAAAATGGCCGGTTCGCTCAAAGAAACAAAGGATTTCCTTACCGAGCACCATGAAGATGCTACCTTGTCGGAAACCCTGGCAGGAATTATCCAGCAGTGTAAAGCCGTCTCGGCTTTAAATACAAAATTACTCGGCAAGCAGGCAGGCCTGCAAAACAAGGCTGTTCTTGTCGATGCTGCTGCCAAAGACCTTCAGAAAAGTGATGCAGCCTTGCAGTCGGCGCAATCGTCATTTGCAGCGGTTCAGACCCGGTTGAGTACGATCCGCTCCGAGTTGCAGGAATTACTGCAAAAGCGCGATCTGTCCGAATGGCGCAAAGAAACTGAAACCCTGGCCGAGCGTCTGAGAAAGTTGACCGACATAAAAGAGGCCATTGAACGCATTCATACGGCAAGCCGCAAACTCGATGAATTGAAAAACAAGCGGCAGTCTCTTGAGATAAAACAGCTCGAAATTGCCTCTCAGTTGGAAGATTTGGGCCGTCAAGGCATTCTCCACGAGAAAGCGCTAAGCCAGCTGGAAGAGAACCTCGCCCTTATCAACCGGGTGCGCGATCTAGAACAGGAGCGAGAGCGTCTAATAGACGGCCGGCCATGCCCGCTGTGTGGTGCGACAGAGCACCCGTATGCCGCCGGAAATGTGCCGCAGCCGGATTCGGCCAAGCTCGAACTTGAGCAGGCCAGGATCGAGCTCAAGGCAGTCGAAAAAAGGCTTGCCGAAATTGAGGCTAAAAAGGCCGGCATCACCACAGAGCTTCAGCAGATCGCAAGAGATGACGCGGAGAATACAGCACGGTTTGAAAACGACGAGCAAATGCGCGCTATGCTTTTCGAGCAGCTCGGCCTTTGCGCTGAAAAGGACTTATGGCTGGACCTTATCCGGGCTGAAACCGATACATGCGAAAAAACGCTTGCCCACAACCGGAATATCATCGCAGAGGCAGAGGAAAAGGACAAAGAAGATCGCAGGGCCGCGCATGAGCATGCCCGGGCCAAGGACGATCTGGCCAAACAGGCAAACGCACGCCAGTTGTCCGCCCATGCCCTGGAAAAAGCCCGGAGCGAACAACTACAACTACAGCAGGAATGTACACGGCTGGAATCGGAGCTGAAGACAGCTCTGAACGAAGCAACGCTTGCCATCGATCCCTACGGATATACAGGAATAACCCCGCAACAAACCGATATTCTGCAGGCGGAACTGACCGAACGCCGGGACATATACACCCGGCACCTCAAAGAAAAAGACGAATTCGACAAAGAACTCGGCAGGATTACTAGCGAACGGGAAAAACTACAGGCATTGCTCAAAGAAGCCGAGTCGGGGCTGGCCGGTAAAAACCGGCAGATCGAAGAGAAAACAGCGAAGCTGAAGCAATTGAGAGACAACCGTATGGAACGTTACGGAGACAAAGATCCTGATAAAGAAGAACAGCACCTGATAAAAATGGTTGAGCAGTCCGAAGACCGGCTGAAAGCGTCCACTAGGGAACATCTCCGTATCCAGGCAGATCTTGCCGATTTGATCAAACAGATCGAGCGCCTTGCCGCTTCAACGAAAACCAGGGCTGAGAAGCTTGCCGAACTCGAACCGGCTTGGCTGGACCGGATTAAAGCTGCAGGCCTTGCCGATGAAAAGGAATTCCTTGATGCCCGCCTGCCCAAGGACATGCTGGATGAACTCATCCAACTGACTGATAATCTCAGGCGGGAGGAAACACGACTCCAAACTCTGAGGAAAGACAAGTCTGATGTATTGGAAAAGGAACAGGAAAAACACCTGTCCGACAAACCAGTGGACGACCTGAAAGAGAAATACGATACCTTAAAAAATCAACTTGAACAGCTCCAGAAACTGATCGGTGCTATCAGCCAAAAACTGGACCAGCACAACAGACAGATGGAACGAATGAAAGCCCGGATCGAGGCCATCGATGCTCAGAAAATTGAGTGTTCCCGCTGGGAGAGACTGCATGAACTCATCGGCTCGGCCGACGGCAAGAAGTTTCGCAATTTCGCCCAAGGTCTCACGTTCGAGATGATGATCGCCCATGCCAATGAACAACTGCAAAAGATGAACGACCGTTATATCCTGCTGCGCGACAACGCCCGGCCGCTCGAACTCAATGTCATCGACAACTACCAGGCCGGCGAGATCAGGTCCACAAAAAACCTTTCGGGCGGAGAAAGTTTCATTGTCAGCCTGGCACTGGCCCTTGGCCTGTCGCGCATGGCCAGCCGCAATGTTCGTGTCGACTCTCTGTTCCTCGACGAGGGTTTCGGCACACTGGACGAGGACGCCCTGGAAACAGCCCTGGAAACCCTCTCCTCTCTGCAGCAGGAAGGCAAAATTATCGGGCTAATCTCTCATGTAGCGGCCCTCAGGGAACGCATCGGCACCCAAATCCTTGTTGAAGCAATAACCGGAGGAAGAAGTCGTTTCAGCGGTCCGGGCTGTGAAAAGATTGTTGCTTCAACGTAAATCACAGGCAGTATAGATCCTCCGATACATTCATTGGCGCACCATCAAAGGCAGCACCTCCAGACGGTATTAATGTCTTAAATATGTAAACCACCACTATTTATTCAAGAATACTGTTGCCTCCGCCCTGCAAGTAGTATATGGCACTGAGCACTGTTCGGGTTGAGCTCGTATAGTAAGGAAAGGACTACAATGAAGCAGCTTGAGAGAAACGAACACATCAGAAACGTTGCCATCATCGCCCATGTCGATCACGGAAAAACAACCCTTGTGGATGCAATGTTCCGCCAGAGCGGCGTGTTTCGCGAAGGACAGGAAGTAGCCGTCAGGGTCATGGACAATATGGAGCTGGAACGCGAGCGCGGCATCACCATTGCGGCCAAGAACTGTTCCGTCTTATGGGACGGCGTCAAGATCAATATCATCGATACCCCCGGGCATGCCGATTTCGGTGGCGAGGTCGAGCGTGCGCTTTCCATGGCAGATGGGGCCATCCTGCTGGTGGATGCATCCGAAGGGCCGCTGCCGCAGACGCGCTTTGTATTGAAAAAGACCCTGGAAGCAGGCCTGAAGATGATCGTGGTGATCAACAAAATCGACCGCAAGGACGCCCGGCCCGAACAAATCCTCGATGAAATTTACGACCTCTTCATCGACCTGGGCGCCACCGATAAACAGATCGATTTCCCGTATCTCTACGCTGTGGGTCGTGACGGAATAGCCGCAAAAACCCTCGATGAAAACGCCCAAAACCTGCATGTCCTGTTTGAAACCATCCTGACAGCAATACCAGCTCCGGCCTATGATCCGGAAGAACCCTTCCAGATGCTGGTTTCCGACCTGGATTACTCTGACTACCTGGGCCGGCTTGCCATCGGCAGAATTGTTCACGGGAAGGTAACCTCCCATGAGTCACTTGCATGCATCAATTCCGATGGAGAACATGTGCCGCTGAAGGTCACCAAGCTGCAGAGCTACCAGGGTATCGCCCTGGGAGAAGTCGAGTATACCCAGCCAGGTGACATCGTGGTGTTGGCCGGCATCGAAAACGTAATGATCGGTGATACCATCTGTACCCAGGAATCCCCCAAGGCCCTGAAGCGGATAACGGTTGACGAACCGACCGTATCAATGCGCATCAGCGCCAATACTTCGCCCCTGGCTGGTAGAGAAGGCCCCTATGTTCAGTCAACCAGAATCTATGAGCGCCTCAGGAAAGAAACGCTGCGTAACGTATCCATCAAGTTGGAGGTAGCACCCGAGAAAGATTCTTTTATTCTCAAGGGCCGGGGAGAATTCCAGCTTGCGATCATTATCGAGACCATGCGCCGCGAGGGCTTTGAGCTTTGTGTAAAACGGCCCGAAGTTATCTATAAGCATAGCAAAGGCACGCTGCTGGAACCGATTGAACACCTCTTTATCGACAGTGATGAAGATTATCTCGGGATTGTCAATCAAAAGCTCTCAATCCGCAAGGGCCGCATGCTCAACTTCATCAATTACGGAACCAGCCGGGTGAGAGTCGAATTCAGCATACCTTCACGGGGCTTGATCGGCTATCGCGACGAATTCCTCACCGACACCAAGGGCACCGGTATCATGAACTCCTATCTCCTGGGCTATGAAGAATTTCGCGGCGAATTCCCAAGCCGTTTTACCGGCTCCATTGTCGCCGATCGACGCGGCAGCGCCGTACCCTATGCCCTGTCCAGTCTCGAACCCAGGGGCAGACTCTTTATCACGCCGGGAAACGAGGTCTACGAGGGAATGGTCATCGGCGAGCACAGCCGTGAAAACGATATCGACGTTAACGCATGCAAAATGAAGAAGCTCACCAACATGAGGGCAGCCGGTAAAGACGACAGCATTATGCTTGCACCGGTTATCCCCATAACCCTGGAAAAGGCCTTACAGTTCATCCGGGAAGACGAAATGGTGGAAGTAACTCCCAAATCCATCAGGCTGCGCAAGACCGAGCTTTCCGCAGGCAAGAGGCATACCTTAAGCGTTGCCAGAAAAAAAGCCGCGTGTTAAAAAATGCAGGATTTGGAACCGTTTATTATTCCGAGATCTGAATTGTGACTTCCGGATCTTCTCTTAAAAATTATTCATCATGAATAACGTTCTTTATAATATACCCGCCCGATTTCTCATCGAGCTCGAGCTCCAGCAGACGGCGTTGTCTGGCTTCCTCCAAAAGCCGGGAGAATGACCGGAATCCGTAATAGCTTTCGTTGAAACCGGGTTTGCGCCGCTTCAAGGCCTGCTTGACCATCGAGCCCCAGAGCTTGTCTTCCTCACCCCGTTCTGCGAACAGGGCCTCGACTGTCTCTACGACCAGATCCAGTGCATTCTGTTTCTTTTCCTCCTCGGCGTTTTCCTTCTGTTGTACTTTTACGGTAGTCCCGGCAGGGCTCTTTATTGCCGGTTTTCTCCCTTTGGGCCTCTTGGCCTCACTGGCCCGTACGAGGTCATCGTAAAATATGAACTCGTCGCAATTGGCAATCAGGAGGTCTGATGACGAGTTCTGCACACCCACACCGATGACGAGCTTGTTATTCTCCCTGAGTTTGCTGACCAGTGGTGAAAAGTCTGAATCACCGCTGATAATTACAAAGGTATCGACATGCAATTTGGTATAGCAGAGGTCAAGAGCATCTACGACCATACGGATGTCGGCCGAATTTTTACCGGATTGCCGGATATGGGGAATCTCGATCAACTCAAAAGAAGACTCATGCATCACCGGCTTATAATCTTTATATCGTTCCCAGTCGCAGTAGGCCTTTTTTACGATAATGCTGCCCTTGAGCAGCAGGCGCTCAAGGATCTTATTCATATCGAACTTGGCATATTTGGCGTCTCTTACACCTAAAGCGACGTTTTCGAAATCGCAGAACACCGCCATATTCTGAGTTTTTTCTTCTATTGCCATGCGTTACTCCTCCTATACACTGCCGGTCGTTCAGGCAACTTTGTGCCCTTACCAACGAATTAGACATCTTCATTCTACACTGATAAGGCCGCGTATAATGTATCCTTCCTTTGCTCCGCTGTCATCTACAAAATCCCTTAGAAAGCCCCTGAACCATTTACTACAGATGCTCGGGTATATATTGTTTTAATTTACGACGCAGCCTCTTTGAGTCGCCGATATACGTATCCAGCTCATTCCAGAATTCCTGCCCGTGCCCCTTGATCCTGGTATGTACAAGCTCGTGCAGGATCACATAGTCCAAGAGTTCCTGCGGCAATCTTGCAAGTTTTATGTTCAGGCTGATGGAATTTTGAGCGCTGCAGCTGCCCCAGCGTGTTTTTTGATTTCTTATCGATAAGTGCAGGTAAGAAAGCCCGGTTTGTTTAGAGAGATCTTCACATCGTGAAATAATTTTGTGCCTGGCTTTGTCTCTCTCCGGCATGGGCGGCAAATCGCGCAAAAGCTCCTTGTGGGCTTTTGCCCGGCGTTCAATCCTTGCCACATGTCTTTGTATCCACTGCGCCCTCTCCAGAGCAAAGGACTTGCCCCTTTCCAGTGGAATCCCGGCGGGCACAGCGACCCGCACAGATCCGGGCCTTACAGTGATGCGCATATAACGCGCACAATCGCTGCGTTCAATAATGACCTCTGGCACTCCTTCAATATCCACTTTCATAAAATCGTTTATACTACACCTGGACCGAAAAAGGGACCAGGCGCGATATCAAGTGGTGAGAAATGCTTGAATCTCTTAAAATAATACTGTTTTCCTTTTCACGCTCAGCCTGCCGCTCGTCGGGCTTGCTCCGGTTGAGCTTTACAGATCAATGGGCGCCCCCGTTTCCGGCTGAATTTCTGCTGGATGAGCGTAGCCTCGGCTATTGGCACATTAATGAAGGTAAATTTGTCAAAGATCTCGATATCGTGTACGAATTTTGGCTTTACCCCGGTTTGCACCCGGATAAATTTTACCAGATTCTGAGGGGTTACCCCGTCTTTCCGCCCCCGCGCCACAAAAAGTCTGGTATTCTTTTTTATATCCACCGGGGCATTAGTTCGGATTTCCGAATACTTGTCTGTATCCAGTTCGTCTTCCAGGGCATATTGCAGACAGGCCGCCAGGACGGATTGTGCATCGCCGGAATCAAGCAGCTCGGCGGCAAGATCGGCATATGGACCGGAAATTTTTTCATGTATGAGCTTCTGAATATTCTCTTTGACCCTGGTACGCTTGGCGGCAATGACCTGGTCTACCCTAGGGATATTCATCTTGTGCATACCCCTGCCTGCCTTTCGTCGGATCATATCAAGCACTCGTTTTTCCCGGGGAGTTACAAAGGTAATTGCAATACCCTTCCTTCCGGCGCGGCCGGTGCGACCGATGCGATGGAGATAGGCATCGGGGTCCTGCGGCATGGCATAGTTTATTACATGTGATAAATTGCTGACATCGATTCCGCGGGCAGCCACATCAGTAGCCACGAGAATAGTTATGGTTTTTTTGCGAAAATTGTTCATGATCTTTTCGCGCTGTAACTGGTTGATTTCACCATGGATGCCGTCGGCCTCATAGCCTCGTTCAGCAAGCGCTCCGGCCAGATCAGCCGTGTCCACCCTGGTACGACAGAAAACAAGGCCGTAGAATCCTGGTTCCATATCAATTATGCGGCACAAAACCTCGAATTTATCTTTTTCACGCACATCGAAATAGATCTGTTCAGTCAAGTCTTCAGCCTTTTGTTTCCGTTCAACGATTATGGTCTCATAATCAACCATGTAGCGCCTGGCAATGGTAAGCACCTGCCGGGGTATGGTTGCTGAAAAAAGCATCGTTCGCCTATCGGCAGGGGTATGAGCAAGGATGGCTTCGATATCCTCGATAAAACCCATGTCGAGCATCTCGTCAGCCTCATCGAGCACCAGGAAAGAAAGATCCTCCAGGCGGAGCGAGCCCCGTCTGAGATGGTCGAGAAGGCGTCCCGGTGTTCCTACCACGATATCAACTCCCCGTTTCAATGCCTTTAGCTGAGGTCCCATTGCCTGACCTCCATAAACCGCGGTAACCTTAAGTTTCCTGTTCCCTTTAAGAGAATCGATCTCACCGGCCACCTGCATGGCCAGCTCCCTGGTCGGTGCCAGAACGAGGGCCTTCACCTGCCCGCATGGAGCATCCAACTGTTCGATAATCGGGATCCCAAAAGCAGCTGTTTTGCCGGTTCCGGTAGCAGCCTGAGCCACCACATCGCGATCCTGATTCATGAGGAAAGGAATGATTTTGCTTTGAATGGGTGTCGGCTGCTCAAATCCTTTTTGGGCAAGACCCTCTAGCATGTTTGGGGAAAGACCCAGATCACTGAACTGTTCCATACTGATTCTCCTTTGTTGCTGAAAACGAATATCTCGTAGACACACAAAGGATCAGTCATGGATACCTTGGTGGCATCAAGATTTAGCTGTTGCGCTTTATAACCGATCTGTCACAAAAAGCCAGCAAAAAATGTAACCACCGTATTTAACGGGCATGGTACGTTTGATAAATTCACGAACACTTTATAACCAATTGATTTATAAGCATTGTCGGACATAATTATTCAACTTATCCCTGATGGAATACATTATAGAACAGAAAGCCCTTCTCTGATTTCATGCAGCAAGAGCAATCTTTCCTTTTGCTGTGGAACAAATTCGTATATGCAGGGTCTCATGCATTCAGGAGCACATACAGCATGATTCTGGTTCATCCGCCTGTTGTCAGGCCGTGCGAACCACCAGCAGGCATCGCCCGTCTGGCAGGCGCCTTCAGACACCATGGAATCCCGGTGCATGTCTGGGACGCAAATATCGAGTGTCTGCTCTTCCTTATGGAAACAACGCACAATGCATATGACACCTGGACAAAGGGCGCATTGCGCCGTCTTGACAGAAATCTCAAAGAGTTGCGCTCTCCTCACGGCTATATAAATATCGACCGCTACACCCGGGCGGTGCGTGACTTAGGTAGAGTTCTTCAGTATGCATCCGGATCTAATGAAGCACGCGTAGGCCTGGCGGATTACCATGACACAAGGCTTTCCGCCCTGAAAAGCAGTGACCTGCTGCATGCCGCCGAGCATCCCGAGATCAGCCCTTTTTATTCCTTCTTCAGTATGCGTCTTTCTAACTTGCTGGAAGTGAAACTTCCCGGATCTGTCGGATTTTCACTCAACTACCTGAGCCAGGCTTTGACCACTTTTGCCATGATCGGTTATCTGAAAAAAACATTTTCCGGCCTGCGCATCATCCTGGGCGGTGGCCTGGTAAGCTCGTGGATGAGCAGACCGGACTGGAAAAACCCCTGGCAGGGCCTGGTGGATATTATGATTGCAGGCCCGGGGGAGAAACAACTCCTGAAACTGCATGGAACAGACCAGGGGCCGTTGTTTTACACTCCGGATTACTCCGGCTTCTCCTTCGATAACTATTTCGCTCCGGGAAATATTCTGCCCTACAGCGCATCCGGGGGCTGCTACTGGAGTCGCTGCTCCTTCTGTCCTGAAAAAACGGAAAAAAACCTTTATCGTCCGGTTGCAACTTCACAGGTGATATCCGACCTTAACAACCTGAAAGAACAGACACGTCCATGCCTCGTTCATTTCCTGGACAATGCCCTGAGCCCTGCCCTTCTGAAACATTTGTGCGAGCATCCGCTCGGAATCCCATGGTATGGATTTGCCCGCATTACCCCCAAGCTGGCCGATGAAGAATTTTGCCGAAATCTGAAAAATTCTGGCTGCGTCATGCTAAAAATCGGGATCGAGTCCGGCGATCAGCATGTGCTGGATTCTTTGGGAAAGGGCATTGAACTCTCAATTGTCTCACGAGCTCTGAAAACCCTGAAAAGCGCGGGCATCTCAAGTTATGTCTACCTGCTGTTCGGCACACCGGCGGAATCGGAATTTGATGCCCGAAAAACCCTCAAGTTCACCATAGACCATGCCGCCGAGATCGATTTCCTCAACCTGGCCATTTTCAATCTGCCCCGTTTCAGCCCTGACGCCGGAAACCTCAAAACTGGAGAATTTTACGAGGGAGATTTGAGCCTGTACTTAAGCTTTGTTCATCCGTCGGGTTGGAATCGCGCTTCTGTCAGAAATTTTCTCGACAAAGAATTTAAAAAGCACCCGGCAATCCGACCGATCCTGCGCCAAGACCCGACAGTATTTACTTCTAACCACGCCCCGTTTTTTGCGACTGCCGTTCTACATAAGTCAATCTCATAAGGTTAGGCTTTCCCGTTACAAAAACTGCCAATTCAGTTAAGTTCGTAGAGCATCATCCGTCCATCGAGGTTACAAACTTCCCGCAACGCTTATCCTTGTTCGATTCATTCAATATACCCGCTGCCTTGCGGGTGATTCCCATAGAACAGACAGTAGAGTCCATCGCCGGAATAAACCCTGACAAGTGTAACGGCTGCGGTGTTTGTAATGATCGCTGCCAGTTCCAGGCAATCCAGGTGGATGAAATTGCCTGCATCGATGAAAGTCGATGTCACGGCTGCGGAAATTGTGTGCTGAGTTGCCCTGTTGAAGCCATTGTACTTAAAGAAGTACGTCCTGTGGAATACATCCGCCGGACATAGTTAAGGCTGGTTTGATGAAAAGACTTTTTTATTGACGATTCAAGAATCGGCTCTTTCAGTACAGCTCATATTTAACCAGCCGGCCGTCAAGCGGACCGTTTTTCAAGGGCTTTTTCCAGCTTGTGCGTAAACCGATACTTTTTATCAGCTCGCGTTTTCCGAAGTATACAAAGGCCTGCGAGCCCTTGCAGCGCTGCTTTAAGAAATCACCGAATTCTTTCATCAGTCGTCCGAGGTCATCCTGCCTGCCGATACGCTTACCATAGGGCGGATTGCAGACAATCGTGGTGTTCTCCAAAGCTGAGAGGTCCTGAAATCGTTTCTTGGACATCCTGACCTCCCTGCCGCCGGGAAGATTGCCTGCATTGTCACGGGCCATTGCCAGCGCCTGGGGATTGAGATCGCTGCCTGCGATCAGCCCTGGTGGGAGATTACGCACATCTGCGTCCGCTTCACGTTTCACCCTTTGCCATAGATCGCGGTCAAAATCGGGCAGATGGGTGAATCCGTAATTTCGGCGCAGATATCCGGCCGGGATACGGCAGTAGAGCATTGCGGCCTCGCACAAAAGCGTGCCGGAGCCGCACATCGGGTCATACAGTGGAGTCTGTCCGTCCCAGAGAGTGAGCCGGATGATTGCCGCAGCAAGGTTTTCCTGCATCGGCGCTTCCATGGCTTGCCTGCGGTATCCTCGGCGGTGCAGCGAGCCGCCCGAGGTATCAAAATAGATAGTCGCCCGATTGTTGTTTATATGCAGATTAAATTGAATATCCGGCTCGATCCGCTGTACATCAGGCCTCTTGCCGAACTTATCTCTGAAACAATCAACAATGGCATCCTTCAGGCACAACCCCGCGTATTGCGAATGGGTGATCTTGCTGTTGGCCACATTAGCCGAGATGCAAAACGTCTGCTTGAGATCAAAGAGCGCGGGCCAGTCAATCGAACTTGCGGTCTTGTAGAGATACTTCGTGCTGTGGCAATCGAAGGTAATCAGCGGGGCCAATACCCTGGTGCAGAGCCTTGTGAGGTAATTTACGCGATACAGGGTCTGTTTGTCGGCGCTGAAATACAAGCCCCTGAAGGCCTCTTTGACATCTTGTGCCCCCAGCTCGGACAGCTCATCCCTGCCCAGTTCTTCCATGCCGTCTGCAATCTGGGCAAAATAGCGGTTCGTCATCTCATAGCTGTACATGCTCTCACCTTGTTGCCACTTTTAGTGCATTCCCGCCAGGATATAAACTTCCACCCCGGCTTTGTATATTGTTCGTCGTCATTTGAATTTAGCTGCCAGATCTTCGAGTTCATTCCAACGCCCATAGGCCTTATCCAGTTTTCTCTCCAGGTCTTCCAGCTTTTCATTTGTCGCCTTTATTGTTCCTGCATCGTTTTTTACATAAAACTCCGGCTCATTCAGGGTTGCGATCAGGATTCGCTTTTCCTCTTCCATTTCATCGATTCTCTTGGGCAGTTCATCAAGCTCGCGTGACTCTCTATAGGAGAGTTTGCTCTTTTCCTTGAGCGGCTTTGCATTTTTCGGTTTGCCCTGCTTCTGTGCTGCAGTTGACGCTTCAGCATGCACCTTTCGCTGCGAAAGCCAGTCATCATAACCTCCGACATATTCCTGCAGACAAAAAGGTTCTTCAAATACAATCGTGGAGGTAACCACATTATTGAGGAAGGCCCGGTCATGGCTTACCATGAGGACTGTCCCACTGTATTCCATCAAACGCTCTTCGAATAATTCCAGGGTTTCGGCGTCGAGATCGTTGGTGGGCTCGTCCAGTACCATCACGTTGGACGGGGTAGCGAAAAGTTTGGCCAGTAGCAGGCGATTTCTTTCGCCGCCTGAAAGGCTCCTGACAGGCGCCATGATCTGCTCACGGGAAAAAAGGAAATCCTTAAGGTATCCGACAATATGCCGTGGAACAGAGCCAACGAAAACTTTGTCGCCTTTGCCGGCAATGTTCTCCTTGAGGTTCATACTTTCATCGAGTTGGGCCCTGAGCTGATCAAAATAGGCAATCCGGATCCTGGTGCCCAGGCGGATACGGCCCTTTTGCGGTGCAAGTTCACCTAGCAGTACTTTGAGCAACGTGGTCTTGCCGCATCCGTTGGGCCCGATGATACCCACCCTGTCAGCGCGCATAATGGTGGTGGAAAAATTTTCGATAATTTTTGTATCGCCATAGGCAAAGCTGATTTTATCGGCGTCGACTACCAGCCGGCCGCTTCTTTCGGCTTCCTGAATCACGAGCCGGGCGCTGCCTTGTGTCTCCCTTCTCCTGGACCGCTCTTGACGCATCTTCATCAAAGCGCGCACCCTGCCCTCATTCCTGGTACGGCGGGCTTTAATGCCCTGCCTTATCCAGGCCTCCTCTTTTGCCAGTTTCTTGTCAAAATCCATCGCGTGCTTTTCTTGGGTTTCCAGCAGGGCCTCTCTGCGCTCGAGGTAAGATCTGTAATCGCAGCCAAATGATATAAGCCGGCCCCGATCGATCTCCACGATGCGCGTGGAAAGTTTTTTCAAGAAAGCCCGGTCATGGGTCACGAACATGATGGTATGCTCACATTTCAACAGAAAATCCTCAAGCCAGAGGATAGAGTTGATATCCAGATGGTTGGTGGGCTCGTCCAACAGCAGTATATCCGGCTCGTTCACCAGGGCTCTGGCCAGAAACACCCTGCGCTTCAACCCCGCAGACATGTTCTTGAACAGGGCATTTTCATCAAGTCCGGTCATTTTGATTACCATCCCTACCCTCTGGTGGTAATGCCAGGCCCCTGATGTCTCCAGCTTGTGCTGAGAATTTTCGAGCTTTTTTATCAGTTTGTCCTCGCCTTGCCGGGCAATTCTCAGCGTGAGTTCGTGATATTCCTGCAATCGGTCAATAAACTCCTGACCTCCTGAGGCCACTACGTCATAGACCGTTCCCGGCAGATCGTCGGGGACATCCTGGGGAAGCATGTCGATTTTGACATCGCCGTTTTTAATGATATCGCCTTCATCAGGAACAATATCGCCATTCATCGTCTTCATGAGGGTAGACTTGCCCGAGCCGTTGCGGCCCAGCAGGCCGATTCTTTCACCAGGATCAATTCTGAGCGTGGCACCATCCAGCACTCTCGGACCTCCGAAGCTGATAGAAATATTATTGATCGATATCTGTGCCATAATGTCGCGCTATATATCACCCTGCAAATTCATTGAGAGGCTTCTCCTGAGTCTGCCCTGAACCAGGGCTGGACATACCCAATACCTGAGCGTTGAGTTAAAATAAAGGCTGGACAACCGTGGTACGCCCTTGTTCGTAGTTTATATCCGGCCCGAGGCCATCCATTGCAGACGCTTCTCTGGCGAGTTCGTCACAGCGTTCGTTCTCAATATGACCGGCATGACCCTTAACCCATTTAAAGATTACCTCATGCTTTTCGGTCAGTTCCAGAAGCTGCTGCCACAAGTCGTAGTTTTCCGCCGGTTGTCTGCCGCTGCGCATCCAGTCATTTTTACGCCATTTTTCTGCCCAGCCCTTCATGATACCGTTGACAACATAGAGAGAATCGGTGTGCAGAATAATCCTGGCAGGCTCTTCAAACTGTTTTAAGCCCACAATAGCACCCATCAGCTCCATGCGGTTGTTGGTGGTCTTACGAAAGCCGCCCGAGATCTCCTTGCGCTCATCTGAGTGTATTATGACAACTCCGTATCCGCCGGGCCCGGGATTATTGATACTGCCGCCATCGGTGTAGATCACAATATATCCTTCCGTCTCCTCTGGCGTTTCAGCAAAGGCTTCCTTTCTGGGCTTTTTTGATTTGGAAGCAGTATTGGGGCTCATCAGCCACTTTTCAGCCTCGGCACGAGTAGCGAAGCCCTTGTATCTTGCTCCGGCAAAGCCTCGGATCTGAACTTCGGCACCTTGAGATCCGAACCACTCAGCATAGATACCGGGCTTGCGGCCTGCCGCCACGGCATATATTTTCTTTTTCGTCTTTGCCATTTTTATTGCGCCTCAAATTTGAAGCGACTCTACGAAGGCCGACTTTACAAGTCAAGCTGAAAACATGAACCGGCCAAACATTAAAGCCAGTTGTGTTCTTTGTCATTGTTTTGCCATCAGCTAATTGTAATATTTTTTTTTGCACTTGGCTTTACAGGTAGTCAGTTATCAGCAGTTGTCTTATCGTGACAAATAATGTGTTTGCCAGGATAAAACATGGGAAAAGGTTAATACCCTCCTTTTTTCTTTCCCGCCGATCCTTATTTTTTTTGACCAATTTCAGCAGGCACCATGTCGATTACCGACCATCCCGGCTTAGGCATAATCTCATTGAATGCAGTAAAGACGCGCAGGTTGTATCCTTTGTCTATTACGAACAAGGGGATGACCCTGCCTGCATATCGCCCCTGGTAGTCGGCAT
>Ga0272441_10002811_pt1 | contig 34578 bp, 32 predicted proteins | sample SSMProp6N_FD_193582 | JGI IMG/M metagenome (GOLD analysis project Ga0272441, IMG submission 193582) | Marine sediment archaeal communities from Little Sippewissett salt marsh, Falmouth, MA, United States - SSM-Prop-6N | ecosystem: Environmental > Aquatic > Marine > Wetlands > Sediment ... | reverse complement strand
ATTCCTTCTAATACAGATTCTAAATCCTGCATTAAAGGAATTTTTGAGGACCACTCCTTTGGATCAGAGTCTGGGGTAATATCTTTTGCTGCATATGTTTGAGTTAGGGCTTGGTCCATAATAGAATCCTCTTCCGGAGTTAAACCTCCTAGCATGATTCTTAGCAAACCTACTAAGTTAATTATATTGTTTCTTAGTATTTCTTCTTTGTCTTCTCCTTCTTGGGGGGTCGGTAAGTCAAAGGGATTTATATGGTGCTTACTGGACAGAGAAATGTTGAAGAAGCTTCCGTCAACTGCCTCGGATAGCCCTTGGTATTCGTTTTCAGGGTCTATAACAATAACATCAACCCCTTGCATTAAGGATCTTAGTATTTCCAGCTTTATAGCGTATGACTTTCCTCCTCCGGAAGTTCCAAAAATCACTTCGTTAGCATTTGGCAAAGAAAATCTGTCAAACAGAACAAGAGAGCTATTGTGCTTATTTACTCCAAAAAGTATTCCTTCATTAGAACTCAAATCAAAAGAAACAAAAGGAAATATGCTAGAAAGGGGCCCAGTGTTCATTGGAGTGTAAACCTTTAATTGGTCTGTTCCATAAGGAGAACAGGAAACAAATCCTTCTTTCTGTTGATAAAGAGACGGCTTAACATAAATTAATCTAGATTCTAGAATAGAGCGGAGAGTTGTCTCTGCGTCTCTTAGCTCTTCTTGGGTTTCTCCATAAACAGTTAAATACACTCCTAATCTGGCCATTCTTTCTTGTGCTGTTTGCAGCCTTTCTCTTAGCTGTTCTAAGTCTTGGTAGGCTGTTTCTAGCGCAGGGTCTCTGACTAGCCCCTTTTCTTCTCTTTCTGCAATTTCAGCTTGAACTTCAGTGACTCTTCTTCTTAGCTTTTTAAGTTCGGGCCCTGTTTCAACAGGATGAACAAAAATGGATAAGTCCATTCTTATATTTAAATTAATAACAGGAGAAAGCCATCCGGTGCTTATGTATCTTGGATAAGAAAAGATAAAGAAAGACTTAGCCAATCTCTTTCCAAATTCTATATAGCTGTGGCCAATAGAAACAGAAGAAGGGGCTATAATATCCTTTACATTAAGAGTGGCTTCTTCGGTTATTCCTTCTTTTTTTTGTTTGAAAAAAGGCATATTAATTTATTAGCTCGGGTGGGATTTCTGGATAATACCCAAATTCTGCTTGTTCTGGATGGTGCAAGCTCCAAAATAGCTCAATTAAATCAGCGCTGCCTAGCATAACTGATTGCAAGCTGCATCTTCTCAAGCCCAAAGCAATAAATTCCATTCTTTGGAGCAGTTGTCTTTTAGCTTGCTTAAAAGATTCTTCTGTTAGCTTTGGGATAGTTGGTTTTTTAAATAAAGATTCTTTTTCTGGAGATCCTTGAAAAACGGGAATAAAAGGAACGACAACAAAAAAGTTCTTGCTCATAATATCTCCCTTTGAAATGAAATCTTGAATAAACCTTCTATACTCGATCATTTGATTTCTTAACATTTCATTTTCTTGTTTTTGCTCTAGTTCTTTTAAGCTGTCAAAATACCTTGTAATATTTAATTTTCTGGACTGGACGATCATTTGCAAAGAAAAATCCAAAGAGTTTAAAAAGTCTTGGAACTGGTAAATTATAGCTTTTTGCTCGTCTTCTTCTTTCAAAGCAAAGTTTAAAGAAGAGACCATGAGCACTCCTCTTAATTGCTTATTTTTTAAAATTATTACTCCTTCTTTAATTTTATCTATTTCTAAAAATTGTTGAGTAGTAACTTCACTCATTTTCTTCCATTTTTTTAGTTATAACTTCAGTAGCTAGGTTAGCTATTCGACTTTGCTTTGCTTTTTTCTTTTCTTTTTCTATAATTTCTTTTTTCTCCTTTTTCTTGATTATTCTAACTGGTCTTATCTTTCTTTTCCAAATATATACCTTGGGAGACAAAAGATAAAAGAAGAAATTTTTAAGTACTGTTGCAGGAGATCTCCCTCCTATTTTAAGAAGGGACAAAGTTCCCGCTCCTCCTAGAATTATAATGGAAAGAGGAATAGATATATAGCTGGGCGTCTTATAAAATAAAACAAAGCAAATTATCCCAGCAGTCCCTACGAAAATAAACTGTTTAAAGGTAAGAGGCCCTATGACCCTGGCTTCGTATTCTGTAAATTGCGGAACAGTGAATTCCATATCTATTCTTCGATTGCTTCTCTGTACTTATCTTCTGATTCTTCTTTTCTCTCTTCTTTTTCTTTCGGCTTTTCTAAGCTTAAATCTCTTTCGTAAAGAATGTTTAAACTATTTTTGAAGGAATAAAAGATAAAACGGTTAGCTTCTCTGGCTACTTTTTTGGCTTTTAAGCTAGAAAGGCCGGCTTCTTCTTTTAATTCATCTGCTAATTCTTCGGGAGGCAATAATCCTAGTAAGACATCACCAATTAGCTTTGCTATCTGTGAAGAGTTGCCGACTTCGTTTTTTTCACATATATCCCAAATATTCTTTGCAACATGAGGGGAGAATATGGCTTCTTGCAAATCTTCAGGAAGAGTTTTATAAAGCTCCCAGATTTTATCTGTGGGGTAGTCTTTTGGCATATTTTAGCAAAATGTTTTATTTATATAATTTTAACATTTACTTAGAATATGTAAACAATGATTGACAAATTAATCATTTATTGTTATAATATAGAGGCTAAGAGATAAACTTTTGGCTTCTGGCTAATGTCAGAAAAACTTGAAAATTTAATATGGAGGTAGAAAAGAATGCATCCTGAAAGAAGGAATGTTTTAATAAAAATAGTATTGGTTATAATAGGCTGGATATTTCTCTTTAACTATCTATGGACATGGCTTTCTTGGCCTACTGCTTATGCTATCTATTTACAAATATTACTAGTTGTAGTAATGACTCCCCTGATAATGTATCTTTGGTTGGTACCGGCGAATCTTTTTTTTACGATTTGTCCTGAGGGCTACGCTAAAGTTATAAAAAGAATGGGAGGACTAAAAAAGGTAGTGATACAGTGGGACGGTTATCGTTTAATAACCAAGGAAGGAGAAGAAGGACGTAGCAAATGGGACGTAGTGCCGCTTAGAAAAGAGGGAGATATTCCCAAAAGAACAAGATTTAAACAGCAGATAGCAAAAATGTCTGGAGGATTAAGATGGATAGGTATTCCTCCTTTTTCGGACGTCTATGTCTATAAGTTTAGATGGACAGGGCTCACAGAAGATGGAGAAATTGATCCTCATGAAGAATGGCTTGATTACTTTTCTCTAAAGCACGATGTTTATTTCAGTCTTCTAAAAGACGCAGAAGATAAGAAAGGACTTCCTGTTTCATTAGAACTGGTATTTACTATAGCAATAGTAAATCCAGCAAAAGCTGCCTTTCTTCCGCAAAACTGGTTAGAGTTAGTTTTAAACCAAGCAAAGAACGAGATTGTTAAAGTTGTGAAAAAAGCAACTTATGAGGAATGGCACCTTGGTCTTAAAGAAACAATTACAGAGGCAAAGCATATAGAAGAAGAGATAAAGAATCATTTCCAAGCAGGGGAAAAAGTAGAAGTAGGAACGGAAGAGGAGAATCTTTTTAGCTATTACAAAGATCGATACGGAGTTTCTATTTTAAAGATTCAGGTCAGGAACATTATTCCGCTACCAGAATTTTTGGAGGCTACTATAGAGCCTTATCTAGCTGAGCAAAAAGGAAGAGCTGTTGAAATCAAAGCTAATTACGAGAAAAAGAGAATAGATACTGTTTATAAGGCAATTGAAAAGTATGGAGATCTAGGTAAGCTAATTGCTGGACTTGAAAGCATGGAAAAAGGAAATCTTCCATCGACTGTTAACCTTTTGGCCGGACTTCCGAATCTTGTCAGAGACATCTACAATAAGCCCATTGAGGAAGTCAGTAAAACAGAAATAAAAGAACTAAAAAATCTGTTAAAGAAACAAGCTAGTGAAATAGAAAGAATAAAATCGTTGGTTAAGAAATAAATAACAGTTAATAACCAATAAAAATAAAAAAGGGGAAATTTCTTCCCCGCTTTTTTATTTATTTCGTTGTCCCAGGAGGAGGCCTATCTTTTTTACTAGTCTTTTTCTTTTGGGAATACCCAGGAGGTTGCCAATCTTTCATGGATTTATACTTTTTTCCTCCCGTCATATATTCTCCTGGAGGCTCTTTCTTTTTTTCAACACGTTTTAAAAATTCTCCGTATTGTTTTGCCGTTTCTGTTTCCTTTTTTGCCTTTCTTTCTGCTTCTTGATTTTTTTCAATTCTTCTTACCTTTGCCCTAAAATCTTCTGAATTTAATTCTTCTTGTGTAGCTTTTTTATGGGTGCTGTATCCAAATCTTCCTCCGTTGGTTGCCCAATAACGGAGAGATTCGACATTATTATTTTTAATGAAGAAGTTAACTCCTTCATCTTCTTTAGTCGAATCTAACATTCTGTTTTTAGCTTTATCTAAAGTAGCAATAGTTTCTTTTGATGCTGTCCTAGCTAAATCTTTCCATTGTTGAGGACCCCAGCTCTTTAGAGATTGGCGTCTAAGCATTCTGTCTTCTTCCCACCCTTTTTGTAAAGCTTTCATGTCATCTTTATTTTTGATTCCGTCGATAATTTTGTTGGCGTATTTTCCCTGGTAATTTTCTTTAAGGTTTAATTCTAAGTTTTTAAATTCTACTTCAGATAAAGTTGCTTTAAGGTTCGCTAAGAAGCTACTTTCTAGATCTTTGACAAATCCTTTTTCTAGATTTTCTCTTGTTTCTTTATCTCCCATCTGACTGGCCATTGCATGGGCTTGAACTATTTGTTCTTTGCTGATAGTGGCATCACCAGATTTTTTAGGATCTGCTAAATTTTTTAGAGCTCCTTTTTTGGCAGCTGTGCTAATATACGCTGCTCTTACTGCAGGATCTGCCCCGGCTTTGGAAGAGTGGATAGCGGCTTGCAATTGGTTTTCATCCATTTTTTCTGCCTCTGCTTTGGTTTCGTTATATATTGTTCTGTCTGCTTCTCTAGTTACGTTCAGAAGAGCCTGCCCTGTTCTTCTTCTTTGTTGGGGGTTTAAGAATCTGAACTTTCCTTCGTTGGTTCTTAGGAATCCTCCTTTAGCTGTTCTGGTAGGAGTTGCTGCCATATCTTGGAATTTCGCAACTTGACCACGCATAGTTCTCCTGGCAATAGCAGATGCTCCCCTTTTAGCTCCTTTTTGAAGCCTGTTGACAATCCCTGCGGCTCCTCCCAAGCTTTTGACCTGTCCTTCTATCATTCCTACCACTTGTTTGGCTGCGGTTGGGGTATATTGTTTGCTGGCTTGATAAGCAAAAAATAGAAAGACTAGCATGAAAAGATATTGGAAAATAGGAGCTCTTAGTCTTACTACGGGAAACCCTGGGACGATAGATAGTTTCCAGTCGGTGGGAGGAGCTAGATTTGCTCCTGTCTGGAAATGAGACGCGAACAAAGCAGATATTAGTCCAAATAAGAACAAAGCTACCACTCCAATAAATGCCCACTGTATTACAGCTATGAACCATTTTTTGGCATATCCCCTTGTTTTATCAAAAACCAAAGCAAAGAAGGCTAGAGGAGAAAAAATTGTTAAAATCCATAAAGCTGCTATTCTCATTGCAAAAAGAACAAAATAGAGGAAGAACATCATTCCCATTAAAATATTCACAGCGCAAAGGAAAACTATTTCAAAGATACTGCCAAGCAAATTACCTACAAGTACGTTGCTTAGAATATAAGCGAGAGCGAAAACGCTTCCAAAAACAGTGAAAGCGCTTGCTATGTATCCTAAAACAGTAACTAGGAATACGTTCATTAGCGACCCTAAAGAAGCTCTTAGAGGGACTAGAGACATTTCTACAAAGTTTGAACCCCAAACATTTAGAAAGGTGTTTATAAAAAACTGGGCCATATCAACTGCCATTCCCACGATCAACCTGCTAAAATTAACAAAAAGAATAACAATTATTAGCTTTGGCAAAGCCTTTTTAAGCTTAAAGCTTTCTAGCTGTAATATATGAGCTAAAGCAATAAAAATAAGGGATAGAACTAAAAAGATATTTGTAAGCCCAAGAACAAAATACCATCCTTCCATTACTATTTGAGATTCAGACAATCCTACAGGAACTGATATTATCCATTGAATAAGATTAGCTCCCAAGAAAACAAAAGCAGAGGATATAAACCCCCACAATAGAACCGTTACCAGCATTTTTAAAATAGCAGTATCTATAAAATCTAGAGCGTCTAGCACTGCTGAAACCCAACCGTAAATAACGCCTGCGAAAAAGGCATGAGCTATTCCTGTTATTAGGAAGAGTCCTAGTACTAAAAAAATAGCTAGAATTATTTTATTTGTTTTTTTTATTTTTAGCATTTTTATTTACTCTTCTTCCTGAAAATGAGATTCAGGGAGGCACCTATTTGGGATTGTTATATCAGGAGTTTTAAAAGATTTTGTTTCTCCCCAGCTTACTCCGGATTCGTTCCTTGCTGCTGCTCTATAGTAATAAGTTGTCGTTGGGACTAACAATGTCGTAGAGTCTTCTTCTTTTTCATAAAACTGTGTATTTCCACGAAGAATTTCCCTGTCCATGTCTGAATTTAGAGGAATTCTCATGTGTAGAAAATCTTCTTCTATTCCTAGCTCGAAGAAAGTCTTGGCATAGCTATTCTTTCTACCAAGAGATATTAAGTCTCCTTCTAGAGAGGGCTGCCAATCTTCGGTTTCTAAGACATAAAAAGCAGAACATCTTTTCACTATTTGTCCTTGCTCATTAAGTACCAAGGTGTCATACCATTCTTCTTCGCTAATGTCACAAATGCTAGGATCTACGCCTCCTAGTATGCATAGAGCAGGAGGAGGAGGCACAGGAAGACAGTAAGGAAAAGCAAGCCCAACATCTATACATTTGTTTTGATAGTGTATATTTTGAATAGTTTCTTCTCCTGATACAGGGTCTACTATTAAAACAGGATCAAGAGTTTCCACTTCAGGAGGCAAAGGAGGCGAAATATCGGAAACAAGGAATCCTTCCCATTCAGAATAAGAGTCAATAGGAGCTCCCGGGGTATAAGAAGCGATTAAATCAGCATCTCTGACGTTTCCTTCGGGTCGTGCTCTGTAGTGAGCATTTGCACCTACGACAAAGTCTATACGGCAAGCTCCCATAGATATAATTTTTTTAGCAGTTTGCTTAAGAGGCCAAGTGCCACAATGGGACCAATTATCTGTGAAGAAGGAATCTTCGTAGTTAACTATTGAGTCAAAAACCTGCCCGTTTGCATCGTAGAGGTCTATTCCAAATACACACGGGTTTCCGCCCCAACCAAGAACACTCCAAGCACCAGGATCTGCGCACCAATTATAGCAACAAAAGTGTAGATCTACCCAGGCGCTACTGCAACTCATCCAGTCCCACAAACTAACAGCAGAAGGCTTGCCTATTTCTACAGGGTCGATAAACCATTGTTCAGTTCCTGTTGGCCCTACATACCAGGGATTCTCTACTAAAGCTCCTGTTGAGCTAAGCCTAAACTCGTCGTGGTAATGAGGAGGGATTGCCTGCGTTATACTTGTGTAAGCTCCTGGGATTCCATGGCAGGACAAGGCGGTTCTGCATGGAGGGGCGAGTCTGCATGCTTGGTGTAATAGACTACCGTTTCCTATGCAATCATGAGGATATCTGGGCCAAGGGACAACTATTGCCTGACTAGGACCTAATTGTGTTTCAATGTATACCCATTTGCAAGGAAGATTCCAGTCTAGTCCTTGACCTTGTCCTCCTGCTAATCCTCCGAAATCTCTCGTGGGAGGAGTTAGCTTTACTAGTTCAGGATTTAGAGTTGATAGAATAAGATAACTAGAAAGCAAGAGGACTAATCCTCCAATTGCAGCAATGATTCTGTTCCTAGCTTCCTTCACTTTTTCTGGGTTTCCCACAGAGCTTAGATATTTAAAACCAGCAGCAATTAAAGACAAGAAAGCAAACAAGCCTCCTAAAAGAATTGACCAGCGGTAAATATATTCGGTGAGATCTAATAAGGTGCTGTTTTTAGTTAAATCTTTCCCTCCAGGGGCTGCTGGCCAGTCTATTTCAAGCTCAGCAGCTTGCAGATCAAATGAAATAAAAAGACCGAACACTAAAAATAAAAATAGTAAAAATATTAACTCTTTATGTTTTTTGCACAATCTTTTCATATTAATCTATTATAACAAAGATTAATCAATAAGTTTAGCAGAATCAATAATGAAATCTGCTATTTCTTCTAATTCTTCCCAATATATGCTAGGGGTCATAAACGTGACTAGATAAGCCTCCTTTGTTTCTAGCCATAATATTTTTTCTTTTGAGCGAAGCTTTTCTCCCTCTTTTTCATAAGTTGCCTCAAATGCTAACTCTGTGCTTGTTGCTTTGTTTTCATTCTTATCTAATAGGTCGAGGATACTACCTGCCTCTTCTATGATTGTCATATTGATTCCTTGATCTTTATAGCTTTTTTTCATTATTTCGATAATATCTTCTGGCCTCTCTTGATCCTTAAATAGTCCTTTTATCACAAAAAGTTGAGAAGGTTTTTCTCCTTTAATCCTGAAGGCTACTAATAAATCTTCTAGAGAATATCTCTCTCTCATTTTCTCAACAAGTAGCTTATTAACTAATTCTTCGTCATCTATTACTTTCCAACTTGTGAAGTACTTCAAATTCAGTTTATTGTCTGGGCTAATAAAATCTATAATTCTAGCTTCTTCTAAATTTTCCTCTTCTTTAATTGAATTAATTTCTCCTAGGTTTTTTTCAGAAAATATCTCATTTCCAAGAGAACCGGGCCCTTGCCAAATAGGAGCTAGAATAACAGCAGCTATAGCTAAAGTCATTATCAATCCTCCTATTGTTAGTATTTTTTCCATAAAGATTAAAGAGGGAAATCGTACCAGTGGCCGAATATCCCGAATTTAAAACCAATTAAAGATAAAAAGACATTTATTGCGAACCAAGCTAGGAAAATGAGCAAATATCCTTTAATGATAGACTTCATTAAGATTTTCGCCTTCATAGTTATACTAGCATCTCCTAGAGAAAAGTGAATTGTCAATCCCAAAACAGCAATGATTAATCCTCCCAAAACTGTTGCAATTTGCCACAAGAGGAAGTCTAAAATATTTCTTATTAATAAAAATATGTGCTTTATTTCACAAAACTCATTTTCTGCCCAAGGAGTTGTTGGATCATCCTTTCTTCTCCCGCAAGGAACAAACCCTCCTTGCTCTGAAGGTGCAGCTTCTACTTTTAATTCAAAAGACCATCTAGGGCTCCATTCTCCAGCATCTGATACGCAGTTCTTATCTAAACAAGCTCTTGCTTCCCATTCGTAAAAGCCATTCCCCGGAAACTCTGCAGGCAGATAATAAAAAGAGTTAAAGGACACCTTTTCATTAAAAATTGTATCTCCTACAGAGTCATATATTTTGTAATGATAGAATTTAGCTCCGGGAACTTTATCCCAATGGAAAAGCACTTTATCTGGATTAGTTGATTCGGAATTATCAGCAGGACTGATATCTCCTCCGGGTAATCCTATGGTCATTGTAGTAAAGCTCTGAAGGCTGGAGAATTCTCCGCATACTTCTGAACAGTCATCAATACAAGATTTGACTCTCCAATTATAGACAGTATCTACTTTTAAATCTGGATAATCAATCGAAAGAGTATTAGATCTTGTATTTCTTATAGTCTCGTTTCCTTCTGAATCTTCTAAAAATACTTTATAGGACCTAGCTCCGGGAGATTTATCCCATCTGAGATTAACTGGGAAAATTATTCTATTATTTGAATCTACAGGATAAGCTTCAAAACCATTATCTGGAGGAGCTCCTCCAGTTTTGAAAGTCCAAGTGTCTGACCAATCTCCACAGATTCCGCCGTATTCATTACAAGGTTTTACTCTCCACTGATAAGTTTCATCTAGGTTTAAGTTATAAAAGGTTTCTTCGCTTAAACTAGTTACTTTGACAGGCAGACCTATTATTTCACATAAAAAAGATCTCATTCCTGTTTGTCTAAACCATTTAAGCGTAACAGGGGGGCTTATTGGATTTTCTCCTAGAGGATCATTATTAGGAGAAATTAGTATATTTCCTTCTCCTGGTATTTCGTTTGTAGTTTTAAATTGCCATTGTTGACTAAAATCAGTGCACCCTTCGCATTCTCCACACCACTCATTACCCCAATAGTCTAGATGACAGCTTAATACTTCCCAGGAGTATTCTTTATCTAGGGAAAGTATTGCCCCTGCAAGATCTGAAAAATGGGAAGTTTTGGAAGAACTTTCTTTTTCTATAATTTCGTAATTTTCGCAACCTTCTCTTCCTATAAAATGAGGAAGACAGCTAGTAACTCCTCCTTCTACTTGGAATATCCTTAACTTGTAATAGTCGGCGTCTTTTACGTTACACCAGGTAAGACCTCCAAAGAGAGGAGTGTTTTCTGCCATTTCTTGAGTTGAATACCAGTCAGGATCTGCAGGTGATATAAGCTGAGGAGCTGTGCTTAGTCTAAAAAACCAAGGAGTTCCCAATTCAGACCATTCTTTACAGTCTTGGTAATTAGCATCGCAACAAGGAGTTGCTTGCCAATTAACGGACGTGGCTATATAATCTCCTGAGAAATACATAGGAAATTGCAACAGGCAGCTACTAGAAGTAGTTCTTGCCCAGTTTTGCTGGGCGTTTCCTGCTGAAGTAGCTATAGCATCATCCCATTCTGTAATATTTGGAGGATCTATTTTCCATAGTCTATATTTATAGGATTGAGCTCCGTCAACTGCATCCCATCCCAACCTTGTAGGTAGAGTAGCTTTGTTTTCTGGATCGCTTAAGTCTATTTCTTCATTCCCGTAATAGTCATACAGTTTTGGATTTTCAGGGCTTGCCAAGCATTCACCACTGCATTCGCATCTGTCTGTTGAGCAAGAGCCCCAGTTGGTATCTGTACATTTTTCCCAGTCAGAGCAAGGAATAGTTCCGGCGTTACTCCATGATCCCTGACAAGAAGTGTCACTGCATTGCCATTCCCAGTTTCCAGAACCTGCAGGATTTTCTACGCAAGTACAAACATGATCGTAGGTTTTATTTTTTACTTGTTTTTCTAAAGCAGCGTTTGGGCAATTTACGGCATTACATCTACATCTTGTTTCTGTGCCGCAAGGAATGTCATATTCGGAAGGGTCATCAGTAGCACAGCCAGCTAAAGCTTGGCTAGTAATTGAAAGCAGTGATAAAGAAACAAGAATAACAAAAAATCCTAGAGAGTATTTTTTCCTCATTAACATATTTTAACTTCTTTGTTTAAAATTAACAAATAAAAGTATTTGTTGCTCTTGTGGAGAATCTCCTTGACTTTTAAAGTGGATAATATACCCTTAATTGCAAGATATATGTTTGGACGGAAGAGAAATTTTCAAGGAAAAAAATTACTAGTGGCAGCAATAATTATTTCTGCCCTTGTTGCATTTTCAGGATCCTACTTTTTAGAAAAAGAAGAACAACCAGCAATTGCTTCTAATTTGACAGAGAGTAATCTCTTTATTAATCAAAAAGGAATTAGTAAGATTGAAAATCCTGAAATAGCATTTGTTCAAAAAAACAGTTTAGCTGGGATTTCTTGTTCCCAGATTTTTTCTACTAAAGTTTTGGGCGGATTGATTGAGGGAGGTGAAGTAGAGCAAAGGAATAAAATCGAAGAATACGTTGTTCAGCCAGGAGACAGCTTGGGATCAATAGCTGACAAATTTGATATTTCTTTAAGTACTTTGCTTTGGGCTAATGATTTAAGTAGCAAATCTGTTATTCAGCCTGGGCAAAAGTTAGTTGTTTTGCCTGTTTCTGGAGTAATACACCATGTTAAAAAAGGAGATACTTTGGGTGAAATTGCAGAGACTTATGAAGCTGAAACCTCTAAAATTATTGCCTTTAATGATCTTTCAGAAGAAGGAGAAATATTTATTGGTGATATTTTAGTTATTCCCGGAGGAGAAAGACCTTCTTATTTGGCCTATCAACCTTCTGCTGCTAAAATTCCTGTAGCTTCCAGCTACTTTATTGTTCCTGTAGCTTCTCCTTATAGAATTACTCAGTGGCTGCATTGGTATAATGCAATAGATTTTGCCAATGAAGGAGGAAGCTGTGGAAAACCTGTATTTGCTGCAGCTGGAGGAGAAGTTTTAAAAGTAAAATATGGGTATAACGGAGGAGCAGGAAATTATGTAAGAATTCTTCATCCCAATGGTCTAATCACTCATTACGGTCATCTGCAGAGCTCTTTGGTAAAAGTAGGAGAAAATGTTTCTCAAGGAGATATAGTAGGCCTTATAGGATGTACTGGGCATACAATTCCTGCAGGCAATGCCGGCTGCCATTTACACTTTGCCTTATACAGCTCAACGGGCAACCCTCCTCTTAATCCTTTTGCTAGATAGTAATTAAGCTAAAATTAAAAACCCCCTGTTGTGACAAGGGATTTTTTAATTCTTTGGATTATTTATTACAATCTTTGCAGTTTTTTGCTGCAGGAAACACTTTTAATCTAGCTATTGATATAGGTTTTTTACATTTTTCACAGATTCCGTATTTGCCACTCTTAATTTTTTTTAAAGCTGTATCAATATCTCTAAGTTTATCTTCTAGGCTGTGTTCTATTGATAGTAGAGTTTCGTATTCTTCTACTTCGTCAGCTGCTTTTTCCAAATCAGATCTTCCTTTTTCTCCTAGCCTAGGGAATTTAGTGTCCCAATCTCCTTTTAAATTCTCGTCTTTTTTAGCAAAAGAATTTAACCCTTTTTCTATAATAGTTTTAGTTTTTTTAAGCTCTTCTTCTAGTTTTTTTAAAGTTTTTTTATCCATATATTACTTCTTAAGTATTAAATACCAGTACAGGAAAAGAGAAACTCCAATTACAATTAGAATTAGAATTATTATAGCAACTCTAATTGCTACTTTTTTAAGCAATGATGGTTTTTCAGGAATTAAATCCTCTTTTAGGCCGCTAACAGCTACTGGTTCTTTTATTTCTCTTTGAAGAGGAGAATGCTCTTTTGTAGGTTCTTTTTGCTCTTTTTCAAAAGGCTTAGGATTTTCAGGCCCTTGTCTTTCGTGAACAGGGTTTAAGCCAACTCCTCCTTCAGTTTCTTTTAGAAGCTTTAGGTCTTTTTCTATTCTTTCTTCTCTTTTCTTTCTTTCTTCTTCTTTGGCTATTTTTCTTTTTTCTTCTTCAGCTTTTTTTCTTTCTTCTTCTGCTATTTTTTCCTGTCTTAATCTTTCTTGCTCCGCTAGCTTTTCTAGCCTTTCCTCCTCTAATCTTTTTCTCTCCTGCTCTTCTTCTATTTCCTTTCTTTTTCTTTCTTCCTCTTTCCTTCTTTCTTCTAGTTTTTCTTCCTCTATTCTTTTTTGCTCTTCATTATCTTTTGTTATTTCCGGTTCTTTTTTTTCTTCCTTTGAAGAGCTTTGCAGTAAGATGTTTTTCTCTTCAATTTCTTTTTGCAAGAGCTCTATCTTTTTTAGCGTTTCTTCCAGAGAATAATTTATTGATTTTTTTTCTTGATCTAGTTGATTTAATTGATTATCTAGTTCCCATTTTTTTCTTTCTGTTTTCTCTCTTTCTTTGCTTTTGTTCCACCTTTCTTTTTCAATTCTCCTCCTTTCGTTTAGAGGAGCTTCTTTCTCTTCTGCTTCTAAAATTTCTATTTCTCTTTCAATATCCTTTTCTCTTAGCAAACATTCTCCTAAGGAATCTTCTATGCTTGCCTTTTTTTGCTCTATCTCCTTTAGTTTTTCTCTTTGTGGCTTTGTTTTTTCTTGAAGGTTTTTGATCTCTTCCTCTAGTTCTTTTATTTCTTCTCCTGCTCTTAGCACCTCCTCTTTTTTTAATATTTCATTAAGCTTACTTTTTAGATTCTTTTCTATTTCTGCAAATTCCTCGTATCTTTCTCCAATATCTCTTAGCTCTTTTTCTATTGCCTGAATTTCATCTTCAGTACTCCATCTTCTTTCTTCGGTTTTTCTTCTTTCCTTCCCTGCCTCCCATCTTTTTTCTTCTATAGCCTTTTTTTCTTTAAGGGAGGTTAACTCTTTTTCTTTATTTTCTATTTCCCTTATATTGTTTTCAATTTCCCTTTCTTTTTCCAAGATAGAGATAAGGAAAGATTTTTTCTTATCTAGATCTACTAACAATTTGTCTCTTTCTTCTTCTAGGGGCCTTCTTCTTTTAGATAGGGAAGAAAGCTCTTTTTCGATTTCTTTCTTTCTTGCAACTCCTTCCTCCAAAGAAAGTATTTCTTCTTTTGGCTCTACTTTTTGTTTTCTCTCTTGCCTTAATATTTCTTTTTCTTCTTTGGCCTTCTTTGTTCTTTCCCATTCATCTCTGGCTTTTTCTCTTTCTTGCTCTCTTTTTATTCTTTCTTCTTCTCTCTTTTGTCTTTCCTCCTCCTCTTTTCTTCTAAGCTCTTGTATTGATTTTCTTTCTTCTTCTAATCTTTTTCTTTCCTCTTCTATTTTCTGCCTTTCTAGGACGATTTTCTTTCTTTCTTCTTCAGCCTTTCTGTCTCTTTCTTGTTCTAGAAGTCTTTCTTCCTGTATTTTTCTTTGCTCTTCAATGATTCTTCTTTCTTCCTCTTCTCTTTTTCTTTTTTCTTCTTCTCTTTGTTTTTTTTTCTTCTTCCAGTCTTGCTATTTCTTCTTTTAGTTTTCTTCTTTCCTCTTCTGCAATTCTTCTTTGCCTTTCCTCTTCTTCTCTAGCTTTTCTTTCTTCTTCAGCTTTCTTTAATCTCTCTTCTTCTAGTTTTCTTTTTTCTTCTTCCTCTGCTCTCCTTCTCTCTTCTTTTAGCCTTCTTTGATTTTCTTCTGCTTGCTTTCTCTCTTCCTCTTTTCTTTTTCTTTCTTGTTCTTCCAAGGCCATCTTTCTTTTTCTAGCTTCTTCTTCCTTTCTTTCTCCTTCTTCCTGCATTTTTTTAATTGCTTCTTCCTCTTTTCTTTTTTGCTCTTCTGCTTCTTCTTTCTTTCTTTCCTCCTCCTCTTCTTTTTCTAATCTTTTCCTTTCTTCCTCTATTTTTTCTTTTAATTTCTCTTTATCTTCCTTTTCCTCCTTTTTTGGAGGACTAGGTTTTTTTGGCTTTTCTTTTTTAACACCTTTAGACCTTAATCTCTCAAGGTCTTTTTGCATAGTTCTAATATCTTCACTTTCTAGTTTTTTCTCTTCTTCGTCTTCTGTATAATCTTTTTTTGCCATGAAGATTTAGAAAATTATTTTTTGTTTAAAGCTTTTTCCAGAAAGAGATCAATTTTCCCTTGGGAATCAACTCCGGCTATTTTTACAGAAACTAGATCTCCTTCTCTTAATTTTACCCTTTTTAACTTGGAAGAATGAATTAGTCCTTCTCTTCCTGGGAGAATTTCAACAAAGGCACCGAATTCTAGCACCTTTTTAACTTTTCCATGGAAAACCTCACCGGCTTTTACTTCTCTAGTTATATTTTTGATAATTGAAAGCGCTTTTTTAGCATTTTCCTCTTTTTCTGCGGTTACAAAAACTTTTCCATCTTCTTCAATATCTATAGAAACTTCATAGTCTTCAGTAATACCTCTGATTATCTTTCCTCCAGGACCTATAATATCTCCTATTCTTTCTGGGTTTATCTTTAAGGTATATATTCTTGGTGCCCATTCAGACAAAGATGGTCTTGGTTCTGGAATCACTTCTTTTATCTTTTTGAGTATTTCTAATCTAGCCTTTTTTCCTTGTTCTAGAGATTTTGCAAAAATTTCTTTATTAATCCCTGATATTTTAACATCCATTTGAAGAGCAGTTACCCCTTTTTCAGTACCTGCTATTTTAAGGTCCATATCGCCATGATGATCTTCAGGGCCTTGAATGTCAGTTAGAATCTTATCTGCCATTAGTCCAATGGCGATTCCAGTAGCTGGTCTTTTGATTGGAACTCCAGCGTCCATTAGAGCTAAAGAGGAAGAGGAAATAGAGGCCATTGAAGTTGATCCATTTGAAGATAAGACTTCAGAAACTACTCTTATTGTATAAGGAAAATCATCAAAATCTGGGAGAAGGTTAATAAGGGCTTTTTCAGCTAGCATTCCATGCCCTATTTCTCTTCTTCCTGGTCCTCGAATAGGAGCTACTTCTCCTGCAGAATAGGGAGGGAAGTTATAATGATGCATAAATCTCTTTTTCCCAACTATTTCCATACCTTCAAGCAACTGCTGGTCTCCCGGAGGTCCTAGCGTTAGAATGGTTAAAGTTTTAGTTTTCCCCCTGCTAAATAATCCACAGCCGTGGCATCTTGGAATTAATCCAACTTCGCATTTTATTTCTCTTAGCTCATCTAGTTTTCTTCCATCTAGCCTTTTATTCTTTTCAATAATGTTTTTATGTATTATTCTATCAGTTTCTTCTTCTAAGATGCTTAAAGCTAGTCTTGTTTTTGCAGGATCATCATATTTTTGAGCTATGAATTCAGAAAGACCTTTTTTTAAATCTTTTAGTTTATCTTCTCTTGGAGAAGATGGTTTTTGATAAACTGCATTTTCTAGTTTCTTAGAAAGCCACTCTTTTGTTTTTTGCTCTACTTCTTTATCATTAAATATTTCTATTTTAGCTTTTTCTTTTTTATTCTCGGATATTATCTTTTTTTGAAAATCTATTAGCTCTTTTAAGTGTTTTTTCCCAAAGTCAAAACCTTTAATTAACAGATCTTCTTCTGCTTCTGTAGCTTTGCACTCAATCATATTAATTAGAATATCTTCGTCTTTTTCTATTCCAGCTAAAACTAGATCTATGTCTAGTTCTTCTTTTTCTCCATTCCCTGGATTTAAAGAAAATCCTTCTCCATTTTTCCCTACTCTGATTGTAGCAACAGGCCCTGCCCAGGGAATATCTGAAAGAGACAAGGCGATAGAAGAGGCAATTAATCCTAATATGCTGGGATCATTTTCTCCGTCCCAGGAAAGACAAGTTACGATTACTTGAATTTCTCTATAAATATTTTTTGGGAACAGAGGTCTAATGGCTCTGTCTATTAATCTTGAATTTAAAACTGCTTCATCTGAAGGTCTTCCCTCTCTTTTAATATATCTCGATCCTCCTATTTTGCCTGAAGCATAGTATTTTTCTTCATAGCTTACACTTAATGGAAAAAAATCTACTCCTTCTCTGTCATGGTCTGACATTACACAGGTAGCTAACAACATCGTGTCTCCGTATTGAATTAAAACCTCTCCGTTGGCTTTTTCTGCCAAGTTTCTAATTTGAACGTTTAGTTCTCTTCCTCCAAAATCTAATTTATAAGTTCTATTTTCCATTTTTATCTTTTAAAAGGTATTTAGTAGAGCCTTTGTCTAAGTCTATAAACTCATCTGCTGTTTCTTTTAGCTTTGAAGATGTAGTTTTTCCAAAGGCTATTACCTCTACTCTTTTTCCTTGATTTTTTAAATATTCAACTAGGGGGATAAAATCTCCGTCTCCAGAACACAAAACAATAACATCTAGAGTAGGAGACGTTCTTATAGCATCTACTACTATGCCTACGTCCCAGTCAGCTTTTTTTGCTCCTCCATAAAACTCCTGGAGATCTCTTACTCTAGTCTCTATTCCTAATTTGGTTAGTGCCTCAAAAAAGGGTTTTTCTTCTCCTGTTTTTGTTCTGACAACGTAAGCAAAGGCTCTTATAAACTTTCTGGAAGCTATAGCAGTTTTTAAAACCTCTCCGAAATTTACCTTTGACTGATAAAGATTTTTTGCTGAATGGTAAAGGTTTTGAACGTCCATTAGAACCTCTACTCTTTGCTCTTTTGGTTTAGGTGGCATAACTATTTTTTAAGACCTATTTTCTTAATTAAGCTATTATATCTCTTTTCGTTTTCGCTTTTTAGGAAGCTTAAAAGAGACTTTCTTTTAGATACCATTTTCAAAAGTCCTCTTTTTGAATGAAAGTCTTTAGGATGAGTTTTCAAATGAGAAAGCAACTGCTTTATTTCTTCTGAAAGTAAAGCAATCTGGACTTCCGAAGATCCAGTATCCTTATCATGAAGCTTATACTTTTTAATTGTTTTTTCTTTTTCTTCTGGACTTAACATATTTTGTTTTATTTTACATTAAATCTTAAAAACAAAAAAGGTGTTCAACCTTTCTACGGTGCCCCGCGTAGGACTCGAACCTACAACCTTGACCTTAAGAGGGTCCTGCTACTACCAATTGAGCTAGCGGGGCAACAAGATTAGGGAATCTAGTTGTTTTATTCTCCTGGATAAGGAGGTCTTTTTACCGTTACTTCGCAAGGAATTTCAAACCATTTGTCTAATCCTGCCCACTCAGCTACTCCTACTGCAGTTAGTATGGAGTTAATAATTAACCAAGAACCATATATTATCACTAATCCTATTACGGCTGTTGTCAGGATGTTTTTGGCAAGCCTTGCTTTTTCTACATTTTGTCCTGCCTGGAAAAGCGCTACTCCTCCAGCTACAAACATTAAGACAGCAATAGGGGGGATAATTATTAGCAGAATAAAATTAATTATTCCTTGAACCATTACTAATATATGGCAGGGGGCGCAAGGGATAAAGCAATTACTATTTAGCTCTGGTGGGCATACAGCTCCAGTACACCAGTTTGGGTTTCCTAATACGGTATTAGGACACAGTACTCCTATGCATTCTCCGTTTGCATCAACTACAGGGTTTCCTGCAGGTTGTATTCTAATGGTTGAGTGCCCACAAGGAATGAAACCTTCATAACAAACATCATATTCTGTTTCAGTGCCATCGTCCTTTTCTATATATCTATAAGTTCCAGCTGAAACAATAAATGGAACTGTTAATATTAGTAATACGAGAATTGGAATAATCTTTTTCATTTTTTTGTATATGTTCTTGATTATGCCCTCGAGAGGATTCGAACCCCTATCTTTTGTTCCGAAGACAAACATGTTCTCCGTTACACCACGAGGGCTTCACAACTGATATTGTACCAGAAATATTGAAAAAGACAAGCATTTAAACTAAGATAAGATATGATGGAAATTCCAAAAGAAGTGAAAAAAATAATAAGGGATTTAAATAAAAAAAAGTTCCAGGCCTTTATTGTTGGAGGCTGCGTTCGAGATTCATTGTTAAAAAGAAAGCCAAAAGATTGGGATATAGCAACAGACGCTAAGCCCGAAGATGTTGAGAAGATATTTAAAAATAGTTTTTCCAATAACAAATTTGGTACGGTAACGGTTCAAACTAAATCAAAAGATCCTACCTTAAAAGAAGTGGAAATTACTCCTTTTAGGATTGATGAAAAGTATTCTGATAAACGCCATCCGGATAAGGTAAAATGGGCTAAAACCATAGAGGAAGATTTATCAAGGAGAGATTTTACAATTAATGCTATTGCCTTAAAAGATAATAGTGAAACAATAGATCCTTTTTCTGGACAAGAGGATCTAAAGAAAAGAGTAATTAGAACCGTTGGCAATCCAGAAGATAGGTTTGCAGAAGACGCTTTAAGAATGATGAGAGCTGTGAGATTTGCTTCTGTTTTGGATTTTGAAATAGATGGTAAAACTAAAAAAGCAATAAAAAATAATTCTGTTTGGTTACAAGCTATATCTAAAGAAAGAATAAGAGACGAATTAATTAAAATAATTGAATCAGATAAGGCAGCAGAAGGAATAGATTTGTTAAGAGAATTAACTCTTTTAAAATATATAATTCCGGAATTGGAAGAAGGTTATAAAATATCACAGAACAAGCATCACATTTACGATATTTATGAGCATTCTTTACTTTCTTTAAAGTATGCAGCCAAAAAGAAATTTAACAAGTACGTAAGAATTGCTGCTTTGCTACATGATATTGGAAAGCCAAGAGCAAAAAGAGGAGAAGGTCCAGATTCCACTTTTTATAACCATGAAGTGATTGGAGCTAGAATGACTTGTCAGATTTTAGAACGTTTAAAGTTTTCCAAAAAAGATATTGAAAAAATAGCTAAATTAGTTAGATATCACTTGTTTTATTATCACCCAGATGAGGTAGGAGAAAGCTCAGTGAGAAGGCTAGTTAGACAAGTAGGTCTTGAGAACACAGAGGAGCTAATTCAGGTGAGAATGTGTGACCGTATAGGGTCTGGATGTCCTAAGGCAGAGCCATATAAGTTAAGGCATTTAAAGTATATTATTGAGAAAACGTCAAAAGAGCCGATATCGGTGAAAAGCCTAAAGATTTCAGGAAATGACATTATGAAGATATTGGATATGAAGCCTGGCCCAAAGATAGGACAAATACTGGACATTCTGCTAGGACAGGTAATAGATGATCCCAAAAGGAATAAAAAAGACCTTTTAGTTAAAGAGGTAAAAAGAATTTCTTCTTTTTCGGAAAAAGAAATTGAAAGTTTGGCCAAGAAAGCTAGGAAAGAAAGAAGAGAAATAGAAAAAAAAGAGGATAATATGACTAAGAAAAAGTATTGGGTGAGCTAAATTTCCCGGGGTGTGGCCTAGAGGATTAAGGCGCCACGTTCGGGACGTGGAGATCGTCGGTTCAAATCCGACCACCCCGAATCAGAAGGGCCTATAGTTTAATGGTAAAACAGCACATTCGCATTGTGCAAATGACAGTTCGATTCTGTCTGGGTCCACATTATTGAGATAATATTTTAAAATATAATTAGAGGATGAGTAGGAAAAATAGTAAATTTTTTTCAGTTTTCTGGATTTTTTCTGGTTCAATTTGGTTAGTAGTATCTATTAGGCATATTATGATGAAAAGCGATGCCACCGGCTTTTTGATTTATATTATTGCCTTTATTGTTTCCTTTATTTTGGCTTTTGCATATTACAAGGATTTTGTTAAATAGATAGCTATATTAACTGCATGAAAATAGAGAAGTTGATAAAATCAAAGATAAGAGAAATCCCTAATTGGCCTAAGAAAGGAGTTAATTTTAAAGATATTTGTCCTCTTCTTGAAGATTATCAATCCTTTAAAAAAGTAATTGATTTTTTAGCTCAGCCTTACCTGGAAAAGAAAATAGATAAAGTAGTTGGTATTGATGCCAGAGGTTTTATAATAGCTGCTCCCCTAGCCTATAAATTAGGGGCTGGGATGGCTATTATTAGGAAAAAAGGAAAGCTTCCTCCTCATAATGTTTCTAGAGAGTATGCCCTAGAGTATGGAAGTAATACTATTGAGATGCACGAAGATAGTATAAAAAAAGGAGAAAAGGTTTTAATAGTTGACGATGTTTTAGCTACGGGAGGTACCATGGAAGCAACATTATCTTTGGTGAAAGAGCTTGGAGGAGAGATAATTAGCGTGGATTTTTTAATTGAGCTCTCTTTTTTAAAAGGAAGAGAAAAGCTAAAAGGCTATAGTATAAGGTCATTGGCCCTTTACGATAGTTAGTTTATTTATGGAAAATATTAAGATATTTTCTGGGAGGTCGCATCCAGATTTAGCAGAAAGGGTTTGTTCAAAGCTTGGAATTTCACTTGGTTATTTAAAACTAGAAGAGTTCAGAAATGGTTGTTTTGAGCCAATACTAAAAGATGAGATTGAAGGAAAGAAAGTATTTCTTTTGCAGACTTTAAAACCAGATAGTTGTGATTTACATAAAGATATATGGGAGCTTCTCCAAATGGTAAATGCAGCCAAGGAATCTAAAGCTAAAGAGATAATAGCAGTAATGCCCTATAATTCCTATGCTAGGTCAGATAAGATTTATGAGAAAGGAATGGGGATTTGTGCAGAATTGCTAATTAAGCTTTTAGAGACTAGCGGCATGGCAGGTTTTATTGGGATTGATTTCCATTCCAAAAAGCTTGAAAAATTTTTCTCTGTTGATACTTACCAGCTATCAGCTAAAAGCTTATTTTTGGAAGCATTAAAAGGAGAAGATATTAACAACTCTTTTTTGCTCCCAGCTGATATGGGAGCTTTTGAGAAAGGATCAGATTTGGCTAAGGAATTAGGTTTACCTGTTGGAAGGGTTATTAAAAGAAGAATAAGCGACAATAAAGTAGAAATAGAAAACATAGAAGGAGATTTAAAGAACAAAGATATTATTGTTTTTGATGATGAAATTTCTACTGGAACTACTTTGAAAACCTTATCTGATAGAATTGAAGGAGAGGTTAGAAGCATTACCTTTTTGGTAACTCATGGTCTTTTTGTAGGAGGCGCTACAGAAAACTTTAAAAGTATTAAAAAGTTAAGGAAAATTATATTTACAGACACTGTTCCTGTTTCAAGAAAGGTAAAAGATTCTTTACCCTTAAGAATTATTTCTGTAGATAATCTTTTATCTAAAAAGATAAGAGAGGTTTCTAGCTATTAATTATTCTTTGGTAATAGAATTATCTTTTTGGTATAATAATTTAATTACTAATTATTAATAAAAATATGTCTAAAAAAATTAAGTTTATTCTAATAATTGTATTTTTAGTGGCTTTAGGATATATAGTGTATATGATGTTTTTGCCTTTCGAGAATATTGAGAAAAAAGAAGCAAGTGGTGAAAATTTGGCAAGATCATATATGAGTCAGATAAATTACGAAGCCGAGGAGATATTTTCAGGTGAAGGAAGCTTTACTAATGTTAATTGCCAGAATGTTAAATTAGAAGGTCTTTGCAGCCAGATTAAAGAAGCTATAGAAAAAGAACCGGTTTTTTATTCTTCTGAAGAGAATTACTGTGGCTATGTTGAAATTCCTTCAACGGGCGGATATTTTTGCATAGATAACAGCCCTTTTTCTGTTCCAATAGATGTTTCTACTAATCCTGAAGATTCTTGTAACGGAGATACATTCAAGTGCCCTTTTAATTAAATTTTAAGGAATTTTGCGAAGGAGCGGTTCTTCGGCCGCTCTTTTTAGTTATCAAAATAATAGTTTTTTTGATAAAATAAACCAATATGAAGTTTTCTATATCAACAAAAGACTTTACGGATATCATTGATATTACAAAAGAGGTTTCAAAAGCTGTAGGTCAATCTAAGATAAAAAACGGTATTTGTTTGGTGTCTTGCCCGGGGTCTACTTGCGGTATTACTACTATAGAATATGAAGAAGGAGCAATCACAGATCTTAAGAGAGTGTTAGATAAGTTAGTTCCAGCTACAAAGGATTACGAGCATTGTAAAAAGTGGGGAGACTGTAATGGATATTCTCACATTAGGTCTGCTCTAATTAAACCCTTTTTGTCGGTTCCTGTTGAAAATGGAGAGTTATTATTGGGAACCTGGCAACAAATAGTTTTTTTGGATTTTGATAACCGTGCCAGGCAAAGAGAAATAACAGTTAAAATAATATGAAAATCAACAGAATTGTAAAGTATCTGGTTTTAAGTGATTTGGTTTTTTGGACAGGCTGGGGATTATTTAATCCTGTTTTTGCCATATTCATTGTTGAAAGAATTCAGGGAGGGAATGCTTTTGTTGTAGGATTAGCTGTAGCTATTTACTGGATTGTAAAGTCTTGTTTAAGGGTTCCCGTTGGCATGTTTCTAGATAGTTTACCTAGCGAAAAGGACGATTACTTATTTGCTGTAGTAGGCCTTTTTATTGTTTCTTTAATACCCTTTGGTTACTATTTCTCTTATCTGCCTTGGCATATTTATTTATTACAGGGCATACACGGTGTTGCTATGGCAATGACTCTTTCTGGCTGGCAGGCAATATTTACAAAGCATATAGATAAAAGAAAGGAAGCTACAGAATGGGGGCTAGACGCTACTGCTGTTGGTTTGGGTATTGGGTTTGCAGGAATTGTAGGGGGCTGGGCAGTAACTAAATTTGGCTTTGACATGATACTTATTGTTGTTGGAATATTTGGCTTGGCTGGAACCTCTTTATTGTTATTCCTTAGAAATGATATTAAAGGAGTATTTGATCACGGTTTTCACTTTAGCTTTAAAGAAATATTTCAAAAAGAAGAAAAGAAATGAAAAACCAGGAACTAGCTCAAATTTTTTATGAAATAGCTGAGTTTTTGGAGATGGAGGAAGTGCCTTTCAAGCCCCAAGCTTATAGAAAAGCAGCTCAGTTTTTAGAAGGTTTAGAGGAAGATATAGAAAGTATTTATGAAAAAGGAGGAGAAAAGGCTCTAGAAGATCTTCCTAGTATTGGAAGAAACATTGCAGATAAGATAAGAGAATATATAGAAATAGGGAAGATAAAGTACTATTTAGAATTAAAAGATAAAACCCCAATAAACATTGAAGAATTAACTGCAGTTGAGGGTTTGGGTCCCAAGACGGTAAGGATTCTATATAATAAGCTGGGAATAAGGAATTTAAAGGATTTAGAAAAAGCAGCCAAAGAGCATAAAATTGCTCCCCTTTTTGGACTTGGAGAGAAAACAGAGAAGAATATCTTAGAAGGCATTAAATTTTTGAAAAGAAGCAAAGGAAGGTTTTTATTAGGAAGAATTCTTCCTGTAGTTTCAGAAATAGAAAAGAAGCTTAAAAGCTTAAAAGAAGTTGATCAGATTTCAGTAGCGGGTTCTGTTAGAAGGAAAAAGGAAACAATTGGGGACGTTGATTTTTTAATTACCTCTAAAAACCCAGAAAAAGTAATGGATTTCTTTGTTTCCTTACCTGGGGTTGTCAAAGTATGGGGAAAAGGACAAACTAAGTCTTCTGTAAGAATGAAAGAAGGGTTCAATATTGATATAAGGGTAATTCAAAAAAAGAGTTATGGTTCAGCCCTTCAATATTTTACAGGATCAAAAGAACACAACATTATAACTAGGAGATTGGCAATAAGCAAGGGTTTAAAATTATCAGAGTACGGGGTTTTTAAAGGTAAAAAAATGATTGCTGGCTGGTCAGAGAAAGGAGTTTATAGATCTTTGGGACTTTCCTTTATTGAACCTGAATTAAGAGAAAACAGAGGAGAAGTAGAAGCAGCACAAAAAGGAAAGTTACCAAAGCTGGTTAAGCTAGAAGATATCAAAGGAGATTTGCATTGTCATTCTAGCTGGAATGGCGGAGAAAACTCTATTTTAGAGCTAGCTGAAACAGCAAAGAATATGGGATATTTGTATTTGGGAATAGCAGATCACACAAAGTTTTTAAGGATAGAAAATGGATTAGACGAGAGAAAACTGTCTCAGCAAAGGAAGGAAATAGACAAGCTTAATTTAGAGTTTGAAAACTTTAAAATATTGCAAGGTGCTGAAACTAATATTTTGAATGATGGAGCTCTAGACATTAGGGATAATGCTCTAGAAAAGCTAGATTATGCTATTGCTGGGGTTCATTCTAATTTGAAAATGCCAAAGGAGAAAATGACAGAAAGGATAATTACAGCAATGAAAAATCCATATGTTAAGATAATCTCCCATCCCACAGGCAGGTTGTTAAAAAGAAGAGAAGAATATTTGATTGATTTTGAAAAGATATTAAGAGCAGCTAAAGAATTTAATGTTGTTTTGGAAGTGAATTCTTTTCCAGAAAGACTGGATTTGAATGATGTTAATATTAAATTGGCTATTGAAGCTGGGGTGAGATTGATAATAAATACAGATTCTCATCATAAAGGCCATTTAGATTATATGGAGCTTGGAGTGAATCAGGCTAGAAGAGGATGGGCAGAGAAAAATAATATTATCAATACTTATTCTTTAAAAGATCTAATTAAGGTTTTTCAAGATTAATAAATAGGTATATAATTAAAAAAGGTCGTTATCATTATAAATAAAATTTATTAAAATGTTTAAAAAATCAAAAGCTTTTACTATTCCTGAAGCTTTAGCTATTATTGCTGTTATTGCTATACTGGCTGTTATTGCCTGGGTTGCTATGGCACCATCTGAAGGAAGAGCTACAGCCAGAGATACAAAAAGAGTTTCTGAGATAAATGCCATAAGAGATGCTCTCCAGCTGTACTATCTGGATAATAAATCGTTCCCAGTAGAAGAAGAGGGGTGCTATATAGAGATTGATGATCCTACAGATCCTCATTACTGCGACACATTAAAAGAAGAACTAATAGCTGGTGAATATATTGAAGAAATACCCAAAGATCCTCTTTTTGGCCAGGGAAAGGAACCTTCAGACAGCATAGTATATTCTTATCAGTACATTTCGACTGAGGAAGGAGACGGTTATCTACTTCATTCTGACTTAGAAACAAGGGACCCTCATGAAGTCGGTGTAGGAGGAGGAGGTATAGTATATAATCCTCCTGGAGGTGGAGGAGGAAGTAATTGTCAAGGACCTTCAATTCCTTCTCTTGGAGTGCAAACAGAGTGGGGAGGAGTATGGGGTCCGGGAATCGCTAATTCAATCGCCGTGGACTCAAAGGGTAATGTAATTGTTGTAGGAAAATCAAATGCGGGAGGACCGGACAAATTCTTAGTTATAAAATATAACACTATGGGCAGTGAATTATGGAGCAGAACTTTTAATTCATCTCAAGGAGCTGAAGATTTAGCTATTGACTCAAATGATAATATTGTTGTTGTAGGAGGGAGATATTTGTTAGTAAAATATAGTCCTGAAGGAAGCGAGATTTTTAATCGTAATCTTAATCCTGGTGGATATACAGATGCCAAAGGAGTTGTCGTGGATTCAGAAGATAATATTATAATTACAGGATTTGGAGGTTCTTCAGCTGAATACTATACCATAAAGTGTGATGAGGACGGTAACGAACTTTTTACTATGGAATATAATAATCCGACTTGGGCATCTGCCATGTCTGTTACAGTGGATTCGGAAGATAACATTATAGTGGGAGGGTATGCTTGGTTTGGAGGTGGCGCATCGTACGATCAATATGTTATCAAATATGATTCTTCCGGCTCTGAGATTTGGAGTAGAAATTATGATAGAGGAAACGCAGATTATGGGTTAAGAAAGGTAGCTGCTGACATGGATGATAATATAATAATGGCAGGAAGTTCTTATAATCCTGCGCGTAAATTATGGGAAGCTGCAGTTATTAAGTATGATTCTTTAGGAAATTTATTATGGGACGGTTTCTACAGCGACGGTATTAATCATTCTCAGGGGATGGCGGTTGCGGTTGATTCTCATTGTAATATTGTGACTGCTGGATACGAAGGTTCTATGTTTGGCCCTTATGATTGGCAAATAGTATCTTTCGACAGAGAAAATGGTAACGTTCTTTGGAATAAAGAATTAGACTATGGATTTAATGATGAAGCTAACGGGATAGCGTTTAGCAATAAAGATGATATCTTTGTTACAGGGTTTATAGTGGACAGTGGCAACAAGATATATACGATAAGTTTCCATTAGAATGCGATTTCTACTCTTTTTTAAACAAGAGTAAAATTATAGCTATTAATCCGTGTTTTAGTTTTTGGAAACTGTTTTCATGCCAATAGAAAAATCAGCTGGGGCTGTAATCTTTAGGAGAGAGAATAGTAAGGTAAAATATCTTCTTATAAAATACGAATGGGGGCATTGGGAATTCCCTAGAGGAGCAATAGAAAAAGGAGAAAGCTTAGAAGAGACAGCTAAAAGAGAAATTAAAGAAGAAACAGGAATTAAAGTAGAATCTTTTATTCCTGGCTTTAAGGAATGGATTAAATTCTTCTTTAAGCTAAAAGGAAAGAATATAATGAAAATAGCCACTTTCCTGTTGGCTGAAACCAAAGAAAAGAAAATAAAATTATCTCATGAGCATAAAGATTTTGCCTGGCTGGAATACGATAAAGCTATAGAAAGATTAACCTTCGATAACTCAAAAGAAGTTTTGGAGAAAGCTAACAAATTCCTTTTAAAGAATGACTTTTGAAGAAAGAGTATATGTTGTAGTTAAGGATATTAAAAAAGGTGAAGTTTTAACCTATGGAGAAGTAGCTGAAAGAGCAGGAAAACCCAAAGCCTGGCGAGTTGTAGGAAATATATTAAGCAAAAACAAAAACCCCCAAATCCCTTGCCATAGAGTAATTAGATCTGATGGTAAAATAGGTAGTTATAATAGAGGAAACAAGAGGAAAGAGCTATTATTAAGAAAAGAAGGATATTTGAAGAATTAAAAAACTCTATTTTAGTTAATAGAGTTTTTAGTTTCTTGCTACTTTACTTCTTTGACTATCTTTTTGAAAATATCTGGTTCCTTTTTCGCTAATTCTGCTAAGATCTTTCTATCCAGATTGATCTTTTCCTTTTTTAATCCACTGATGAATTTGTTATAGGAAAGATCATTACTCTTGCAAGCTGCAGATATTTGTGTTTGCCATAGTCTTCTAAAGTTTCTCTTTTTTGTTCTCCTGTCTCTGTAAGAATAAGACAGAGCATGATGTAATGCTTCTTTTGCTGATTTATACTTTGATTTCCTGCCCCATCTGTATCCTTTTGTTTGCCTTAAGACATTCTTTCTTCTTTTATGAGCGCTTTTTCCTCTTTTTACTCTAACCATATTATTGTTTCAATAATTGCTTTACCTTTTTAGCTAAAGGATCTGAAACTAAAACCCATTTTCTCTTTTTTCGGATTTGTTTTCCGGTTTTCTTAGCTCTGGCATGATCTTGACCTACTGCTCTTCTTAAAACTTTGCCCTTTTTTGTTATTTTGAACCTTTTTGATATTGATTTTCTGGTTTTCATTTTTATCCCTTATATATTATTACATTTAGGTTTCCGCCCTTTTTCTTTAATTGTTTTTCTATCTTAATTGGAACTTTTTCTTTTATCATTTCAAGGAAGTTGTTTATTTTTTCTGTAGCGTGATTTTTTAAAGCTTTCTCTCTTCCTCTTAACCTCATGTCTATTTTTAACTTATTGCCCTTATTTAAGAATTTTTCGGCTAGATTAGCTTTTGTTTCCAAGTCATGAGGAGAAATATTAAAGCCTATCCTTATTTCTTTTAATATTCCTGATTTCTTTGATTTCTTTTTCTTCTTTTCTTGGATATAGAGATATTTCCCCAAGTCCATTATCTTGCAAATAGGAGGAGAAACCTTATCTGTTATTTGGATTAAATCTAAACCGCGCTCCTTGCTAGCTTTGAGCGCTTCTTCAATTCTCATTATTCCTAATTGCTTTCCTTCACTGTCAATAACTCGTATCTCTTTACTCCTTATGCGATTATTTGCAATTGGTCTTTTATCCAGGTTTTTATTAAAAATTATATTTGTGGAGACGGAGGGAATTGAACCCTCGTGCAGAAATAAATTTTGAATAGATCCTTCAAGCTCAGCCCGTTCTAAGATTCGGAATTTAAATGGAGAACAGGCAAAAAACTTAAATTCCTAGTCTCATTATTAAAAGCAATTATCCAGAGACTGAGAGTAATTACCTTTCTCGATAATATGACATCTGTTTTAGATATCGAGAGTCACTAAAATAGATGGCTTTAAGCAAATGCTAAAGCAGGTTTCTTGAATAAGTTTGCACTTATTTTGTTTCTGGAAGTTTAGCGAGATTCCAGAATACTCGGCTTGTCTATTTCAAAATTTGAATTCCTGTCGAAACTTATCGTCCCCGTTAGTAGTTTAAATTTCTTTTAATTTCTCTGTCTGTCTCTCTTTTTTTAATCAACTCTTTTTTATTATATTCCTTTTTTCCTTTAGCTACTCCTATTTCTATCTTGATTTTGCCCTTCCTAGTATACACTCTTGTAGGGATGATTGTCAATCCTTTTTGATTGGTTTTGCCTATTAAATGATTTATTTCCTCTTTTTTAAGCAATAGCTTTCTTTCTCTTTGAGGATTGTATTCTTTGGGAGCGTTTTTGGGCTGGTAAGGAGGAATATTACATCCAATTAAAAAGACTTCAGGCAGCTCTTTTTGGGATGGTTTTAAGGTAATATAGCAACCCTTTAAGTTTATTCTACCTGTTTTTATTGACTTTACTTCTTGCCCGCTTAATGAAATACCAGCTTCAAATTTTTCTAGGATTTCATAGTCAAACAGTGCTTTTTTATTCTCTGCAATTGTTTTCATATGTTTTTATTTTAGCATTAAACTCTTTAATTTTTAAGTAAAATAGGATAGACTAGAAGTGTATGGAAATTAGGGAAAAAATTCAAGATGTAATTGAAAAATCTTTTGTGTTTGATCAACCAAAGAAAAGTATTGAGATTGAAATATATACTCCCTTGAAAAAAGAGCATGGAGATTACACAGCGGCTATAAGATACAAAAAAGGGAAGCCTTCAATTGATCGTCTTGAAAAGACTATTAAAAAGATTAAGAAATCAAAGGATTACAAGAAGTTTTTTAAGGATGTTAAATTTGAACCTCCGATTTTTGTTAATTTTTTTCTTCTAGATAGCTATTTCAGCAAAAAGATCAAAGATATATTAAAGAAAAAGGAAAGATTCGGAGAGCTGGATCTGGGAAAAGATAAGAAGATTCAAGTGGAGTTTATTTCAGCTAATCCAACCGGACCTTTAACAGTAGCTAATGCTAGAGGAGGCCCCTTTGGAGATGTTTTAGGAAATGTTTTTAAAAAAGCAGGATTTAATGTTGAAAAAGCCTATTATATCAATGATTGCGGGAAGCAGATTTTAGCTTTAGGGCACTCTGTTTTAAAAGATAAGGAAGCAGAGTATAAGGGAGAATATATAGATTTTTTGAGTAGAAAAGTAAAAACAAAAGATCCTTTAGCAGCTGGAGAAAAGGCAGCTGAGATAATTCTGGAAAAAATGATTAAAAAAACAGTAAAGAAATTAGGCATTGAATATGACGAATGGTTTTCAGAGAAGAGTCTCCATCAGTCAAAAGATATAGAAAAAGTATTGGATATTTTTAAAAAGAAAGGTTTGATTTATGAAAAAGAAGGAGCTATTTGGTTTAAATCATCAAGCTTTGGAGACGAAAGGGATAGAGTCCTTATTAAATCAGACGGAGCTAAAACTTATTTAGCTGGAGATATAGCTTATCATAATTACAAATTTAAGGAAAAGAAGTTTGATAAAGTAGTAAATATTTGGGGGGCTGATCATTTTGGGGACGCTCCCGGATTAAAATCTGGGATGGAAGCTTTGGGCTTTAAAAACAAGCTAGAAATCATTTTTTTGCAGTTTGTTACTCTTTTTGAAAAGAAAAAAAGATTAAAAATGTCAAAAAGAAAGGGAACCTACATAACTCTAGACGAATTGCTAAAGGATATAGATAAAGACGTTATTAGGTTCTTCTTTTTAGAAAAAGCAGCTAATACTCATTTGAACTTTGACCTTTCTTTAGCTAAAGAGCAATCAGAAAAAAATCCTGTTTACTACATTCAATATGCCCATGCTAGAATTTGCAGCATATTGAGAAAGGCTGACTTTGGAGGTAAGTTTTCGGGGAAATTAGCAGAAGCTGAAATTGATCTAGCTAGGAGAATAATAAGGTTTCCAGAAATTGTTAAAGATACCTTCAAAGATTATCAGATCCAAAGAATCCCAAGATATGCTAAGGAATTAGCCGAATCCTTCCATAGATTTTATGGGGACTGCAGAGTTATGGTTGAAAATGAAAAAATAAGGAATAAAAGATTAGCTTTGATTTTAGCGACAAAAATAGTTTTAAAAAACACTCTAGACTTAATGGGAATTTCAGCTCCAGAAAAGATGTAAAATTATGAATAATACCTATTTTGTTTTAAGGCACGGACAAACTCCTTACCAGACAGAAGAAAAAAGGGGGATGACCTATCCTTGGCCAGAATATACCCCTGTCCCTTTAACTGGTGAGGGGATAGAAGAAGCAAAAAAAGCGGCTAAAAAAATAAAAGAAGAAGGAATCGATTTAATTTATTCTTCAGACGCTTTTAGGACTAAAAAAACAGCTGAGATTGTAGCTGAAGAAACAGATAGTTCGGTTATTTTAGATAAAAGATTGAGAGATATTAATTTGGGTGATTTTAAGGGAAGTCCCAGAGAAAATTTTTATCTTTTTTTCTCATCTCAAAAAGAAAGATTTTCTAAAGCTCCTTTAGGAGGTGAGAGCTGGAACGATTTAAAAGAAAGAATGAAAGGTTTTTTATATGATATTGACAAAAAGTATAAAAATAAGAAAATCCTAATAGTGACTCACGGAGATCCTATATGGATTCTGGAGGGTATATCTAGAAATCTGTCTAACGAGGAGCTTTTGGAAAAAAGAAAAAAGGGGTTGTTTCCGAAAACGGCTGAATTTAGAAAACTTACTTTTAAGAAATAATGAACATCGATTTTTCAAAATCAGAAAAGGAGATTCTGAAGTTTTGGAAGGGAAAGGGCGTTTTTAAAAAACTTCAGCAAAAAAACCAAAGTAAAGAAAATTGGTCTTTTTTAGATGGCCCTATTACAGCTAATAATCCAATGGGTGTTCATCATGCCTGGGGTAGAGCATATAAGGATATTTTCCAAAGACAAAAAGCAATGCAGGGGTTTAATTTAAGGTTTCAAAATGGTTTTGATTGCCAGGGACTTTGGGTGGAAGTAGAGGTTGAAAAAGAACTGGGATTTAAATCTAAAAAAGATATTGAAAAGTTTGGAATAGAAAAGTTTGTTAATCTTTGTAAGGAAAGAGTAAAAAAATACTCTAAGGTGCAAACGGATCAATCTATTAGGTTAGGGCAATGGATGGATTGGGACAATTCTTACTATACAATGTCAGACAGGAATAATTATTCTATTTGGAGATTTTTAAAAAAGTGCAAAGAAGATAATTTATTGTATAAGGGAAAAGACGTTGTTCCTTGGTGCGCAAGATGCGGGACAGCTATTTCCCAGCATGAAATATTAACCGAGGAATACAAAGAAATAGTTCATAGGTCTGTTTTTATTAAACTACCAGTTGTTGGCGAAAAGAAAACTTTCTTTTTAGCTTGGACTACTACGCCTTGGACGTTACCAGCTAACGTAGCTTTAGCTGTTCATCCTGATTTAGATTATGCAAAAATTAAATTAGAAAACGGAGAAAAGATCATTTTACTAAAAGAAAAGCTGGATTTGGTAGGAAAAGGAGAAATACTAGATATTTTTAAAGGAAAAAGGATTAAGGGCTTAAATTACAAAGGACTGTTCGATGAATTGCCCATTGTTAAAAGATATTTAAAAAATTATAAACACAAAGTTGTTTTATGGAAGGACGTTAATTTGGAAGAAGGAACAGGGATTGTTCATATAGCTCCAGGTTGCGGACAGGAAGATTTTAAGCTAAGCAAGGATCTAAAATTACCTGTAATAGATCCTACGGATAAAGAAAGTAAATATAAAAAAGGGTTTGGTAAGCTAAGCGGAAAGCTAGTAACTAAAACTCAAGATGTAATTTTTAAAGATTTAGAAAAAAAAGAATTAGTTTTTAAGATCGAAGATTACAAACACAGGTATCCTACTTGCTGGCGTTGTAAATCAGAGCTTATTTTTAGATTGGTTGAAGAATGGTATATTTCAATGGATAAGTTAAGGAGTTTGTTGGTGAAAAATGCAAAAAAGATCAAATGGATTCCCTCTTTTGGGCTAGAAAGAGAACTGGACTGGTTGAAAAATATGCAGGATTGGCTAATTTCTAAAAAAAGATATTGGGGATTAGCTCTTCCTATTTTTGAGTGTCCAAAATGTGGCAATTTTGAAGTAATAGGCTCAAAAGAAGAGTTAAAAAGAAAATCTGTTTCAGGCTGGGAGGATTTTGAAGGACATAGTCCTCATAAGCCATGGATAGACAAGGTTAAAATTAAATGTTCTAAATGCGATAAAGTAATTTCTAGAATTCCTGATGTTGGGAATCCTTGGCTAGACGCTGGCATTGTTCCTTTTTCTACCCTTGATTATTTTTCCAATAAAGAACACTGGGAGAAGTGGTTCCCGGCAGAGTTAGTTTGCGAATCTTTTCCAGGCCAATTTAAGAACTGGTTTTACGCAATTTTAGTAATGAGCGCTGTTTTGGAAGAAGTTCCTCCTGTAAAAACAATATTTGGTTATGCTTTGGTAAAAGATGAAAAAGGAGAAGAGATGCACAAATCCAAAGGGAATGCTATTTGGCTTGATGAGGCAGTAGAAAAAATCGGAGCTGATGTTATGCGCTGGATGTATTCTAAGCAGAAACCAGCTAATAATCTTAATTTTGGCTTTAAGGCGGCAGAGGAGAACAAAAGAAAATTGCTTATACTAATAAATAGCTTTACTTTTTTTGAAACCTATGTTGCAAAAAAAGAGTTTCCAGATAAAGAAATCAAATCAAAAAATATATTAGATAAATGGATTATTTCTCGTTTTAATAATTTGGTTAAAGTAGTCACCGAAGATATGGATAGTTACAGAGTGGACAAAGCCGCTTCTCAAATAGAAGATTTCTTCATAAATGATTTTTCTCTTTGGTATATCAGAAGATCTAGGAAAAGATTTCAAAAAGAAGATAAAAAAGAAAAAGAAGCAATAAATACCTTTTACTTTGTGCTTTTGGGATTAGTAAAATTAATGGCTCCTTTTGTTCCCTTTTTAGCAGAAGATATTTACCAAGACCTAAAAACAAAAAGAATGCCTCCTTCTGTTCACTTGTGTGACTGGCCAACAATAAATGAAAGCAAAATAGACGATAATTTACAAAAAGAAATGGAAAAA
>Ga0272441_10002810_pt1 | contig 34597 bp, 25 predicted proteins | sample SSMProp6N_FD_193582 | JGI IMG/M metagenome (GOLD analysis project Ga0272441, IMG submission 193582) | Marine sediment archaeal communities from Little Sippewissett salt marsh, Falmouth, MA, United States - SSM-Prop-6N | ecosystem: Environmental > Aquatic > Marine > Wetlands > Sediment ... | reverse complement strand
AGGGGTACTCGCCGCACGCGGCATCGGAGTTCGCACGCGAACCGAAGAAAAGACAAGCCAGAAGAGGCCCGCACGTCTCTCACAAGATGGGCTCCGGAATGTCCACTTGATCTGCGTGCCAAGACAATTCACGCCCAGAGCTGGTGAGAAATGCGGGTTAGGGTTGGACGAGGCGGAATGTACCCTGGGCGTATTCGAGCCAGGTGGGGCCGTGGACCCAGCCGCCGACGGCGAGGAGCTGGCAGCCGGGGCGGGCGAGGGCTTCGGTGTAGTCGTGTGCCCAGTGGTTGTGGCCGCAGATGACGACCTGTGCCCCTGCGTCGAAGTAGGGGCGGAAGGCGGCGGGGTCGTAGCGCTCGGCTCTCTCGGGGTCCTTGCTGCCGACGATGAGGCGTCGCCAGCGTCGGAGGGCGCCCGCGACGGATGTGCTGGCCCACAGGGGGACGGTGCGTGCGGCGGCTCGCATGGCCCGGGACTGGATGAAGCGTAGGAAGAGCTTGGAGTGCCAGGGGTCGGGGAACTGCATGTGGCCGTGGACGATGCAGATGCGGTGGCCGTCGTGGCGGAAGCAGTGTTCCATGCCGAGGGATTGGAGTCCGTAGGGTTCGAGGGATGGGGGGTCGAGGAGGTAGTCGCGGTTTCCGCCGATTACGGCGATGCGGAGTCCCTGGCGGGTGAAGGGTTCGATGGCGGCGAGGGGCTCCTCCCAGGCAGGGATGCGACATTGCTTGGCACCGACCCAGTAGTCGAAGAGGTCGCCCACGATGTAGATGGCGTGGGCTTCAGGGGCGTGGCGATGGAGGAATTGGATGAATGCGTCGGCCCGCTCGGGGTGCTCGGGGCACAGGTGGAGGTCGGCGAGGAAGAAGAGCTTGTTGGCCATGGGCGTGGGGTGGCGGTGTGCAGGCGTGGGGGCGTGGCGCCGAGGGTGGGCGGCTCGCCGCGCCTACTTGTTCACAACGTCGCTGAGGAACTGGAAGAGCATTCTGAAGACGCCGAAGACGCCGAGGAGAACGACGATGAGGGAGATGCCGAGGGTCCATTGGACGACGCGGTTGGAGAAGAAGCGCTTGCCGTAGTAGGCAAGCTCGCTGACGTCCTGGAGCTGCTCGCTGAGGAGCTGGAGCTCTCCGAGCTTCTGGTTGAGAGCGGTGTTGTTGGCTCGCCAGTCGTTCTCGAACTTGCGGCGTCGCATGTCGGCGAGCTCGCGGACTCCCTCGGCGTCGGGCACGTCGGTGACCATGGAGAGGATGTTGCTGTGGCCCTGGATGTTGAGGCCCACGTGGGATGCGAGTGTGGAGTAGGTGCGGGTGAAGTAGGTGGAGAGTTCGGCGAACTCGCGTTCTTCCTTGGGCGAGGCTTCTCCGGGCTTGGAGATTTTTCGGTAGAGGGAGAAGAAGCGTTTCCAGCGCTTGACCATGAGGTCGAGCTGCTCGATCTTGAACTCCAGCTCTTCGTTGATCACGGGGGTCTCCTCACAGGTGGTCGGTGCTCATTACATCATGGCGCGGTGGGCAAGTCAAGTGCAAAGGTGCGGCCAAGTGTCGGTGCGCCAGAGACTTGGCGGCCGGCGGGGGGGTCATCGGTTGAGGGACACGAAGATGTCGTAGAGAGCGTGGGTGTAGACGACGATACCGAGGCCGCGGTAGATGTAGATTGCTGCGAAGAGGACTCCCATGCCGAACCGGTATGCGATGCGTGCGGGCTCGATGGGGTCTGCGAATGGGCCGATGTGGTGGCACGCGGCGAAGGCGAGGGAGGAGATGGCGATGCTGATGAACGCGATGAGGCCGGGTCGCAGGGTGGTCCACATTTTGAGGCCGTAGTAGATGGCTCCGAGGAGGACGACTCGGAAGAGGACTTCCTCGTAGACGCCTGCACCGGCGGAGAGCACGATGTCGCGGGCCAGGGAGCCGTGGGCTGGGGGTGTGGCCACGAGGAGGAGTCGGCGTGCGGCGAAAGAGCAGACGAGTCCCATGGCGCAGGCGTATGCGGTGGCTTCGACGAGCATGAGGCCGTAGAGCTCGGCGTCGATGCGCAGGCGCTCGGCTCGTCGGAGTGCGAGTACGACGAGGCAGGCCATGAGGACGGCGAAGAGGACGGGTTCGAGGGGGCCGAAGAGGTGGAAGACAAGGCGGATGATGCCGTGTGCCCAGTTGATGACCTGGGAGCGGAGGAGTGCGATGCCCAGTTCGTAGCCGATGAGGAGTGGGAGGATGAAGAGGAAGCCTGTGGCGAAGTCGCGCGATTCCCGGAGATATCGCAGGACGAGTGGCGCAGGCGAGGGGTGTGCCTGGGCTTTCTTCTTGACCTTTGCCATGGGCGTACGGGCTGCGTGGGGATGGAGGAACGGAGCGGCGGGCACCGGACCGGCTCCACGATGCCAACGGTGGGGAGTATACACGGGGGCTGGGCGGCTGTCAACGCCGAGGTGGCCATGGCATGGCCATGGTGGCAGCCGGCAGGCTTGATTCCCAGATGGGAACGTGCTATTCTTGCCGAAGCCTTGTTGAGGACGGTATGCGTATGTGGAATCGTGGCAGAGCGGCGGTGCTTGTGGTCGCGGCGGCGGTCTCGGGTGCGTGGGGGGGGAGCGCGCGGGACGAGCTTGTGGCTCTGCGTGCCAAGCTGGCGAGCCAGCGTCTGATCGGGCGCTCGTCGGGCTGGGCTGCGGAGCTGAGCTTCGCGAAGGCACACAAGAAGGATGCCGCGCTGGCCGCCGAGGTGATGTACGACGTGGGGGTCTCGCAGCGCGAGCGCGACTCGTCGCAGGCGGCCACCACGTTTGCGGCGCTTCTGGAGGCCCATCCCGAGGTGCAGCCGTGGGCGGCGCTGGCGGCATATGAGCTGGCGCGCGAGCAGGCCGATCACAGCTCGACGCGGGCCAAGGCGATCGCGAGCTACGAGACGTTCCTGACGTCCAAGCACCCGGACCCGCTGCGGAACGCGCAGGCGGTGCTGAGTCTGGGGCGTCTGTACCAGGCGGCGGCCAAGCCTGCGGAGGCGGCGGCGCGCTACCAGGCGTTCCTCGCACAGTTTCCCGACGACGTGCGGGGGTGTGCGGAGGCGCTGGCGGCCCTCGGGGTGCTGGCGGTGGAGCAGAAGGAGCCTGCACGTGCCTACGCGACCTATGGCACGCTGAAGAAGCGCTATCCGTGGGCGGTGGAGGCACGGCGCGGCCTGCTGCTGGCCATCGCGCAGGCGTTCCGCACGGCGGACGACCGGGAGGCGGCCATCGAGGTGCACGAGAAGCTCCTGGCCGACCTGCCGGCGGCCGATCCGCGCCGCGTGCAGGTCTACACCGGCCTGGCCATGCTCCACGCGCAGGCGAAGGACACCGACGCGGCGGTAGCGACGTACCGGCGGATGGCGGCCGACCCAGGCGTGACGGGCAGCTACCGTTCGAGCGCCTACCGTCAGCTCTTCGCCCTGCGGCGCACGAGCGGGGACCACGCGGCCATCGTGTCGCTGGCCTACGAGGTGATCGCGGCGCAGCCGTCGGCGGCCATGCAGTCGGGGAACGTGTTTGGGGAGCTGGTGAACGCGTTGATCAACGAGGGGCGGGTGGACGAGGCTCTGGGGATGGCGAAGGCCTGCTACCACCTGTCGGGCATCACTCCGGCCGCCTACTCGTCGTCGAGCTCGCGTCAGGAGGCGATCTTCGCCGTGGTGCGTGCGGTGAAGGCCAAGGAGGGCAGCCTGGTGTCCGCGAACGCCTTCATCGCCTACATCGAGCAGGGCCCGAACGGTGCGGACGGGCATGCGGGCACGAAGGATGATCGGAAGGACCCGCTCGCGGCGTTCCATCTTCCGCCCGAGCCAGGGCGCGACAGGATGTTCGCCGAGGCCGCGAAGCGGTTCATCACGCAGCCCAAGGAGCTGGGGTATCTTTACGTGTGCTGGGACCGGCCGGCCGATGCCCTGCGCGCCTTCCGCCGCCACTACCTTGCGACAAGCGAGACGACGAGTCTTCAGGCGGCTGCCACGCAGCTTGCCCGGGTGATGCGGGCGCTCGGCCGCCCGGAGAGCGAGGTGACGGCATTCTTCGATTTCCAGAACTACGGGCCGAACGGCAAGGACGGCAAGCCAAAGACGAAGGACGACCTCAAGGACCCCATTCTGGCGCTTCCGCGCGTGCAGCCCAAATGACAAGCGATGCCCCCAACACGTTGGCCGGTTCCCGCAGGGCCACGCGGGTGCGCGCTGCGGCCCTGGCGGTGCTGGTGGTGGGGGCGTGGACCGCGGGGTGGTCGGGCGAGGATCCGCTGGCCGAGGCGGCGCGCGACCTGTCGCGGCACCGCGAGCTGGTTGCGGTGGGCAAGGCTCTGGGGGTGGCACGGTCGGCAGACGAGCCTGCGGAGCGGCGTGGCAAGGGCTTCCGGATCGCGGCCGAGGCGTACAAGGAGATGGGCGCCCATCGGCTAGCCGTCGCCACGCATCACCAGGCGCTGGCACAGCTCGGGGGCGACAACCCACATGCTGTGGACTGCTGGGCGGAGATTGCTCAGATCCACTACGACCGCCGGGAGTACCACGAAGCCATCGGGGTGCTCCAGAAAGCGCAGGCGGAGCTCGACCTGGCGAAGGTGGCCGAGGAGCCGAGGAGCCGGCTCCTCTCGCTCCTGGCCAAGTGCCGCGACAAGGCGGGCCAGGTGGGTGCGGCGCTGGCGGTCTACGAGACGCTCATCTCGCTCACTCAGGAGGGCGAGCACCGCACGGCGGCGCTGGCCCGCGCGGCGCGCCTGTATGCCGAGCTCCACGAGCTGGAGAAGGCGGAGGCGTGCCTGCGCCGCGCGTCGGGCGCGATGAAGACGAACACCGCCGTCACGGAAGTGGCGCAGGCCTACCAGGCGGTGTCGCTCTCCCTTGCGGCGGCGGGGCGCGCGGCGGAGTCGCAGGCGCTCGACCGCAGGATCGTGTCGGCCTTCGCCCGACGGGAGCCGACGACGGCGCGGGCCGCGCTCAAGCGGCTGGTGGTTGCCGCTGCGGACGATGGTGCTCGGCTGGACGTGGCTGCGAGGCTCGAGGGCGAGGAGGCGGTTGCCCTGGCGAGCGACGAGGTGCTCGCCCTGCTCGTCCCCGCGGCGCTGCGGACCGGGCGGACGGACGAGGTGGTGCGCCACTGCCTGCGCGCCGCGCTGGCCGACCTGTTCGGCGAGGCGGTCGTCTACACGTGTCTGAAGGCCGTGGTGGCGGTGCGCGTGCGCGAGGATCGCTTCGGCGACGCCGTGGCAGCGGCGGCAGCGTGCTACGGGTGCACGGGCTTCGCCAGTTACGTTTCGGCCTCGCAGTTCGCCCGGTCGGTGGACCTCGTGGCCGAGGCGCTGATGGCTCGCGACGGGCATCTCGTGGGGGCCAACGCCTTCCGGCGCTACCAGGTCTACGGCCCCGCCGGGCCGGACCGCAAGGCGGGCACGCCGGATGATATCGCGAACCCGCTGGCCGGTGCAGCCTTCAAGGCGGACGCGGCGACCGATAGGCTCCTGAAGGCGGCGGTGGACGGGCAGCCCGATTCGGCGAAGGGCCACCGCGCCCGCGGGTGGATCTACCTGCTGTGGTGCAAGCCGAAGGAGGCGCTCAAGGCATTCAGGCAGGCCTTCGCCCTCTGCTCGCTCGATGCCACGGAGATGACGCGGGCCGCCCAGGACATCGCTCTTGGGCTCAAGGCCCTCGAGGGAACGCCCGCCGGGATGGCGGCGTTCGCCCAGTATCAGCGCTACGGCCCGAACGGCCCGGATGGCCGCAAGGGCACGCGCGACGATCTGAAGGACCCCCTTGCGGGCCTGTGAGTGGACCCCCTGCCATGGACAGCGCGAACCGCACACTGCTGTGCCGGGTGGCTGCTACGCTGGCGCTGGCGTGCGTGGTGAGCGTGGGCCGGGCGGACGTGGCGGGCCAACTGCGTCTGGCGTCCGAGGCCCTCGAGCGGGGCGACCGCAAGGGTGCGCTGGAGACGTTCCGCCGGGTGCTCAGCTCGGATGATGCGACCGCTGAGGAGATCGGCACGGCGTTCGACGGGCTGTTTGCACCCGAGGTGGTGGCAGGCCGGGTGGGGGACCTGACGGCTCTGGTGGCGAAGCGGCGGGAGGCCGCCCCGGAGGCCCAGCAGCCCGCGCTGATCGCGGCGCTCGTGCGATCCCTGAAGGCCCGCGACGGCCACCTGCACGGAGCCCTGGCCGCACTGGCGGAGGAGGAACGCCAGAAGCACAGCAGCTCGTACCGCCTCCTGCGGGAGGTGCGGAGTCTGTGCACCAGCGTGCCGCACGCGTTGGAGCGGTTCACGCGGCAGTTTGCCGGGCAGTCGCTCAAGCGGGCCCTCCAGCTCGCGCGCCCCGCGCGCAGGGGGAAGGGGCGTGTGGCGCGTCCCGCGGCCCTTCCCGAGCCCACGCGTCCGAGCTACGAACTGCGGCTGGTGCGGCTGGCGGCGGCGCGTCGCGCGCCCCGGTCGGCCAAGCGGGTGCCTCACGTGCATCTGCGTGTCCCCGTCGTGCCGCGGGCGAGGCCGGTTCCGCCCGCCTCCGTGGTGAAGCCGCCGGCGCCGCGGGCGCGCAGCACGCGGGGCCTGTCCGCGATCTACTTCAGCCGAGCCTATCAGAAGGCCACGGAGCTTGCCGGCCAGGGCTTCCTGGACAGTGCGAAGGCCGAGTACGCCACGGTGATCCAGCTCTTCCCCCACACGAGCCACGCGCAGCAGTCGGCACGCTACGCGCTGCGGCTCTTCCAGCAGCAGCGCGGGGCGGCGCAGCACGGCGAGGCCCTCACGGCGTACATTCGGTGGATCCGCGCCATCCTGGGCAAGCAGGGCTCGGACTACGCGGAGTACCTCGCTTTCCAGAGCCTGGCCAAGGGCGTGGACTCCGAGGTGATCGCTCGGGAGGCCGAGGAGTTCATCAAGCGGCACCCCGAATCGAAGTACGCGCCGGGCATCCGCCTGCGGCTGGGCGTGGCTCTGGACAGCATCGGCGATTCGCGAAAGGCGATCGAGGTGCTCACCCCCCTGGCCGCGAGCATCGAGTCGAGCGTGAGCGCCAAGGCGGCTCACGTGCTGGCCTGGCTCCACGTGTTCCAGGGCGATGCGGCGAATGCGCGGCGCGTGCTCCAGCGGCTCGCGGGGCAGACCCAGGACGCCACGCGCGCGGACTCGGCCCGCCGCCTGCTCAAGGCCATGGCGGCGCACCCGGTGCCGAAGATCGCCGTGCCTGAGCTCGGGGGCGTGGACCCGCCCGAGGAGGTGCTCGCCCAGCGCGTGCTCGAGGCCGCCGACCGGTGCCTGCGCAAGGGGGAGACGGAGCGGGCCATGGACCTCTACACGCTCTACCTGAAGGTGGGCGACGACTCGCCGGGCTACTATGCGGCGCGCAACCGCATCGAGCGGCTCAAGCAGACGGGGAGGGTCGAGGAATGAGGCGCGCCCTGCTCCCCCTTGCGCTCAGCGCGGCTTGTGTGCTGCACGCGGCCGAGGCACCCCCTCCTGCTCCCACGGCGGGGGCCAAGGCGGCCGCGCAGCTCGAGCAGCGCCTCGCCGCCCTCCGCAAGCAGGGTACCGGATTCGCCCTGCGCGGCCGCTATGAAGCCCTGCTGGCCGACGCGTCGGAGGCCGGGCAGGTCCACGCCGCCGACCCGACTGCCGCTCGCGCCTTCTACGTGATCTCGCGGTGCTGCGAGGCCCTGGGCAAGCATCCCGAGAAGGAGGCGGCCTTCGAGCGCTACGTGGAGATCCTGGTCGGACACGCCAAGGACCGTGCGGCCACGGAGTTGCGCGCCGAGGTGGAACGGCTGGTCGCCAGCCGGGAGCTGTTTCCCGCTCTCAAGCTGCTGCGGGTGATGCTCGCGAAGTTCCCCGACGGCCCCGAGGCGGCGTTCGCCCTCTACCGTCTGGGCACGTGCCACCTGTGGATGGACCGCCACGACGATGCCGTGGCCGCCCTCTCCGAGGTGGTGGCCCGCTGGCCCAAGGACGCGATCGCGGGCGATGCGGCCCTGCGACTGGCGCGCGCCCATCTGGCGCGGCGGACCCCTGGCGAGGCCGTGCCCGTCCTCGAGCGGTTCCTCGCCGCGAATCCCAAGGCGCCGCAGCGCGATGCCGCGATCTTCGACCTGGCCGCCGCGCGCTACGCCGCCGCCGACTACTTTGGCGCCCTCGTGGGCTTCCAGCACCTCCTACAGGACGCACCGAAGTCGCCGTACGCCCCCATCGCGCAGGCCTACGTGGCGGCGCTCCGCGCACAGCTCCTCCAGCGCATCGGGGACTAGGACGCCCGTCTCCATGGCGAAGCACGCCATCTTCTCCGACGTCCACGCCAACTGGGAGGCCCTCGTGGCCGTGTGCCGCGACTTCGCGCGCGTCGACGGCCTGCGCAGCGTGGTCTCCCTGGGCGACCTCGTGGGCTACGGCCCGAGCCCGGCCGCCGTCGTCGCCGGCCTCCACTCCCTCACCAAGAAGGGCTACACCGTCCGCTACTGCATGGGCAACCACGATGGCGCCGCCGTGGGGCGCTACGAGTTCATCGACCTCCACGACCCCCGCGACCGCGACCGCCTGGCCCGCGAGGCCAACATCCACGACCTCGAGGAACTCGTCCGCCACTACCGCGACCCCCAGCAGCGCCGCTACGTGGCCGTGAGCCTGAACGCCAAGGTCTCCATCGCCTGGACCCGCGAGCATCTCCCCGAGGCCACGGGCCGCTTCATCGCCCAGCAGAGCCAGGACCACCTGTTCCTCGGCGACGGGGTCCTGTGCATCCACGGCTCGCCCCACGATGCGCTCTTCGACTACGTGACCAACGAGCCGCGGGCCAAGCGCGCCTTCGAGTCGCCCCTGATGGCCGGCGTAGCCCTGTGCTTCATCGGCCACACCCACATCCCAGGCGCCTGGCAGCTCGCGGCTGAGGATTTGGTGAAGTTCGCCGGCAACGTGGTGATCATGCACCCGCCGAAGCCCATGGACCCCACGCGGCTCGAGGTCGACCTGGACGAGACGATCACGATGGTCAACGTCGGCTCCGTCGGGCAGCCCCGCGACGGCGACCCGCGCGCGTGCTACGTGGTCTACGACGACGCCGCGGGCACGGTGGAGCTGCGGCGCGTCGAATACGACATCGCAGCGGTCCGCAAGAAGATCCTCGACGGCGGCCTGCCCAAGGGCCTGGCCGACCGCCTGGGAAGCGCGGACGCCGAGAAGGGCGTGATCGACGAGCCCGAGGGCGAAGGCAAGAGCGACTGACCGCGCCCGCGCGCGGTGGCCCGCTCCCGGGACGAGATGTGCATCCGCATCGCTGGAGAGGCTGCTCAGGGCCTCGGGCAACTCTCCTGCCCGAGGCCCCGTTCATCTGTGCATGGACAGAGGGTTCGGGCCATGGGGCACAGGCGGAGCTGGGGCGGACGGGTCCGAGGCCGTCAGGGCAGCGGGGGCAGGTCGAGCTGGGGCAGAGGCGGCCGGGGCGGAGCCTTGGTGAGACGGGGCTTCCACTTGATCTCGCCGAGCGCCTTCTCGTCCGTCTTGTCGAAGATGATCTTCTCCATCTGCTTGTCGTCGGCGTCGCCGAAGTAGTTGCCTGTGGCCTGCACGTTGAGGGCGCCCGTGTTGCTGATGGCGCGCTCCTGGCGAAGGATGGCGTTGCCCGTGATGACGGGGGCGCAGGCCTCGGAGCAGATGACGCCGCACTTGCCGTTGCCCTCGACCCAGTTGCCCTCGATGCGCGGCGAGGCACTGGCGGCGCAGTTGATGCCGTAGGGCCGGTTCCGCACCACGTTGTTGGCCTTGATGACCCCGTCGCTCTTCTCGAGCGTGATGGGGTAGTCGCGGTTGCCCTCGATGAGGCAGCCGACGACCGTGGCGGCGGAGTCGAGGAGGCAGTGGAGCCCCGCGCCCGCGTTGTCGCGCAGGATGCTGCCGTCGATGGTGGGCTGGGAGAAGCGGTTGCAGTGCACGCCGTCGCCGCCGTTGCCGGCGATCTGGCTGGCCTTGATCGTGGGCGAGGCATTGTTGTCGCAGGCCACGCCGTGGCCCTTGTTCCTGCTGACTCGGCTGTTCTCGATGAGGCCTTTGGCGCGGCCGGCGATACGGATGCCGTCGAGGCCGTTCTGGAGGACGAGGCAGCGGCGGGCGGTGACGTCCGAGGCGTCGGCCTGGATGCCCACGCCGTCGTTGCTGATGAACCGGCAGCCCTCGAGGGTCAGGGCGGCTCCCTCGGTGGCGAGGAGGCCGGCAGTGCCGTTTCGGGTGAACGTGCAGTTGCGGAGCGAGGGTGCAGCGGCGGTGCAGGCGACACCGTGGCGCTGGTATTCGAGGATGCAGTGGTCGAGCACGGAGTGGGCGTCGTCGCTGGCGTCGGTGAAGAGGATGCCCTCGCCGTCGAAGAATGTGGGCTTCTTCGCTTCGGCGCTGGTGAAGCGGATGGGCTGGTCGGCGGTGCCCCGGGCCACGAGGGCGCCCTCGACCACCAGACGGGCGCCGAGCAGGAACTCGACGGCCATGCCCGGCTCGATGGTCAGTGTGGCTCCCGGCTTCACCGTCGTGGTGTCGGTGAGCACGATTGGGCTCGCCGTGCGCCGCCACGTGGTGTTCGAGGTGATGTCGCCCTCGAAGTTCTGGCGGACCTCCTTGCCCTCACGCCTGGCGCGCCGGAAGGCGTCGCGGGTGCGCACGGTGCCTGCGGCGTCCTCGGCCTCGTTGATGCGGCTGAGCTCGGCGGTGCACGGGATGTCGGGCCCGAGCAGCTCGGCGGGCACGTCGCGCTTGAGGCGCTCGAGGATGTGCCGGGCCTCGACGAGGTCGCCGAGCTTGCACAGGGCCGTCGCCTGGTGGTAGCGGACGACGTTGTGGACGTTGGTGAGGTCGGGGAACTCGGCGACCATGCGGGTGCCCCAGTCGAGCACGGTCTTGGGGTCGGTGCCCCGGGCGAGCTTGAGGGTCTGGCCGACGATAGCCTTGCGGATGGCGGAGACGGCGGCGGGCGTCTGGGGGAAGCTGCCGGTGGTCAGGGGCTTGAGGGTCTGGATGGCCTTGGCGAATTCGTCGTCCTTGAGGTCGAGGAGGCCGAGCTGGAGGCGTGCGCTGAGCTGGAGATCGGGGTGGCGGCGGTTGTGGATGACGCCCTCGAGGGCCTTGCGTGCGGCGATGGGGTCGGTGGCGGCAAAGATGCGTGCGCGCTCGATGCGGGCGCGGTCGGCGCGTCGCCCGGCGCGGGCGTCGGCGATCACGCCGTCCAGGTGTGCCATGGCCTCGTCGAGGCGTTTGCGCTTCTCGAGCTCGAGGGCGAGCAGAATGTGTGCCTCGGACGCCTCGCCGGTGCCCTTGTGCTTCTCGACGAACTGCTCGAGGCGGTTCAGGCCCTCATCGGGGTCGGCCTCGATGACCTTGCGAATATCGCTCAGGGCGCGTCGGCGTTCGAGGGCCGCCTCGCCTTCCTCGACGCCCTTGAGGAGGTCGGCGGGCAGCTCGTGCTCGTGGGTGTTCTTCGAGCGCGAGCGGATGAAGACGATGGCCGCGGCGGCGATGCCCAGGATGCCCAGCAGGCACACGATGGTTCGCACGGACTTGCTCAATCGATTCTCCTTTCCCGCTGGCCGGCACGCGGGGTGGCGTGCCGCGAGCTGGGTTGGGGCCCTGCGTTCAGAGCACCTTTCCTGGCGAGGCGGGGTCAAGGGGCCGTCAGGTCCGCTTGAACTGCCGCTCCATGTCCGCGAGCGAAAAGACGAGCGAGACGGGGCGGCCGTGCGGGCAGGTCTCGGCGTTCGGGCCGAGGGCATCGCGACGGGCCAGGAGGGCCTCGATCTCGCTCTCGCGCAGGCGGTCGCCCGCCTTGGTGGCGGCCTTGCAGGCCAGGGCTCGGGCGAGGTGCCGACGCTGGAGCTGCACGGACGTTGCGTCGGCGCCGGTGGCAAGCTCGGCGAGCAGGTCGTGAATGAGCTGCGGGACATCGATGTCGCCGATGAGGCGTGGGACGGCCTGGACGGCCAGGGTGTTGTCGCCGAATTCGCTGGCCTCGACGCCGAGGGTGCGGAGCGGTTCGAGGATTCCGGCGGCCACGGCGGCCTCGGCGGCGCTCAGGTGCACGACCTCTGGCATCAGGAGGCGCTGCGATTCGACGCCGGCATCGGCGCTCCGCGCGATCAGCTCTTCGTAGAGGACGCGCTCGTGGAGAGCGTGCTGGTCGGTGAGGCGGAAGCCCTCGGGGATCTCCTCCACGATGTAGGCGTTGTGGATCTGGAAGAAGGGGGGCCGCCTGGCTGGGGCAGCGAAGGGGTCGGGGGGCGGCAGGGTGCGTGGGCTGGTGCGTGCGTCCTCGAGGTGCTCGGGCGGCTCGGCAAAGGGGAGGGGGGCTCCTGGGGCGTCGGGCGGCCTCAGACGTGGGGCTCCCGCCATCTCGCGGCGCGCCTGGTCCCACGATGTGGGCACCGGCTGGGAGGGCAGGAGCGGGGGTGCGAGGTCCGCGCCGCCCAGCGCGGCCCGCAGCGCGCCGAGCACGGCGGCGAACACCCGCCGGCCCTGGCGGAAGCGCACCTCGATCTTCGTCGGGTGCACGTTGAAGTCCACCTCCCGGGGGTCGATCTGGAGGAAGAGGAAGAGCATGGGGTACCGGCGGGGCATGAGCAGGCCCTCGTAGGCCTGCCGGATCGCGCTCGACAGCGCGCGGTCGCGCACGTAGCGGCGGTTGAGGAAGATGAACTGCATGGCGGTCGAGGCGCGCGAGTTGGCAGGGGGAGCAATGAAGCCCTGCACGTGGAGCGGGCCGTCGCCTCCGTCCACGGCGAGGAGCTCGTGGGCCAGGTCGGTGCCGATGAAAGCGGCCACCCGCTCCCGCGGGGCGGTCGTGGCCGGGGCGTTCACCAGGCGCTTGCCGTCGTTGGTCACGGTGAAGTGGATATGTTCGTGGGGCATGGCGATCCGCGTCACCATGTCCATCACGTGCCCGAGCTCTGTCCTGGGCGCTCGCATGAACTTCTGCCGCGCGGGCGTGTTGAAGAAGAGGTTGCGGACCTCGACGGTCGTGCCCTCGGGAGCGCCCGCTGCCTTTGCCTCCGTGAGCGTGCCGCCGGCCACCTCCACCGCCGTGCCCCCCGGCTGGCCCTGGCGGCGCGAGACCAGACGCACCTGGGCCACGGAGCCGATGCTCGGCAGCGCCTCGCCGCGAAAGCCCAGGGTGGTGATGAAGAAGAGATCCTGCGAGGTGCGGAGCTTGCTCGTGGCGTGGGGGCGGAAGCACATCGCCACGTCCGCCTCGTCCATCCCCGTGCCATTGTCAGTGACGCGGATGAGCTTGCGACCGCCCTGCTCGAGCTGGATGTCGATCCGCGTGGAGCCGGCGTCGATGGCGTTCTCGACGAGCTCTTTGACGACGGAGGCCGGGCGCTCGATCACCTCGCCTGCGGCGATCTTGTTGGCCACCAGTTCGGGCAGTTCCTGGATCGAGCCCACGGCGGTCGACTCCCTGACGCTGCGGGTGCCCCGCTCCCCTGCCCCATTATACCGGCTGGGGCTTCGGGGCCAAAGCTCGTGTGTGCGTGCGGCGGCGGGCGGCTCCATCGCGTGTGGCTTCCTCGGGGGGCGGGTGTGGCGCACCCGTCCTGTCGGGTATTCGCTCCAGGGTGCTGGGCTGTGACGTGTTTTCATCGGGGGCGGTGTGGGCGGCCCGCGTTCCTTGACCGGCTGCGGCGGTGTGCGCTATGCTTGGCGGTGTGCGGGGCCGCATGGGTTTTGAGGACTTCCCTCACATGACTGTCACGGTGATTGGCGCGGCGGTGGCGTTCGTGGTGCCGTTCGTCGCGTCGATTGTTCTCACGGCGGTGGCACTTCGGGTCGCGCCTCGGCTGGGGTTTGTGGATCGCCCTGGGGGGCGCAAGGCGCACGAGCGCGCCATGCCGCTTGGCGGCGGGGTGGCGATGTATCTGGCGTGGGCGCTTCCCGTGGGCGCCCTGCTGGTCGTTGCCTGCATCGCCCCGCGCCTGTGCGGGCACACCATCGACGTGGCGGCACGGGCCGTGCCGCTCGTGCTCCTGCTCGTCGGCGGGCTGGTGATCATGGCCCTTGGGCTCCTCGATGATGCGCGCGGACTCAGCGTGGCGGTGCGGCTCGTCGTCCAGATCGGCGTGGCCGCAGGGCTCTACCTGGCATCGCGCGAGCTGCGCGTCACGCTCTTCGCAGGCTGGTGCGTCCTCTCGTTCGGCTACACCGTGTTGTGGGTGCTCGGGATCACGAACGCGTTCAACTTCCTGGACAACATGGACGGGCTGTCGGCGGGGGTGGCTCTGGTGGCTTCGGTGATCCTGGCCGTGGTGGGCTTCCAGACGAACCAGGTGGTGATGGCGTGGCTGGCGCTGGCCCTGGCGGGGGTGACAGCGGGGTTCCTGGTGTTCAACTTCCCGCCGGCGCGGATTTACATGGGCGACGCGGGGGCTCTCTTCATCGGCTTCACCCTCTCGCTCCTGACCGTGCTGTTCACCTTCTACCGCTCCGGCGATGCCCCCTCGGGGCGGCTCTACGGCGTGCTGATGCCCCTGTTCATCCTGGCTCTGCCGATCTTCGACACGCTGACGGTGGTGGTGATCCGCCTGCGCGCGGGCCGGCCGGTGTGGCAGGGGGACCGCAACCACTTCTCGCACCGGCTGGTGGCCCTGGGGATGAGCACGCGGGAGGCCGTCCTGTTCATCTATCTGGTTGCCTTCTGTCTGGGGCTCGCGTCCACGCTGCTGAGTGCTCTGGACGTGGCGGATGCCATCGTGGTCTTTGTCATCGGCGTGAGCATCTTCATTCTCATCGCGCTGCTCGAGCGAGCGGGTCGCAGGAAGCTCTGAGGGCGGAGGAGACCCCATGCGCGCGCGCCCACACCAGCGTGGCGGAGCGGCCGGACGCTCGCGCCCGGGGGGCTCCGCTCGCCGCGAGCCCGTGGCGTTGCCTCCATCGGCCGGGCGTCTGCTGGGGCTCGTGGTCGTCTTCTTCCTCGCGCTCGCGGTTGCCGTGCGCCCGCTCCTGCCTGGCCATCGTTTCGAGGGCAACCTGTGGGTGGCGATGTGCGTGTTCGTGGCGGCCATGGCCTGGCTCGTGCGGATGGCCATGGAGCGGCGGCTGAGGCTGGTGCGGACGGGGCTGGGCTTGCCGCTGCTCGTCCTCCTCGCCCTCGCCTCAATCTCGGCGGCGCGCTCGCCCCACCCCGCGGCCAGCGTGGCCGTGCTCGTCGAGTGGTTCTGCTATGCGGGCCTGTTCTTCGTGGTCGTCAATGCGGTTGCGGGCGGGCTCGGCGAGGGCTTCCTGCTCCGGGTGCTCTGGGCGTCGGCGTTCGCCGTTGCGCTCTACGGCCTGTTCCAGCAGTTCATCGATCTGCCCCTGCTCACGCGGCAGATTCAGGAGGACGCGGCGCGCACGATGATCGAGCTGCGGATGAGCCCCCGGCATCTCGGGGACCTGATGGCCCGCGCCCACGGCCGTGTGTTCGCCACGTTCCTGGTGGCGAACAGTTTCGCGGGCTTCCTCGCCCTGGTGATCCCGGGGTTCGCCGGCTATGCACTTGACCGGCTGCGCTCTGGCGATCGCAGCCGCGCCTTCCTGGTTGCCGCGGCGCTCTGGCTCGCGACCGCCCTGGCGTGCCTGCTGCTCACGTTCTCGAAGGGCGGCTGGATGGCGTTCGCCGTTGGCGCGGTCGCCTTCTGCATGATGCTCGGCCGCGACGTGCTGCGCCGCCAGGCCCGCCTCCTCGGCGGGATTGCTGCGGGCCTCGCCGCCGTCGCCGGGCTGTTCCTTCTCACGGGGGTCATCCCGATTCAGATCTTCCGCGATGCGCTGCCGTCGCTCGGCGTGCGGATGGGCTACTGGCGCGCGGCGGGTGGCATGGCCGCCGACCACCTGGTCGGGGGCGTTGGGCTCGGCGCGTTCGGGAGCTACTACTCCCAGTACCGTGCACCCATGGCCCGTCTGGCGCAGTCCGCCCACAACGACTACCTCCAGGTGCTCGCGGAGCTGGGGGTCTTCGGGCTGGGCGCGTTCGTGTGGGTGTGGGTGGCGTGGGCGCTGGCCGCGCGAAAGCCCGCCCCGGCCCCCGAGGCCCCGCGCCGCCAGCCACCGGCCTTCCCCTTCCGTGTTGGAGTGGCCGCAGGAATCGTGGCACTCTTGCTCACCACCGTTGTGATGGGCACGTTCGCACTGTCGGGCTGGTGGGATGCCGAGCCCGGGGGCATGGAGCTGAAGCTGTGGCTCGACCGCGCCCTGCGCCTGGGCCTCGCGGCGGCCTGGCTCCTCTTCTTCCTCGCGATGGGGCGCCGCGCAGCCCCGCCGCCGGGCGAACTTGCCCGCAAGGGCCTCCTGTGTGGCGTGATCGCGTTCCTCGTCCATTGTGCCGTGGACTTCGATTACTACGAGCCCGGCCTGGCCTTCTCGGCGTGGGTGATCGCGGCGCTCAGCGTGCGGCCTCGCCGCCCGGCCTTCGAGCGCGCGCTGCGGCCGGCGGCCGCCCTCGCGATCGGGCTCGGCGCGCTGGTGCTCATGGGGGGCTTCCAGTTCCTCCTCGTGCGCGTCACCCGCTCGGCGACCGACCGCGAGGTGGCCGCGAGCCTGGAATCCAACGCCGCCCTGGCCGATTCCGCCCGCCGCAGCTCCAGCCCCCTCAAGGAGGCCGAGCAGCGATACCAGCAGGCCATTGCGGCCTGGCCCATTGACGACGGGCTCCACGTGGCCGCAGGCAATCTGGCCGAGAACCTGCTCTGGCTGCCCTTCGAGGCCCCCCAGAGCTTCCGCCGCGCGGCCGAGCTCTACCGCCAGGCCGCCCGCATCGAAGCTCGCCCTGAGCCTGCTGGCAAACGCATCGTGGACCTCTACCGCGCCGCCGCCGAAGGCTTCCACCGCGCCGCGTCGCTCTTCGCCCGAGCCGCCAAGGTCCCCAGCATGGCCGACGGGCCCTACGGCGCCCTCGCCCAGCGCGCACGCGACGCCCACGCCCTCATGCTCCGCGCCCGCGACCTCCTCGATCGCGCCGCCGCGCGGCCGGCCGTCGGCCCCGAGCACGCCCACGCCACGCGTCTCTTCCGCGACTCCGCCGACCTCTTCCGCCGCGCTGCCGACGCCTTCGCACGCATCGTCGACCCCACCCGGGGAACCGACGTGCGGCGGCTCGACTTCGGGCCGCCCTTCGGCGACCCCATGCCACTGTTCCGCCGAGCCGACGCCCACTACGCCCGCGCCGTGCGCCTCAACCGCGCCTCGCCCGGCCGCCGCGCGCGTCTCGCACAGCTCTATCTCCGCGCGGCAGATCACCGGCTCGCCGCAGCGCTCGAGCCGCTCATCGAGCCCTGCTCCGCGCGCCGGCCTCCCACAGGCCCCAACCTCGCCTACCTTCCTGCCGTCGCCGAATTCGAGGCCGCCGCCCGCCGCGACCCCAATAACCCTATCCTCCTGATCGAGCTCGCCGAGGCCCTCGAGAAGCACGGCGACCCGTCTGCTCCCCAGAAGGCCCGTCGGGCGCTACAGCTCGGCACCCTGCTCTTCGAGAACGACCCCGGCCACAAGCTCTGCCCGAGCTACGAGGAAGCCCAGCGCGCCCACGCGATCATCGGCCGCGCCTCAGCCAAGGGGGCAGTTCCGTGAGCCAATCCTGCCCCCTTCGCCGCGCCGCGCGGGCGGTCCGGCGCGCGCTCCTGCCCAGCTTCGACCTGCTGTTGCTCCAGCGCTGCCGCCTCGCGCGCTTCGTTCCGCCCGGGGCCGCGGTGCTCGACGCAGGCTGCGGCGATGGCACGATCGCCTTCCGCCTTGCCCGCAAGGGCTGCCGCGTGGTGGCCGTGAGCGACGATGCCTCCGCGCTCGCCGCCTTCCGCGAACGCACCCTCGCCGCCCGCCTGCCCGCCGGCCAAGTCGCCTTCCGCGAGCACGACCTGACCGCCGGCACGCCGCCCGGCGGGCCCTTCGACGCGGTCATCTGCTTCGACGTCCTCGAACACATCGCGGCCGACGGTGCCGTGGTATGCAGCTTGGCCGTTGTGCTGCGCCCCGGCGGCTCGCTCCTCCTCACCGTGCCCAACCGCGAGGCGCCGCCACTGTGGGGCGACACCGTGGCGCCCGAGTCCCACGGCGCCCACGTGCGCCAGGGCTACACAAGACCCGAGCTCGAGCGCCTCGTGACCGCGGCGGGGCTGGAGCCCGCGCGCTGGGGCGGGTTTGGCGGCGCCGTCACGCGCCTGGCCACCAACGTGAGCCGGCGCCTCGAACGCCACGGCGGGGTCCTGTTCGTCGTCATCCGTTTCCTCTGGCTGGTCCTCCTGCGTCCGCTCTGCTGCCTCGACCCGCTCGTGCCCCGCAGGAACTACGAGCTCTTCCTCCTGGCCGTGCGACCCGTTGACTCAGCACGGAAGCGGGGTACAATGGCCGGCGGACACCCTGCGACAGGAGAATACAATGAGTGAGCTGGTGCGGTTCGGCGTTTCGCTCGAGGACTCGCTGCTGGCCGACTTCGATCACCTCATCGAGGAGAAGGGCTACGCCAGCCGCTCCGAGGCCCTCCGCGATCTCATCCGCGACTACCTCGTGCAGAGGGACTGGACGGCGCTCAAGGGCGAGCAGGCCGCCACACTCACGCTCGTCTACAACCATCACGTGCGCGAGATCGACGACCACCTGACCGACATGCAGCACCACGACCACGACGTGGTGGTCTGCTCCACCCACGTGCACCTGACGGCCCACATGTGCCTCGAGGTGATCGTGCTCCGCGGCCAAGCCGCCAGGATCCGCTCCGTGGCCGACCGCCTGATCGCCACCCGCGGCGTGCAGCACGGCAAGCTCGTCATGTCCACCCTCGGCCGCGCCACGTGACGCACGGCGCCCGCCGCGGCGCGCGTGCTCCCCGACCAGCCTGAAGCTGTAATGGGGCGTCACAGCTCGCAGGGTGCGAGCCGTCCGTCCGCAAGACGCACGGCCCGCGTGGCGAGCCGCTCGAGGAACGTGTGGTCGTGCGATGCCACCACCATCGCCTGCGGCAGCGTGGCCAGGATGGCCAGGAGCCGCGCCTCGGCCTCCTCGTCGAGGCCCGCCGTCGGCTCGTCGAGCAGCAGTGCCTCGGGCTCCATCGCCAGCACGGTGGCCAGCGACACCAGGCGCTTCTCGCCGCCCGATAGCTTGTGGGTGATGCGCTCCTCGTAGCCAGCCAGGCCGAGCGTCTCCAGCGTCGCGCGCACGAGACCCTCCACGTCCTCGCGGCTCTTGCCCAGGTTGAGCGGGCCGAACGCCACGTCCTCGGCCACGGTGGGGCAGAAGAGCTGGTCCTCGGCGTCCTGGAAGAGCAGGCCGGCACGTTGGCGCACTTCCACGAAGTCCGCCTCGGCGTGGCGGTCGCGTCCGAAGGCCTCGATCCGCCCCGACGCGGGACGGAGCAGGCCCACGATCAGGTGCAGCAGCGTGGTCTTGCCGCTGCCGTTGCCCCCCACGAGAGCCACACGCTCGCCCGCGTGGAGAGCGAAGTCGAGGCCCGAGAGCACGGGCCGCGCGGCGTCGTAGGCGAAGCTCAGACCGGCGAGGCGGATGAGCGGCTCGTTCACAGCCATTCGAGAATGCCCAGCGAAGTGAGTGCAGCGCCCGCGGCCAGGCCGAACAGGCCGTCGCGGCGCGCGAACGCGAAGTGGTCGAGCACGTAGAACCTGCCCCGGAAGCCCCGGCACTTCATCGCGGCCAGAATGCGCTCCGAGCGCTCGAAGCTGTGCACCAGCAGCATGCCCACCAGGTAGCCGAGGCTGCGATAGGTGTGGCGGCTCATCCGCGGCTGGAAGCAGCGCACGCGCATCGCCGTGCGCAGCCGCGCATACTCGTGGTGCACCACGTCGATGTACCGCACGGTGAACAGGAGCAGGTGGATGAGCTTGGCCGGCACGCGCAGGTGGTGGAGCGCGTGGCCCAGCCGCGCCACTTCCACGGTGCCGAGCAGCACGGTGAGGCCGAGCACGATGGCGTTGGCCTTCAGGGTCGTCCTCGCCGCGATGAGCGCGCCCCGCGCGCCGAAGGCGGCGCCGCCGATATGGAACAGCGCCTCGCCCCCGCTCGACCACGGCAGCACGAGCCACAGGAGGAGCATGAAGGCGTTCACGGTCAGCATGCGCTTCACCGTGGGCAGCAGCGGCAGGCGAGCTGCGAAAGCGCCCGCCACGGCGAGAGCCGCCCCCACGCCCAGAACGGGCAAGCTGGTGGCAACGGCCACGACGAGCGAGAACAGCAGGGCCACGACCACCCGGCCCCGCGGATCGAGGCGGTGCACGATCGAGTCGCCCTTGCAGAAGGTCTCGCAGACCACGGCGATGCCGCCTTCCGAGCGTCTAGGACGAGGGGGGGAACTGGCCGGTGCCCGCCGTGCGGCGCCGTCCGAGCAGGAAAAACACGATGCCCGCAACGCCCACGATATAGCCGATGCCGCCGAGGATCTCGTGGAGCCGCCGCTTCGCCTCGGCCTGCTCGAGCTGCTCACGCAGAGGCCGGATGTGGCGGCTCACCGCCCGATCCACCGCGTGCTCGATGGCCTCGTGCGAGGTCCCCACGCTCGTCGCGGGCCGCGGCGTGTCGCCTGGCGCCTGGGGCGAGACCGGCGGCTTCGCCGGCACGCCTGCCAGCGGCGGCAGCGACTCGGGAAGCTCCTCCGCCTCCACCGTGAAGGTGGCTCGGTGCCCGTCCACGGTCTCTACGGCAAGGCGATGGTCGCACCGGAAGCGCGCCAGGAACGAGAACTCCCCCTTCGCGTCCGTCGTCGCCTCCGCGAGCTTCCGCCCATCGGGCGCGCTGGCCACCAGCTTGAGGCCCTGCGCCCGCCCGCCGCCAGGGAAGTAGGCATACCCCGATATCGTGGCCCCCTCGGCAGAGGCAAACACCTTGAGCTTGTGGGCGTGGGCCGGGGCAGCCGCAAGGCCCGCGGCCACCGCGAGCCACAGCCCCATGCGTTGGAGTCTATGCATATGCCGCCTCCTCCTCACCGGGCCGGGGCGGCCGGCCATCGAGCAGTTCGGGACACACTTTGCGCAGGAATGCCACCACCGAGGCTGTCACGAAACCCTCGATGACCATGACCGGCACGTGTGCCGCGAGCGCCACCCCCACGACGGGCAGGAACTCCTTCCCCGTGGCGAAGAGAGCCAGTCCGAGGAGCAGGCAGCCCAGAGCAATGCCCAGCGCACCCGCGGCGAACGCCGCGCCGAGAGCCACGCTCCGCCGTTGGCCCCGCAACGCGCGCCGGAACAAGTGGTAGCACACCACCGCCGGCGCCGCCATCACCACCGTGTTCGCTCCGAGAGCCGTGGGGCCACCGAAGCCGAACAGGATCGCCTGAAGGAACAGGGCCACGAGCAGGGCAGGGAATGCCAGCCACCCGAGGACGACGCCCACCAGGCCATTGAGCACCAGGTGGACGCTCGACGGGCCGATCGGCACGTGGATCAGCGAGGCCACGAAAAACACTGACGAGAGCATCGCCACGCGCGGCATCTGCTCGTAATCGAGCTTCCGCAGGCCCACGGCCACCCCCGCAGCGGCAGCCACCGCGCCGCCGACGAGCACAGGCACCGAAAGCACGCCCTCGCTGATGTGCATCCCAGGATCTTCCGCAATGGCTCGTCCAGCCCAACCGGATCACGATTCTCAGAAACATGTTACCAAATCCCGCCCGCGAATGGAAGCCCCGGTCGCCGCACACGCAGGCGGCGCACGCTTGACAGGCGCCGCGCCGCCGCGTAGAATACGAGGGAAACACGGGGGACGTAGCTCAATTGGGAGAGCGCTAGAATCGCACTCTAGAGGTTGGGGGTTCGAGTCCCCTCGTCTCCACCATCAGAGAGGGCGGGGGCCTGTGATTCAGGTCCTTGCCCTTTCTTCATTTGCGGGGGCGCTTCGCTCCCCGGGCGCGGAAATGGGCCGAACAGGCGTCTCCACGAGAGCCTTCAGGATGCCGGCGAACGGCTGGTCGCCCCGGCGTGATGAGAAATGCGAGGTCGTGCTTGACGGGTGGGTGCCCGATCCTGTATCCTCTACCCTGTAATGTGCGTGCATGGGGTGGGGGAGGCTGCAACCCGCGTTGGGGACGTCCTTGGGCGCGATTCTCTGCGGCATGCAGCGGATCTGCCGGGGTAGGTGGAGTTGAGAGGCAAAGGACCCGGGAAGCCTCTCTGCCAGCCCTCGAACTGCGGTAGCCGGGACTGCGGGCGTGAGCCCTTCCGTCTTCTGCCGGGAGGCTTCCTACGAGGCCCTGGTGGCGGCGGAACGGTGAGTGCGATGGCAAGTCCGCCGCGTCGTCCAGAGCGGCCCCCGAAAGTCCCCGGTGGGTGCAGTCACACAGATGGCACTGGGAGCGCTTGGAGTCTACAGCTGTGGAACTGGCAAGGAGCTGCCACTACGCGGTGCGGGGCCTGGTCTTCCTGGCGGCGCGGGAGCATCTCAAGGCGCCTGTGCTTCTGCACGACATCGCGGAAGGCATCGAGGCCCCGGAAGCCTTCCTGTCGAAGATCTTTCAGAGCTTGAGGGCATCGGGCATCGTGCGGTCGCACCGCGGCACGTCGCGCGGCTACGCGCTCGCGCGCGACCCCGAGAAGGTCTCCCTGTACGACGTGATCGTCGCGACAGAGGGGCCCGCCACGCTGCACCGCAGCGAGTTGGTCGCCAACGAGATGGGCGGGCCGTTTGCCGGGGTGTGGCGGGACATTGAAGAACTTGTCGCTGAGAAGTTGCGAGCCACCACGATCAAGGAGCTTGCATCGCTGCCCGGCGAGCAGTTCGGGGGCAAGGCGTAGCCGCAAGCAGGTGGCCTGAGCGCATCGATGGACAGGCGCGTTCGCACCAGGCTCGGATTGTGAAAGAGCGGCGCCGCGCGTCGATGGAGCAGACAGGGTTCACTTCCCCCCGAAACAGGCCACGTGGCCGTTCATCAGGCTCACGAAGAGCTTTCCCTCCGCAGCGGACATGCCGTCGAAGACGGGGACGCCGCCGAGTTTGCACTCGGTGAGCTTGCCGCCGTTCTCCACGGCGACGGCGCGGAGCAGGCCGCCCTGGCGGCCGCGCCAGGCCTCGTCCTGGGCGGTCAACTGGCGGTTCGCATCGTCGTCTTCGCCGGGGAGGTAGCCGAGCATCTTGGTTTCGTCTGCCACGTCGGGCGGGCCGGCAAGGAACAGTCTGTCCTTCGCGAGCACCATGGCGTTGACGAGGAGGCCAGGGGTGGCGACCTGCCAGTGCTGCTGGAATCCACCGCCTCGGGGGCGTCTGCGGGGGCGTTTGCCAGCGCCCTTTGCGGCTTTCCTGGGTGGCGCTGGGAGCGGGGCGGGGTCCTTGTCCGCCGCGTAGAGCTTGTAGCTCGTGCGGGGGTGGAGCATGTTGCCGAGCGGGTCGGAGCGGAAGGCGTAGATGCGCTTCTCGCCGAATGCCATGATGCGGCCGCAGGGGGTCGTCCTGCGGGTTCCCGCGTAAGCTCCCCAGCCCTCGCCGCAGTCGTTGCCGTAGATCCAGTAGGAGCGGTGGAACCACACGTCGTCGAGCAGGCCGGTCTGGCAGAAGAGGTGCCGTGTTCCCTTATCCTGCTGGCTCTGGCCCCTCGGCATGGTGGGGGCGATGCCCAGCCGCTTGCCTTCGAGGTCGAAGTTCTGCTCCTGCATGAAGAGGCGCTTGCCGTCGCTCGAGAAGATATCCGCGTTCGCGATGGGCATATACTTGGCGGTGATGAGTGTCTGGAGGTTCTTGCCGGTCTCGGGGTCGTTTTCGTCGAGGGTGTTCTCGGAGAGCTTCCTGCCCGTGAGGGGGTCGAGGCGCACGAGGCGCATGCCGCCGTCGAAGAACAGGTTGCGCCCGGCCAGCGCGTAGAGGGTGCCGTTCACGATCAGCACGCTGCCGTGGACGGGCCAGACCGACTCGACGTGGTGGTAGGAGACGATCTGGCGGTCGGCCGGAGCCACGAGGTAGCGCCACGCGAGCACGCCGTCCTCGGCGCGCAGGCAATAGACCCAACCATCGGCGCAGCCGAACAGCACGGCGTTGCCGTGCACGGTGGGGGGCGAGTCGATCTTGCCACCCGCGAGGTGCTTCCAGAGCATCTTGCCGGAGCCGGCATCGAGGGCATAGAGAGCCTGCTGCTCCACCGAGGAGACGAATGCCCTGCCGTCTGCCACGACGGGCTGGGTGAGCTTGCCGCCGAGGTCCACGCTCCAGAGCTTCGCCACGGTGGCCGGCACGGGCGAGGCAGCAGACCCGCTCCGCGCCGCGTCCCGACGGTACATCGGCCAGGCCTTCGGGTCGCCGGTGGCCGATTTCGGGCCTTGGATGGCGCCGTAGGCGGGGCCTTTCTCCAGGCGGGCCGCTTCCGACGGTCTCTTGTCCAGCGCCGAGGCAGGGGACAGGGCGCAGAAGTGCTCGAGCTTGGACTGGTAGTAGCAGCAACACGAGTCGGGCGGCTTGTAGAGCAGGCCGTTGCAGGGCATCACGCCGTAGACGCAGCTTCCCCGGACGTAGTTATAGATCTGTAGCTTCGTGTCGCCCAGCCTGTAGAACTCCGCGCCCATCCCGTTGGTGATGAGGTACTGGGTGGTGGCCCGGCTGGGGTAGCAGCGCGGGTGCATGGGGAACGCGGGGAGGTTCTCGGCCGTGAAGTCCTTCTTCACCGCCCCTGTATGGATGTCGATCGCCTTGAGATGCGTCCCCTTCTTCTGCGGCGTTCCCGTGTTGGCCGACCACGCGAGGCCGTCGATGATGAAGAGGTCGTTGGGGCAGTGGTGGCTCGAGTGGAGGAGGGAGCCTGTCCAGAGCTGCTTGCCGTCGGCGGCGGAGAATGCCGTGACCCGCGTGCCCACGGCGATGACCAGCACGCCGTCGGAATAGACGGCCCGGATGGCGCCGCCCGTGCCGACCCGCTTGATGGCCGGCCCCTTCGAGGTCCACAGCGGCTTGCCCGTCTGGCGGTCCAGGGCCACGGTGGCGGTGCCGTTGGCGAAGAACACCTTCTTGTCGCTCACGGTCAGCGAGAGCGGTGCGACGGGGGAATCGTGCTTCCAGAGGGTCTTGCCTGAGTCTGGGTCCATGGCCACGATGCTCGCCGGCGGGCCGTCGGGCCTCCAGGCGAAGGCGTTGCTCGCCCTGCCGATTTCCCTATACGATGTGCCCTCCGCCTTGTAGGTCACGGGCTTCCTGGCAGGGCTCACGAGCAGGTAGAGCACGCCGTCGGCCAGGATGACTTCCTCTGTGGCCTTCGTGCCGTCGTAGGTGCGGATGGTCTTGCCCGTCGCGGCGTCGATGGCCGTGAGAGGCTGGGTTTGCCCGAACGTGACGAACACGCGTTCGCCGACGGCGACGAGCCTCCTGGGGAATTGCCCCGGGCCGCTCTTGAGGGGCCAGTTGTTCGGGTGCCAGTCCTTCAGGGGCCGCCTCCACAGGACCGTCCCGTTGAACGAATCGCGCGCGATCAGGACCCACCGCGACGGCAGGAAGATGTGCTGCCTGAGCCCCTCGTCGATCACGTAGAACACTCTGTCCCCAGTTGACACCATGGCGTGCATGCTGGACATGAAGTCGTGGTTGCGCAGCCACTTGGGGTCGCCCATCCACTGGATGCCGCGCGGCGGGCCGACCACCTTGTCCTGTGCCACCATCGTGCCCTGCGGGTCGCGGTGGTAGTGGGTCCACTCATCAAGCTCGGCCGGCCGGGGCTTGACGCGTTTCGTGCCGTTGACGATGGCCACTCCCTGCGGTGCCAGCACCCTCATCACCTCCGCATCGGGCACTCGGCACTTCGGGTCCGTGACCACGATGAGGTTCACCATGTTGTCGCGGTAGGGGAGGGTCGTGCCGTCGAACGTCCTGGCCTGGACCTTGCCGCACAGCCCCGCGTCGGCGATGTGGGTGCGGGCTGCGGCCACGTGCTCGGCCGAAGTGTCCAGGCCCTGCACCAGGAATGCGTCGTCTGCGTGGAGCGCCGCCGTGAGACTGCCGTCGCCGCAACCGACGTGGACGACGAGCCCGCCCGTGAGGCCGGTGGCCTTCAGGATCCGCTGGGCCTCCCCAGCAGACTCGGGGTTCGCCGCCGGGGTGGCAGCCATCGCCCCGTGACGGGCTGCGACGGGAAGGGACAGGCAGGCGAGGACGAGTTGCGCCACCACCCACGGGCTCCGCTGTGCTCTCATGGCTCCGCTCCTCGATGAGAAAGAGGGTGAATCCGCCGGGTGGCTTCCAGCGCCACATGTCGTCGCACACAGTCTACCGAGCAGCCTCACGCATGTCCAGGCGTCGCTGCCGAAGCAAGACCGACCCCGGTTCCTGGGTACTTCCCCCCAGGCGCCCAGCCTCCTGATGTGCCGCCATAAGTCCGCCTCGAACCCGCGACTCCCCCCTTTTTAGGCAAGAAAGGGGGGACCCCGGCCCGCGCGCCTTCCCCCGCTTCCTGACGCGTGACAGGAGTGGCGTGGACGGTGGCCCGAATCGTCGAAGGCCGAGACCGAGGGGCTGGGCTTTGCACCTGGAGTTTGGGGCTTGCGCCCTGTAGCTTCCTCTCTCCTGGCTCGAAGCTCGTAGCTTCCCGATGACGCGTGACGCGTGATCGGATCGTTCTTCATCCCATCCGTCCCATCCCCCCGGACCACCCCACCCACCATGCGCACCCCCACATCCTCGTGGTCCATCCCTGCCCCCGTGCCCCACCGGGGCGCCATGGACCAGCCCAGGGCACCGCCCTGGGACTCGCGCAACACACCAAACCCGCCCTCAAAGGGCAGCATAGCTCCGCCCAAGGCACCCCAGAGCCCCGCGCCCCCCCACAACCTTCCTGCACATCATCCCGTCCTCGATCGAGCGCCTTGCGCCCCTCTTCCCTCGACCCTTCGACTTCGCTCAGGGCAGGCCCTCGACACCCGACCCCCGACCGCACTGGGCGCTGGTGCCCGAAGCGGGCGGCGATCCCCTCACGCCTCAGGACGTCTACGTTGGTGGCTGCGCGATCCGTGTGCCCACGTGGCAGGGATGGGCCAGGGGAGCGAAGGCCCGGCTCGAGGCGTTGCTCGGGCACAAGCTCGAAAGGGCGGTGTCATGACGTTGCAGTGGCATGCGAGCGACGGATTACGCCTTCGGCGGTGCGGTTGTGCGTCGTGGTCAAGGTCGACCCCGCCGCCCAATCCGCGCAGGGATACTCGCCGCAAGCGGCATCGGAGTTCGCACGCGAACCGAAGAAAAGACAAGCCAGAAGAGGGCTGCATGTCTCTCACAAAATGGGCTCCGGAATTTCCACTTGATCTGCGTGCCAAGACACTCAAGGAAGCGTTCAACCTGACGATCGAGGCCACCGTCGAGCACTTCCTGACCGACGCTTCTTGGCACTATGCTCTCAACGTCCCCCCATGGAGGCGAGCCTGTGCACCGCGACCGTCGAGCGGTACATCTGTTCGTAGAAGATGACTTGGCCGCCGAGGTGTTCGACGGGGTCACCGGGGTGCTCATCGAGGCTCTCGAGGTCGATGTCTCGCGCATGCGCCTGGATTCCACGCACATCCTCTCGGACATGGCCACCCTCGGGCGCACGAAGCTGATGGGCGTGTCGATCAAGCGGTTCCTGACCCAACTCAACCGGCACCACCGCGACCTCTACGAGCAGCTCGACGAGACGTGTGGCCAAGACAACGACGTGCAGTTGATCACCGCCGCGTTCCCCGAGCCGGCGGACCGCCAGGCCGCCGACGCCCTGACGATCGACGACTTCGTGGTCGACGAGGCCAGCGAGACCGTCGAGCACTGCCTGAACGGGTGCGAGCCCCTGTCCTCGAAGCACGACCCGGCCACGGGGGTCACGCCCACGCGGATGGACCCGGCCGACTGCCGTGTGTGTGAGTTCTTCTCGGCGTGCCCGGTCAAGAAAGCCCACACCCGCTTCGTGCTCCGCCACACCGGCCAGGCAACGCCGGCTTGCGGCGCGGCGGGCCGAGCAGGCCACGGACGCCTTCTCGGCCAACTACGCGATCCGCAGCGGCGGCGAGAGCGTCAACAGCGGGTTCAAGCGCAAGATGGGCATGGGGCGTCTTCGGGTGCGGGGCTCTCCACGCGTTCGCATGGCGGTGCTGCTTCGGTGTGCCGGCTGGAACCTGTTCCGCGCCGTCCGTGCGCTCCGAAAGCGTGGGAAATGCGGCTTTGTGGCCCTCCTGGCCCGATATCGGCGTCGCGCACCCGCTCTATGGGCCGCAGAGCACCCCGCGAGGCCCCCGATGAGCCCCATCACGCCCACCGGAGCCCAGTTTCTCGACCGCCCTTATGCTTCCGCCGCTTGAAACCCGCTGTTCTCAGGGAGGCGTCTTTTCAGGTTTTTCTCAGCTTTTTCCGCGTCCTGCCTAGCCGCAGAACACGTGGGCAAAGGTGAGTTGCACAGGGGCGTGATGCCGTGCAGACCGCGCGGTTCCTATGCCTTGCCGAGATCACGTCACGCTGGGGCGAGTACTTCTCATGGTCGCTTCACGCCGCTTGCCGAGGCGGCTCGGACCTGGCCCGTATTGCCGGCAGTGGCGCGTCTCCTGAGCCTGCTCGACCGTGCGCCATGTGCGCTCGCCGCGATACCGCACCAGGGCCGCTCACTCCCCCCTCAGCCAAGCCTGGATCTCCGCCTCGGTAGGGTCCACGCAGTCGGGCTCGATGCCCAGGAAGCGGCAGGCCTCGTAGAGGACCGGGGCGATTTGGCCGTGGACTCCGATGACGTGGTGGACGTAGGGGCCGCGGATGATGCGCTCTTCCCAGAGCGGCCAGTTGGCGAACTTCGCCCACAGGTAGGTGCCGCGGGTGAACGGGCCGGTGGTGCCTTCGCCGTGGCCCATGAGGAACTGGTAGTGCCCGTTGTCACCGTCGAAGCGGGCGACGGTGATGGGGCCGCCCTCGAGTTCCCACTCGCCCACGGCCAGCGGCTCACCTTCGTTCATGTAGTGGCCAGAGAGCTTCTTGGGCTTGCCCTTCACGGCCAGGCTGGGCGGGAACGGGCCGCAGTGCCAGAGCAGCTCCGCGTTGTCGTCCGTGGGGTGGCGGATGGTCAGGTCGGCGAAGAAGATCGACCTGTCGCGGTGCACGGCTTCCTGCACCATCACCGCCGCGGCAGCGCCGTGGACATCCGTCTCGCACGTCAGCGGCACGCCCTCGTCCGTGATGAGCCCGTGGGCGAAGCAGGGGAAGACCCCGAAGTCCTGCTGAAGCGCCGACCAACACTGGAGGCCGATGGCGTCCAGGCCATCTTCCTCGGCCCACTCGACGAGGGTGAGCTTGAGGGCGGCGACTTTCTTCATATCGGCCTCGTCGACGTCGCCGACCTGGAAGTTGGCGCGGATCCACTGGATCTGCTGGTCGATGGCGGGGTCGGCGTCGTCGATCTTCTTCTGGGCAACCGAGAGGACTTCGCTGAGGGTGGCGGGTACGACCTCGATGCCCCAGCGTTCGAGCAGCTCGCCCTCGTTGATCATCATGGTCCAGAAGGCGGCGGGTCGGGTGCTCACCTGGCCGATGCGTGCTCCTCGGAAGGCGCTCACGGCGGCGGCGGCGCCCAGGAAGTTCTTGAAGCCGCGCTCGAAGACCGCGCTGTCGATCCGCGAGTTCACGATGTAGGAGAACGGGACTCCCATGCGCCGCAGGATCTTGCTGGTGGCGAAGAGCCCGCACTGCGCATCGCGCTGGCGGTCGCCGTTGGGCTCGGGCGCCTCGTCGCGCGGCGCCCACAGGAGGGTCGGCTTGCCCAGGTCGCGGGCCAGGCGGGCCACCGCGTCCTCGGTGCCGAAGTTCATGTGCGGGATGAACAGCCCGTCCACATTGGCGTTCTGGAAGAGGCGGACGGCCTTGGCCACGTCCGTCCGCTCGACCAGCAGCCCCTCCTCGTTCACCGCGTCGATGTTGACGAAGTCGACATCCCAGGACGTGAGCTTGTCCTCGAGCATCTTCTTGTATCGGAGTGCCTCAGGGACGCTGAAGATGACTCGCCGCGTGGGCGCAATGCCGATCCGCACTTTTCTGGGCTCGAGCACGGTGATCCTCCTTTCAGACACACCAGAGCCATGGAGCAGTCACAGATCTACAGGCCGAGCAGGCGCTCGGCGTTTGTTCGCCCGATCTTTTCATACACGTCGCGATCGATATGGCCGGCCGCCAGGCCGTTCTTGAGGAAGTCTACCAGGGGCGTGGTGTTGCTCGGCGCACAGATGTCCGTGCCGAAGAAGAGACGGTCCTGGAACTCCTCGAGGAAGCGCCAGGCGTGGTCGGGGTCGCGGGTCAGGGCGTTGGCCCCGCTGTGTGCCGAGAGGTCGCCGCACAGGTTGGGGTGAGCTCGCATGAGCTCCACCACACTGCCGCCCTCGGTCACGGGGCCTTTGGGGTAGTGGCCGCGGGTCTCCTCGGTCACGTCGCCGCTGATCTCGGACCAGAAGGCCTGCGAGTGGCCGAGGAACACGAGGTGGGGAAACTCCGCGAGGGTCTTCTTCAGGCGCGGCAGGTTCAACTCGTCGTAGAGCCCATAGGTGCCGCCGATGGCGGTGGAGAGGTGGAAGGTCGCGGGCATTCCGCACGCCTCGCAGTGCCTGAGCAGGTTCCACACGAGTGGATCGTCGAACGGGATGTTGGCACACAGCTCGCCCACGCCCTTGCATCCGCGTGCCTTATAGAACTCGAGGAGCGGGGTGAAGTTGGCGTCGGGCGAGTTGGTGAGCATGCGGGGGTCGGGGTTGCAGAAGGGGATGAAGCGGTCGGGGTAGGCGGCCACGATGGCCAGGCACTCGTTCATGCTGAGCGGGCAGTGGGAACACTCGGGCGATCCGCCGGGCAGGATGACGCCGCGGGCGATGCCCCGCTCGTCGTGCATGGCGATCAACTGCTCGGCGGTGGCATACGTCTCGCCGTTGGCCCGGAACGGCCCGATCCGCGCCGCCGCGTGCACGTGGATATCGATGAGCATGGTGCTGTCCTCACAAGGGTGTGCGCACATTATAGACTCGGGGCTCCCTGGTGCAAGATTGGAAAGTGCTTGACATTCCGGCGGCTGCGGTGCACACTCTTGCCCAAGCGACTGCGCCCACACCAGGGAGGGCACGGGGAGCCGCGATGGCACATCGGATAGTGGTTCTCGCCGCGCTGGTGATCCTGGCCTCCTGTGGGGAAGAGGCGGCCGTCGAGCGCCCGGGGAAGGCGGGAGTCGCGGTCGCACCGGCCACCGCCAGCCCCGTCCCGTCGCACGCAGCCATCGCGCCCGCGACCAACACACCGGCCCGCCCGCCCGTGCCCGACACCCACACGGAGCCTGCGGCGGTGCTCCCGGCCACGTCCGTGCCCGCGGCGTCTCGCGAGGAACCCGTGCGCTCGGATCCCGATACGGCCACGTCTGAGAAGCGCCGCATCGTGGCGGCCCGACCCGGCGACCCGCTGCGCTTCACCCGGGTGCGGGGCATCGACCGCGACGGCATCGGCGTCGAGGCCTTCAGCCTGCTCGCGCCCACGGGCTGGCGCTTCACTGGCGGCGTCTTCTGGCCCCTCCGCAACCCCGGCATGCCGGGGAACCTGACCTACAAGGTCACAAGCCCCGACGGCGCGGCGCAGCTCCAGGTGTTCCCCACCCTGGCCTACGTGTGGATGGACGACCGCACGCTGCTGCGCCACTTCCCCCTCGGCTCGAACCACCTCGGCTCCGAGGTGCACCCCCCGCTCGGGCCGCTCGAAGTGCTCCGCGACATCGTGGTGCCGCGCTACCGCCGCGATGCGGTCGAGCCGCGGGAGCTCGAGGCCAAGCCGATCGCCGGCCTCGCACGCCGCCTGGCCGGCACGGGGCCACTACCCCCAGGCGGGGCCGCCGCCCTGCGCGGCGCACGGCTCAGAATCGAGTACCGCCTGGACGGACACCTCGTGGAGGAGGAATTCCACGCCGCCGTCGAGAAGCAGACCGCTCCCGCACCCACCTCGGAGGGCGTCGCACTCGCCACCCACTGGATCGTGAGCTACCTCTTCGCCTTCCGTGCCCCGCGCGGCCGCCTCGCCGACTACCGCGACACCTTCGAGGCCATGGTCCGCTCCTTCCGCATCCACCCCAGGTGGTTCAACAAGTACAACCAGCTCATCGCCCTCTCTGTGGCCAACAAGGTGCCCGACCTCGACGGCCCGGCGGGAATCCGCAACGTCCTCGCCGACAGCGACGAGGCGCTCAGCGACGCCATGCTCCGCGCCTGGCAGCAGCAGAACGTCACCTACAACCGCCTGCTCGACGCCTTCGTCCAGTCGGTCCGCGGCGTCGAGACCTACGCCGACCCCGCCTGCCACGACCCCGTGCGCCTGCCCGCCGGCTGCGAGCGCGCCTGGGGCAACGGCCGCGGCGACTACGTGGCCACCCGCAACCCCGACTACGACCCCAACACTGCCCTGGAAGGCGAGTGGACCCCCCTCCGCCTCCAGCCCGCCGCCCGCCACTGATCCCCTATCGCATGGCAACCTGGCCCGCGCGCGGAGGCTCCACGCTACTGGATCCTGGGCATGGGGAGGGGCTCGCCGCGGAGCTGGCGGGCCTGGTCGGCGGGGTCGTAGGCGCCGTGGAAGATGGCGTTGCAGTCGATCCAGAGGGCGAGGCGGGCCAGCTCGTCGGACGAGAGCTTCACGTCGTTGTGGCCCTTGGTGAGCATCTTGAGCAGGCGGCTGCCTCGGGCGCCGTACATGCCGCCAGGCGGAGTGCGCTGGATGGGGTTGCGGCCGCCCATGCGGGGCACGAGGGCCTCGGCGGCGTTCCTGGGGTTCGTGCCGCCGCCCCAGAAGTCGCGATCGCCACACAGCGACCAGTAGGAGCGTGTGAAGCTCTTGTGGGGCGCGCCCGTCAGGTCGATGCCCTTCTTGGGCTTCGCCCCGCCGTGGCAGCGGGTGCAGTGCTTGTCGAGGACGGGCTGGACGACGCGGACGTAGGAGAAAGGGGCGCCGTCGAACGGCCCTGGGCGAATCGCCGAGGGCCGGCGGAGGAGCGCGAACGGCAGGGTGTTGCGCGGGGCGGTCATGCGGCTCTCGTGGCAGCCGACGCAGGAGGTCCGCTCGCCCGGCTGCACGTAGGTGGCCGAGTGCATGGTCTGGTAGGCGAAGCCGCGGCGGTCGAGGGCCTGGAAGGCGAGCGGCTTGCCCGCGGGCACGAGGAAGCGGGCCGAGCCGTCGGCGTGCACGGGCACGGTGCCGAGCACCGCGCGGGCGTTCTCCTCGCGGGCCAGGCCGATGGGCGGGCTGTTCGCCACATGGGTGGTCTTGGGGAAGATCTGGACGATGCGCAGGGCGGTGACGGTGCCCCGCGGCACGTCGCCGAGGCCCTCGTAGACGTCGATGAGCAGCATCTCGCCGGTGGGCTCGCGGTTGGTGGGCAGGGGGGTGACGATGGGCGGCCTGGCGCGCGGGGCGAGCGGCACGGGATTCGTCGAGCCGATCTCGGGGTCGCGATAGAGCAGCTCGCGGTTGCCGAAGCGGTCGAGCAGGGCGATGCCGAGCGCCGCGCGGTCGTTGGCCCGCGGCTCCCAGGCGAGGGGCGTGGGGCTGTAGGCCACCAGGAAGTCGTCCTCGGAGAGGGGCCACGGGGCGGCGTAGTATTCGCGAATGTCGCGGCTCTCGGCCTCTGGGAAGGGGATTTCGGGCGTGATGCGGGTGATGGGCACCTGCCCGTTGTCGCCGAGGGCGGGGTCCACCGTGCAGATCGGCCCGGCGGTGATCGAGTGGTGGGCCGAGGCGGTGAAGACGAGCTTCGTGGAGTTGGGGATGGGCTGGATCTGGAACGTGCAGTGGGGCTTGGGCGTGGCGTTGCCCCACAGGGCCACGGGGTTGGTGCCGTCGGGGCGGGCGGCCCACAGGTTCTGGTGCGTCACGGCGTCGCGGTCCACGTAGTCCCACCGCGAGAAGAGGATGTGGCCGGAGTTTGCGACGGCGGGGAACCACTCGTTCGTGTCGTGGAACGACAGGGTGCGGATGCTTCCCCCGTCGGCGTCGCAGCGGTGGAGGGTGTAGACGTGCCATCGTCGGCTGAACTGGCCGCCGAAGCAGCGGGCGTAGCCGCGGCGGCGTGTGGAGCAGAAGACGATGCCGCCGTCGGGCAGGGGTGCGGGCATCAGGTCGTCGTAGGGGCCGCGGGTGAGCTGGCGTGCGCCCGTGCCATCGACGCCGATCTCCCAGATGTGGTAGAAGCCCTCGTCGCGGTCGTTGAGCAGCGGCCCGGGGTCCAGGGGGCCGTCGGGGCAGTGGACGTAGGAGAAGACGACGCGACGGGCGTCGTAGGAAAGCCGTGGCTCGAGCACGTTGCCCTCGGAGGCGTCGAAAATGCGCCGCACGGCGAGCGAGTGGCCGGGCCGCTCGAGGATGAAGATGCCGCCGCCGGGCCGCGCACGCCAGCCGTAGTACTGCATCACGAGGTGGCTGTACGACGTGGGGACGCGCTTGGTGAAGAGCAGCGCCCCGAACCGCAGGCGCGGGTTGGCCAGGGCGATCTGGCGCTTGAGCCATCGCGTGCGCAGGTAGAGGCGCCGATGCTCGGCCTCCGGGAGGTCGGCGCCGGGAGCTTCGAGCCGCTCCGGGCTGGGGATGCCCAGGCGCTGCGCGAGTTGGCGCCCTCGCTCGAGGTGGCGGGCCGCGGCCGCCGCGAACGATGCGGCGTCCACCGGCGCGTCC
>Ga0272441_10002808_pt1 | contig 34620 bp, 31 predicted proteins | sample SSMProp6N_FD_193582 | JGI IMG/M metagenome (GOLD analysis project Ga0272441, IMG submission 193582) | Marine sediment archaeal communities from Little Sippewissett salt marsh, Falmouth, MA, United States - SSM-Prop-6N | ecosystem: Environmental > Aquatic > Marine > Wetlands > Sediment ... | reverse complement strand
AAAAGCTTTGTGAATGGTGTACTCAGAGAATCGGCCACCATGGCGTATGGTACTGACCATAATCGGGTCACCCCCATTTCCTTCCATCCTTTATAATCAACCTCTGTCTTGATAAATTTTGGTGTGACACTCCAATCAATATCTGCAAACGCGCTGATAGTACTTTCCGGCTGCTTCTCACCTTTACCAACAATAAGATTTATTAATCCAAAATCGTTTGTTTCAACCCTGGAATGTAGTTCTTTCCATATTATTTCCTTCCCCAGTGAATCAGCCTGAATTGTTATCATCACCGGCAGTTCAGTCCTGACGATCGGATCTCCTGTTTCGTCCCGTGCAAGAGCCTGATAGTTAAATCCCTGCGGGATTTGGCTCAGAGCGGAGGGCGCAGAGCTCAGGGTGAAAAAAAACAATAATATAATTACTGTAGAGACGTTCGATCCGAACGTCTTTCTTAATCCGGATAAATTTACGAGGGAGATTCTTGTATTCATGGTTATAATTATTTTTCGGCACCAAAGCCGGTTATTCACAATAAAGCAATAAATGTATATCAAAACCGGCAATGGCACAATTCTTTTTGACGAAGCCTAAATATTTTGTGATATATTAATGTCGATATGCGATATTCTGTATGTGGCGTGTGTTATGCGGTACGCGTATTCCGTTTTTAGCCTTTCGTTATATATCGCATCATCTGCCCGAATTTTGGTCTTTTTCCCTGAAGGATAATTGCCGACCTGAAGATCCGGGCACCGGTCCATACACACAGTATGGTGAACAATACCACACCAATCAGTCCTACAACAATTTGCCACACAGGTATGGTAACAGATGTCGATTGACGTAGAAGCATCAGCATGGGTGTCCATAGTGGAAACAGTGAGCAGCCTACTGCCAATTTACTTAATGGGTTCAAAATTATAGGCATCATAAGAAACAATGGCATTATTATTGGCAACATTGCAGGAAACTGCATTGCCTGGGCATCTTTCGAGTCATTGCACATAGCACCCAGAGCTGCCATTATTGATCCCACCATAACGATATTCAGTATCATATATACAAAAAACCAGGGAATTGCATCAAAAGGTATAAGATCCGACATATCCATTCTGCCCAGTGTAAACACTGCTCCCACTACGTAAATAGAAGCCGTTGTAAGCGAAACGGCCAAGCCACCAATAATCTTTCCCGACATAAATTCCCATGGTGTTACTGAACCCAGAAGAACTTCTGCAATACGCTCTGTTTTCTCCTCCATCACGGCTGTGAGTAATGGTATGGCCGACATCATCAGCATCATGAACATTAACAGGAGAAGAATATACGGGACAAAAATTGTCTGCAATTCATTTACTACCTTTGCATCACTTACCTCACCGGTTTTTGTATCAATACTTAAAAGCCCCATGGCTTCAGCATTTATCCAGTAAAAAAGATCTTTCACACTTTCTTTATCAACACCCAGTTCGAGTATCCTTAGTTCACGTATTTTATTGTTAACGGCATTACTGAACCAGCTTCTCATGTTATCGATTGCAGCATTTTCTCCGTAATAAAAGATCCTTGATTGCCCGTCATCGGGAGATGGATGGACAACATTTCTGCCAATCTGTGCAAAAGCATGGAGTTCTTTGCTCCTTACCCTGTTGCTGAGTTCCAGTTTTTGCCTTTCAGGATCAGTCGTATCAGGAGTTACAAATTCCAGATAATAATACGGAATGCTTTTTTGACCTTTATCATTTATTGTAGCCGAATTATTCCATTCATCAGCACTTGCGACAAGATGCTCCCTGAACAATCCGGAATGATCAACAACGGCAATTTTTTTATCATCAGTATCAATCTTGTCTTTAAACAGTGTAAATACCAATAAGCCTCCACCCATGAAGATAGGAAGAATCAAAATACCTATTATAAAACCTTTAGTTTTTACTGCAGCCCGGTATTCGCGTTTTGCTATTATAAGTGCTTTATTCATGATTATTCTTTTTTTCAGGTCTTGCAATTCTGACAAAAATATCATTAAGTGAAGGTGAGGCGATTTCAAATTTCGTCACCTTTGTTTTATTCATAATACGGGATAATATCTGCTGGGGTTCAGCACCTGATTCCATCCTTACTTCCTGTGTCAGTCCGAAATCATTTATTTTATCAATACCAGATATATTTTCAAGAACGCGGATACCACCTTCTGTCTGAATTCTAATTGTATCCTGCCCGTATTTTTTCTGTATATTATCAAGAGTGCCATCAAGGACTTTCCTGCCTTTATAGATCATAAAAATAAAATCACACATTTTTTCTGCCACTGCCATATCATGTGTGCTGAAAAGAACAGTTGCTCCATTATTTTTCAGATCCAGGATTACTTCCCTTATAACTTCTGTATTAACAGGATCGAGACCACTGAATGGTTCATCGAGTATAATTATTTCCGGTCGGTTTATAATGGCAATGATAAATTGAAGTTTCTGGCTCATTCCCTTACTGAGTGTTTCGGCTTTTTTGTTACTCCATTTTGAAAGCTCGAATTTTTCAAGCCAGTAATCGGCCTCATCTGAAGGTTTCTTAACATGTTTCAGTTCACCATAAAAGGTAACCAACTCCTTTACTTTCATCTTTCTGTAAAGCCCCCTCTCCTCGGGAAGATATCCGATGTTTTCATGCCGGCTTCCGGTATGTTCTTCTCCTGAAATGAATATCTTTCCTTTGTCAGGGTACAGGATATTCATTATCATTCTGATCGTTGTAGTTTTTCCAGATCCATTCGGACCTATAAAACCATAGATACTACCCTTGGGGATCTGCAGGGACAGATCATCAACTGCTATGTGATTACCATAACTTTTGGTAATATTTTGGAGTTCTATTATACTCATATTAAGATTTTTCTACTTGGTACTCTTTTCTATTACACCGTATTCAATGAATTCAAAAGATCCTGCAATATAACTTTGGTTTATGATGTGAGAAAATATATAGATAGAAAAAATTAACAAAACGACAAATTCAGTTAACGGTTGACATAAAAAACCTACTTTTATCCTCAGTTGAATTATATGCTTCACTGTATTGAAGAATGGTCTATTCAAATTTCTCATTGAAATCCTTTAATACTTTCGGGCTGGATCACAGAGCCGACTTTTTTATCACTTTAAAATCAGAAGAAGAAGCGATTCAGTTTATAAGAACAAGCAATAAAATTACCGGACCAGTACTGGTTCTTGGAGAAGGCAGCAACCTGCTATTCACCTCCGATTTTCAAGGTACCATCATTCATCCGTCAATCGAAGGAATAACTATTGAAGAAGAAAAACCTGATTATGTAATAATTTCCGCAGGTGCAGGTATTAACTGGGATAAATTCGTAGCATGGTGTGTAAACAAAGGATACGGAGGCATAGAGAACCTTTCCCTGATCCCCGGTACTGTCGGTGCCACCCCGGTACAGAATATCGGTGCTTACGGTGTTGAAGTGAAAGATGTAATATTCAAGGTAAAGGCAATCTCTCTTAGCGACGGCAGGCAAAAAGAATTTACCAGTGATGAGTGTCGCTTCGGATACCGTAACAGTATCTTTAAAAATGAATTCAAAGGCAAATATCTTATTACAAGTGTATTCTACAGACTGACCCTCAATGCACCATCTGTAATCAGTTATGGTAATCTTAAAGATGAGATTGAAAAGACCGGATCTTTGTCACTAAAGAATATAAGAGAAGCGGTTATCAATATCAGGAGGAGTAAGTTACCTGATCCTGTTGAAATAGGGAATGCGGGCAGTTTCTTCAGAAACCCGTTAGTTAGTAAGGACGATGCACAGTCACTTAAAGCAAAATATCTAACAATCCCTTGTTTCCCTGATCCATCCGGAAACATCAAATTATCTGCAGCATGGCTCATCGAGCAATGCGGCTGGAAAGGAAAACGGACAGGTGATGCAGGTGTTCATGACAAACATGCACTGGTTCTTGTAAATTACGGAAAAACCACAGGCAAAGAGATATTTGACCTTTCGGAAAAAATAAGAGAATCGGTATATCAGGAATTCGGAATTCCCCTGGAGAGGGAGGTTGAGATTATTGACACTCAGTAAACATAAAAAAAACTTCACCACGGATTTCACGGAAGTACACGGATGGATACTGAGAATTATAGTCCGTGTTAATCTGTGCCCTCCGTGGTTATTATTTTTATGTTAACTACCTGTATATTCTTCTTTTATTCAGTTCCCGCTGGTATTCGGCAGCATACCTGTTATGCTCGGAGAGTGTTTTTGAGAAATTATGGTATCCCGAAAAATCAGCCTTTGCCGCAAAATAAAGGTAATCATGCTTTTCAGCATTCAGAACCGCATCAATACCTTCTATGGTCGGGCAACCTATCGGGCCGGGAGGAAATCCCCGGTGCAGGTATGTATTATATGGAGACTTGATTGAAAGATGTTCCGTTAATACTCTGGTGATCGTGAAATCATTCAGGGCAAACTTGATTGTAGGACAAGCCTGCAGTGGTATTCCCCTCCTGATTCTGTTAAGGTAAACACCTGCAATTTTTGGCTTTTCATCTGCCTTGGCCACTTCATCATCAATTATGGATGCAAGAATTGACACCTCTATCCGCGATAAGCCAATCGTTTCTGCCTTTTCAAGGCGTTCCTCATTCCAGAACCTGTTATACTCCCTGAGCATCCTTTCATAAAGCCCTTTGGCATCAGTATCCCAGAAGAATTCATATGTATTCGGTATAAAAACCGATATTACATTTTCCCTTGTAAAGCCATCCTCACTGTAATTCGCGGGAACAGACAGGAAATCCATTATAGCAGCAGAGTCAGCTTCTATCTGGCCCCCTATCTTCCTTGCCAGGCCGGTGAGGTATCTGATGTTGTTGAATGTAACTTTTACCGGGGTCTGTTTTCCTGAACGTAGAATATTTATCAGTCCGTTATAGCTCATATACCTGTCAATGATATAACGTCCGGGTTTAACATGCAATGGATAGTTCTTCTTTTCAGCTATCCATTCCAGTATCCTTTCGTTCTTAATATTCAGATTGGCTGTCAAAGTATCTATTGTCTGTTCATATGTTGAACCTTTGGGAATAAACAATATAGCCTTTTCGCTAACAGGCTTTATGTTTTTTCCAAACAATATCATGTATATCAACAATATACAAAACACAATAACAATTCCGGAAACCGTGAAGACTATTATGTTTTTTTTTCTACGCATTCTGTAAAGAGAGCGTCAAATTTATTGAAATGTTATCAAAAACAAAACATATAAAAACTGAGCTTCGCATAAGCAAGCAAATAATTCATATTTTTACAGTAATCATTAAGAATCATTAACAGTAATTAAATGAAAAACAATATGTCAGTTTCAATGTTATTTCTTCTCCTGGGAATAGGAATATTAACAGGTATGGTAGCCGGTATGTTTGGTATTGGAGGTGCTATCATTATGGTTCCTGCTCTTGTTTTTTTAATGGGTTTCGGTCAGCACATGGCACAGGGAACAAGTCTGGCAGTCATGCTCCCTCCTATAGGTTTAATTGCAGCCTGGAATTACTGGAAGGCCGGACAGGTAAACATCAAATTTGCACTTATTCTGGCTGCGGCATTCCTGATCGGGTCTTATTTCGGATCCAAGCTTGCCTTGAATATACCTCAGCACATCCTGAAAAAACTATTTGGTGTTCTTCTGCTGCTGGTTGCTGCCAAGATGTTTTTATCAAAATAAAAGATAGTGTATATCAGAACATAAATCCCAGACTCAACAGGATAGCATTTGGCCTGTCATCGAGGTTAACTTGTGTGCCTACAGCGTTTTCAATCTTGGTCTGATATTTTTTAAGGCTTCCTTCATATCTCAGATCTATTGTCAGCTTGTTAAGAATGTCAAGGCCTGCACCTGCCTGATAACCGAATGACATTTTACCGTATATAGCTTCAAGATCGGGATCATCTACTAATTCCTTGGGTGTGTTAATCAGGAATGAACCTACCGGACCTGCGTTGATTCTGGCTGGTCCAAGCTTTACTCCAACCATTACCGGAATATCAATCTTACTGAAATTCTGTTTTACTTCTTCCACATCCGAAGTCAACACATCAGTAACCTTATATTCATTTGTTCTTGTTGAGAAAAGAAGTTCCGGCTGAATAAAGAGTTTTAAAACCTTAAGTCGCAGAAATAATCCGCCATGGAAACCATAATTCATTCCTTCCAGTTTTTCAATAGTATATTCGTGTACTCCGGAAGAAACGGTTTTTATATCATCCATGGTGATGGAAGTACTGCTTACTCCTGCTTTTATTCCATAATCCAGTTGTGCCATGCCCGGTAAGACAATAAAGACGGCAATTGTCATTAAGAGTAATTTCTTCATAATTTTAATTTTAAGTTTCAAGTAATCAAACAGATATTTGTTCATGCTATTATTTTTATGCATATATAACGGGGTAAATGGAAAAAAAGTTGCAGGTTGGCATGTTTTATTATTTACCTTAGAGTGCTTAAATACGAATTTTAAGAGTGTCCAAATGAAAAAATACATAATCTTATTACAGTTAGTTGCTGCATTGGTATTTCAGCCTTGTTCGGGACAGGACAATTATTTTGAAAAAGGACTGAAAGCCATTTCGCAGGATGTACTCAAGGCGCAGTTGGGTTTTCTTGCTTCTGACTGGACTGAAGGAAGAATGGCAGGAGAAAAGGGTGAATACATAGCCGGTGATTATATTGCCAGCATGCTGCAATTATATGGCGTTAAACCGGGAGGTGACTATATAAGACGAAGAGGATATTATTCTTCTCCTGAACAAACATACTTCCAGAACTTTACTCTATTGAAAACTGTTCAGGGGAATAATCATGAGATGAAGATTATATCAGATGACGGATCCTCACTCAAAACAGTAAACCTCAAATTTAGCACGGATTTCTTTTTCAGATCCTCCGGCAGACAGACAGAACTCGAAGCACCTGTTGTTTTTGTCGGATACGGATTTAAAAATGAAACTCTTAAATATGACGATTTCAGCAATATCAATGTAAAAGGTAAATTTATTCTGAAAATCTCGGGTGTGCCTGAATTTGCACGTGAAAAACTCAGCCCTTCCGACTTATCTGCTTCAATGAGGGAGACTGAAAGAATGCTCAGGGAGAAGGGTGCTATTGGGGTTCTCGATTTTAATCCTGAAATGGCCTCTGCGGGAATTGCACAGGAAATTGAATTCCTGAACATGTCTCCTGCCGAAGATGGACCAAGATACTGGAATCCTGATATCAGATATACCCTGCCTGAAAGGACAGGTTACGGAAGTTTTCCCATTATAAGTATTTCATCCAAAGCAGCTGATGAAATACTCAATGGAACAGGTATTGATTACAATGAATATAAAAAAGAAGCTGATACCGGGAAACAACCAAAATTTTTATCACCGACCTCAAAAAAAATATACTTTAAGAATGATGTAACATGCACCCCCGTTCAGGTAAGAAATGTTATCGGAATCATTGAAGGAAATGATCCGGAACAGATCATGGTACTTGGAGCACATTATGATCATCTGGGAATGAGTAATGGCTATTTATGGAACGGCGCTGATGATAATGCATCCGGCACCGTAGGTATTCTTACCATGGCAAAAGCTATTATGGAGACTGGTAAGAAACCTGAAAAAACAATAATAATTGCATTATGGACTGCGGAAGAAGAGGGTTTGCTGGGCTCCCGTTATTATGTGGATAATCTCTCCTACCCGAAAGAAAGCCTACGTCTGAATCTTAATTTTGATATGATATCAAGGTATGTTTCAGATGACAAACCAAATAAGGTTACAATGACCTATACCAGTTCCTGTTCTGAATTTAAAGAGCTTACAGAAAATAATCTTAATAAATATGGTATAAACCTGGATGTTGCTTACGAGCCTTCTGATGATCCCCCCGGCGGAAGCGACCACAGGTCATTTGTTGCAGCCGGAATACCGATAATGAGGTTTAAACCCGGTCACCGCGAAGAATACCATACTCCGGCTGACGAGATTGAAACAATCGACTGGGATATTATGGAAAAAATAGTGAAGATTAGTTTTACAAATATATGGGAACTGTCAAATAGCCAGTGGTAACCTTATTTAACCTTTTATAACATAAACAATCTGCATATTTTCCGGTTTTTTTAATATATTGTGACATTCAAAAAAAATTCTGATACTATGAAACTATTCATTACAATTCTACAGGTATTTGTTCTTACTGGATTATTCCAGTTTGTCCAGGCTCAGGATGCCGGACAGGATGATAAATTGCATATAGTTATTATCGGAGCACACCCTGATGATCCTGATAAAATAGGGGGCTCAGCATACAAATGGGCACAACTCGGACACGATGTCCTGATGGTATCATTGACCAATGGTGATGCCGGACATCAGACATTATCCCGCGAAGAACTGGCAAAGGTGAGAAGAGAAGAAGCACGAAGAGCAGGAGAGGTTATCGGAGTACGCTACATCACACTCGACAACCATGACGGTGAATTGATGCCGACTTTTGAAAACAGGCTGGAAGTAATCAAGGTTATAAGGGAGCACAAAGCCGATCTCGTTATCTTCCACAGACCATACGATTATCATCCCGATCACAGATACACGGGTACCCTGGTTCTTGATGCAGCATATATGGTAACAGTACCCAAAATACTTCCCGAGGTACGTCATCTCGACAGAAATCCTATGTTCCTTTATATGAGTGATGGATTTACCCATCCCGAACCATTTAAGGCAGATGTGGTTGTAGCTATTGATGATGTTATCGAGAAGAAGATCGACATGTACCATGAACATAAATGTCAGATGTATGAGTGGCTCCCATATAACAGGGGAAACCTTGACGAAGTTCCAGCTACCGACAAGGAAAGAAGAGAGTGGCTCGGAAAATTACGTATGGCCAGGTCTGATGCAGATCCGTACCGGGATAAACTTATAGAGTTTTACGGAGAGGAGAAGGGAAAAGCAGTCCGCTACTGTGAGGCTTTCCAGGATTCAGAATACGGTACCAGGCTTACAAAACAAAACATGTACCATTATTTCCCATTTCTCAAGGAAGAATAACCAACCCTTCCATGTTATTGATATTCAAGGTATTGACTATTATATCGTAATTCGATAAAGTCATTATCTGCTTCCCTGTAGCCATACTCAAAGCAGTATTGGTACTTTTCGCCCTTTGAGGTTTCAATAAAATGTGTGAAAAAATTGAAGTTGTAACCCAGGGCAAACAGTGCATCTTTATGGATACGTGTTTTCCCCTCTGAATAGAGATCGGAAAGTATCCTTCTGTTCTTGCGCAGCAAGCCATGAACATTTCTTACAAAATTGTTTGTGTCACGGTTCAGACGGTTGTTGTAATTGTTTCTGCACTGGTCGGAACAGAATTTCTTATCACTACGGCCATGTATAACATCGCCGCAATCGAGACATCTTTTTTCCACAACGCTAAAGTTTTGATAAAGATACAAAAAAACGTTTTCAAACGACTACAAACGACTTTAAGAAATTATGAACCGGATATAAATGTTTATCAACCGACACCTTTTTCCATAAGGGTATAAGTTTGACACGATATTATTATTTGTTGAATTAAAACCAGAAATCATGAATGCTTTAAGGAACAGTGTACAGCTTATCGGAAATCTTGGTCAGGATCCTGAACTTAAAACTCTCGACAGCGGGAAAAAAGTTGCAAAATTTACGATTGCAACACACGATGCCTATAAAAACAGCGAAGGGCAGAAAATTGAAGAGACAATGTGGCATAACATTGTAGTATGGAATGGCCTGGCTGAAACAGCATCGAAATACCTCAAAAAAGGAAATGAGGTTGTAGTCAACGGAAGACTTGTATACAGGACTTATGATGACAAGAACGGTGTTACGAAATACTATACTGAGATTGTCCTTAATGAGATCCATTTGTTGAGGTCGTCGAAAAATGGTGACCCGAAGGAGAAGTAATATTTACTTCCGCTGCATTTCCCCGTGAGGAGGCTGTCAGAGATGTCAGCCTCTTTTTCTTGCTGCTTCAGTATAATTCCTGCCGGCCTTAAGAGCCTTAAGGTTAATATTTACAACGTCATCACCCTTGCGTTCAAATATTTTTCGGATTGCATTTTCAAGGCTTTCGTATGACATACTGATAAAGGGAGAAGCAGCTCCCAGGACTACTATGTTGCCTGAACGTACCGATCCGGCTTCCCTGGCAATATTATCCGCATCAATAATAATGTTGTTCTTTATCTTCCTGATCTCTGCAATGATCATTTCTGGTTCCGGATATTCCGGAATATTTACATAGGGGTTTGAATTGGTAACCAGCCATCCTTTCTTTGAGAGCCAGGGAAGATAACGCAGCGACTCCATCGGTTCAACTGATATTATTAAATCAGCTTTCCCATGCGGGATAAGGTCCGACCATATAGGTTTGTCAGATAGTCTGAAATGAGATTGTACATCACCACCCCTCTGACTCATACCATGAACCTCAGATTGCTTCAGATAAAGGTTGTTCCCGACAGCAGCCAAACCGATTACAGCAGCTATCGACAGTATTCCCTGCCCCCCTACTCCCGATAATATTATATCATTCTTCATTATTGCTGATTTTTGCCTGCTTTTTTCTTCCTGGTTGCTGTCTGTATGCATTCTCTTGCCGAAATTATTACAGAAACACCTTTATATTCAAGTTCTTCTTTAATGATACGTATATTTTCATCATGATTCTTACGTAATGGGACAATGGTTTTCAAATGATCCGGATCAACTCCTATACCCAGGCATATCTTTTCAAGCCGTCCCGTGGCATGTGATTTCTGGCCACCGGTCATCCCTGTTGTTGAGTTGTCTGATATTATTATGGTTACGGGTGAATCTTTCACTACAGCATCCAACAGTCCTGTCATACCTGAATGGGTAAATGTTGAATCGCCGATAACAGCGACTGATGGGAATAAACCAGCATCTGCAGCACCGACAGCCATCGTTACTGAAGCTCCCATATCCACACACGAATTAATTGCATTATACGGTGGCAATGCTCCCAGGGTATAACATCCTATATCGGAAAAAACCCTTCCGGTACCATATTCCTTTATTGCTTCGATAAGTGCATTAAACAGATCAGCATGTCCGCATCCCTTGCAAAAAGATGGTGGCCGTAATCTTACCAGATCCGGAATCTTATGTCCATATCTTGAATGTTTCCCCAATGCTTTTGCCACTATAGACGGATTTAGTTCACCACTTCGTGGTAGTGTTCCGTCCATGCGTCCCAGTATCTTCTGTCCGTCATCGAGAATACCCCTCAATCCTTCTTCTATTAAGGGATATCCCTCTTCAATTACAAGTATTTCCCTGCACCTGGCTGTGATATCCTTAATAAGATCTGCAGGATATGGATAAGCAGATATTTTCAGTACAGGTATATTATTCTCGGGTACGTCTATAATCTCCATAAGATAATTATAAGCTATACCGCTTGTGATGATTCCGATATCCCGTTTTCTCCCGTCCCGGAACGAATTGTATCTGGATATTCGGACATCATATTTTATTGATTCATAGGTCTTTAAGAGAGCAGCATATTTTTTTCTGGCGAGTGCGGGAAGAAGAACGAACTGCACAGGGTCAGAAGGTATTTTCAGTTTCTTTTCTGGTGCTTTATGTTCAGCAAGTTCAACACCTGCTCTCGAGTGTGCCAGTCGTGTAGTTATTCTTAGCATTACAGGAATGCTGTATTTTTCTGAAAGTTCGTAGGCATCAAAGACCATATCATAAGCTTCCTGCTGGTTGGTCGGCTCTAAACACGGAACAAAGGCAAACTTTGCATAGAACCTCGAATCCTGTTCATTCTGGGAGGAATGCATAGAGGGATCATCAGCTGAAACAACTATCATACCCCCATTTACGCCTGTAATGGCAGCATTGATAAAGGGGTCGGCTGCTACATTCAGACCCACGTGCTTCATTGCAACCATTGATCTCTTTCCTGCATAGGACATACCCAGTGCTGCTTCCAATGCAGTCTTCTCGTTCGACGACCATTCCCTGTGTATATTCCTGTCTGCCGCAGTCGTAGATGACTGGATATATTCCATTATTTCAGTAGACGGTGTGCCCGGATATGCATACATACCACTCAATCCGGCATCAATGGCTGCCTGTGCAATTGCTTCATCACCCAGTAAGAGGAGCTTAGTCATAAAAAGATTATAATCTTCTTTGATTGTAAAAATACCAGACAAATATTGGAAAAAATCCGTTATATTAAAAGGAGGTTTATTGTAAACTTAAATAAATAATTGTATACTATGTTTTGAAAACATACAATAACTCTTACGGGCTTATTGAATGTTATGTTCTATTAAAATATAGTTAAATGTTTTAAGGTTACGCCCAATAATGATTAATTTGCAAATTTTATAAGGCTAAGGCTTTTGAAAAGAAACGAACATAAAGGTATTATTTTACTGCTTCTTTTTATGCTTCAAAGCATTAATATGAGCGGCCAGGAGAGATTTGTACAGGTAAGCGGCATCATAACCGATGCCAGTGATAATCCTGTGCCGGGAGTAGCCGTAATATCCAGGAAGTTACGGAGGGGAACAATAAGTGAAATGAGCGGAATATATTCGATTACCAGCACCCCCGGTGACACGATTTTTTTCAGGGCGCTGGGTTTCAAGAGATATCACACTGTAATCCCCTCCGATTATGATAGAAAGCTTTGTATGGTAGATATTGCTCTTGAGCTTGATACCATACCTATTGAGGAGGTAACCATCCTTCCGTGGAAAACATATAATGAATTCATTCAGGATATGACCCAGGAAAGACCGGTCGATCAGACCGTCGTAAACATGAACGAGAACCTTGCCTCTATTTATGTTGCAGTATCTAATGAGGTGGGTGTAACCATAACACCCGAAGCAGGTTACAGGTATGCTATGGAACAAAACTTCAATGCCATGGCAACCCGCTACCAGTATCCTGTAAATAACCTGCTCAATCCCTTTGCCTGGGCGAAATTCGTTGACGCTATTAAAAAAGGACTGTTAAAGAATAAATCGGACAAAAATACCAGACCGGCTAAAGTTATCCGCAAGAAAAGAAAAAAGAAGGAGTCAGAGTGAATTAATCCTGCATGGAATGAAAGACTATAAGGGCAAAATTATAGGTATACTGGGCACTGTAATATTTCATCTTATTGCAGCAATATTCTTTATGCTGTTTCAGATACGTTCCCTTAATATAGATCTTTCAGATGAATTCGTTATTGAATTTATTGAAACAAGTGCTGATGATCCACAGGACAGGGAAAAGCTTATTGACCTTCCGTCAACAGACATAGAGGACATATTACAAGGTGATGAAGAGCTGCTTAATATTGCCCGTAACCTGGCAAACAAACCTGAGGTGGAGATTGATCCCGAGGATTATATTGATAAGGTTAAAGAGGAACTCATCGAAAGCGGAAAACTGGGAGCTGATAATTACATAGATGAATGGAGAAGGCTTAAGGAGGAAGCACGGGATGAGAATCTTGCATTTGAAGACAGTGATAATCAGTCAGATTATGAAGAACCCGAAGAATCTGAAGTGATGGCTGCGAATTACCAGGGTCCTACACGCATATATTATAACCTCGAAAACCGAAACCACACTTATCTCCCCATACCAATATATAAATGTGAAGGTTCCGGAAAGATTGTCCTGGCAATCATGGTAAACCAGCAGGGCATAGTGGATGAGGCAATGATCATCGAAAATGAAAGTACTGCTACTGATCCCTGCCTCGTGGAGACTGCAGTTAAAACAGCTTTGATATCAAGGTTCAATCCCGATATCCATTCACCGAAAATTCAGGCAGGCACCTTAACCTATCACTTTGTGGCTCAGTAGCACCCGCCTTATTCTATATCTTACCGAGATATTATTTCCCGCTTTTATCAGGAAATGGTGGTATTGGTGGAATCTTCTTACCTTCTGTTTCGAGTTTTTCAAGAGCAACACTTATTGCCTTGTCGAGCTGATCATCCTCACCCAGGTATTCCCTGTGCGGGTCATTTTCAATCACAATATCCGGATCAACACCATACCCTTCAATAATGAATTCACTTCCATCTACAGCATAGGGTGCCCATGAAGGTGTATTGATATTTCCGCCATCTATAGTGGGAACTGGTCCAGAAATACCTACAACACCTCCCCATGTACGGGTTCCTATCAATGTACCTAAATTATGGTATTTGAATCTGTAAGAAAAAATATCTCCGTCAGAAGCTGAATATTTATCACAGAGAGCAATTTTAGGTCCAAGGTGTGTTCCACCCGGATTTACATCTCCTGTTTCAGCACCTGTAGTCATTGTGGCATAGGTTATATCCCTCATAAGACGTTCAATTATCATTGGAGAGACATTACCGCCTCCGTTGCTTCTGTCGTCAATTATCAGAGCCTCTTTATTCAGCTGAGGATAATAGTGTTCTGCAAACTCATTTAATCCCCTAACCTGCATATCGGGAATATGAATATAACCGACACGTCCGTTTGTTGCTTCATTTACCTTTCTGGTGTTATCCTGAACCCAGTTATAATAATATAGTTCTGCTTCTGAGGCTATCGGTTCAACAATCACTTTTCTGCTACCTTCAAAATCCGGTTTAGAGTTTATAGTAAGTTCAACAAGCTTATTTGCTTTGCCAACAAGCAGTTCATAAATATTATTTACTTCATTTACCGGGCGGCCGTTAACAGCGATTATCAGATCGCCTTCTCTGGCATTTACACCTGATTCTGTCAGGGGAGAAACAAGTTCCTCATTCCAGTTTGCACCAGCGAGGATTTCATCAATTCTTGCATATCCTGAAACATCCCTGCTTAATATGGCACCCAGAAGCCCTGTATGGATTCTCTCAGGCATCGGACGCTCTCCGTTCATCGCATATGTATGTCCGATACTCAGTTCTGCAATCATTTCTCCGATAATATATGTAAGATCTGACCTGTGGTTTACATACGGCACTAAAACGGAATATTTTTCGTGAATATCCTTCCAGTCGACTCCGTGCATGCCGGGGTCATAAAAGAAATCTCTCATCTGCCTCCACGACTCATTAAAAATATTTTCCCATTCTTCTCTCAGATCAACCATAACCTGCATGTTATCAGTAGAAATTGTTTCTTTAAGTTCCACCTTTCCTGAAGGTACAGGTATGATGCCATATTTATCGCGCTGGCGGACAAGCATTTTCTTTCCATTTGAAGTCAATGTCAGAGAGATTCTCTCTCCCAACTCCACTTCTTTCTTTTCCTTGAGATCGTAATATTTGGCAACAGAACTTCTGTCGAGCCGCGAACTCATATTATAGAATAATTTATCTCCCGCAGACTGAAGGTTACCATAATTTGCAGCCTGCAACGGAAGAGAGATGATCCTGTCCATTATCCCGTCAAAATCTATTATGATCTCATTCACTTCAGATTCCGTTTTATTCTTTTCGTTATTTTTTCTGCCTGCTTCAGCTGCAGCCTGGTCTGATTCCTTATTCTCCAGATATTTAACCTTATCATCAGCCGGTGCCAATGGTGATGGAGTATCCTTTTCCAGTGTCACAAGATATATCCTGCTCATATCGACATAGGCATGATTATGTTCGACCTGGCTGTAAACAGGATTGAAATCTCTTTCTGATACAAAAAAGAGATATTTACCATCTGAGCTGAATTCAGGACTGTCTGAAGAGTACCAGTTACTTGTTATTTCGTTTACAGTTTTATTTTCTGTATTATATATCCTTATTATCGGGAAATCCTGTTCACGTTTTACAAAAGCAATCCATTTGCTGTCGGGTGACCAGTCGGCATCATAATAAGGACTTTTTGGTGATTTATCCACAACCGTTATTTTACCTGTTGCAGCATCCACATATCTGAGTTCATTCTTTTTTGTTACATAGAGTATTTTTTTGCTGTCAGGAGACCATTCAATATCAAACAGATAAGTATTCTGATCAAAGGTGATCTGCAAGGCTTTTTCAGTCCGGTCAGCTTTCCTGATCCATATTTCAAATTCTCCGGAGGCATCAGAAACCCATGCTATATGTTTCCCGTCGGGTGACCAAAGGGCGTTTCGTTCATGTACACCTGATGTCTCTGTTAAATTTCGTGTTACTCCCTCTTTTACAGGAACGTCAAATAAATCACCGCGGGCGCTTATAACAACACGCTCACCATCCGGCGATGGACTTACGTCTGTTATCCTTTCCGAAGCATCTTTAAGGACCTTATTGTCAGCTTCATAATCATCGGCTATAGAGATAATAACCTTTTCAATCTCGCGCGTCCTAACTTCCATTTTATAAATTGAACCTCCATTCTCGAATACTATATGTGTCTTGTCGTAAGAAGGAAACTTTATATCATATCTGTCAAAATTTGTTACTTTCTCTGTTTCACCTGTTACAGTATTATAGACAAACATATTCATTATCCTGTCTCTGTCGGACAGATAGAAGATTTCATCTCCGATCCACATCGGTATAATATTCTGTGCTTCGTTATCAGTTATTTTCTCCACAGTTTCAGAATCAAAATCATATATTCTTATATCATCTGCCATACCGCCTTTATAATATTTCCATGTTCTGAATTCACGGAACACCCAGTTAAAAGCCAGTTTTTTACCGTCTTCGGAATAAGAGCAGAATCCGCTTTTCGACAGTGGCAGCTCTTTCGACATCCCTCCTTCAACAGGAACTGTAAACAGCTGTCCGAGAAAAGCACTGAAAGAGTTTCTTCGTGACCGGTATACTACATTCTTTCCATCAGGTGTCCATGTCATTACAATATTATTAGGGCCCATCCTGTCACCTATGTCATCACGGCTGAGTGTAGCTGTATATGTAAGTCTCTCAGGCTTTCCACCATCTCCCGGTATCACAAAAACCTCGGTATTGCCATCATACTGACCTGTAAAGGCAATATATTTCCCGTCAGGAGAAAATCTGGGGAATATCTCATAACCGATGTCTGTTGTTAACTTACGGGCAATACCTCCGTTGCTGTTAACTGTATAGAGGTCGCCTGCATAGCTGAAAACAATCTTATCACCATAGATTGCAGGAAATCTGAGTAATTTTGTTTCATCCTGGGCATAAGCTGTTAAGCCTAAAACCAATAATACCAGGGATAACTTTAATTTAAGTTTCATGACCAAAAATATTTTAATTAGGAATTTGGGGGCAATATAATAATAATAACCACAACCCTGTTCAAAACAGGCTCTTATTCCCGGGCCAGCTGTATTCCCTAATTACCTCAGGTGTATTTCTGTCTGCTTTTCTGTCATTTACCAGTGGTCCTATTGTATGAGCCTTAAGAACATTTGAAGGACAGGGTTTAAGCATTTCCAAAGCTTTACCGGGCTCGACATTAATATCTGTCCACTTTTTTTCATCCTCCTTCTCAAGGATAACCGGCATACGTTTCTTTGAATTATGAACCTCAGCCATTAATTCATTTGCTTCGGTTGTAATAATGGTAAAAGTCTTAAGAGGTTCGGAGTCAGGTTCTGGTTTCCATTCGCTATATAGTCCGGCTAATGTAATTATATCATTATCTGATCTGTAAATATACCAGGGTATTTTACCGTTTCCTATATGCTGCCATTCGAAGAAACCTTTCACAGGTATAATACATCTTTTTCCCCTGAACAAGGATGCAAAAGAGGGTTTGGAGTCGATTGTTTCTGCTCTGGCATTGAAGGTTTTATATCGTATTGATTCCGCATCTTCAACATTCCTGGTCCATGATGGTATCAATCCCCATTGCAAAAGACTTATTGTCGATGGATTTTCAGAACATACTGCAGGTATTACCGGCAGTGCGAATGCGTGATAATAGTAGCTTGGTGTATACCTGTATTTATCAGGAAATGAGATACCATATCTCTCTTCAAGTTCTTCCTTGACAAGGTTTACATTAACAGAGAAACACATTATTTATGGTGTTGAAGCTGTAATATCAGTACTGAGGGGGGCAGGTAATGAATAGTCGAACAGGTCATATTCAACTGTTGTTTCAAGCCGCGATATTATCCTGTACATCATTCTGTTAATGTAAGAATGTATTTCCGGACCGTTCCATGTACTGGAGTTGAAGAGAACTACCCAGGCGATACCGTCAGGTTGTCGTTTCATCATTGCAGAGGTGCCCGGGAAAGAACCTGTTCTCCACCATGTTCCGTTAGCGACAGTTGCCTTCCAGCCTATTGGAGCAAGTCCGTTGCTTACATCTGTCATTACCCGGATACTCTCAGGTGAAAGTATATCTTCTTTTGTATCAAATCCGTCGACAGCGAGCAGTAATCGCAGAAGGTCGGGTGCAGTACCAAGCCATGCACCTGCTCCTCCCAGAGCTTCAATATCATTTCCCCCGTATGCAGGTGACACCAGTTCGCCTGTACCATAAATTGATGGTTTTGAAGGCACATCGGCCGGTGTATGGTAAGTTACTTCAAAAGGAGCCTTGAATGACTGTAAATTACGGCCAAGAACCATATCATATATACCCAAAGGCTCAAGAATAGCTGTGCGGCAGTATTCCTCGTATGGCATTCCTGTTACCTCTTCTATAACCAGACCGAGGATACTGTATCCAAGATTTGAATAAGCCCTGCCTTTCCCCGGAGTATAATGAAGTCTCTTATCAAGAGCAAAGCGTACTATTGTCCTTGTGTCAACCGGAGGTTTCATTCCCATATAGTCGGAAACCACAAGGGGCATAAACATATGATCTCCCCATCTCTGGGTCCAGCCTCCTTTGTGACTCAGCAAATGTGCGACAGTAATACCGTAAACTCGTTTATCCCTGGGATTGGAAAAGTAGGGATCATCGAGGATTGCATCAGGACCGAATACCCTGTCATTCAGATCCAGTTTATCCTCCTCTGCCAGTTTCATCACAGCTATAGCTGTTATAAGTTTTGAAATACTGGCTATCCGGAATTTATGATATGGTTGTATTTCCTCTCCTGATATGGTATCGGAATAACCGAATCCCCTGGCATAAACCAGTTTACCATTCTTTGAAACAGCTACAGAAGCACCTGTAACAGACCATTTACGCATGAAATAACGCATAGTATTTTCTACCGGTGCATATTCCTTTCCGGAGGAATATATGTTTGAGAGTCTCGCAATTCCAGGTACTATTTTATCGGCAGGATTACTGCTTCGCTCTATCGCTCCCGGATTATAGTTAACAATAGAGGCCAGGAGTATTATAATTAGTATTTTCTTATGTCTCAACAAAACAGAAAATAATTTTCCGTCACAAAAATAATAAGTATTCTGTTTATGGAAATGAGAAAAGTATATTATTTATCAAGAAGATATTTTATGTTTCAACAATAATCAGGTCAAAAAAGGGAACATACAACCATATCGTATTAAGTTCAAAGAATTAACTTTGTAAACGCGATGTCAACAATTAAATCATTTAAGAACTTGTTTTTGCTGACAGTATTATTGTTTATGTCTGTCAGTGTATTACCGCAGGAGGTAAGAATTGTTGAGATCGATACTTCGGAGTATCTTCCTCTTTCCATCCCCGGCGCTCTTGACTACAATCTCATGATTGCTTCTTCAGAGGGTTTCTTTACTGAAATAGAGAGAATGATACTTATGGGAGCCGATATTGAGAACAAGACATCGGAAGGCGCCACTCCCCTTATTCTGGCAGTAGCCAATAACAAACAGGATGCCGTAAGGGTATTGCTATATTATGAGGCAGATGTGAATATAATCACAAACATGTATGAAACACCCCTGTTAATAGCTGTTAAGAATCAGAATCTCGAGATAGCAGAAAATCTTATACGACATGGTGCGGATGTCAACTTTCGTGACAAACATGGAGCTACACCCCTGCACTACTCATCAATATACGGATACTTCTACATAGCAGATTTGCTATTATATTACGATTCTGAGATCGATACAAAAGATTTTGACGGTACCACACCATTGATGGCGGCTATCTGGGCCGGATTTGCTGAAATTACTGATCTTCTCATTCAGAATGGTGCAAATATGGAGGCAAGAGATGATAACGGATTTACACCATTTATGATAGCAGCACAAAACGGCGACACAGTCATAATGAATATTTTAAAGGAAAAGGGCGTTGATATTTATGCAAAGAATAAATACAGGTGGGATGCATTGGGTCTTGCTGTCAGGGCGGATCAGTTAATGGCAGCAACTTTGCTTATTGAAAGCGGTGACAAATGGACAGAACCCGGCAAAAAAGCTGTTAACCCCTATAATATCGCAGTAAGATACAGCAGGAAAGATATTATGGATATGCTTGAAAAAAATGGATTCTCAGCAAGGAATAATCTTGAGATAGATCAAATGTCATTATCATTGTCATTTAAGACAGACTTCAGGGATATCTATACAGGATTCAGTTTCGCCTTTAAGGAACCTCTGAGAAACCTTGGCTGTATTGCAGGATTTGACACGAAATTGTGGTATACAAGGGTTCTCGTAAAGGAGAGTGATTTTTTATACTACCAGTACCTCGATAAAAACTCTGTTGTATATACGGGAATCTTTAAAGATTTCCGTATTACAGACAATATGTTCAGAAGTAACATTTATTTTTCCACATCCCTGTCGGCAGCCTACTTTTTTGGCAGTAAGTTTAAAGGCACTCTGATAAAACCTGACAATAAGTTTAAAGTGATACCGGCTATCGGTATTAAATGGATAATAAAAAATAATATTACATTGGTCTCCGGTATTGAATTCATGAATACAGATTTTCATAAAATCGGACCGGTATGGGGAAGATTCGGAGCCTCATACAATTTCTTCTTTGATAATGAAAGAGCCCCGGTGAAAACTATAAAATGGTACTTAAAATAATAATAAGACAATTAAGGAAAGCTTTTTTCTTTATTATGATTTTGGTTTTTTTCTCTTGTGAGAAACCTTTAACAGGATTCATTAATTGCTCACAATGCAAATCAGATGAGCCTGTTACAGCAAATATTGAGATCAGGCTCAGTTCATACACCCAATCAATAGTTAATATTTATGAGGGCTATCTTGAGGACAGTATTTTATATGAAACATTTACTACGTCAGCAGATAAAGTTACCAGGGAAGTCCCATTAAACAAGAAATATACACTGACGGCTGTTTACTATATGGAGGGAAAAGAATATATTGTTGTGAATTCTGTATCACCCGGGGTTTTATATGACGAAGAATCCTGTGACGAGCCTTGTTATTATATTTATGATAAATTTGTCGATCTTAGATTGAAGTATACCGAATAAAGAGATGAAAGATAATATTATTCATAAGAAATATTTAAAATATGCCTATTATCGCTTATTGGGTTTTTTTAACTTTCTCATTGAACTGGCACGGCCATCAAAAATTACTGATTATAAGGAAATTCCCATTATCATAAACAATTTTAACAGGCTTGATTGTGTAAAAAAGCTCATATATAGTCTTGAAAAAAGAGGATATACAAATATTTATATAATAGATAATTTGTCAACATATCCTCCCCTGCTTGAGTTTTACGAGAAATGTGAATATCCTGTATTCCGACTCGACAGGAATCTGGGGAAGAATGCCTTATGGCTCTCACGTATCTATAAAAAGTTCAGGAAAGATTTTTTTGTTTATTCTGATTCTGATGTAGTACCTATAGAAGAGTGTCCTGATGATTTCCTGCTTCTATTTCTTAATATACTGAAGAAACACAGATTTGCCCAGAAGGTAGGGTTTTCGTTAAAGATTGATGATTTGCCTGACTGCTATTCCATGAAGGAAGATGTAGTATCATATGAACAATACTTTTATAAATACAGGGTAAGTGATCTTCTCTACTATGCTCCTATCGACACTACTTTTGCTCTATACCGTCCAAGGGCTAAGCGCCGGCATGCCAACTACAATATAGAGATGTATCGTACAGCCTACCCATATATGGCCCGACATTTACCCTGGTATATCAACAGTAAAAATCCTGATGAGGAGAGTATCTTTTTCCTGAATCAAAAGCTGGTAGGTACAGCCTGGTCCAAAAAGCTCAAGGAAGAACTTACAGGAAACCATAGTATATCCTGATACTATCAGATTCTAAGCAGTAATATTCAACCTGTATATTTGAATAACGGATCCTGGGTGAGCCCCATCTCTTTTATCATCTCTATTTCATCTTCATGTAAGGGTGTTATCTTATGATGAAGGCTTAATGCCGCTTTAAAGAGTGACGGTTGCCCTGAAGGTATTGCTGCAGTAACCGGATGAGAAAGTGTAAAACGAAATCCTTTTAAAATATCTTCTTCTTTGACAAGTGGTTCATACCAGCATTTCGGGTATTTTGTACGATTTGCACCTTGTGGCCATGGTCCTTTTGCCATTGCCTTAAGAGCCAGAATACCCATACCTTTTTCCTGGGCACGTGCCAACACCTGTGGTCCGAAATTACCTGCATACCATGTAGCATAATTTATCGGGAACAAGATCGTATCAAAATCAAAACGGTCCATCAGTGCCATTGCGGCCTCTACTGAATGTGCAGAGAAACCAATGAAACGTATCTTCCCTTCCTTACGGGCCTCAAGGAATGTTTCCATAGCTCCGCCATTCCCTAAAAGGATATCCACATCCTCCATGGTTGTTACTGCATGATGCTGATATAGATCGAAATGACCTGTGCGAAGATTTCTTAATGACTGTTCCAATTCAACCCTTGCTTCGTCACGGGTTCTCATTTGTGTTTTACAAGCTAAAAAAACATTTTTTCTATAAGGTTCCAGTGCAGGCCCAAGCATTAATTCAGCATTGCCATAAGAAGGAGCTACATCAAAATAATTGACTCCATGATCAATAGCCAGCTTAACCGACTGGGAAGCTTCATCAGCAGTGACATCCGTAACCACAATCCCTCCAAATCCGATTATTGATAACATCTCTCCTGTTTTTCCAAGAGATCTTTTTTCAATCTTTACTTTTGATGGTACACGCTTGATCAATGAGAGATCGGCAGGAAACATACTGAGCATTGGAGCTGCCAAAGCAGTTGTAATAAAATCACGGCGTTTCATAGTCTTTCCAGATTAAATATACAGGTAAAAGATACAATATGTTTTAATAATCCGCAAATTCTGCCAACTCATCATAATCATCAATCTCATAACCACTGTACTATTGTACCTTCACACTATTATACCAACATGCCGTTGCGCTGTTGAACCGCTGCACCGTTGTGCCTTTTTTATATCTATATTTGTAATAATAACCAAGCACTGATAACCATGGAAACCACATTCTTTGAATCAAATCTTTTCAGCTACTGCATACTGCCATTTTTAATATTCCTTGCCCGGATATGTGATGTTTCATTAGGCACAATGAGAATAATATTTGTGTCGAAAGGAAGAAAAAGCATTGCACCCATCCTTGGTTTCTTTGAGGTGTTTGTCTGGATAATAGCCATAACCAAGATAATGCAGAACCTTGATAATTATGTTAATTATTTTGCTTATGCGGCAGGTTTTGCCTCCGGTAATCTTGTAGGTATGATAATAGAGGAAAAGCTTGCACTCGGCATCCAGATGATAAGAGTATTCAGTCATGCTGATGAACCTGACCTTGTAAATATTCTTAACAGCAATGGTTTTGGAGCCACTAGCATTGAAGCACATGGAGCCAAGGAAAAAATACATCTTATTTATACTATTGTGCATCGGAATGAACTGGGGAAGGTTCTTGAAATAATAAACAAGTCTAGTCCACATTCATTCTATACGATAGAAGATGTGAAGTTGGTGAATGAAGGTATTTTTCCCTCAAAGAAAACAGGAGCGGGATTACATTTAACTAATGTGATGAGGCGATGGAGAAAAGGAAAGTAAGGAGCGTATTTGGAGGAACGAAGTGACGACATCCCGACATTCCGAAGAATGAGGAATCGTCGGGAGCGTATTTTAAGATAAATTATTAGTTTTGGAATAATTATAATACGAAGATCATGGAAAATTTCAAAGACCATCCCTTATACCGGAGACACAACCTCGATAGTGCAATGAGTTCATTGTGGGATTTTTACAGGACAAGATTCGTTATTCTCTTTATAACTTCCCTTATTATGTCGGTAATTATGCAGCTGATCTCCGCTACCATCGATTTCAGCGAGCTGACCTACATGACAGATCCTGTTGAAATGCTTAATAAGATAAAGGATTTTATCTGGCCGATAATTATCGTATCAGTGTTAAATCTTCTTTTTACGGCCATATTGAATTATTATATCATTTATAATCCTGTAGACGATGATGAGACAATAATAGTATCATCCTATAAAGCGTTGAGATATTTCATACCCTACCTTATTATAATCATACTCTTCTCGTTTTTCGGATCCTTTGCACTGATGCTCGGACTTTTTGCATTAATCATCGGTGTCTTTTTTGTTGCGCTTTATATGGTTACCCTGTACCTGTTCTTTTTACCCGTACTCATGGTAGAGGGCCCGAATATCGGTAATGCCATAAGCCGTTCCTTTAAGCTGGCACATAAAGGATTCTGGTCGAATATTGGTTGGACTGCTGTCTTTATTTTAATACTCATCGTAATATCATTGATCCTTTCAATGCTGATAATGATACCATTCTCAGGTAGTTTCTTTAAAGTACTCTCTGATCCTGCAGAAGCATCAACTCTTACCAACTTCACCACCAATCCTCTCTATATTATACTGGGAGCCCTGGCAAATGCTATTGTCTTTCCTTTGCTGCCTATCTTCGGTACCATTCTTTATTTTAACGGCCGTTCAAAGGAGGAAGAAGGTACATCAACAGAAACAGGCATACAACAGGGCCCCGGAGATGACAATCCTGAGAAAATAAATGTGGAAGATCTTTATGCCAAACCCCTGTCTGAGGAAAACGACAGGGAATAATACTATACTTCGTTTTCGCCTTTAATATAACCGAAGTTAGCAAGTATACCTCCGTCAACATACAGAATTTGTCCGTTCACAAAATCTGCGGCCTTCGATGCAAGGAAAAGTGCCGCATATGCAACATCCTCAGGTTTGCCCCACCTGGCAGCCGGTGTACGTGCCATGACAAGATCATTGAATGGGTGAGCATCCTCACGGATAGGTGCTGTTTGTTCAGTTTCAATATACCCGGGACCAATACCATTAACCTGAATATTATATTTTGCCCATTCACAAGTCATATTCTGTGTAAGAAGCTTCAAACCACCTTTGGCTGCAGCATAGGCAGATACGGAATTCCTCCCGTAAACACTCATCATTGAGCACATATTGATGATTTTACCATATCTTTTTTCAATCATGGCCGGTACCACACGCTTTGATACTATTAATGGTGCCACAAGATCAACATCTATAACTTCCTTATAATCTGAAAGCGGCATTTCAAGAATCGGAATCCTCTTTATTATACCTGCATTATTGATAAGAACATCTATTTCACCAATATTTTTCTCTATTTCAGATATCCCTCTGTCAACATCTTTTTCGCGGGTAACATCGAATTTTAAAGTATAAACATCCAGACCCTGCTTCTTATATTCAGCTTTGCAACTTGTTAGTTTTTCATCAACAATATCATTGACACATATTTTTGCACCTGCTTTTGCCAGTACCAGGCCGATTGCCAGACCTATCCCATGTGTTCCGCCTGTAACAAGAGCCACTTTTCCAGTGAGATCGAATAATTCTTTCATATCTATATTTTTTCTCTGTGGAACTCTGTGTATCCTCTGTGGAACTCTGTGTAATAGTAATTATAAAAACTATCACTGAGAACCACAGAGGATACACAGAGGGACACAGAGTATTAATTATTTTAATGTGTCGGGATATCTTACATCCATATCACCGTAATCGAGATTCTCTCCTGCCATTCCCCATATAAATGTATAGTTTGAAGTTCCTGCAGCACTATGAATGCTCCATGAAGGAGAAAGTACAGCCTGTTCATTCTTCATCCAGATATGTCGTGTCTCATCCGGATCCCCCATAAAATGACAAACAGCTTGTTTGTCTGGTACTTCAAAGTAAAAATATGCTTCCATCCGCCTGTTATGAGTATGAACGGGCATTGTGTTCCAGATACTTCCCGGCTTAAGCTCAGTCATACCCATCTGCAACTGACAGGTTGGTAAAATACTGTTAACCAATAATTTATTTATTGTCCGGTGATTTGATTCCTCCATTGTGCCCAATACAACAATCTCAGCATTATCGAGAGTCACTTTTTTTGATGGATATTTATGATGTGCAGGGGCCGAATTAATATAAAGCTTTGCAGGCTTATCATTATCAGCCGACCTGAAAACGACCTCTTTGATATCCTTACCCAGGTATAAGGCCTCCTTATATTCAAGTTTATAATTCCCTTCCGATGTCTCAATATGACCTTTTCCCCCGACATTTATTATACCCATTTCCCTTCTCTCAAGGAAAAAGCCGGATTTAAGGTCATCGGTTGTTTCAAGGATGAGTGGCTTTTTTACCGGCATGGCTCCTCCAACCATGTAACGGTCATATAATGAATATACCATTAAAATATCGTCTTCTTCAAAAATTTTTTCAATCAAGAACTGCTTTCGGATCTTATCAGTGTCATAATTCCTGAAATCATCAGGATGTGAGGCATACCTTAAATCTACTTTCATATGATATTTCTGTTTTTATATTCTTAACCTGTTGAACAAAAATACAACCTTTGGCCGGAAAGACAATTTAGTATTGAACCTTTTTAAGCTGCCGGATAATATGAATTGTCCTTTCATACCGGAAAACAACAATGAAGTATCGTTATCGTTAACGGGAAAATATTGTTATATTGCAGACTGACCAACGAAAATCAAATCATCCGAAACATGAAGCCTTTTATTCATGAAGATTTCCTCCTTGGCAACAGAACAGCACAACGATTATATCATCAATATTCTGAATATCAACCTGTAATCGATTTTCATTGTCACCTTTCACCTGCAATGATAGCTGAAAACCGCCAGTTTGAAAACCTCACCCGGGCATGGCTTGAAGGCGACCATTATAAATGGCGTGCAATGAGAACAAACGGTATCAATGAGAAATATTGTACCGGAAATGCCCCTGATGCTGATAAGTTCCTTAAATGGGCCGAAACGGTACCGGCAACTATAGGTAATCCCCTGTTCCACTGGACGCATCTCGAGCTCACAAGATACTTTGGGATATTTGAACTACTGTCACCATCTACAGCAAAAAGAATCTATGATGAAGCGAATGCGCTGCTTAATACTGATGAGTATCGTATCAGAGGACTCCTGAAAATGATGAACGTGGAAATTGTATGTACTACCGATGATCCTGCTGATAGTCTTGAATATCATCTTAAGATTAAAAACTCATTTGAGATAACCGTTTTACCGGCTTTCCGTCCCGATAACCTTATCAAAATTGAAGACCCTCATAAATTCAGAGCCTATATAGATAAACTGGGAGAGGTGAGCGATAAGGAAATCAAAAGTTTCGATGATCTTGTTGAAATAGTTGATAAAAGACATAAGTTCTTTAATGACATGGGATCAAGACTCTCGGACCATGGTCTTGACAGGTTTTATTATGCTCCCTGTTCTGCCGGTGAGGCTGACAAGTTATTTAAGAAACTGCTTAGCGGTAAACCACTATCACAGGAAGAATCTGAAAAATACAAGACTGCGATAATGACCGAGTTATGCAGGATGAATCACAGCAGGAACTGGACACAGCAATTCCATGCAGGTGCAATAAGAAATAACAGTCAGCGTATGTTCCATGCAATGGGCCCTGATACGGGCTGGGATTCAATAGGGCCACCCCAGGATGCTCTTAAAATGTCAAGGTTTCTTAACAGCCTCGATGAAACAGACCAGCTTGCAAGGAGTATATTGTATAATTTAAATCCTGCTGATAACGAAGTGTTTATTACCATGGCCGGTAACTTTAATGATGGTTCAGCACCTGGAAAAGTACAGTATGGCGCAGCATGGTGGTTTCTTGATCAGATGAACGGGATGAAAAAACATTTTAGGGACCTCTCTTCCCTTGGTCTCCTCAGAAGATTTGTCGGTATGGTAACAGATTCAAGAAGCTTCCTCTCCTACCCCCGCCATGAATATTTCAGGCGTCTGGTATGTAACTTTATCGGCGAAGAGGTTGAGAAGGGAATCATACCCGATGATGATGAGTTGCTAAAACCTCTGATAGAAGGAGTATCTTATAAAAATGCAAAGGATTATTTTGGTTTTGAATCCTCTGGCTCCCTTTAAGATAGCTATCTTCCTTAAAGGGATGCTAATATATTAAATGACTATGAACGAACTGAACCTTAAAAATAAAATAGCAGTAATTACCGGGGGTACCGGTGTGATCTGCTCAGAGATGGCAAGATCACTGGCAGAACATGGCGTGAAAACAGTCATAATAGCCCGTAATAAAGAAAAAGCAGTCTCTACAGCTTCAGAAATCGAAAAGGATTATAAGATCCCTTCTGTAGGAATCTCAGCCGATGTCCTCGACAGAAATGCTGTGGAAGCAGCAAAGAGAGAAGTGAACAACACTTTCGGTGCTGTAGATATACTGATAAACGGTGCCGGCGGCAACTCTCCTGATGCTACTTCAAAAGTTGAAAAAATATCGGGAGATGAAAATCCTGATGACACATTCTTCGGTCTCAAACTTGAAGGTTTCGATAAGGTGTTCGATCTTAACTTCAAGGGAACACTTATCCCATCACTGGTATTTGGTGAAGATATGGTCAGAAAAAAAGCAGGTGTGATAATAAATATCTCTTCAATGAATTCGTACCGGCCTCTTACAAAAATTGCCGCATACTCTGCCGCAAAAGCCGCCGTTAATAATTTTACCCAGTGGCTTGCAGTACACTTCTCCAAAACAGGCGTCAGGGTAAATGCAATTGCACCGGGCTTCCTCCTGACAAAACAGAACAGATTTCTGCTGGTAGATGAAGAAACAGGTGAATCAACACCAAGAGGTGAGAAAATAATTAATAATACTCCAATGGAACGATACGGGACGCCAGAAGAAATGACCGGTACTTTATTGTACCTCGCTTCAGATATGTCGAGGTTTGTGACTGGTGTGGTAATTCCTGTCGACGGAGGGTTTAATGCCTTCAGCGGAGTGTAGTGATTTATGATTTATGTTATATAATATTGATCCACAATGATATACTATCAGTCAGGTTCGCCGGATACAGTGATCAGTGCCGCTGATCTTGAGTATGGTCTCTATTCTGCACTTGTCAAACTTGGTAAGAGGAAAAAGGTTCTTGTGGTCCCCCCCGACTTTACACGCTTTCATTCCAGGGCCGGAGATATCACTGCTCTGCTTTATAATTACTATAAAAAGAATCTGAAGGATATTCTACCTGCCCTGGGAACACATACCCCGATGACCGACGTGCAAATAAGCGAGATGTTCAAGGGAATACCAAAAGATCTGTTTCGTGTACACGACTGGAGAAACGATGTGGTTACAGTAGGAACGATACCGGGAGAATTTGTTTCGAAAATCACTAACGGAGATCTTGATTTTTCATGGCCAGCACAGCTTAACAAACTTGCCTGCAACGGGGGCCATGACCTGATATTGTCTGTCGGACAGGTAGTTCCACATGAAGTGGCAGGAATGGCAAATTATAATAAAAACCTGCTTGTCGGAACAGGCGGTGCAGAGAGTATCAATCTTAGTCATTTCGTAGGCGCCGTTTATGGTATTGAAAAGATACTCGGGAAAGCTGACAATCCTGTAAGAGCATTGCTTAATTATGCATCAAATAAATTCATAACTCACCTTCCGGTTGTATATGTACATACAGTTATAGGTTATGATGAAACAGGCAGTTTAGTGATCCGCGGTTTATATATCGGAGATGATGAAGAAGTTTTCCGCCTGGCTGCAGAATTGTCTCTCAAAGTCAATTTCACCATATTCGACAAACCTTTAAAAAAGGTTGTCGTATACCTTGATTCTTCAGAATTCAAAAGCACCTGGCTGGGAAATAAAAGCATCTACAGAACCCGTATGGCAATGGCTGATAACGGTGAACTGATCGTCATTGCTCCCGGTCTGAAAGAATTCGGTGAAGATAAAGAGATTGACAGGCTCATCAGAAAATATGGTTACTACGGAACACCGGCAACTCTCGAAGCACTTAAGAATAATGAAGATCTTAATAACAACCTCAGCGCTGCTGCTCATCTGATACACGGAAGTACTGAAGGAAGATTTTCAGTAACTTATTGTCCGGGCAATCTGACAAAGGAAGAAATTGAGTCCGTTGGATTTAATTATGCTGACCTTGATATTATTACCAGGAAATATAACCCGGAAACTTTGAAAGATGGATTTAATAAACTGGAGAACGGAGAAGAAATATTCTATATCTCCAATCCGGCAGTCGGACTCTGGAGTTCCAAAGAGAGACTCAAATAATCCTGTATATTATGATTCAATGGGGTATTATAGGCTGCGGAAAAGTAACAGAAGTAAAAAGCGGCCCAGCATTCAATAAAGTAAAGAATTCACGTATTATTGCTGTAATGAGAAGAAATGCATCTCTTGCAGAGGATTATGCAAAAAGGCATAGTATACCAAAGTATTACAGTGATGCTGATGATCTGCTCAATGATCCCGAGATAAATGCCGTATACGTTGCAACACCTCCCGGCAGTCACGCAGAGTATGCTATACGAGCACTTAAAGCCGGGAAACCTGTATATATAGAAAAGCCGATGGCTTTGAATTATAAAGAATGTATATCTATAAATAAGGCAGCGGAAAAATACAAATTGCCGGTATTTGTGGCATACTACAGAAGGACTCTTCCCGGCTTTCTTAAGATCAGGGAACTTATTGAAAAAGACTCCATAGGTAAAGTAAGATTTGTTAACCTGCTGTTGTTTAACAGTCTCTCTGAAGATGAGAAAAATGGCAAACTGCCATGGAGGGTAATACCTGAGATATCGGGGGCAGGCCACTTTTTTGACCTTGCCTCACATCAGCTTGATTACCTGGATTTTCTATTCGGTCCTGTACAAAAAACAAAAGCTCTTGCTATAAACCAGGCCGGATTGTATAAACCGGAAGATTTTGTGTCGGCAGGTTTTCTTTTTAATAATAATATCACAGCGGCAGGGACATGGTGCTTTTCTGTTTCACCAGAAAACACACGGGACAAACTCGAGATATTCGGAGAAAAAGGAATGATAAGCACTTCCACCTTTACCTTCGAACCAATAGTCCTTGTAAACGATAAAGGAAGGTTTGAATTTATTAATGAAAGACCTGAAAATGTACAATACTACCTCATAGAACAAGTTGTTAATGCATTGACAGGTAAAGGAGATGTTGTCAGCACGGGAATAACAGCAGCCAGAACCAGCAGGGTTATGGATGAAGTAGTGGCAGAGTATTATAAAAAAACTAGAAACACGTAATTATGAATGAACTATCAGATATCGGGCTTATAGGCCTTGCAGTCATGGGTGAAAATCTTGTCCTCAATATTGAAAGCAAGGGTTTCAGGGTGACAGTATACAACCGTACTCTTCAAAAGGTTGATAACTTCATCAATGGAAGGGCAAAACACAAGAATATTGCGGGGGCACACTCAGTTGAGGAACTGATACTTACCCTTAAACGGCCAAGAAAAGTTATGATAATGGTTAAAGCGGGACAGGCTGTTGACGACATGATTAACACCATTATTCCACACCTGGGAAAAGATGATATTATCATTGATGGGGGTAATACTCATTTTCCTGATACCAACAGGAGAACTGCCTTTGTTGAAAGCAAAGGACTCCTGTATATAGGGACGGGCGTATCAGGAGGTGAAGAGGGAGCATTACTGGGACCCTCAATAATGCCGGGAGGTTCTCAGGCAGCCTGGCCTCATGTAAAACCAATATTCCAGGCAATTGCCGCAAAGGTTGAAGACGGGACACCATGCTGCGACTGGGTTGGAGAAAACGGAGCAGGTCATTTTGTAAAAATGGTCCATAACGGCATTGAATATGGTGATATGCAACTTATATGTGAAGCATATCAGATTATGAAGGACCTCCTGCACATGAGTGCCGAAGATATGCACCAGGTATTCAGGGAATGGAATGAAGGTGAACTTAACAGCTACCTCATCGAGATAACAAGGGATATCCTTGCTTATAAGGACACTGACGGGCAACCTCTTGTGGATAAGATACTCGATACAGCCGGTCAAAAAGGAACAGGCAAATGGACGGGTGTCACTGCCCTCGAATTAGGTGTTCCCCTTACTCTTATTGCTGAAGCTGTTTTTTCGAGGTGCCTGTCGGCCATTAAGGAAGAAAGGGTAAAAGCATCAAAGATACTCAGAGGTCCGGCTCCATCATTTACAGAAAATAAAACTGAATTCTTAAATGATCTGAAAAATGCACTCTATGCCTCAAAAATAGTATCATATGCACAGGGTTATGCCCTTATGCGGGCAGCTGCCGAAGAGTATAAATGGAAACTTAATTACGGAGGTATTGCATTGATGTGGCGTGGAGGCTGTATCATACGCTCAGCATTTCTTGGTAAGATAAAGGAAGCTTTTGACAATGATCCATCCATAACCAATCTCCTGCTCGATCCCTTCTTCAAAGAAAAGGTTGAAAATGCACAAAATGGATGGAGAAATGTTGTTTCTGCCTCAACAATGAATGGTATTCCTGTGCCTGCAATATCTTCTGCCCTCGGGTTTTTTGACGGATATCGCTGTGAACGTCTTCCGGCAAACCTGCTCCAGGCACAAAGAGATTACTTCGGTGCACACACTTATGAACGTGTCGATAAATCCAGAGGTGAATTTTTCCATACCAACTGGACAGGCCGTGGCGGAACAACCTCTTCATCAACATATAATGTATGATACCTAAACAATAAATAACTGTATATGTCTGAAATTAAAAAAATTAGCAACTACAGATGGACAGTTTGTGCACTTATATTTTTTGCCACAACTGTCAACTACCTCGACAGACAGGTTATCGGAATACTAAAACCTATCCTGGATTCTGATCTCGGGATCGGTGAGAAGGAATATTCCCATATTATTATGGCATTCCAGATCTTATATGCAGTTGGGATGATTCTTACCGGAAGACTTATTGATAAATTCGGATCTAAAATAGGATACGGTATTTCTGTCGTTTTATGGAGCATTGCAGCTATGGGACATGCTTTAGCCAAAGGTGTATGGGGTTTCGGATTCTGGAGAGGTTTTCTCGGAATAAGTGAAGCCGGCAACTTTCCTGCCGGAAATAAAGCAGTGGCTGAATGGTTTCCCAAAAAAGAACGTGCCCTGGCATTCGGGATATTCAACTCGGGGACGAATGTGGGGGCAATACTTGCCCCCCTCCTAATCCCTGCCATACTTATTGTATGGGGATGGCAGGCAGCATTTATTATCACAGGTGCAATAGGTTTCATATGGGTAATACTATGGTTTATTGTGTATGAAATACCTGAAAAACATAAAAAGGTCTCACCTGGCGAGCTGGCATATATCAACAGCGATGCTGATGAACAGAATGAAACCAAAGATAAAGTCCCATGGCTTCAACTGTTTAAATACAGGCAGACATGGCTGTTTTTTATTGGTAAAGGTCTTACTGACCCGATATGGTGGTTTTATCTGTTCTGGATTCCCGGATGGCTCTCAACAGTCAGAGGTGCAGGTCTCAGTGTTTCGTCATTTGGATTACCTCTTGCATTTATTTATACAATGACTACTATAGGCAGCATTGGAGGAGGCTGGTTCTCAGGTTTTATGATAAATAAAGGCATGTCTCCATACAAGGCACGACGATTTACAATGCTCATCTATGCCCTGCTCGTAGTACCTATTATCTTTGCACAATCAAAAGGAGTAAGCACATGGGGTGCAGTATGCCTTATTGCACTTGCTGCATCAGCACATCAGGCATGGTCAGCAAACCTCTTTACAACGGTATCAGATGCCTTCCCGAAAAAAGCCGTAAGCTCAGTAACCGGAATCGGCGGATTGGCAGGTGCTTTGGGAGGTGCTTTTATTTCATATTTGGCAGGCGCAATACTCCAGCATTTTAAGGACCTGGGACATATTGAAACCGGGTATGTTATAATGTTTGCAATAGCCGGAAGTGCTTATCTTCTTACATGGATTATCATGACACTGTTTGCACCAAAAAATAAAAAAGTAATTCTTTGAAAATGAGATGTCAGGAGTTCAATTAACAGAATGCCTGTAGTTATTGTAACTTCAGAAAATGCAGACTTCTTTCTGTAAATAATAAAAAAATATTATCAGTAATGAAGAAACTTGGAAAATATTCATTAGGCGTTGGCGACAGGTTTGGTCGTCAGGGTTTAGCTCAGCTTGAGGCAATTATTGAGGCCGGCCGTAACGGAATTGAGATCAC
>Ga0272441_10002807_pt1 | contig 34622 bp, 36 predicted proteins | sample SSMProp6N_FD_193582 | JGI IMG/M metagenome (GOLD analysis project Ga0272441, IMG submission 193582) | Marine sediment archaeal communities from Little Sippewissett salt marsh, Falmouth, MA, United States - SSM-Prop-6N | ecosystem: Environmental > Aquatic > Marine > Wetlands > Sediment ... | reverse complement strand
GGAGGAGCTATCTTTGACAGCTCCTCTTCTGAGGGACCCGTTGATCCATCCTGCTGCGCTTTCGCAAGGCACTTCTTGCATACGCCATACGCGTAGGCGCGGACGGCTTCTACGTAATGCCCTTCGGTGTACTCATCCAGATTCACGTCTCGATCTAGCATGATGTCGTAGACAGTATTGCAGATTCGACAGCGGAAATGAGCGTGAGGTTTCATGTCCGCGTCATATCGAGCGACAGCCGGATCGACAGTGATTTGTTGGATGATGCCGGCCTTGGTCAGGGCTTCCAAAGTGTTGTACACCGTGCCGCGGGAGACGGACGGGAAAGTCTCTCGAACACCTGCTAGCACCTGATCTGCCGTCGGATGTTTCTTTGTTTTCTCCAAGCAATCCAACACGGCCAGTCGCTGAATGGTAGGCGTCAGTCCCCGCGCTCGTAGTTGGTCTGAACGGCTCTCTTCTTTCATGTCAGACGAAGTATAACTTTAGATAATATCTAAATCAAGGCCAGCAAAGCAGGCGCTTCAACCGAAGAACTCAGAGACAGCGGTATCACGAACATCCAAGCTGTGCGCAGATGAGAAAGGCTCTTCCGCAGCGAGTTGCGAATTCGTGAGGACACAAGGCTTATCTCCAGGTTTCGAGAACCGGGCAGAACGTGGTAAAGTCTCAGTGTGAAATCCAATCAACGAGCTCTTCGGAATCTGTCTAGTGCGTGCCTAGGTATCATCATTGCTCTGCTAGGCGGGTGCATGTGGCTGTTCAATACGGAGCCGAATGCCTACTTCACAGCGACTCCTGGAGAAGGGGCAGTCCCCCTCGACGTTTTCTTCACTGCGGTGGGGTCGTCCGATCCTGACGATGATGAGCTGTCGTTCTCTTGGGATTTTGATGATGGCCATACCAGCACAGCTGAGACGATTCAGCACCGTTTTGATCAAGCCGGAACCTATCATGTCCGACTCACAGTAGATGACGGCTGGGGGGGGATCTCGGAAACTTCGGTGGATATTTCCGTGAGCCAGCGAACGCGCACGTACTATGCATTGATCATCGGGATTGCCGACTACTACGAGAGTCCGCTTGAGTACACCGATAACGACGCGGTCGATTTCACATACGAACTACTCAAATCTCCTTCCATGTGGAATCCCGAAAACATGATCCTGCTTCTCAATAGCGCAGCGACCCAAGCGAACTTCATTGCCGGGCTGAGTGCGATTTCAGCAGTCGCGACCGCAGATGATGTTCTGCTCATCTTCTACTCGGGCCACGGCGGACGATGGAGCGATGGTTGGCCACTTGATGAGGCGGATGGATGGGACGAGACCCTCTGTTTCATCGACGGAGACATAACAGATGACTACTTCGCCTCGCTGTTAAGAGGTGTCCCGGTGGGCGAGTTTCTTGTGTTCGTGGATGCCTGTCTCTCGGGCGGGCAGCTTCGAGGACAATCTGCGGGAGAGCTTGCTCCGCGATCGATTGGCTTTGGCTTTGTCGAAGACCTTGTTACGGAAAGTGCCGCGGGAATGAAGGATCTCAACGACCTTAATCGGCCCCTAGTGGCCATCGCTTCGTCTGCTGACGATGAGTCTTCAATCGAGTGGAGCTCCCTCGAGCACGGTGTGTTCACCTACTACCTGCTGGAGGCGATGAAGGGCCAAGCTGACTTCTATGGCAATGGCGATGGGTTGATTTCCGCGGAAGAGTGCTACGAGTATTTGGCCCCCTACGTTGTCGCCTTCACTACAACTGTTGGAGCTCCCCACGTTCCTCAGCTTCTCGACTACAAGTTGGGAGAGCTGGTGTTCGCCGAGGATTAGCAACCGCTTTCGACAGCACAAACCGGATCACGCTTCCGCTTGCGCGAGCGGATGCTGATCAAACAGGAAGTTCCTCTTTTCCGTCCCATAAGCCTATGATCTGACTAGAGCGCTTCGTAACGGGGCGGTTCTCAGAAGGAGGAACGTATGCGCAAGGATTTCCGGGAGTTCATACTCAAGGGCAATCTGCTTCAACTGGCCGTTGCCTTCATTATGGGGAGTGCATTCGGGGTTGTGGTGAAGTCGTTTGTCAACGATCTCATCATGCCGATCATCGGGAAACTCATCGGGAACGTGGATTTCTCCAACCTGTATATCAATCTATCTGAGCAGGTCTATGAATCTGCGGCCGCTGCTAGAGAGGCGGGAGCCTCCGCCATCTACTACGGTTCATTTGTCAACACGGTCGTTACGCTACTCATCGTGGGGCTGGCGATGTTCTATCTGGTTCGTGTTGCCACACGAATGGAGAAACCGGCGCCGGAGGAGGTCCCGGCAACCAAGGAGTGTCCTTTCTGCATGTCGGCGATCCCCATCGCAGCCACCCGCTGTCCCAATTGCACATCGGAGTTGGGATCTGGATAACCACTGACGCTTTTAGACAAGGCTTACATGTGCCGGTGAATCGAGTTCTTCGAGTCACAGGGTGGTATGATGTGCCAGCCCAAGGTACAGAAGGAGCCACCATTGGTCGATGCTGCTATTCGTCAGACATTCCTCGATATCGCCACTAACGAGTACGCCATTCCGCCGGACATGGATCCGGCAGCGTTCGTCCTTATCTCCCTTTCCTTGCTTGGCGAGTGTGATGGCGAGTTCCGTGAGCGCCATGTTTACGGAACACTCCATCGTTGGGTCGTCTCAGGCACCATCGATGAGCACGGGCTCCGCGCAATTCATCTCTCTCTTGTTGGTGAGAATGCGCTGTTTTCAAGAATCGGGGAAGATGGAACCGACAGTGTGTTCCTAAGGGCATTTTCCGTTCTTATGCTCGTGCCCACCATTCACATGCATCGCAACCGACCGTTCCTGTCTTCAGAAGAGGTTGCTCAAACATGTCTTGCTCTGGCTCGATACCTCCGCGAGGAGAAGGATCTGCGCGGGTACGTGTCTCGTGACAAGTGGTGGGCGCACGGTATTGCTCATGCAGCCGATGCAGTTGGCCAGCTTGTGCAGTGCCCCGAACTGGGCATCGAGCCAATCACTGAGTTGCTGGGGGCGATTGCAGGCGCGATGACCCCGGACTCGGTTGTCTTCTCGCACGAAGAAGATGCGCGGATGGCGACAGCCGTCATCAAACTTCTGAAAAGGGGTGTCGTGTCATTGGAACGCATTGAGAACTGGCTGAAGCAAATTGTTCCGGAAGCGCGATTTATGGGATCGCTGCCCGACGTTCATATTCGATATGTCAACGCCCGCAACTTCCTGAGGTGCTTGCTCTTCCAAGCCAGCGGCGAGCTCGATAATGAGCAGACGAGCCTGATTGAAGCCGCTCACGCCGCCTTACCCGATCGGTAGGCCGAAGGCAATGGCCGGCGAATGGAGGGAACCGGACATGGAACATCTTCTCTCGCTCCTGAAGCAGATGTTCCGTTCAGACGAGCTGCCAGCATCACGACTGATCCGGCTTTCAACTGACCGACCCGTTGTGTTCGTTGGGGATATCCACGGGGATCGCGTCGCCGTCGACACTGTGTTCTCCCGGTTCCCACCACCTGACTACGGCATTGTGTTCCTAGGAGACATTGTAGATCGGGGGTTCGACTCGTTGGGTGCGTTGACTAGGATTGTGGCCGGGAAACAGGCCACGCCGGATTGTGTCCACCTCTTAATGGGAAACCATGAAGCCAGGGGGATTCAACGATTCTCACCGGCAGACTTCTGGGATGGGCTTCCCCAAGATCAATCCGAGGAACTTGCCCAGCATCTGACGAAGCTGCCATTGGCAGCCTGGCACCCAGCTGGCGTTCTGGCAACTCATGGCGCTCTTCCTGAAGTTTCCTCTCTCCGGGGAATGGAAGACGTTGAATTGGGATCTACGGCGTGGCGCGCGTTGACGTGGGGGGATTGGGTCGATGAGGATCGAAGAGAGACCATCGTGGGAAGTCGCCCCGCCTTCGGTCCAACAGCGTTTGAGCGACGAGCCTCCGCGCTGGGGATCACGGCTCACATCCGATCGCATCAACCATCAGCACCCACCTATCTGTTCGCGGATCGATGTCTCACACTGTTCACGTCCGTTGCCTACGGAGATGGCATTCGCCGTGTCGCCAGACTCGCGATGGGGAAGCAAGTCGAGACGGCGCGCGACCTCGAATTAATCGAACTCTGAGCTCTCCTTGTGCCCCGTCGGGCGAATCGATACCCTCGCAGACATTACGTACGAGAGAACGGCTCCGATGCCACGACAACGCCAACCTAAGGAGAACACGCATGCCAGATCCACGAGTCGAGAAACTTGCCCAGGTTCTAGTCAACTACTCCATCGGCGTCAAGCCGGGAGACAAGGTGATGGTTCAAGGAGGCCCGGTTGCCGAACCCCTGCTCAAGGCCGTTTGTATTGAAATTCTCAAAGCCGGTGGGCACACGTTGCTTCGCCCGATTATGCCGGGATTTGGGGAACTCGTTTACAAGTATGGCAACGACGAGCAAATTCAGTTCATCCCCGAGCCCATAAAATTGGCGATGGAAACCTACGACGCGTCGATCAATTTGATGAGCCCAGTCAACACCAAATCCATGACCAACATTCCGCCCGAGAAGATGGCCCTGGCCAATCGAGCTCAAGGCGAGTTGTTCGGGACGATCATGAAGAGAACGGCCGACGGCGACTTTAAGTGGACCTTGGCTTTGTACCCCACCCATGCGTCTGCCCAGGACGCCGAAATGAGTTTGTCTGATTACGAGGATTTCGTATATCGAGCCTGCATGCCCGACATGGACGATCCAGTCGGATACTGGAAGAACGTGGCACGGCAACAGCAGAAGGTTGTCGACTACTTGGACAAGGCCAGCAGGATCCGAGTTGAGGGGCCCGATGTCGAGCTCACCATGAGCGTTGAAGGCCGCACCTTCGTGAATTGCTGTGGCGAGCGCAACATGCCGGACGGAGAAGTATTTACCGGGCCGTTGGAGAACTCTGTTGAAGGCCACGTCCGGTTCTCGTACCCGACCACCTATCAAGGGCGCACGCTCGAAGGCGTTCACATCTGGTTCGAGAAGGGAAAGGTTGTCAAGGCGACGGCGGACAAGGGACAGGACTTCCTTCTCAAGATGATCGATACCGACGAAGGCGCCCGATTTGTGGGTGAATTCGCGATTGGCACCAACGTAGGCATCACCAAAGCGACCGGTAACACGCTGTTCGACGAGAAGATCGGTGGAAGCTTTCACATGGCCCTGGGACGCGGAATGCCGGAAACAGGTAGTGTCAATCAATCGGCCATTCACTGGGACATGGTTTGCGACCTGTCACAAGGAGGAAAGATCTGGGCCGATGATGTGCTGTTTTACGAGAACGGGATTTTCATCCCCGAACTGCGCTAGCAGTTCGCAACTGCGCTAGCAGTTCGCAACAGCAGGTAGGGGCCCGCAGCTGCAGACCCCCGCAAGATCTGGAAGAGGAGTTCGCGATCCCAAGAGTGCCAGCGGTACGCAAGCTCGTACAGCTGGCACTCTGAAGGTTGTCTCAGAGCCACAGGCTTCGTATGCTTCGCACATCTCTCACGAAGCGAGGCCACATGGACAAAGCAACGCTCCGACCCCACGTGTTCGAGATTCTGAAGAAGACGCCGCAGACCCATTTTCACGCCATTGAGAACGATTTGCGGAAGCTGGTTGAATCGTATGAACGCCACGACGTTCTCACGCTGCAAGAGATTCTGTGGGAGCTTCTTGTTCAAGGCGTGTTGGCTCCCGGCAAGAATTCCCTCAACCTGAATCTTCCATTTGTGCATCTCACTGAATACGGAGCGCTGTGTCTCGACGATGGCTGTGCGCTTGCTCACGATCCCGATCGATACCTTGAGAAGTTGGCTGACACGGTCGGCAACCGAATCGACGCGTTTGTGCTGAACTCTGTGCGCGAAGCGCTGGCCGTATTCCTTGGTGGAAACTGGTCCGCCGCCGTTATCCTGCTGGCGCGAATCGCTGAGCATCTGTTTGATCAGCTTGCCGATGCTCTGGTGAACACAAACCGGAGTGACGGGGGCGAATCAAACCGTCTGGAGACCCTGGGGTGCTCCTCGCTCAACCGCGCACAGGGTGTGATCCAGTCCTTGCAGCAGTACTCACTTCCAGAACAGGAAGCTGATGTTGTTGAGCCTCAGCTGAACGGCCTTCTGGGACTCATCCAGCTCTCCCGCAGCCAGGACGGAGCGCCGCGATGGACACGGCCGTCACGTGATCAGGTGTTGGGATTCTTCTTGCTGTTTCCCGAGCAGTGTGCTTTCGTTTACCATCTAATCAATCGTTTGGTAGGAGGCGCCGCGAACTGAGCGACGTGCAGGCGATCTGAGAGTTCGCCAGAAAAAGGAGTCCCATGGGAATCGTTCTTCCTTCCATTCTCTTTACCGTGGTCGTTGGCCTGGCCATTGCCACGCAAACGCAGTTTGCCGGTGTGCTGGGCAATCACATGGGAGTCATGGAATCTGTATTCATCATCCATCTTGGGGGACTCATGGCCGCAGGCGCCTACCTTCTGGTATTGGGAGGCGGGAATCTCGGAGTATGGCGGGAAGCGCCGTGGTATGTGCTCGTATTTGGCGGGCTCCTCGGCGTCGTCATCGTTGGGGGATATGCGTTTGTCATTCCCCGAATCGGCCTCGCACCCGCTATCACGGTTGCTGTCGCCTCGCAGCTGATCTTCAGCGCGCTCCTCAGTCACTACGGCGTCTTAGGGGCCATACAACAACCGCTTACGGTGTCCCGGATTGCAGGCATCATCGTGTTGCTCGCGGGCACCTGGCTCATCGTTCGGTAGGTCCATGACAGACAAGACGGCATCCCCCCACATCGGAACACTGAACGAGAAGCCGCTTCACGCCTCGCTCAAGCAATGGATCTCTGAGCCTGGAGATGAATTCGAAGTACGCATAGGACGCTTTGTCGTCGATATTGTGCGCGGTCCGTTGCTGATTGAAGTGCAAACCGGATCGACGTTTCCCCTGAAGCGGAAGTTGCAGGCCCTATTGAAGTATCACGCTGTGCACCTTGTCATCCCGATTGCGCGGCAGAAGACGATTACCACGATCGATGACGCGGGAAGCGTAATCGGCTCGCGCCAATCGCCCAAACACGGGGAGTTGTTGGACGTCTTCCACGAGCTGACCAGCCTTCGCGACTTGCTCGGTGATGCCAACTTCTCGATCGAAGCTCTACTGATCCATGTGGATGAAGTCCGCCGCCCCAGGACGACACGAAAGCGCAGGTGGAGAGATTGGGAGGTGCAGGAACGACGCCTGGTCGAGGTGTTCGATCACGTCACCTTCCATCATCCTGGCGACTATCTCGCTGCCGTTCCCTCCACACTAGAAGAGCCTTTCACCACCGCCGATCTGGCGAAGGCAACCCATCGACCTCGGCGTGTTGCGCAGCGAATCGCCTATTGCCTTCGGGAGATGGGCGCACTGGCAGTCGTAGATCGCAAGCGAAGCGGTATTCGCTATGTGCGCCATTTCAATGGCTGATTCTGGCCCTGCCGTGGGGTACCATCTCGGCGAAATGACCCCACGCAAAGAAAAAATCATGCCCCCCAAGACATCTCTCGGCGAGGAAATCGGCAACAGCGTGACCCACGGAGTAGGCGCGTTGCTCAGTATCGCGGGAACCATTGTCCTGATCGTTCGTGCTGCTCTGTACGGCTCAGCCATTCACATCGTGAGCTTCGCCATTTTCGGGGCGACCCTCATCCTGCTACATACCTCTTCGACGCTGTATCACGCTCTATATGCTCCGCGCGCCAAGCGCGTGTTTTGGGTGTTCGATCACGCATCGATCTATCTATTGATCGCCGGAACCTACACCCCGTTCATGCTGATTCCCCTCTGGGGAGCGTGGGGCCTGTCGCTGATGATCGCTATCTGGACGTTGGCCATCCTCGGCATCGTGTTCAAGAGCTTGTTCATTGGCAAGTTGCGTAAATCATCTACAGCGTTGTATATCCTGATGGGATGGCTCATCGTCATTGCCGCCCAACAGTTTTGGCTGCACGTCCCCCACGAGTCGCTGATCTTCCTTGCTGTAGGAGGGTTATCGTATACCCTCGGCGTTGTCTTCTATTGCTGGAAACGTCTGCCTTTCGGCCACATGATCTGGCACCTGTTCGTGCTTGGAGGCAGCGTCTGCCACTACTTCGCCATTCTTCTCTACCTGTTGCCAGCAAGATAACTCGCTTTGCAGGCAGGCCGTATCCCCGCAATCTGAGAAACGGGTGCAGTGTGCGAGAGAGGCATGCGGCGCTTTCCAGCACACACGAATTCGGAAGTTGGTGCTGACTCCAACGCCGCACTCTAGTATCCTATTCACGATGACCAAGCAGAAGATCAAGATCATGCCGCCCAAGCAGACCGTTGGCGAGGAAATCGCCAACAGCATCACCCATGGTATCGGGGCCCTGCTCAGCATTGCCGGAACCGTCATTCTTCTCGTTCGTGCAGCGATGTACGGCACACCTCTTCACGTCGTCAGTTTTTCCATCTATGGACTGTCCCTGATCCTGCTGCACTCGTCTTCATCGCTGTATCACGGCCTTCAAGCGCCGCGCGCCAAGCGCGTGTTTTGGGTGTTTGACCATTCAACAATCTACCTGCTGATCGCGGGCACCTATACGCCATTCATGCTGATTTCCCTGTGGGGACCTTGGGGACTGTCGCTAATGATTGCGATTTGGGCACTAGCCATCATCGGTATCCTGCTGGCGACCCTGTTCATCGGTCGTCTCCGCAAGACAGCGCTCGCTCTGTATCTGACCATGGGGTGGCTCATCATTTTGGTCAGCCGTGAGCTATGGCTCCACGTGCCCCACGAAGCGTTGGTCTTCATTGCAGCAGGCGTAGCGTCCTATACGCTAGGGGTCGCGTTTTACGTCTGGAAGCGACTGCCGTACAGCCACATGATCTGGCACTTGTTTGTCCTCGGCGGCAGCATCTGCCACTACTTCGGTATTCTTCTCTACCTTCTACCGCAGACCTAAGAGAAGACAGGCCCCGTGTAGGGTAGGGGACTGTCCCCAGACGCCAAGGGTAGGGGACTGTCCCCAAACGCCAAGACTACTTCTTGCTCCATCTCGCCACACGCCATAGAATGCCGTGGTTCTAAACCAACGTTCCTAGAACTCACAATGGGAGTCCTATGACAGAACAGGCAGGCATGACGCCTCAGGAATTTGTCGAGAAGTGGCGGCGATCCAAATTGGAAGAAAGTGCCGGTTCGCAATCGCACTTCAATGATCTGTGCACCATGCTCGGGCATCCCACACCAGCCAAGGCCGACCCTGAAGGCACATCTTTCTCGAAGATCGCCAGGGCCAAGCTTCCACTCGCAAGGCGCTTGTTCCAGCTGATGTCACATGTCCTAGGCTCTTCAGCACACCTGAATGGGCGCTACCTTCACCTCTCCTCTTGTACACGTGTTTTGTTCTGAGCAAGCAGATAGAGTAGGCTGATCTACGAGTTCATACGCGTTATCGCAAGACTCTTGACGGATGGAAGCTACGTTGCGCAAAGGAAGCAATCAGGGAGGTTAGCTATGGTACTTCACATGCATGTCGGATTTATTGTCGAGGACTACGCACGCTGGAGAGCAGGGTACGATGCCAGCATCGAACAACGAAAGGCATCCGGTGAGATTTCATATCAGGTCTTTCAAGACGTAAGCAATCCGAACGTAGTCAGTGTTCTCTCGGTGCAGTCGAGCGCGGAGCGTGTTCAGGCATTTATCGATTCACCTGATTTGCAGAAGAAAATGAAGGCGTCCGGTATCACCAAGATGGGCACGATGTTGATCGGCAAAGAGGTCGGCAGCGGCACTCATTGAGTAGGCGACGACGGGCATCCAATCTGCCTTCGTAGTCAGTAGAACGTACGCTGTTTGCAGGGGCGGGCCTTGCACGGTCATATTCATCAGACAAGGCACCTTATCAGAAAACGGGGAAACGATGAGGGCCCGTTCGCCAAACCGATTCTGAGATCGAGGTAGGGCAATCGCCCGCGTGTTGAAGGACTGCGGGGGCATGCTGCCTGAAGGCGCTCAGATGAAGTGCTGAGGGTCTGGTCTTGCGTTGCCACATTCTGCAATTCGCGCTCAAGTCAAGGGCCGTACCGCCTCTTTCGCGGAACCTCGCCTCAGCAATGCGGCGTATGCCTTGGAAAGCCACGTTCTCATCTTGGTTATACCGGAATGACTCCCTGTGCATGTATCATGAGTCTTAGGACGTGCCATGAGAATCCCGCATTCTGACGAACAGCTTCTTTCAAACTGCGGGGTAGAGACGCTTCCTTCGAGTGGCTTTGGCGAACAAGAGGTCAATCGCCGTAAGACGGTTGTGCGCTTGCATTCCCTTCCGACCGGCAACGGGAGCACGGTTGAGAGAAGCGTTTCCCGTAACGCAATTGTCGAATCGCCTTGGCCAAAGTAAGGGCAGCGAGGTCAATTACTGAAGGTCCACCAAGAAGCGAGCACCCACAACTTCTCGACGAAGCAAGGCGTTGACGCATTAAGGACTCCCGAAAGAAACCTGGAATTGACGACCAAATCCGTGGATTCCCTGCCCCAAACCAACTACCCTTTCCCACAGGTGCCAAAAGAGAGGGTGCGGTCTCGCTACGAAGAACAAACTGATTGAACGCTCCAAAGCCAGCGTTTCGTCGGCGATTTCCTTTGTCCGTCGTCAGCCAAGCCAGTGGGTAATCACAGCGCTTCGATCCTCGCTGGCCATGTTTCTCTACAACCTCGTTGCCCCTTATTTGTCGATCTACACGCTTGATTTGGGTGCTTCAGCAACACAGCTGGGGTTGGTCAATAGTGTGGGCATGGCTGTCGCCGGTATTGTTGCGCCATTCATCGGTTGGATCATCGATCGACGCGGTGTCCGACAGCTTTATCTGATCGGCATTGCGTTGCTTGCCGTTTCTTACTTCACGTACGGCGTTGCCCAAACTTGGCCCATTGCCATGGTCGCGATGGTCGCCTTTTGGCTTGGTAAAGCACTCAGTGGTCAGGGATGCTCGACGATTTGTGGTAACTCGATTCGTAGCGAAGATCGCGCCACGGCAATGAGTTTGTGTGAAACGTTCGCAGCGGGTGTTCTTGGGATGCTGGCTCCGCTATTCGCGGTCGCTCTGGTTGCCCGCTTCGGGGGAGCGAACCTAGCCGGCATACGCCCGTTATTCTTCATTGCACTGGCAGGAACGCTAGGGACGTTCGCGCTGATCTATTTTCGACTGCCGAATTGCCAGTGGACATCATCGGAGACATCATCTGTGGGATTTCTCGGCGATTTACGCGCTGTGTTTCACGGCGGCGAGAGACTGGTGCGCTGGCTGATCATCGATGCCATCGGATTTCTTCCCATGGGCATGGTCATCCCCTTTGCGCAACCCTATGCTCATGAGATCAAGGGAGCTGACGGGTTGGTGCTCGGAATGATGATCACTGCATTCGCTTTGACTCCCCTGATCCTTGGAATTCCTATCGGACGAATCGCAGATCGCATTGGACGTAAATGCGTGCTCTATGTCACCATCCCGCTGTCTTGGCTCTCGAGCCTTGTTCTCATCTTCTCTCGCAGTTCTACGATGCTAGTAGTCTCTGGTGTGTTGCTGGGCTTCTTCACCATTTCGGCAGTCACTGCCGGAGCGATGGCCTACGAACTAGTTCCCAAGGTTCACATGGGCCGTTGGCTCGGCATCACCCGATTCTTTCGCATGATTCTTGCTGCCGTAGCCGCAACATTAGCGGGCTTGATCTGGGATCACATGGGTCCTGCCTATGTCTTCGTCGTGGTCATCGGTTTAGAACTTGTCATCCGCATGCCACTCCTGATGACGATGCCCGAGACGCTCCATCTCAAGAACGACGACTAGACATCGTTCAGCGACAAACACTAACTCACATCGACTGGGCCTGCTCATGCGTTGCTTCAACGTCTCCACCACGTCCAGCTTCATTCCCGCATTGCCAGACTACTTAATTATTACTACTCTGATGTCATATCCTGTGAAGGAGGTTCTTACGTGAAACAATGGCGAGAGTGCTATCCCTACGCGTGGTGCTTTGCTCTCTCCGGTGCAGGCATGTTGGCAATCTCGCCTTGGGTTCCCGGTACGCCCTTCTCACGACTGCTGAGCGCATGGGTATCCTGGATCGGAGAGCCACTTCTTGGCTGGCCTCTTGCCACCTCTTTCGATGGGCTTGTTGCCACAGGCCTTCCCATCATCAGTGCTGCCGTCCTGGGCTTCCCTCTACTCGTCTTCTGCTCGCTGACCCTCCATGCATCTCGGCCTCTCGTCTGGATCGCCAGAACAGCCGTTGCCTCCATGTTTCTTCTCACTGGAATGGCAACCGTGGATGCGTTTGTCGATATTGGGTCGTGGTTCGCGTTCACCCAGACCGCGGTAGGCTGCTTAATCGGTGTTCTCTTCCTCGTCTTCGGCTTTCGGCTGCACGGGAAACATCCACTGTCATCTCGCATTCGCTTGCTCGCCATCATCCTAGTGGCTGCCGGAGCTTGCATCGCCACATTCGTCCTTCTTCCTGTCGGCCTCGTTTTACTGTGTGCCTCCTACATCGTATTGGTCCCCATTCTTGCATCAAGACAATCGGAGGCATTCGAGCGGTCGATCTAATCCAGCAAAGAAAGACGCGCCGCCCTTCTCGAGAGCAGCGCGGTTCTTTTAAATATCTGCTGATGGTTACTTCTTCTTGTCTTCTTTGAGTTTCTCGACGATTTCTTCAGCAATGGAGAAGGGCACGGTTTGATAGTGTTCAAAATGCATGGTGAAGTTACCTCGTCCCGAGGTCGCGCTTCGCAACTCTGAAGCGTAGCCAAACATCTCAGCCAGTGGGACAAATCCCTGCAGTATGGTTGCCCCGGCCTTGGTGTCCATGCCTTGCACGCGCCCACGTTTGCTACACAGACCGCCTGTGATAGCGCCGGTATAGGTTTCAGGTGCGGTCACTTCAACACTCATCAGGGGTTCGAGAAGCTCAAGGCCTGCTTTGAGACAAGCTTCGCGGAATCCCATCTTGCCACAAGAACGGAAGGCCTGTTCAGAAGAGTCCACTTCATGCATCGATCCATCCGTGACAGTTACTTTGATGTCGACCATGGGAACGCCGGCATAGGGACCTGCCGTCATCTCATCGACAATGCCACGTTCGATGGCATTGAGGTATTCGCGGGTAATCTTTCCCCCGGTGATTGTATTCTCAAACTGGAAACCCGCCCCCGGTTTTGTGGGTTCAATTCTAAACTTCATGTGCGCAAACTGCCCCCGCCCACCCGTCTGCTTCACGTGGCGATATTCGTGCTCTACTGCTCCAAGGATTGTCTCGCGGTAGGCCACTTGCGGGCGATCAGAGTTCACGTTTACGCCAAACTCTCGCTGCAGCCGATCGACAATGATCTCCAGATGAAGTTCACCCATTCCCGAGATGATGACCTCTCCCGTTTCCTGGTTCGATTTCACTACGAATGTCGGATCTTCTTCAGCCAGACGATGAAGCGCCCGGGCCAGCTTATCTCGATCATCGCGTGATGCAGGTGAGACAGCAACGCCAATGACGGGCGCTGGGAACTCGATTGACTCAAGAATAATCGGATGCTCCTGCGTGCAAATCGTGTCGCCTGTTCGAGTGTCGTCCAAACCAACGACGGCGCCCACATGCCCTGCTTGCAGCGATTCGACAGCCTCACGGTCGTTGGCATGCATCTCAAACAATCGGCCCACGCGCTGCCTCTTGTCGCGGGATGAGTTGTAGACGGTAGCTCCCGCTTCGAGCATGCCGGAATACACGCGTACGTAGGTTAGTTTTCCCATGTGCTTGTCAGCCTGGACCTTAAATGCCAGCGCAGCCAATGGCGCGTCGTCCTGAGGACGTCGAAGCAACTCAAGATCGGTTTCTGTGCATGTGCCAATAACAGGGGGCAGATCTGTGGGCGAAGGGAGATAATCGACCACAGCGTCAAGCAAACGGCGCACGCCCTTGTTCTTGAATGCGGAGCCGCACAGCACGGGAATGAACCGGCCTTTGATCGTTGCTTTGCGAATAGCTCGGACAAGTTCGTTGCGGCTTGGCATCACGCCTTCGATGAATTTCTCCATCAACTTGTCATCTTGCTCAGAAATCATCTCGATCATGTGCTCTTCAGCAGAGCGGACTGCCTCTTTCATGTCTTCGGGAACGTCTTCTTCTCGAATCGAGGCCCCGCCTCCAGGTTCGTCATCGTAGTAGATCGCTTTATGATCGACGAGGTCGATGACGCCCTGGAAATCACCCTCTGCTCCAATAGGGATAACAACAGGCACTGCATTGGCGCCCAATTCCGCGCGAATCTCTTCCACGACACGTTCAAAGTCGGCACCTGTGCGATCCATCTTGTTGACGAAGGCAATTCGTGGAACACGATATTTCTCAGCTTGGCGCCAGACAGTCTCTGCTTGGGGTTGCACGCCGCCGACGGCGCAGAACAGGGCAATGGTTCCGTCTAACACTCGGAGGCTTCGCTCCACCTCGGCCGTGAAGTCGACGTGGCCGGGCGTATCGATGATGTTGATACGATGTTTACGCCAGTAGGTGGTCGTGGCGGCCGATGTAATGGTGATCCCACGCTCTTGCTCCTGCACCATCCAATCCATGGCTGCTTCGCCGTCATGGACTTCGCCAAGTTTGTGCCGCTTGCCTGTGAAGAAGAGGATGCGTTCAGTGACCGTCGTCTTTCCTGCATCAATGTGAGCCATTACTCCAACGTTGCGGACGTTCTCAATGGGGGTTGCCTTAGTCATGGTCCAGCTCCTTAGCGTACCGTAAAGCTTCTTCCTTGTATGCCGGGTACGCGCCCACAAATGCAAATCCGCCTCGCTGCAGCAGCGAGGTTTCAGTTCACAAACTCGTTCTAGGAGTCAAACCGGACTGCAATTGCGATAACCTTGCGGCCGAAGGGTACGACAGTTCAGAGGCCGTGTCAATCAAGGGTCACTTTGCGAGTTTGGCCAAGGAGCCGTGTCGATTTCCAACGGATGATTGTGCCACGCACTTCTGATTTCGGCATCCATTGTCGTCCAACCAGTGCCGCTGTAGTAGGTGGTAACGAGTATTGTCAAGTAGTTCGTGGCTAGCAGCGCCGGATCGGTGTTCGGCAGAGAGGCGGTGTTCCACACGCCACTGGCACCGATCAGGTTCGAATCCCCTAGGAGCACCACCTGCTGGCATCCTTCTAGACATGACTCGCAAAGGCGAACATCGGGATCGAATTGATCTGCGAAGAACAATGTGAAATCGCTATCTGAGAACCTGATGTCTGTGTCGATGTCATGAATACGGATCATGCTGCCCTGGTCCCCCGTCACCAGTTCCCAGTCGACTGGCCCCAGCACGAGATCGTCAGGCTTCCCGTCGATTGGTACGCCAACAGAATTCATGTTGTTGGAATAGGTCATTCCGAGGGCTTCAAGCGTGTGATCGACGTAGAACATGCCTACTGCGGCCCGCGGATGGACTCTCAGGAAGACAGCGATGTCCTCGCGCGCCTGGTAGTAGAGTCTGTCCACTTGCACGAGAGGGCCGCTATTGGCGCCGAGAAAGGAGCGGATGGCTCGGATGGGGCCGGTCACGTTGGCGATGAAGCAGCCTTCCTGGGCGTTGAAGGTTCCGACATGGCGGCTGCAAGCGCCGGGTGCAATCCAGTAGTCCTCGCGCTCAATCAAGTTGGGACCGTCAAGAAGAGATAACTGGTCGCATGTCCAGCGATAGGACCAGTGACGTTGATAGGTGGATGTTCGAATAGTCGAATCCTCGGCATTCAATGGCTCGCCGTGATCATCGTTTCGCAGACCGGTCAACGCGTCGTTGCCCGCTGTGTTGTAGGTCGCCAAGTAGTCGCCGGAGAGCAGATGAAAGTTGTAGTCTACGTACGATATCCCTGCGGCTGAGTCGAGAGAGCCATCGTGTAAGAACAGATAGATGTACGCTTGCTGTCCGTTTAGGCTGTCACGTAGCGTGATCTCGATGCCGGTTGCGGCGACAACGCCTTCCGGTGCTCCCGCAGACATGGCTCGCTCTCCTGCATCCGATGCCAGCAACACGATTTCGTCGTTTGCATCGACTGTCTGATCCGTATCGGCCCCGGTGAATGTGAACGGATCGCAATACACTTCTCCCGATACGTTCGCCCCGAAGCTGGCGGTGTTCGGGTTCCCTATGCTGTACGCGCCGTAAATGCGCGCATACTCAACGACATCCCTTTCATCGATCTGCACGGGGATCTGCGTCCAGCCACTGGCGTACGAGAAGGCGACGACATCGCTAGGGAAGGCTTCGTTCGCTGCGAACACTTCTCCCGACAGCACGAGAATGTCCTGGTCTCGCAGTGCAGAGACCGGGAGGGTAACGACGCTGACGAAAACGGTTGCTAGGATCAGCCAACATCTGCAATATCGAATCGTTCGCATGGGTCTCATGACGCATTCTACTAGATGCGGCGTGGGCAGCTAGCTGCAAGCGGCATTGCCTTTCTGGGGGCCGCTAGTTTCGACCGTAACATGCAGCCTCGGCTCCTGCTGTCCTAGGGTTTGCCTGTTAGGTCGCCGCCCGCACATGTGCACGCCGGGGAGCAGTCCGCTACGATTGGGGATATTCCCAGCATAACGGGTCTGGAGAATCGTCCGTTGCCTTGTGTCTCTCTCTCCGACTGATAGAATACGCACCGCTCTTGAATGACTCGGAAACCAAGTGAGGTTAGAAACATGTCCCTTCAATGTGGATTGATCGGTCGCCCGCAATGCGGCAAGACGACCGTCTTCAATGCCGTCACCGCAGCCCATGCGTCGATGTTCGATGCCGCAGAATCCCATCGCGCCACAGTCACAATTCCCGATGCCCGTGTTCAGCGGTTAGTGGCGCTCTACTCGCCAGGCAAGATTTCTCCCTCAACGATGGATCTTGTTGACATTCCCGGCCTAGAAGAGGGGGCAACAACTGAGGGCGGGCGCGGATCAAAACTGCTGACTCACATCAAGGAAGCCGATGTATTGATTCACGTGGTTCGGTGTTTCGAAAACGGGCACGACCCTCTCAATCCTATCCATGATGTCGAACTGATCGATATCGAGCTGATGGCCGCCGATTCCGTGACATTAGAGCGAAAGATCGATCGCATTGCCAAACTTGTTAGCTCGGGCGACAAGCCGGCGATTCAGGAATCCGAACACTGCAAGCATGTACTTAGTCAGTTGCACGAAGGCATTCCCGCGCGCAGGCAAGGACTAACCGAGTCAGAACGAGCCGCTGTCTTCGAATGCACATTGATGTCTCTTAAACCCGTGCTCTATGTGGCCAATGTTGACGGGGCTGAGAACCTCGAATCGGAAGCAGTGAAAGCCCTCCGTGCGTATGCTTCTGAGGAATCTAGTGAAGTCGTCACTATCTGCGGTCGCGATGAGGCTGATATCAGCGAACTGCCCGAAGAAGATCGCGCCGATTTCCTGGCAGAGCTTGGATTGGAATCGCTGTCAATCGAGCGACTGATTCGCGCGGCCTATGCCAAACTGGCATTGGTCGATTTCTTTACCGCTGGAGAAACAGAGGTGCATGTCTGGACCTGTCGCTCCGGCAGCAAGGCTCCCGCAGCCGCAGGGAAGATCCATACGGACATGGAACGTGGATTCATTCGCATGGAGGTCATCTCCTACGACGATCTGATGGAACACGGCTCTGAAGAGGCCGTGGCCAAAGCAGGCAAGGCTAGATTGGAAGGCAAGGAATACGGGATCCGCGACGGAGACATTGTCGTAATTCGTTTCTCCCCTCCGCGCTAGTTCGACGATCGAGCGTCTTCCAGCAACTCAGAAAGGATGAGGGGTTCGCCTTTGGAGGGATCCCGAACCAGTTCAAGCGCACTGTGCACGCAGCGAGTAACGCAGACACCGCATCCCATACACGCCGCTTCATCGATCCGAACCTGTCCCTGTTCGAGGCTGAGGGCATCAAACGGACAGCCATCCACACAGTGCCCGCAACCCACACAGATTTCAGGTGTCCGCTTCACGACGAATCCTGACGATGCCAGCATCGGCGTCCCATTACGATTGGCCTGCATGGCGCCACAGCAGCACGAGCAGCAATTGCAGATGGCATAGAAGCGCCCCAGCATCGCGTCCTTAAAGAAGGCATGATGCACGTGGCCTCGTTCATGTTCAGCTCGGAGGATCTCGACGGCTTCATCTTGAGAGATCGCGCGAGATTGTTGCGGGTGATGATCACGAACGAAGGCCGCAAATGGCTCACCGACGATCAAGCAGACATCTAGCGGTAGGCAAGGATTCTCCATTTCAGCACGGCAGGGGCAGTCTAGGGCTACGATGTGATCGGGGGCAGAAAGCAGAAGATCTCTGGCCGTCGCATAGGGAATGATCGTCTCTAGATCATGCAATTCGATCGGACGATCCAAGGTCACCAGTTGCTCAGCTGCATCCGTCGTGACCACCTTCCCGTGATAGTGGTCGGCAAACGCTTGTTTCGCCTCCTTGCTTCTGCCAAAGGCAGATCGCAACAGGTACCAAGCCACGGCTCCAACAAACGGGAGCAGGAGTGCAGGGACCTTGCGATGCCCTTTTGCAATCCCAATATAGGCATATGGCCAGCGCGTATAGACATAGCCATGCACAAACTCAGAAAGGGAGTATCCCTTGACGTTGCGCCCCGCCTTCCAGAAGGCTCTTGTCGATTGCCGGAACATGGTCACCGTCCTTCACAGCCCGATTTCATATCCTTGGATTTGCCTCCAACCCTGTTTCAGAGAATAACGCCTTTGCCGATGCCAGGGAACCCTCAATGTGGCGAGGTCTTGACCCAGGGAGACCTTCGTGCTATTCTATCGTCGTGTCATCATATGACCCGATGTTAAAGGAGTGGCAGTGAGCTCAGAGACGTTCTCGAAGAAGCCCATGAAACGTGAAACCCTGGCGGACAGAGTAGCCGCGGATATTACCGAGCTCATCCTTTCGGGATCCGTCCAAGCTGGAACTGCCCTACCAACGGAACCCGATCTCGCGGAGCAATACGGTGTCAGTCGTTCAGTCATCCGCGACGCTGCCAAGCTTCTTTCCGCGCGTGGATTGGTCGAGATACGCCACGGGAAGGGCGTTTTCGTCACAGCGTCGCAGAAAGAGGGCTTTGCAGACGCGCTACTGCTTGCGTTACGCCGGAATCACTCTTCAGTCTGGGATGCGGAAGAATTCATCGACGGGTTATTTCTCCTAGCTGTGTCTCTTGCTACTGCCAGTGCTTCTGACTCGGAAATCGATCGGATCGAGGAGCTGGGCAACGAATTCTTGAAGATGCTTGACACTTCGAACGACATCAACGAGGAAAACGAAGCCGAAGAAATTGCACGAGCAGCTCAAGGCGCATACAACAGAGCACGCATGGCTGTGTTTGAGGCGACGCACAACAAGGTAATACAGCATCTGGCAGCGCCTCTTCTGTCTTTGCGACGCCTCAGGATGTGGGACTTCAGTCAAGCTATTGAAGAGATTGAAGACTTCAAAGACGTAGATGTTGCGAGTGTTGACCGTCGGTTCCAGGTTGCTCTTGTGGAGTGTCTTAGGAGTCGCGACACCAAGAGAGCGTTCACAACGTTGTTGGATTTCAACAAGTTTCCACTCCCACAGGAGGCCATCGAGATCATGAAATCTACCCCCATTGGCGAATCTCCTCACATCGTAATTCACCCTTCGTCCCTTGAGGAAATGAAGGAGCAACTCAATGGTTAGCACTCGCCTTCATCTTGGCAGCGTGGGGTCGATCCAGATCGCTCTTGTCATTCAGGGAGGAACGGATGGACTGATCTCAATCGAGATTGCCAGGCAAGAAGAAACTATCTAGTACAGGAATAGGGGGCCGGTCCCCACAACTTCTCCCGGAGGACCGGCCATCGATCGGCGCCACTTAAGGCGCTTCAATACCATCATTATACGGAGGCGGCATGAAGGATAAACTACGCGCCGCACTGCTCAACCTCGATGTTGACTATGCGGATATTCGTTTCGACGACGAGCGGAAGACTCAGATCACTCTCAGCGGCAAAGACGTAGAGCAAATGGCAACGTTCTCTCCGCGTGGAGGGCATGTGCGAGCCTATGTCAACGGGGGGAAAGCCATCGCCTCGTTCAGTCGCATCGAAGATGCCGGAGACGTTGCAGAGCAGACGGCCAAGGCAGCGCGAATCGCCGCCGCCCATTGCACTGAGCCCATAAAATTGGCGGACGCACCTGTGATTCAAGAAGACTTCCCAGTTGTATCGGGAAACGATCCCCGGGAGATCTCCCTTGCTGAGAAGCATGGACTGCTTGCCCATTACAGCGAAATCGCCTTGAGCGTGCCAGACGTTCTCATGACGCAGTTCATGTATTCGGACTCGTTTTCGCATCGGACCTTCGTTAACACTGAAGGCACCGCTGTTGGCTACGATCATCTGATCAGCCACATTCTGGGGGTCATCGTAGGACGCCGTGGGGATGCCGTACGCCGCGCCTACTTTGCAGTAGGCGGCTCAGGGGATTATGGTCGCTTGCTTGATCGTGAGGAGTTCTTGCGCCAGTCGCTGGACGAACTGGACGAACTTCTCGGAGCTCGGCCCGTCAAGGCAGGGATCTTCCCCGTCGTCCTCGATCCGTACGGCGCCGGAGTCTTCATCCACGAGGCGTTCGGACATACTTCCGAGGCAGATCATTCGCTTCAATACCCGCTGATCCGAGAGGCGCTTGCCCTGGGGAACGAAATCGCTTCCCCGATTCTGAACGTCTTCGATGACCCTACGATTCCTCATCGGGGCGGCAGCTATCCAATTGATGATGAAGGAGTAGTTGCTCGAAGAACACCACTCATAACCGACGGCCGTGTTTCCGGAAGGCTGCACTCTCGCGAAACGGCAGCCGCGCTCAACGAGCCAATTACCGGGAATTGCCGTGCATCGGACGCCGGATTCAGCCCCCTTATCCGCATGTCAAACACCATAATCGAGCCCGGCCCCCACTCACTCGATGAGATGATCGCGTCTATCGATGACGGATTCTACGTCGCTGGTGGAGCTGGCGGACAAGGAGGCGTCGACTTTACGTTCGGAGCGCGCTGGGCACGTCGCATTCGCAACGGGAAACTGGCAGAGATGGTCTCGGACGCCAATCTGTCCGGGAATCTATTCACCACCCTAACGGGGATATCCATGGTTGGAGACAGTCAATTGATGTTCGAGTACTTCGACTGCGGAAAGGGAAGCTTTGATGGAGTTCAAATGATCACTCGCATCTGTGCAGGGGCTCCGCACATCAAGATTGATGCTGTCACCGTGGGAGGTGTCTCATAGTGGATCTCATACAACAAGCCAAGTCAAGTGTCGATCAGGCAGAACTCTTCACGATCCATCGCAAATCAGCGCACATCCGTTTCTCTAGTGGTTCGTTGGATCTTGTCGCTCATCGCAACAATTCGGCCTGTGCCCTACGTGTACTGAAGAACGGAAAACTCGGGGCCTCGTACGGAGAATCGGCGTCACAAGAAGGGTTGCTAGATGATGCGATGGCTGCTGCTGCGTTCGGACAGGCGACAAACTTCGGGTTCGCCACGGATCTGCCCACTCCGACTTCCCCGGGCTACAACGGGCGTACGGCAGCGTTATCCGCCGAAGATCTCGTGGAGGTTTGTTCGGATGTCAAGTCACGGATCGCACAAGCCGCGCCGGATGCGCCTATCAACATGGTTTGCCAAGCTGAATCAGGCCAGCGCGTCCTAGAAACGTCGGAAGGTGTAGCGGCCGAAGAAGCATACTCGCGCACTGAACTTAGCGTCGAGGTTCCGTTCCCATCTCAGGGAACCATGATCGGAGCAGCGGCTCGGATCATCTCCAACAACCCGATCGAGGTCACCGATGAGTGGATTGACAGCCTGCTTGAGATGCGTTCTTGGGGAGAACAGGTTTCTGCACCATCATCAGGTCGTCTGCCCGCGATCCTGACGCCGTACACATCGAGGTTACTCACACTCTCTCTGGCCGCTTGCCTTTCGGGTTCTGCGGTCTGCAAGGGTGTGTCCGCACTTGCAGACAGCGTGGGGGAGCAGGTTCTCAGTAGCCAGCTTACGATTCGGGAAGATGCCATGTATTCGGGGCATCCTCATGCCAGATCCTTCGATGATGAGGGCGTGGCTTGTCAGCCAAGAACGCTCATCGAGAGAGGGGTTCTGAGGGGATTCCTGACCGATTTGAGCAGCGCCGCTGATTTGGGACAACCTTCGACAGGGAACGCCCTGAGGCGCACGATGTTCAGTGAGAAGATCGAGGATGTGCCTACAGCCAGCTGGCTCGGTGCCATCATCGATCCTGGAGATGTTTCATGGCGAGAACTGATCGCTGGGATTGATGAAGGGATTCTGGTCACGCGGATGTCGGGACTGCATTCCAGCAATCTTCTGCAAGGCCAGTTTTCAGTTCAGGCCAGCGGATTCCACATTCGAAGAGGGAAAGCAGTTGGATATCTGGAGAAGACGATGATGGCAGGCAACATCTTCGAGGACTTCTGCAACATTGGTGCGATTAGCCAGGAGAGAGAGTACACGGCCCAAGAGGCGATGGGCGTCGCTGGGCTGGCGCCCTATATCCTGCTGAACTCTGTCCAAGTGACCGTAGGATAGGTAGCCCCATAGGGAGGAAGAAGGTGTTCCCGCGCTGCCTTCCACCTTGGTCTCTTGAACGTTAAGCAAAACGCGCCTACAGTCAGTGAGCGCGCAGGGATGCAGGAGGTACGCAGATGCCGACCAAGCAATTTGAGAAGGACGTTATCAAGACGTCCGTAGGTGAATTGGAAATCACGTTTTTGGGACACGGATCGTTGATGCTCACATTCGGCGAGAAGATCATCCACGTTGATCCCTTCAGTCGCGTGGCTGATTACTCGACACTACCCAAAGCAAATCTGATCTTGATTACGCACGAGCATGGCGATCACTTTGACATCGAAGCACTGGCGGACATTCGGGTTGATGACACAGACATTGTGCTAACGGAGCTCTGCGACAAGCAGATCGAAGGTGGCATTGTCATGCGAAACGGCGACATCAGCGTCGTTCAGGGACTATCCATCGAAGCTGTGCCCGCTTACAACCTCCTGCACACCCGGGAATCGGGGGATCCGTTTCACCCCTGCGGTGACGGAAACGGCTACGTCCTCACGATTGGAGATGTGCGAATTTACATTGCTGGAGACTCGGAGAACACACCGGAGATGATGAATCTAAGGAACATCGACATTGCGTTCCTGCCGATGAATCTGCCCTACACGATGACCCCGGAAATGGTCGCAGAAGCTGCGATCGCCATCAGGCCGCACATTCTGTATCCATATCACTTTGGCAGCACGGACACATCGGAATTGATCGGCCTTCTGAAAGATTGCCCAGACATCGACGTGCGCATTCGAAAGATGTCCTAGCCGAACCCATGGCGGACATCTGAGGCAGGGTGCCGCCACCGAAGAGCAAGGCGTGCTTCAGCTCTACGAAAGTCTGGACTACAAGGGCAGCAAGACATTCGCCACCTATCGCAAAACGCTTGCGAAGATGAAGATCGGGAAGTCCAAGGAGATCCGATGATGATTACGCTGCGCGACATTACCAACGACAACTTTCGCGAGTGCATCAATCTCAAGGTTGCAGATGAACAGAGGGGCTTTGTGGCCTCAAACATGTTCTCTCTGGCTGAAGCCAAGGCAGACAGTGTGTCCAATCCCTATGCCATCTATGCCGACGAACAGATGGTTGGCTTCATCATGTATGACTTCAATCCCCAAGAGAGCCGCGGCTACATCACCCGCTTGATGATTGACGAAAAGCATCAGGGCAATGGCTATGGCTACGCTGCTATGCAACGGGTCATCGATCGATTGAAGGCAATCGATGAATGTCACGAGATCCAAACCTCGTATGTACCAGCCAATGTTGCAGCAGCGACGCTCTATGCAAGCCTCGGATTCGCACAGACAGGAGAGGTCAATGAGGGCGAAACTGTCGTGCGAATGTCAGCCAACTGCGGCAATACATCGCGCTGAAACGGGAACACATAGGCAGAGATCCATCTCACGACGACGCCCTCACGAAGAGGAAATCTTCTTGGCGATCGCCATCAAGCCGCACATTCTGTATCCATATCACTTTGGCAGCACGGACACAAGTGAGCTTGTGGAGTTGTTGAAGGATCAGCCAGAAACCGAGGTGCGCATCCGATCAATGGCCTAGTTCAATGCGCGCATTCTCATCCAACAAAGGAGAGTGGCACGGGATTGTGGCGATACGGTTTCATGATATTACCAAGGAGAACCTCCAGCGCAGCTTGGGATTTGAGCCTATGGGAGAAGAGATCGATAGAGGATCGGGCGCTCTCATTCCCGGTGATCGAAGTTGCTCGGGCCGCACGAAAGAGAAGTCATTCAAGGGCTCCGAGAAAGACTCAGGGCCCGAAGTGATCTCGTCTTCACTTCGAGCCCCGGTAAGGAGGTACTCTCGTATGATGGAACCATACCCCTCGGAAGTGAACAAGGCGTGAGGACTTGTTGAAGGAGATGTGTCATCAGGGCGATACGTGTTGAAGCCCGATATCGCAGTAGAATGAGCGCCAAGAAGGGGGAGACACACATGAACGTCATCACACGCGTCAAGGTACGGGGGTTTCACGAGGACCGCTTTGGCCACGTCAACAACGCGCGGTACCTTGAGTTCTTGGAAGAAGGCCGCTGGGACTACCTTGACGTACGTGGTCCCGAAGCCGGTTTCCTTTCCCTCGGCGTGTTCCCTGTTGTGGCCCATCTCTCGATTTCCTATCGCCGCCCGACGAGTGCAGGCGACACCGTGCGCATTGCCACACGAGTTGCCGAAACCAGCAGTCGCAAAATCGTGATGTATCAAACGATTCACCAGGAAGGCACAGACAAGCTGTGCTGCGAAGCCGACATCACCATCGTCTTGGTCGATTCGGAAACCGGTCGCCCGGCCATTCTTAACGACAAGATCATCCGCGCTTGGCCTGATCTCGCGTCAGTCAACGACGACACGTAGGTTCTCGTGGGGCGGATCTTGAATCCATAGCAGTCTCAAAGACGCCTCTCTCTTACAGGCCTTGTAACATAACACTGTTCGATTATACTTTGAACGTTCGATGCGAGCTCCCAGTGCTTCCACTGCCAATCACGGCGGAATCGCTAGCTCGAAAACAGGAGGATCCATGATCGAAAGTGGCCTGCAGGAGAAGATAGATTCACTGTTTGAGACATTCAATCAACCTGGATCCCCCGGCTGTGCTCTTGGGGTCATGAGGGATGGCGAGCTCATCTACAAGCAAGGTTACGGATTGGCTAATCTGGAACACAATGTTGCGATCACCCCATCAACCACGTTCTACATTGCCTCCATGGCCAAGCAGTTCACAGGCATGGCCGCCGCGATGCTTGCCGCCCGGGGGCTACTCGATCTTGACGCGGATATCCGTACGTATCTGCCCTATGTCCCTGATTTTGGCCACACCATCACGTCCAAGCATCTGCTTTATCACACCAGTGGGCTGCGTTCCGACATCTTCCTTCTCATCCTCTCCGGATGGCGGATTGAGGATGTCATTACCCAGAACGACATTGTCGAATTTGTGAAGGGTCAGAAAGAGCTTGATTTTGCCCCTGGCGAGGAGTTCTCGTACTGCGGGACAGGGTACATCCTGCTTGCGGAGATTGTCGCCGCTGTCAGCGAGCAGCCGTTCCCCGAGTTCTGTAGCGAGAACATCTTCCGTCCGCTCGGAATGGCGAACACACGCTTCGAAGCCGATCCGATTGCCCTAGTGCCCGGAAGAGCCAACGCTTACTTCGAGGACAGTAAGGGCGAATTCAAGAACGCCGTTCTCACGATCAGCATTCTCGGAGGAACGGGAATGTACACAACCATTGAGGATCTAGCGTTGTGGGATAAGAACTTCGCCACCGGACAAGTCGGCGGCACGGCCGCGCTGGAGATGATGCAGACTGCGGGAGTCCGAAACTCAGGTGAGTCTGTGTCCTATGCGTTCGGACTGGTAGTGGATGAGCACCGCGGGCAACGGGTTATATCGCATGCTGGAGACAGCGCCGGCATTCATTGCTACATGATGCGATTTCCTGATGCGCAGCTATCTGTGGCCGTTCTTGGCAACTCCGGCACCGTGCGCGCTTCGGCTTTGGCCCCAAAAGTGGCCGACATCATGCTGGGAATCGATCCAGAGGATGACAACGTTGGACAGGCGGGTGCTCCCAATGTGATGGCGCTGGAAGTCGAAGCCATCGCTGCAAGGGCTGGCCGCTACTACGACGCCAACTCCGGTGGGTTTGTCGATCTCGCTTTCGATGAAGGCGTGCTATCTGTGTACGGGTATGAGCTGTTGGCCACCTCTGAGAATGAGTACTTCCTTAAGCAGCATCCGGAGATCAGCATCGTGTTTGAGGGGGATGGCTCCAATGAGGTGACCGCAACCGTCGACTTCGGCAATGGCCTCACCAGCTACAAGAGAGTCGAATCCGTCGAGCCGACGTCGGATGAATTGGCCGCCTACGCGGGCGTGTACCATAGTCGGGAGTTGGACGTAGTCTGGCGCATCGAAATGAGAAATGGGCAGCTGACGGTCGATCGTAAACGACAGGGACGGAGTGGACTCGTGTCCATCTGTCAGGACGTGTTTGCCGATCCGTGGGCTGGCGAGATCATGCACGGGAACGCGCAATGGGTGATTGCCTTCGATCGTGATCACGACAACATCACTGGGCTCCGAGTCACGGCTGCTATGGCAAGAGGTCGGAACCTGCGATTTGATCGAGTGAAGGGGCTTTCGGCGCAGTAGCGCGTCCAGTTTGCTGGCAGTTCTGAGGGAATCTGATGCTACGGTTGCTCTCAAGTGAAGCCGTTCACGTTCCAGGTGCAGTTCATCCATTTGGCGGGATGCTCGTCCCTGAGCCGGTGACCTAGGCTGTGCTCGCGTTGGTCCGGACGAATCACCTCACGCTAGTCGGCAAGAGATGCTTCTCGTGCTGTCTGGCGCCCGAGCTCGGAGAGTCTCTGGAGAAGCGGGAGGCGCGACTCGACAGCCGAATTCCTGAACGTGCGCACCCAGAACGTGCCATCCTCGCGTAGTAAACCGTGTTCGATGGCCGCTGGCCGCCATGAGCGTGACGAGTAGACGAGTCGGGTGAAGCAGAACGTCTCTGGATGATCGGTGCAGTACTTCTTCATCGCTCGATACACGCGGGAATCGGATGATCGCTCGTGATCAAGATCGCGGTATTGTGGATAGAGACTGATATCAAACGTTCCTCCGAGAACGCCACCAGGCAGATAGGGGCGCTCCGTGTTGTCGCCGAATCGTTGCGCAGCATCCCCGAGCAAGTTGTGTTTGGATCCGTTGCCTTTGCGTCCTGGCATGACGGATGAACGGCCATAAGCCACAATGATGCGATCCTCCACAGCGCGCTCCCCAGGAACGACGCCACGGGCGTGAAGCTCGGAAGCACGATCGAACAGGAAATCGAATCCGTGATGTGAGAAGTGATGAATCTGCGTCGGTGACTGTGCCATCTTACGATAAGCCTTCTGCCAGAGTGGAGGCAGTGCCTCAATCAGATATTCGAGCAGTTTGTCGTAGGGCAAGGAAGGCGAACGATTCAGCAATGCGTCGTAATCAACATTCGTTCCCCTCATTCTCATCCCAGCTCATCCTTTCTCTACCCGCGAGAGATAAGGTATCGAGAAAGCCCAGTGCTGTGCAAGTGCCCGGCGATCCTTCGGATCCAACCCGCGGCACTTAACGGCTGAAGCGCTTGGGGTCCTTTCTTTCCGCCAACCTAAACGACGTCGAGAAGAAGGCGGCGAACCTCCGTTGTGGTGAAGAAGTGCGTTGGTTTGCCTGTTTCGTCGAACACAATTGCCAGGCGTATGTCCCGGTGAGACAGGTTCATCTTGCTGTAAACGTCCCCGGCGCTTTGCTCCAGATTGCAGCGCACGAAGATGTCGTGGAACTCCTTCTTGAGTTCGTGAGAGGCCTCGATGTGCTCAATCAGCTCCGATAAGGGGCGGGCCATTAGTTCGTCGATGGCGCCACCGAACGTCTTTGCATCTGGCTTCTTCGTTTCGTGCTCACTCATATCGTAGATGTAGCGCCAGAACGCCTCTTCCTCCAACACAGTCTCAAGTTTCGCGTCCTTGTCAAACACGGGAATGAACCAATAACCCGGGTATTTCTCGAGCCTCTCCCGGATCTTACCAAGAGGTGTGTCCGGCCTCGGTCGCCAATCAAGCGGCTTTGGCGGGATATCGCGAACCAGCGTTTTTCGTAGGCGTTCTTTCGCAGAGGGTTCGCGCATTTGCAGCATGGTTCTCGTTGCCTCTCGAAGGTTCTCTCGTCCGAAGAAGTAGGCCGCCCCGGCGCCAACCCACGCACCAAACGCGGTGATGATCACGGCAAGAATGGTCTTTCGATACTCGAAGATCTGAGTCAGGAGCTCCTTGTCCGCGACAGATACCACTTGCTGCCCCTCTTCTGACTTGACGAGCAGGAAGAACGGCGGGAGAAATAGCACGGCAACGACGAGGAAAAAGAGCACGCCCAGCATGATGACGACGAGCCAGAACTCCGCGCTACCGAAGCGCGATTCGGGCTGTACGGAGGCAACAGCTCTCCCGATCCTAGCCTGTTCCTGGGCGCGTAGACGCTCGCTTCGACGTTCCGATTTCTGCTTTGCCCGCGCCGAGCTCCTATCAGCGAGGGCTGCTGCCCAGGTTCGACGAGGACTCGCTTGCGTAGGTTGGTTCTTCTGTTCTTCTGCCATCATCTCCTCCCTGAACTCCAGTCATCATAGCGGCGGCATCTTCTTGTGCCAAACGTGGAGATTGAGTGACCACACGTCTAGCGACTTCTGATCTCGACGTTGTGCATGTGGAGACTTTGCTTACCCGCAGTCGGGATCGCGCTCACGAGCAGTCTCTTATCTCCGCGGGTGCTTAGACGATCAGGCGGATTTTCTCAGGGGATATCCTCAAAATCGGCGAGGGGAACATCGGGATCGATCGGTTTCAAACCGAGGCCCAGCCTAGAAGAGAACAGGTGGAGCAACTGGGCTCCACCTGATACGTCCATCTTTCGTGCAAGGAATATGTTCTGTATCCTGTCTTCTCCCTGTTCCCTAGGGGCTATGGCAGGTCATAGGTGAACCCGATGGTGGCAAGGTAGTTGGCCGTTGGGAAGTAGGCAAACCACACATAGATCGAGAGGGCGTCGACGTCGAGTGAGATATCGAATCGCTGCTGCGTTAGCCCGAAAGGTGCTAACGCGAGATCCGTCCGAGAACTCAAGGCGATGTCTCCCATAATGATCTCAACATCAATCCGCTGATTCACTGGAGCGAACGGCATCAGATCAAAGTCCGTCAGCGAGGCTATCGTCAGATCGCCTAGGGACAGAGACGCTTCGAACCACATCGCGGCATCGAGGGCAGGCAGAACGTCAAGCTCTGCTCCCCAACAAGCGGCGAAATCCCCGTTGTCGAACGCGAGGTCCAGAAGCTGAATCTCGACTCCAATCTGTGCATCAAGGGCCTGTGTGAGGACATCGAAACCAGCATTGCTCCACAGGGAGAAGATCCAGATAGACACGGCGAGATCTGCGGAAATCTCTACGTCAACCGAGGGCAAGATAGGCGCCCAGAGGCCGACATCCAGGGACAACGCCCCGTCATCTCCGAATGTCGCATTGACAAGAGGCACGTCAACAAAGAGCGTGAACCCATCAAATGAGAACGGATAGAGCGACAAGAACACAGTCGCCCCCAGCGAAGCACCATTGAAGCCGTATTCGACTGTTAGTATCTCGTCTGTAGCCAACATTGGGAAGACCGTCAGTGCGGTCGTGCTGGCAATACTTAACCCATCGAGGCTCCAATCCACAGCCACCCAGATATCGGACGTGAAGTTCGGCAGAATCGTCGATTCCCCGCCAATCGTGACATCTAGATCTCCCTCGGCAATAGCAACCATGCCCACGCAGGCCAACAAGGCTGCGATCCCGACCACCAATACACCGACTGCTTTCGCGTTGTACATCTCAACCCCCTCGCGCGGAAATCACTTTGGACAAAGCTAGAACTGAAAGACAGGTGCCAGCAAGGGCAGCTGTCACAATGAAATCGCCCCGAATGCCGGTTCCCGCGGTGACATGAGATCTCGGCAACGCGATCTGGCGCACGGTCTTCTCCTGACGATTGACACCAGGCGAATGGCTTAAGCCTTCCTGCAATCAGATGGATGGGTTGACTCCCATTGAGTCAGATGATCTGGAACCCGGAAATCCCCGGGTGGAGGGAAGAAGAAGTCACTTGTCATCCATACCGATTACGTAGAACGGAGGCTCGCCAAACGGTGGCCTCTGTGTCGTCTAGGGCTTGCTCAAAAGCGCTATGATGGACTCGGGAGGTGCCACAATGGATCAACGAGTGCTGTTGGTTGCATTCAACGGAGAGCCGATGTGCTTCGCTCACGTGCTGCTGAATGCTCTCGACATGCAAGCGCGTGGGTTTGACGTGAAGGTGGTCATCGAGGGAACGGCGACGAAGATGGTATCTGAACTCAATGATCCCGAGAAACCCTTCGGCCCTCTGTACTTGAAGCTCAAGGAGAAGAGCTTGATTGATTGTGTATGTCAAGCCTGCGCTGCCACGATGGGTGCTCTCGACGCTGCAAAAGAACAGAATCTTCCGATCTGTGGAGAGATGAACGGGCACCCCAGTCTGGCTCGTTACATCGAACAAGGATATCGAATCATCACCTTCTAGCCTGGAAGGAGCAGGATGCCCAAGAAACTCAAACGATGGAAGCATGACGTGTTCGCCAGAACCGAGGAGAACTCGACGGGACGGCACATCGAGGCAAGAACCTACAACCTCATCATGGGCCTGACGCTGTTCTGGGGATTCTTTGTCAACTGGATCATCGTCGTCAACATTCCGCACGAGACCATTGCGGCGATTCACCCGCTCACATTCTTTGCTGGCTATCTTGTTTCCGTAGTCGTAGGTGTCTGGATGTTCAATCGCTCATCCAACGCGGCCATCAGTTTTATTGGATACAACCTGGTGATCGTCCCCTTCGGCTTCATCCTGAATCTGCTGATTCACCGCTACAACCCAGGCATTGTGTTGGATGCCATTCGGATCACTGGATTGGCGACGTTCGGGATGATGGTGCTGGGAAGCTTCTTCCCCGCCCTTTTCCAGCGTATTGCGCGAACGCTCGGGCTTGCCTTGTTGCTAGTGATTGCCGTCCGGCTGATTGAGATTGTTATCTTTCATACTGAGTACGGAATCATCGACTGGGCGGTTGTCCTCATTTTCTGTGGCTACGTCGGCTACGACTGGGGGCGTGCCAACCGCATTCCTAAGACCATCGACAACGCCATTGGCAGCGCAGCAGCGTTGTACATCGACATCGTGAATTTGTTTGCACGAATCCTTCGAATTCGCGGACGGCGGTAAGAAGGCTCTGGACGGACTATCGCCAACTCCCTCTGTTGATTAGGCAAGATCCGTAGCCTTACATGCACTCGGCAATCTAGGCCAAGTGCGTTTAGAAACGTGCGGAGTTGGATCGAATTCTCTCCGGGAGAGGATGATGGCGTTCGGTTCCGTTTCATCAGAAGGCAAAACTCAAGAGCAAAGCTCCGACTCCGAATCCCACACCAGCCTCCTTACGCGAAGCGTAGAGAAATGCAAGGGCAGTGCACGACTTCTCGGCGAGGCTTCTGTCAGGACGCCGCGAACCAATCGCGTTCCGATTCTTGCGAATGGGCGTATGAGTCTCCAGAACCTCACAGTTGCAGCGTGGCGAGCCCGACCTCTATTCCGCGCTCTGCCAATACTTCAAACAAGATCCAGCCAGCTGGTAAGAGGAGCCCCTTTGCCTTGAAGCCGCAAGTCTCGGCTCGTAGCATGATCGCTGTGATGGTGAGTTCAGCAAGATGAACAGCAAAGGACGAATCCTGGAAGCTTCACGAGAACTCCCTGTATCCGGGGAGTTCGATGTCGTGGTCATTGGTGGCGGAATGGCTGGCGTGGCAGCAGCGGTTGCAGCAGCGCGACGTTCGGCGCGGGTTTGTTTGGTCGAGCGGTACTGTGCGCTGGGTGGGCTGGCGACGTTGGGGAACGTCGCAGTCTGGCTGCCGTTGTGCGATGGACGTGGCTATCAGGTGATCGCCGGACTGGCAGAGGAACTTCTAGAGCTCTCGGTAGCCGACTTACGGAAAGACATGTCTGCCGCGTGGTTTCGGCATCCGCCTGCTTGCTGGCAAGACAACGGGACCCCCGGGGAGCGAGTCAAGACGCGTTACAAGGCGTCGTTCAACCCAGCATCGTTCTTGCTCGCGCTCGAGTCACTGGTTGTAGACTCAGGTGTCACCCTGCTCTACGACACGCGATCCTGTGCGGTTCACAAGGAAGACGGGCGTCTCACACACGTTGTTGTCGAGAACAAGTCTGGGCGCTCCGCACTGGCAGCCAGGGTTTTCATTGATGCCACCGGCGATGCCGACGTTTGCTTCGCGGCAGGAGAAGCGACGGAGTCGCTGGCCTCCAACGTACTGGCAGGATGGTTCTACACCCTGACTCACGGCGAGCTAATGCTGCACAAGATGACGGAGCCCTACAACATCCACGGAACAACAGACGGCGCAAAGAGCCCGTTCCTCCGAGGAGACGATGCCATAGAGCTGACAGCCCACCTGGTTCAGTCACGGCGTCTACTTCGCCAGCGCCTAGATGATTTGCGTGCTCAGCACCCAAATCATGACGTTCAGCCAATCATGCCCGCGACGACGGCCGATGTTCGCATGACGCGGCGCCTTGTTGCAGAGTTCACCGTGATCGAGGAGCACGCCCATCACTGGTTCGAAGATACCATCGGGTTGAGCGGCGACTGGCATCAACCGGGGCCGGTGTATGCGATTCCGTTTAGCGCACTCCAAGGCGTGAAAAACCCTAACCTGCTGGCTACCGGCCGCTGCATCTCAGCAGGTGGCTATGCCTGGGACACGCTGCGAGCGATTGCTCCCTGTGTCGTCACGGGCGAAGCGGCAGGCACGGCAGCGGCGTTGGCGATTCAACACGTTGACGGAGAGGTCTGTAGGCTGGATGTCGAAACGCTACAAGCTCAACTTCGTCATCAGAACGTCCTGCTTGATCGCACCCTTGTCGAGCGCGCCTAGCCGCGATTCCTCACGTTACAGGGCCTTTCTTCAACCGCGGGTGGAGTTGAGCACATCAGAGGGAGGCAGTTAGTCCTTAGGTTTAAGTCTTGCATTCCAACAACAACTTCAGGTCAATCTCGGCAGTTCCGTGTGTAGGATCGCAAGACTTGACCCCAGAGAGAGATGACCCCAGAGACCCCAGAGATCGACCGTGAAGCTGCTTGTTCTTGATTTCGTGGAAATGTCAAACGACAAGACCTAACCCCTAGCTTTTTTCGATACGCTAACGGGCTTGACTGCCAGGCCAAATGCAAAGGAACGAATTGGCTACTACTCCAATTGTCGATCCAGCTCTCCACCCTCGTCTGTCATTAGAAAGCCAAGCTCATCAGGGCATACAGCGCAGCCCTGATTGGCGTTGATCTCTCCCGGAGCAGGCACGGTGTTCCCGCCACCTTCCACGAAACCAAGGAAGGTTATCGCCATTGGCCCAATTTCCACAATTGTGCCTGCGGTGTAAGCGTCCAGGTCGGGAAGGCACCCGGCTTCGAAGAGCGCGATACCGTACTGCTCGTTCCTTAGAATGCTGTTGTTCGAAATGCTAATCTGCGGCCAGTTTGCGATAGTCACTCCCCGAACGTTGTCGGAGATCGTGCATCTTGTGATGGACGCGTCAACCTCACCTGTAAGGACGATGCCCTCCGTGCCATCACAGAGAGATGAGTCGACAATCGTCCCCGTTGAGGAGATTTCAAGCAGAATGCCGCAGCCATTGTCCGCAAAGCTGCAGCCAGTGACAGTGAGCCTGCTGGACCCCTCCGCATAGATACCGTATCCCATATCCATGCCCGTGACATGTGATCCCGTAATGGTGACAGAAGCTGAATCCGAAAGGTTGATCCCGTGCTTGAAAGATCCGAAAATGGTTGAGCTATCGATTACGGCCTCCGCGTTTTCCCGTACCATGATACCTTGCCAGCCACCGGAGATTGTGCTGTCAGCCATGGATAGACGAGCACTCCCCGCTATCTCGATCGCCTCGAACCCCTCAGAGAAATCGCAGCTTCTGACAGTGAGCTCCGCGGACTCGAAGACTCCCGCCCCCCCCGAGTCGTCAACAAAAGTAGAGTCGCTGATGATCGCTGAAGCAGCGTCGGTGAGGATCACGCCGAACATGAGGTTCTGAGAAAAAATGGTCTCCACAACGGTGGCTTGCGCCGACACCTTCAAGCGGATGCCGTTGTAATTGTTAAAGATAGAACATGTGTCGATCGTGACATGCGCATTGTCTGTGA
>Ga0272441_10002806_pt1 | contig 34622 bp, 24 predicted proteins | sample SSMProp6N_FD_193582 | JGI IMG/M metagenome (GOLD analysis project Ga0272441, IMG submission 193582) | Marine sediment archaeal communities from Little Sippewissett salt marsh, Falmouth, MA, United States - SSM-Prop-6N | ecosystem: Environmental > Aquatic > Marine > Wetlands > Sediment ... | reverse complement strand
AGCGATGCGTCTCGGGGCCTTTGGAATCTTTATGGTCGACGGGAACTGATCGATCAGGCGTTCGCGCTCATAGGGATTCGCCAGGATATAGGTCTTCTTGCGCAGGAGCTCGGTGAATTCTTCCAGGGTTTCCTGGTCTTTTTGGGCCTGCACCGAGATAGGCTGGCCAATCCTGACCTTGATGCTTCGATTCCGCTGGGTTGAAAGCTCGGAGGGCAGCTTGGCTGTCCGGAAGATATCGTGAAACTCGGAGAGACGGTAGAACAAGCGGCTGTTGCGGGCATGAAAGTAGATGGGGACCACAGGTACTTCAGCCCTGCGAATAAGCTTCAAAGCCGCTTCCTCCCAGGGTTTGTCGACGATCAGTTTGCCATCTTTGTAGGTAGACACCTCTCCTGCGGGAAAAATCCCCAGCGGGTGCCCCGCCCCGAGGTGCTCCATCGCCCGTTTGAACCCTGAGATCGAACTCTTGGCATCCTTATGGGCTTCAAATGGATTTACCGGTAGAATGAAGTCCTTTAAGGGTTCGATCCGCTGAAGCAGAAAATTGGCAATGATCTTATAATCCGGCCGCTCCTTCAGCAGCAAATTCAGCAAAAGCACCCCGTCAATCCCACCCAGGGGATGGTTGCTGATGGTGATATAGGCCCCTTCTCTGGGAAGGCGTTTAAAGTCTTCCTCCGGGATCTCAAAGTGGATATCGTAGTGGTTTAGAATCGCATCGAGAAACTCCGGACCGGGCAGGTGCTTGTATTTCGCATAGACCCTATTGATACTGCTCATTCGCGTCAGTCGCATCAGTCCCCATCCGACCAGTGTTCCCAGTGGACCATAGCGATCCAACTCTATGGCCTGGGCCACCTCCTTTGCGCTGACTAAGCTCATGGATTACATGATTGTTTGGATAAAGATAAAAAAATGCCCGTGGCACAGGCTCATTTAACCACCAGTTGTACAGTTTCCCTACTTCGTTGCTCCAGGAGCACCTCCCTCCCATTTTGAAGGAAATCCAGGGCTGCACTGTCAAAATGCCGGATGGTATAAAGGGAAACCCCTTCCTCGTGCAATACCTTATAACGTCCTTTCAGTTGATTCAGCAGTTCTGGAAGGCGCCCAAAACGATTGTCAAAGCAAACTGAAAAACTGATGGCTGAATTCTGAATCAGGTCAACCTTCATCTTGTGATCATGCAGGAGCTTAAAGAGCTCGCTGATGTTTTCCTCCACCATAAAGGAGAAATCCAGCGAAGAGACTTTCATCAATACCTGATCCTTTTTCAGGATAAAACAGGGGGTCTCAGGTTCAATCCTGATCCCTTTCCCAACAGTGGTCCCGGAATTCTCCGGGTGGAGAAATGACTTTACATTCAGGGGGATCTCCTTTCGCTGCAAGGGCTGCAGGGTCTTGGGATGGATAACGGTTGCGCCGTAGAAGGCCAATTCTATGGCCTCCTGATACGATATGCGCTCCAGAAGTCGCGTTTTGTCGAAATACCGTGGGTCAGCATTCAATACTCCGGGCACGTCCTTCCAGATGGTAACCGATTCTGCATTCAGGCAATAAGCAATTATGGCTGCCGTATAGTCCGAGCCCTCACGGCCCAGGGTCGTAGTGAAATTATGATCATCACTTCCGATAAAACCCTGTGTGATGTACAGCTCAGGACTATCCGCAAGGGTTGCTATGGAAGCCTGGGTGGATTCCCAGTTTACGGTCACGTCCCTGTAGTTGGAATCTGTTTTAATGTAATCGCGAATATCCAGCCAGGTATTTCCAATGCCACACTCCTTCAGATAGGCACTGATTATGGCAGTAGAAATCAGCTCTCCATAGCACACCACCTGATCATACACGAAGTTGTACTTGGGGGATTTGTTCCAGGCCAGGAATCCCTGGACCTCTTCAAAGAGCTGCCTAACCCGCCCGTACACCTCATGGCTTTCAACGGGGAAAAGGTCCTGAAGGATCTTCAGATGAAAGGATCTGACGGTCTCCAGGGCAATGGATACCTTCTTACGGTCGGCAAAATAGGCATCCACCACTGCCTCCATGGCGTTGGTCGTTTTGCCCATGGCAGATACCACCAAAAAAGTCTCTTGCGTTCCGGTAACGTCGAGAACGCGGACAAGATTTCGTACGCCTTCGGCATCCCTGACCGAAGCCCCGCCAAATTTAAATACCCTCATAGCGTTCTAAATAGGATTCAATGCCTTCGGCATCCAGTTGTACCACATCCCAATCCCTGAGCACCCTGGCTCCGCGTGATTCATAGAAGTCGATGGCGGGATCGTTCCAATCGAGCACTTCCCAGCTTACACGGCGGGCCCCCTGATCATAGGCAAAGCGAATCACCCGGGTAAGAAGTGCACTTCCCGCGCCCTTTCCCCTGGCGGTTTCAGTAACGATCAGATCTTCCAGGTGTATGACCAACCCCTTCCAGGTAGAATACCTCGGATAACACAGGGCCATCCCCTGAATTCCGGAGGCATCTTCCGCTACAAAGCAGGTAAATCGGACCTCCGGGCCAAAACCATCCCGTTCCAGGTCGGCTTGTGATACTTCCACCGCATCTGGTTCTCTTTCAAAGACCGCCAGTTCACGGATCAGGTCAAGTACCTGATTCATGTCTTCAGGGCGTGCAGGACGAACATTCATTTCTCACGTTTTTTATCAAGATGCATGCAAGTTATAAAGCTCGGAATAATCAGACCTCTGAAATTCCTTTAGTTCACAAAATAAGCGATATTTGTGGTGATTGAAACCTATTCTGTCCCCATGGAGCGAAAGAACAAGACCCTTGGTGAGTTTATCATTGAAAACCAGGAGGCATTTAAGTATTCGTCCGGAGAGCTGTCAAGACTCATCAATGCCATCAGGCTGGCTGCTAAAGTGGTCAACCACGAAGTGAATAAAGCCGGTTTGGTCGATATCCTGGGGGCTGCAGGAGATACCAATATACAGGGAGAAAATCAGCAAAAACTGGATGTTCTGGCAAACGAAAAGTTTATCCAGACCCTTAAAAACCGTGAAATCGTCTGCGGGATTGCTTCAGAGGAGGAAGAGGACTTTATCAGCATCAACAGCCAGGACGAGCAGCACCAGAATAAATACGTGGTGCTGATCGACCCGTTGGACGGATCTTCCAATATCGATGTGAATGTTTCTGTGGGGACCATTTTTTCGGTCTATCGCCGGGTTACCCCCATTGGCACTCCCGTCACCTTAAAGGACTTTTTACAGCCCGGCATAAAGCAGGTGGCTGCAGGGTATATCATCTACGGAACCTCTACCATGCTGGTATATACCACCGGACATGGGGTTAACGGGTTTACCCTGAACCCTGCCATTGGCTCTTTTTACCTCTCACACCCAAACATGATGTTCCCTGAAACCGGAAAGATCTATTCGGTAAATGAGGGAAATTACATCCACTTCCCTCAGGGGGTAAAGGATTATATCAAATACTGCCAGAGGGAGGAAGGAGACCGACCCTATACCTCGAGGTATATCGGTTCCCTGGTTTCGGATTTTCACCGCAATATGATCAAAGGAGGCATCTATATGTATCCAAAAAGCAGTGTCAATTCCAATGGAAAACTGCGACTGCTGTATGAGTGCAACCCGATGGCTTTCCTGGCAGAACAGGCTGGAGGCAAAGCATCCGATGGTTACGGCAGGATCATGGAGATCGAACCTGAAGAATTGCATCAAAGGGTGCCCTTTTTCTGCGGCAGCCGGCTGATGGTTGAAAAGGCAGAGTCCTTTATGGCTTCTGCTACCTGATTACTTTTTCATAAGTGTTTTGTAGTCATCATAGGAGACCTTCCCGGAGAAAATAGCTATGGATCGCTGAACGACCTCAGGGACCCTGACCGGAGTAAATCCAAGTCCCAAGGCATACCTTTCGACCATTCCCAGCTGTTCCGATTCAATAGTGCTGTCAGAAAAGATAATCCTGAAAAAATCATAGAGTCGCTCCATTCGCTCTTCATTGCTAAGAGGAGTTTCGATAGGATATTTGTTCTCCTTCTTCATGACCTCCTTGTATTCTTCTTTCGAGATCCCAAGTTTTTGGGCAAAGCGATCGAGAATTTGTTTTTCCTGCGGATTGATTTCACCATCCACTGCTGCAAGGGAAGCCATGGCTGCAAAATGCGCCAGATTCTTACGGCTTTCGCTGTGTTTGTAAAGATCGATGATCGGCATAGGGTATAGTTTGATCTTGTAAATATACCGCTTTTAAGCGCCTAAACCAGTATTCAAAAGGTCAATTCTTTGTGCTTCCGGTAGCCCGTCAGGCCACGGATACAATGGTTCCTTGAGAAATATCCGTAACTTCACTACGCTATGAAAAAACCGTTGCTGGAATTCACAGAGAAAGGGATCTACTGCGCTGCTGCGGACATCTATCTGGATCCCTGGAGACCTGTCAGGAAGGCTCTGATTTCCCATGGACATTCGGATCACAGCCGAAGCGGTCATGGAAGCTATATTACCCACCAGAAGAACCTGCCCATCATCAGGCATCGCCTGGGGGCGGTTCAGGCCAAGGGCGTTTCCTGGAATGAATCCTTCAGGATCAACGGGGTCCGCTTCAGCTTTCATCCGGCGGGTCATATCCCCGGATCTTCGCAAATCCGGGTAGAATATCGGGGAGAAATCTGGGTGTTCTCGGGGGATTATAAGACAGAGGACGATGGATTGTCCACCCCATACGAGCCCATCCGCTGTCATACGTTTATCACGGAGTGTACCTTTGGGTTGCCGGCCTTTTCCTGGAGGCCACAGAAAGAGGTGATGCAGCAAATAAACAACTGGTGGGCCGGCCTAAGGGAAGAGGGACGGACGGCCGTGCTTTTTGCCTATTCCCTAGGGAAGGCGCAGCGATTGCTGAAGCATTTGGACACCCGAATAGGTAACATATATACCCACGGCGCTATCGAAAACATGAATGAAGTCATCCGCGGTATCGTTCCTTTGCCCGCTACCTGCCGCATTACCCGTGAAACCACAAAAAAGGAACTGCAGGGGAATCTGGTCCTGGCCCCGCCCAGTGCCCATGGCAGTGCATGGATGCGAAAAATGGTTCCCTACGAGACCGCCTCGGCCAGCGGCTGGATGGCCTTTAGGGGAGCAAGGCGAAGGAGGGCCATAGATCGTGGATTTGTCCTCAGTGATCACTGTGACTGGGATGGGTTGTTGGCCAGTATAGAGGCTACAGCGGCAGAACGCGTTATCTGTACCCATGGATATTCAGAAATCTTTGCCCGATTCCTTCGGGAACAGGGATACGACGCAAGGACAGAGGCTACTCAATACGAGGGAGAATTAGCCGAAATACAGGAATCTCAACCTGAAGGAAATACCGCATGAAATCCTTTGCCTCCCTGATCAGAACCCTGGACAGCACCAATAAGACCAATAGAAAAGTCGATGCCTTGTCCGCCTACTTCCGCACGGCTCCGGAATCAGACCGCGTTTGGACCATTGCAATGCTCTCTCATAGAAGGCCTCCCCGCCCGGTCAATACACGGCTTTTGAGGGAATGGGCAGCAGAACTGGCTGGCATTCCGCTGTGGCTCTTCGAGGAGAGCTACCATATTGTAGGGGACCTGGCCGAGACCATCGCCCTGATCGTACCCTACCAGGAACGGAAAGGGGATTCCAAACCAAGCCTGGCCCAATACCTGGAGGATGTAAAAGGCCTGAAGTCAAAATCGGAAATCGAAAAAAAGGCCTATCTCCAGTACCATTGGCCACGGCTGGATTATTATGAGCGGTTTGTATTCACCAAGTTCTTCACCGGAGGTTTCCGCATCGGTGTCAGCCAGAAACTCATGACCCGGGCCCTTTCCCACGCCACCGGTATTGAAGAAGATCTTTTGGCCTATCGTCTGATGGGCAACTGGGACCCTTCAAGTATTAGTTTCCTGGACCTGGTGCTGGAACCCCGGGAGGAAGAGCATCTTTCCAAACCCTATCCGTTTTACCTGGCTTACGCCCTTGAGGATGATCTGGATAAACTGGGAAACCCATCTGATTGGATCATGGAGCACAAGTGGGATGGGATCCGGGCCCAATTGATCATCCGCAATCAATCCCTAAACCTCTGGAGTCGCGGAGAGGAACTCGTAACGGAGAGCTACCCGGAATTTCAGTCACTGGTCCCGTATCTCCCGGATGGTACCGTCCTGGATGGAGAGATCCTTCCCTATCCACAGGGGCAGATCGGCAGTTTCAACGACCTGCAGAAACGGCTGGGACGCAAAAAGGTAAGCCGATCCCTGCTCGAGAAGATTCCGGTCATCCTCAGGGCTTATGACCTGCTTGAATGGGAAGGGTCTGATCTTCGCGCGGAGGCTTTTGCCTACCGAAACAAGCTGCTGCGACAGCTGGTGGAACCCCTGGCCCCTGATCCTGAAATTCCCCTGGACCTCTCCCCGGCTATGGAAATCCCCGATTGGAATGCTGCCAGGAAGGAACAGGAGCGCTCACGGGAAAAACACTCTGAGGGCCTGATGCTGAAACGCAAAGGAGCTCCATATCAGGTGGGCCGGAAAAAAGGAGACTGGTGGAAATGGAAGGTCGCCCCCCTGACCGTGGATGCCGTGCTCACCTATGCCATGCGCGGACATGGTCGCAGGAGCAACCTCTTCACGGATTATACCTTTGCCCTTTGGGAGGAGAAGGAAGACGGAAGCCGGGAGCTGGTTACCTTTGCCAAGGCGTATTCCGGATTGACTGATGCGGAATTCCGGGAAGTGGATGCGTGGATTAAGCGGAATACCCTTGAGCGTTTCGGTCCGGTCCGCTCTGTCACTCCCACACATGTCTTCGAAATCGCCTTCGAGGGGATTGCCCGGTCCAGCCGGCATAAGAGCGGGGTTGCCACGAGGTTTCCCAGAATCCTCCGCTGGCGCAGGGATAAGACCATCGAACAGGCCAACACCCTGGCGGAAGTGGAACAGCTAATCCCCTGATCATGGCAAGCAGGCAGACATCCGAAACATTGACAGGCCTGGCCACTGCGTGGTTCCACAAACAGGGTTGGGAACCCTTCACCTTTCAGCAAAAGACCTGGGAGGCTTTTCTGGAAGGAAAGCATGGCCTGCTAAATGCGCCCACGGGAAGCGGCAAAACCTACGCCCTTTGGTTTCCTATTTTGCTGCAGTACCTAAAGGATCATCCGGATTACAGGCATCAAACATCCAAAGGTCTGAAAGCCATCTGGATCACTCCCCTGAGGGCCCTCTCCCAGGAGATCCGGCAATCTGCTCTCCGCATTATCGAGGACCTGGATATTCCTTTTACGGTCGGCATCCGTACCGGGGACACCTCACAATCTGAACGCGCCCGGCAACGTAAAAAAATGCCAGACCTGTTGATCACCACTCCGGAAAGCCTGCAGTTGCTCCTGGCGACCAAAGGCTATGCCAGGACGTTCCGAAACTGCTTTGCCATTGTCGTGGACGAATGGCATGAATTACTGGGAAGCAAACGGGGTGTTCAAATGGAATTGGCCCTCTCCAGGCTGAAAACAGTATGTCCATCCCTCCGTATCTGGGGTATTTCTGCCACGATCGGCAACCTGGAACAGGCCAGGGAAGTCCTTCTGGGTCCAGATTCTGAAGCCCTGCGAAATGCGGTGCTCATCCGGGCCAGCCTGAACAAGAAAATAACAGTCAGGAGCCTGCTTCCGGAAAAGATCGAGACCTTTCCATGGCGCGGCCATATGGGGTTGCATTTGCTGGATGCTGTCATCCCGATAATCCAGGCGAGCAAGACAACATTGATCTTCACCAACACCCGGGGCCAATGCGAGATCTGGTTCCAGAAGATCCTGGAGCGATATCCCCAGCTAGCAGGAGAGATTGCCATGCACCATGGAAGCATCAATAAGGAAACACGCCTGTGGGTGGAACAGGCCATACGCAACGAAAGCCTGAAAGCCGTGGTCTGTACCTCCAGCCTGGACCTGGGAGTGGATTTTGCCCCGGTGGAGACGGTCATCCAAATCGGAGGGCCCAAAGGGGTGGCGCGCTTTCTGCAGCGGGCAGGCCGGAGCGGGCACCGCCCCGGTGAAGAAAGCCTGATCTATTTCCTCCCGACACATGCGATTGAATTGGTGGAGGCTGCCGCTTTGAAGCGGACCGTTAAAGGGGAAGGCATCGAAGATCGCATTCCTTATCTGAACAGCTTTGATGTGTTGGTGCAGTACCTCACCACCCTTGCGGTCTCTGACGGGTTTTATCCGGAGGAGATCTATCCGGAGATCTGCCGTACGTTCTGCTACCAGGCGATGACGCGGGAGCAATGGGAATGGCTGTTGAATTTTCTGGTTCTCGGAAGTCAGAGCCTGCAAACCTACGATGAGTATAAAAAAGTGGAAGTCATGGAGGATGGCCTGCTGAAGGTCTCCAACCGGGGTGTCGCCATGCGGCATCGCTTTCAGATCGGAACCATCGTGGGAGATGCGGACCTGGCGGTCCGGTATCAAAAGGGCGGGTATATCGGCTCCATAGAAGAGTGGTTTATTTCGAAGCTGCAGCAGGGGGATGTGTTCACTTTTGCAGGGCGAAACCTGGAATTTATCCGTATCAGAGACATGCAGGTCATCGTCCGGAGATCTTCAAAAAAAACGGCCAAGGTGCCCAGCTGGATGGGCGGGCGGCTTACGCTTTCAGCCCAGATGTCCGAACTGCTGAGGCAGGAATTGTACTCTGCGGCCCTTCCCGTGGCCGAACAATCCGAAGAAATCCGGTTTCTCGCTCCCCTTTTTGAAAGGCAGGGGTGGGAGAGCATCGTCCCGGGACCCGACGAATTCCTCATAGAGACCTTCCGGACCAGGGACGGATACCATCATATCTTCTATCCTTTTGAAGGGCGGTTTGTACATGAGGCCATGGCAAGCCTGCTGAGCTACCGGATCAGCCTTTTGTCACCGATTACCTTCTCGCTGGCCTACAACGACTATGGTTTTGAGCTCCTCTCAGACCAGGAAGTGGATATGCAAATGGTCCTGGACAACGATCTTTTCACCACAGACTATTTGATGGATGATTTGCAAAAAAGCCTCAATTCCACCGAAATGGCCCGTCGAAAGTTTCGGGACATTGCGGTGATAAGTGGATTGGTCTTTTCCGGATATCCGGGAAAGGGGATCAAGATGAAACACCTGCAGAGCAATTCCCAGCTGCTTTTTGAGGTCTTCCGGGATTATGAACCGGATCACCTGCTATTCCAACAGGCCTTCCGCGAGACCTTTGAGCACCAGCTCGAGGAAGGGCGCCTTCGAATAGCCCTGGAGCGCATTGCCGGGCAGCGGATTGTCTGGAAGGCCTGCGAAAACCCGACCCCATTTTCCTTTCCCATCATTACGGACCGGCTGCGTGAAAAACTCTCCAGTGAAAAACTCGCGGACCGTATCCGGCGGATGACCCAGGTCCTCACCCGTCAACGAAAAAGGTGATTCTTTTAATACGTCGCATTTGATACCTTTGGGCAGATGACGCATTTGGCAGAATTCGGGGGCGAGCGGCTTGAACTCCATCCCTGGGGAGCATTGTACTGGGAACGCGAAAACACCTTGATGGTGAGCGATGTGCACTTTGGGAAGATCAGCCATTTCCGCAAGTTCGGTGCGGCAGTGCCCCGCAAAGCCCTTCACCGGAATTTTGAACGCCTCAATGGCCTGCTGGCCCATTTTGAGCCAGCGACCATCTGTTTCCTGGGGGATCTTTTTCACTCCCACATCAACCGGGAGTGGGAACTCTTCCGGCATTGGGTAGAGACATGTCCCGCAAAAATTGAACTGGTCCTGGGCAACCACGACATCATCTCACCCCTTCGGTACGAAGCCATCGGCATTTCCTGCAGCGACCAACAGGAGCGTGCCCCCTTTCTGCTGACACACCATCCGGTATCGGACTTTGACGGCTACAACATTTGTGGCCATATCCACCCTGCTGTGCGATTGCGGGGAAGCGGAAGACAACACCTCAGACTCCCCTGTTTCCACATCAGCCATCAGCAACTGATCCTCCCTGCCTTTGGTGCCTTTACCGGCAGCCATGTGATGGACCCTTCCCCCACAGACCGCATTTATGCCCTTGCGGATAGTGAGATCATTCCGCTATTACCCACTGCCGGGGACTCCCCATAGAGAAGGGGCTTACTCCAGTGGTTTTCTTGCACAGATTTTGTGCCGGCGTTTGCCCGGACCACAATTGCCTTGTATTTTTGCACAAATTTTGGCCTTTGAGTCTGGAATACGTCCGGCAGTGCTTTTCACAGGCCCCTGTTTTCAGGGATCTGCAGGAAGCTATTGCCCGGCCGCAGGCTTCGATCCACCTGAAAGGCATGTCAGGGTCGGCAATCTCCTTCCTGCTGGCAGAAACTTTCAAAGCGCAGAAAACGCCTTTTTTGCTCGTCTTCAACGATAAAGAAGAAGCTGCGTATTATCTGAATGACCTGGAGGAACTTATCTCCAGGGATGATGTGCTGTTTTACCCCGGGAGCTACCGCCGGCCTTATGAAATCGAGGAGACCGACAATGCAAACGTACTCCTCAGGGCAGAAGTCCTGAACCGGATCAATTCAAGAAGGAAACCGGCCCTTATCGTGAGCTATCCGGATGCCCTTTTTGAAAAGGTAGTTACCCGAAAGGAACTTGAGCGCAATACCCTGAAGGTGCATACCGGGGATACCCTTTCCCTTGATTTTCTCAACGAGGTGCTTTTCGAATATCATTTCAAGCGGGTTGATTTTGTAAGTGAACCCGGGGAGTTTTCCGTTAGGGGTGGTATTGTGGATGTCTTTTCCTTCTCTCATGATGAACCCTATCGCATCGAATTCTTCGGGGACGAAGTGGACAGCATCCGCAGTTTTGATGTTGAAACCCAACTCTCCACGGACCGGGTCAGGAAAATTGCCATTATCCCCAATGTCGCTGATAAGATCCTTCACGAGGCCCGGGTGAGTTTTCTGGAATACATTTCTTCCAAAACCACCATTTTCCTAAAGAACCCATCCCTTTGCCAGGGACGGCTGGACCAATTGTTCACCAAGGCTCATGAAGCCTTTAGGAACATGAGCACGGAGGTTACCCATGCCAGTCCCGAATCCCTTTTCCTGGACGGATCCCAACTCCGGACCACCCTGCAAGAATACCGGAAAATTGCACTGGAAGGACCTCTGCCTGAGGAATACCCCGGGGTGGAAACCCTTGACATCCCTGCGAGGCCACAACCCGCCTTCAACAAGCATTTTGATCTGTTGCTCAGTAAGCTTCGCGAGAATAAGGAAAGTGGGATGCAAAATTATATTTTCTGCGCCTCCGAACAGCAGGCGAAGCGCTTCCATGATATTTTTGAAGAAATCGGGCAGGAGGTGCCCTATACGACTATCGTCCAGTCGCTTTATCAGGGCTTTGAGTCGCCGACACTCGGGCTTTGCTGCTATACCGATCACCAGATCTTTGAGCGCTACCACCGCTTTCATTTAAGGAACGGATACGCCAAGAAACAGGCCATTACCCTCAGGGAACTCAACAAACTTGAGGTTGGGGACTACGTTACCCACATAGATCACGGCATTGGAAGGTTCGGGGGGCTTCAAAAAATTGAGGTAGAGGGCAAGATGCAGGAGGCGATCAAACTGGTGTACGGGGACAGGGACATTTTATATGTGAGTATTCATTCCCTTCACAAGATCGCTAAATACAACGGTAAGGACGGGGTGGCTCCGAGGATCTATAAACTCGGTTCCGGTGCATGGAAAAAACTAAAACAAAAGACCAAAAAACGGGTCAAGGAACTGGCCTTTGACCTCATACAGGTCTATGCCAGGCGAAGAATGCGAAAGGGATTCCGGTATGGTCCGGACAGCTACCTGCAACATGAACTGGAAGCTTCTTTCCTCTACGAAGACACTCCTGACCAGAGTTCGGCAACGGAGGCGATCAAGACTGACATGGAAAGTGAACGGCCCATGGATCGCCTGGTATGCGGGGACGTGGGCTTTGGCAAGACCGAAGTAGCCATCCGGGCAGCCTTCAAGGCCGTGGATAATGGAAAACAAGTGGCCGTTCTGGTGCCCACTACCATCCTTGCTTTTCAGCACCATCGCACCTTCTCTGAACGATTGCAGGACATGCCGGTAACGGTGGACTACCTGAATCGGTTCCGCTCGACAAAGGAGCGGAAAAAGCTCCTGGACGGATTGTCCTCCGGGTCCCTGGATATTGTGATCGGAACCCATCAACTGGTGGGTAAAAACGTCGTCTTCAAAGACCTGGGGTTGCTTATTGTGGATGAGGAACAAAAATTCGGGGTAGCCGTAAAGGAGAAACTGAAGACCCTCAAGGAAAATGTCGATGTCCTGACCCTGACCGCCACACCAATACCAAGGACCCTGCAGTTCAGCCTGATGGCAGCCCGGGACCTGTCGGTGATCAATACCCCTCCTCCCAACCGGTATCCCATTGAAAGCAGGGTGATCCGGTTTGACGAAACCGCCATCCGGGACGCCATCATATATGAAATCCAGCGGGGAGGACAGGTGTTTTTCGTCCACAATCGCATAGAAAACATCCGGGAGGTGGCAGGCATGCTTCAGCGCCTTGTGCCGGATGCGAAAATCGGGATTGGCCATGGCCAAATGGAAGGGCGAAAACTGGAAGAGCTTATGCTGTCCTTTATGAACGGGGGATTTGATGTCCTGGTTTCCACCACGATCATCGAAAGTGGCCTTGATGTGACCAATGCGAATACCATCTTTATCAACAACGCCAATAATTTCGGCTTGAGTGATCTGCACCAGATGCGCGGGCGTGTGGGTCGCAGCAATAAAAAGGCTTTTTGTTTCTTCATCACCCCTCCCTATGAAGTAATGACCCCGGAGGCCCGAAAACGAATCCAGGCCCTGGAGCAATTCACCGAGCTCGGCAGTGGCTTCAATATTGCCATGAAGGATCTTGAAATACGGGGAGCCGGAGATCTGTTGGGTGGAGAACAAAGTGGCTTTATCAATGAAATTGGCTTCGAAACCTATCAGAAGATCCTATCAGAGGCAATAGAAGAACTCAAGGAATCCGAGTTTAAGGACCTGTTCAGGGAATCAGTTGGACCCCGGACTTCGTATGTCAGGGATATTCAAATCGATACGGACCTGGAGCTGCTGTTCCCGGATGCCTATATCAATAATGTATCGGAGCGCCTCAGTCTGTACTCCGAGTTAAACGACATCAAGGCAGCGCAACAACTGAAAGATTTTGAGGCTAAACTCCAGGACCGGTTTGGTCCGCTGCCACAGGAGGCAGCGGACTTAATGGGATCGGTGCGGCTGAAGTGGAAAGCCTCGGCACTGGGCATTGAAAAACTGGTCCTTAAAAAAGGAAAATTCATAGGCTATTTCATCGGAGATCAGCAATCCGATTTCTACCAATCTGAAGGTTTCGGAAAAATCCTCCGGCATATCCAAACCAACCCTCAGCAAGGACGGTTAAAGGAGAAGAAAACCCGAAATGGCCTCCGCCTGCTGCTGGTGATTGAAGGGGTTGATTCCATCTCCAAAGCACTGGATGCCCTGCATCCTGTTTCGGCCGAAATCACCGAGGAAGTTACCTGAGAAACCCCGGACATTCTGAGCCATTCAATCCTTGCTGCTGACCTGGGCATATCAGTCTCTGTAACCTGGGGCTCGAATGCTCCAGATTATATATCTTTAGAGCCCTAGAAAAACCTCTTGAAATGAAAAGATTCCTCCCTATCCTGGTTTTGCTCATCGCCTTCCTGGGCCATAGCCAGGCACCCGCTGTGGATTCCCTCTACCTGGCCGAGCATTTTGAACTGAAGGAATACCATATCCCCATGCGCGACGGAGCGGAGCTTTTTACAGTGGTCTATACCCCAAGGGATGCCTCGAAGGAATATCCCATCCTGATGAACCGCACCTGTTATAATGCCTCCAGGTATACGAACTACCAGTTTAGCGGGTATCCGTCGGATTATTTAGTTCGGGACGGATATATTTTTGTATTCCAGGATGTGAGAGGGAGATACATGAGTGATGGCAGCTTTGACAATATGCGACCCAACATTCCCGGAAACAACCCCAGAGACAGGGATGCCATAGACGAAAGCTCTGACACCTATGACACCATTGAATGGTTGGTCAAGAATGTCAAAAACAACAATGGCTCCGTGGGGATGTTTGGCATTTCCTATCCCGGGTTTTACGCCGCCGCTGCCCTCCCGGATGCCCATCCGGCCCTGAAGGCATCCTCCCCCCAGGCGCCTATTGCAGATTTCTTTTTTGACGATTTCCACCATCAGGGGGCTTATCTGCAAAGCTACACCGCTGCTTTTGCGGTATTTGGGTATCAGAAGGAATCCAGGACAAGGGAGCCCTGGTACCGGGATAAGATCAACCGATTTTATGAAAATCCGGCTTCGGACGGTTATGATTTCCACCTTGCGCAGGGACCCCTGAAAAATATTACGGCCAAATACCATCACGACAACTTCTTCTGGAAACAGATCATTAGTCATCCGAACTACGATGAATTCTGGCAAAAGCGGAATATTTTGCCCCATTTAAAAGGAATCGATCATGCTGTAATGACGGTAGGGGGATGGTTCGACGCAGAGGATCTGTACGGACCCCTGAATATCTACAAATCCATAGAGGCGGAAAACCCCAAGGCGAAGAACACTATCGTAATGGGCCCCTGGGCACACGGGGGCTGGGCCCGGGAACGGGGAAAGACCACGCACAACCACATCTATTTCGGAGATAGCATATCCACGCATTTTCAGAGGGAAGTAGAGCGGGAATTTTTCCATTATTATTTAAAGGGGGGGGAGAACCCCGACCTTCCAGAGGCCTATATGTTCGATACCGGCACCAAGGAGTGGGAGCGATTTGCACAATGGCCTCCAAAGGAAATACAACCCACCTCCATGTACTTTGGCGCCAATGGGACCTTGTCACTCGGAGAGCCGCTGGACGAGAATGCCGCCTTCGATTATATCAGCGATCCAAACAAACCCGTTCCCTATACCTCCCAAACCGAAGGGCTGACCTTTACACCCCGTCGGTTTATGAGCGACGACCAGCGCGCGGCATCCCGGAGGCCTGATGTGCTTAGTTTCGTCACTGAACCCCTGGAAGATCCAAAAACCCTGGCGGGGGAGATTATGGCGCGCCTGAAGGTTTCCATGACCGGGACGGATGCCGATTTCATTGTAAAGCTCATCGATGTGTATCCCGCGGACCATCCCAATTATGAGCACAATCCTGAGAATATTGTAATGGGCGGTTACCAGCAATTGGTGCGTTCAGAGGTGTTTCGGGGCCGTTTCCGCAATAGCTTTGAGAAGCCTGAGCCATTCGTCCCCGGGGAAGTGACCGATGTGAATTTCAGGCTGCAGGACGTGCTGCATACCTTTAAACCCGGTCACCGGATCATGATACAGATCCACAGCACCTGGTTCCCGTATATCGATCGCAATCCCCAAACCTATGTAGAAAACATCTATGAGGCCGATGAATCGGACTTCACAAAGGCCATCATACGGGTTCACGGGAATTCTGTCATAGAAGCAGGCGGCAAGGTGGATTGCTGCGACCCATCTCCCGCAAGCATGCAACTGGAAGGGTATATCAAGGGATAGATCTACTTGGTCAGGTGCCTTTTTGTCCCGGATGAACCTAAAGGGACTTTAAATCCTTGATTACCGAAAATGCACTGTTCACCTGCTTGTCATGGACCAGGATGGTAAATTCGTTGGTAGTGGAAATCACCTCATATAGCACAATTCCCTCCCAGGCCAGACGCTGGAAAATGAAATAGTAAATCCCGGGCACAGCTACATTCTCCGCAGGAAGTTTGACCGTTATGGAGGAAAGATTCTCGGCCTTTTGCTTGCATATTTCGAAGCGGAAATACTCCTCGACCACCTCATTGAGGCTGTTGCTGACAACGATGTTCAACTCGTCTACCCCTCTGGAAGAGGTATAAAAGATGTCCCTTTGTTGATGCACCTTTTCCAGAAGTCTCATCTGATTCTGCAGGATGGAATCGGAAACCCGAAAGGTATAGTCCGTCAGGGAGGAACGGACCGTGATCTCCCCTATATTCTTCAAGATTTTCAAAATGCGGTGGGTCGACCTGAATTCCAGGTGGTCCGAAAGCCGCTTCAGGGCCATGACAATGGCACCACTCCGGACATCTTTTCCCAGTTGATCCTCAATTTCAGGACGAATCTGCCTGGCCAGGGAGGTCAGGTTGATAATGCCCTGTGAAAGGGCGGACTGCAGAAAGGGTTTTCCCTTGATGTAGGCTTCCACGGCAGCGGAGATCGTTTTCATAAGCCAGAAGTTGACCCAAATATAACATTTGGTTATATTATAATCGTCCATTAGAAATAATAGAATGCATCCTTTATATGAGTGATGCGGTACGCCCCTGTTTTCCCTTCAACCTGAACAATATCAAAGCGTACTTCTACTTCAAGCCTTCGTTCCCGGATAAAGTGATCAGCAGCCATCACGAGTCTTCGGATCTTTGCCCTTGAAATACACTCAGAAAGGCGCTCATAAAAGAATGCCGAACGGGTCTTTACTTCCACCACCACCAGGGTGTTATCACCCAGCGCAAGGATGTCGATTTCTGCTCTGCGATACCGGTAATTACGGGCGATAATCTCGTATCCCCCTGTAATTAAGTAGGATACCGCAGCTTCTTCTCCTGCCATGCCACGTTTGTAGTGGTTGTTCTGATGGGGATCCTTCATCTATTGTATTAAAAAAAGGTAGTTGATCGAAAAAAAATGCATTTCCCCGCAATTTTGAAGCAATCCGAATAACTTGCCCTGCGTTTCAACGAAAAGTCTGAAGCTGTCATACTAAGACCAAGGACCACTCGTTTTGAACTTGTCCCCGATTGAATGAATGTCTTTAAAGCCTACATCTCACTATGGAGTTCTTCGTAAACTGTAATACGTCCTCCCTTGCGCCTTATAGTGCTCCCCTTGATCCCTCAAGGGTCCAGCACCTCTTCAGAAGGGCCGGATTCAGCGCTTCTGTACAAACGGTGAATCAGGCCACCGGGACCTCGGCAAATGCCCTGGTGGATGCCCTGATCAACGAGGCCCTGAACCTCCCGCCCATGCCGACCCCTGAATGGGCTGCCTGGAACCGGGATAATTATCCGGCGGATGATGATCAGGCCCGTGCCCTTATTCGCTCGCATATCGAAACCTTCAGGCTCGATTATTCACGGGGCCTTTTGAACAATAACCTAAGGGACCGGCTTAGTTTTTTCTGGAGCAACCACTTTGTAACCGAACTGGATGTCTACGAGAGTCCGGCCTTTTTATTCGAGTACATTCAATGCCTGCAGCGGAATGCCCTGGGCAATTTCAAAACCTTTGTCTCCGAGATAGGGCTTACCAATGCCATGCTGTTCTATTTGGACGGTGCGTACAACAACGGTCAAAACCCGAATGAGAACTACTCCAGGGAGCTCTTTGAGCTATTTACCCTGGGTGAAGGAAATGGGTACACGGAGGAAGATGTCATCGAGACTTCCCGTGCCCTGTCCGGTTATACAGAAAGGGGAGAAGTACGATGGACTCCTGTAATCTTTGATGTTACCACCTTTGACGCCGGATCGAAAACCATCCTGGGACGTACTGGCAACTGGGGGTATGATGATGTAATTGATATCCTGTTTGAAGAGCGGGCCAATGAAATCGCCAGTTTTATCTGCCAAAAGCTCTATGAGTTTTTTGTGCATCCGGATTCGGATGACAATGCCGGAAATGCCCAAAGCATCATCTCCACAATGGCGAATACCTTTGTCGCCAGCAATTTTGAAATTGCCCCGGTCCTGTCACAATTGCTTAAGAGCCAACACTTTTTCGATGACAATGCCATGGGAGTAATCATCAAAAGTCCGTTCGATCTCTTTTTGAATTTCATCAATGAGTCGGGTTTCAGCTATTCAGACACCACCCTGTCGTTTTCAATCGAGTCTTCCCGACTGCTTGGGCAGGAAGTGTTTGACCCTTTTGATGTAGCCGGATGGCAGCGGGATCGTACCTGGATCAACACCAATTTTATGATCGGACGCTGGCTTACTGCCGAGGTCCTTATTCAGGGATTCTTCCAGGAGTCCCCGGAACAGTTCCGCAATTTGGCTATGGAAGCTGTCGGTGCAGCAGAGAGCAATACGAGTAACCCCGAAACCGTGGTCCGGGCCCTGGTGGACAAATTCCTTCCGAAAGGCCTGCTCACGCCACAAGAGTTTGAAAACGCCATGTCGGTCTTCAAGATTGAAGACGTTCCTGAAAATTACTATGGCTCAGATTATACACCTGGAGGTCTGGGATTATGGATGCTCGCAGTAAGCATGGAGGTACCACAACAGGTCTTTCTGCTTATGATGCACCTCTCCCGTCAACCAGAATTCCAGTTAAAATAACACCTACTGCTATGTGCGACCATCATATCCACACTCCGAATGACGAGTTAAGCGCCCACGACCAGGAACATAAATTCTGGAGCAGGCGCTCCTTTCTCCAGGCACTGGGTATTGCCGGGTCAGGGTCCCTGATGCTGGGCAGCAATATGCTGACCGCCTCGGCTCCATCCCCACTGACTGCGGCGATTGCCAGTGCTGAAGGAGACGGGATCCTCATTCTCATTCGCCTTTCTGGAGGAAACGATGGGCTCAGCACCGTAATCCCAATAGAACAGTACGATACCTATGCGAATGCCCGTCCGAATATCTATATTCCGGAGAGCAAGATCATCAAGCTGACCGATGAATTTGGCATCCCTTCCTATATGCAAGGCCTTGAAGGACTTTGGGGTGAGGGGCAGTTCAAGGCTGTTCACGGGGTGGGCTATGAGAACCAAAGCCTTTCGCATTTCACAGGTTCGGACATCTATGCAAATACAGACCTTACCACTACAGGATTCAGCGGGCTGAACACGGGATGGATGGGACGGTACTTCGAGAACCTCTATCCGGAGTATCTCATCAATCCGCCGGCAGCCCCGGCTGCGATTCAGATCGGTAATTTCGGGAACCTGATCTTTCAGGGAGAGGAAACCAATTATGCCTTTGTAACCTCTAATATCGACCAGTTGGAAGAGATTGCCGAGTCCGGGGTTCAATACAGCCTGGATCCCCAGCTGTTCGGGGACTGCATGTACAGCGACCAGCTGCGCTTCCTCAGAGGGGTTGCCAATACGACCTATGAGTATTCCGGCCTGATCCACGCGGCTTACGAGCGGGGACAGAATCAGGTAGAGTATCAGGACAATAACTTTGCCAGGCAACTCGCCCTACTTGCCCGTTTGATCAAAGGAAACCTGGGCACCAAAGTGTATATGATCTCCATGGGAGGTTTTGATACCCACGGGAACCAGCCCCTGGCCCATGAAAGACTGATGACGAATCTCTCCATTGCGGTCAAGAATTTTTACGAAGACCTCACCTTTACACAACAGGATGAGAAAGTCCTCAGCATGACCTTCTCCGAATTCGGAAGGCGAATTTTTGAAAATGGCTCCAATGGCACAGATCACGGCAAAGCAGCCCCAACCCTATTCTTCGGGTCCGGGCTCAACGGAAGTGCTTTTGTGGGGGATCATCCGGCCCTTGACAGCCCGAATAGCCGTGGAAACCTCGAATACACTATGGATTTCAGGGACCTGTACGCCACTGTTCTGGCAGAATGGTTGTGCGTGCCCATTCCATTGGTGGAACAACATTTGCTCGGACATCCTTACAATCCGGTGAACCTCGGATTCAATTGCAGCGGCACGGAATTTGCAGATATTCCTTACAGCGATGAGCCTTTTACACCTCCCGTCCCCGGAGAGGAGGGCGAATTTGTACCCCCTACGGCAGAGCTTCTGGACGGCATTGTTCACCGGCCATTCTACCCCACCGAATCGAATCCCCACATTCACGTTGAACTGCCATTCACGGCTCATGTGGATATTACCCTGTTCAATATCCTGGGACAAAAGGTGGCTACCCTCTACAATGAGATGATGTTTGAAGGAACCCTCGAGCTCAATGTCCGGGACCGGGTACCGAGGCACCTTGCCACCGGAAAATATATTTACCGCATCGATGTGCAGGATCGAAGGATGGCCAAGTCTATCATGGTCGCCTGATTTTATCTGCCTTATCGCTAATGCCCTCGGACACTGGACGCCCCGGATATTCTTATCTGTCCAGTGTCTCGAGGGCTTTTCTTTGACCACCGGGTTGGAAGCCGCTCCTAAATTTGGTTATTTTTGTAGCTTACAGATACCCGCTCATGTCCGACCAGCCCATATCGTATAAACGCACAACGGTAACCGCAGCCCTGCCCTACACCAATGGTCCGATCCACATCGGGCATCTGGCAGGGGTTTATGTACCTGCGGACATTTATTGCAGGTACCTTCGCCTTAAGGGTGAGGATGTGCTTTTTGTCTGCGGCAGTGACGAGCATGGTGTGGCCATACCGATGAAGGCCAAGAAGGAAGGGGTCAGTCCGAAGGAGCTGATCGACAAATACCACGGGATCATCAAAAAGTCCTTTAAAGATTTCGGGATCACATTTGATAACTATTCCCGCACCTCCGCGGCAATACATCACCAGACGGCGGGTGATTTTTTCAAGAAGCTCTACGACCAGGGGGATTTCCTGGAAGAAACCAGTGAACAACTATACGATGTAGAGGCCGATCAGTTCCTGGCAGACCGTTTTGTGACCGGGACCTGCCCAAAATGTGGTCACGACCAGGCCTATGGAGACCAGTGTGAGAATTGCGGGTCGTCACTGAATGCCACGGATCTGATCAATCCGCGGTCTGTATTGACCGGGGCTGTTCCCACATTAAAAGAGACGCGCCATTGGTTCCTCCCCCTGGACCAGTATGAGGGATTCCTCAAAAAGTGGATCCTTGAAGGGCACAAGAAAGACTGGAAACCCAATGTCTATGGCCAGTGCAAATCCTGGATAGATGACGGGCTCAAACCCCGTGCGGTGACCCGCGACCTGGATTGGGGAATTCCCGTACCCGTGCCCGGAGGAGAGGGGAAGGTCCTCTACGTTTGGTTTGATGCCCCGATCGGGTATATTTCCTCCACCAAGGAATGGGCAGAGCGCGAAGGAAAGGACTGGGAACCCTACTGGAAAGCCCCGGATACCCGACTCCTGCATTTTATCGGAAAGGATAATATTGTATTTCACTGCATCATTTTCCCCTCCATGCTGAAAGCCCATGGAGACTTCATTCTTCCTGAAAACGTTCCGGCCAATGAATTCCTGAACCTTGAGGGGCAAAAGCTTTCCACTTCCCGCAACTGGGCGGTGTGGCTGCACGAGTACCTACAGGACTTTACGGGTATGCAGGATGTGCTGCGGTACGTCCTTACCGCCAATGCCCCTGAAACCAAAGACAATGACTTCACCTGGAAGGACTTCCAGGCGCGCAACAACAATGAATTGGTGGCGATCTTCGGGAACTTCGTCAACAGGGTCACTGTACTGACCCATAAGTATGTCGGCGGTAAGGTGCCCTCCCCGGGCCCGCTAACCCAAAACGACCGGGAAACCCTTGAAGCGATCAAAAGATATCCCGCCGGGATCGGGGACAGCCTGGAGCGGTTCAGGTTCCGGGAGGCCTCCCAGGATGTGATGAACCTGGCCCGAATGGGGAACAAATACCTGGCAGACGAAGAACCCTGGAAGGTGATCAAGGAGGATCCTGATCGGGCCGGGACCATTCTGTATGTCGGCCTGCAGGTAGCCGCAGCACTATCCATTCTCTGTGAGCCATTCCTCCCCTTTACAGCGGCCAAGCTCAAGGCGATGCTGGGAGGAGACCTTTTGGCCGCAAAGCTTGGCTGGAATTCGCTTAGTACTGCCGAAATCCTGCTCCCGGAAGGACACCAGATAGGGAAGTCAGAGCTCTTGTTCCGCAAGATTGAAGATTCGGAAATCCAGGCACAGCTCGACAAACTCCAGACAACCAAAAAAAGTAATGAAATGAAAGAATCCACCGTAGCTCCTCAAAAAGAAACCGTGAATTTTGAGGACTTTTCCAAAATGGATCTGCGGGTAGGCACCATCCTCTCCGCGGAAAAAATGCCGAAGACCAAAAAGCTGATCGTGATGAAAGTGGACACCGGCATCGATACACGAACGATTGTTTCCGGGATCGCCGAATACTTCAATCCTGAAGAACTGATAGGAAAGAAAGTTACCGTACTGGCCAACCTTGCACCCAGGCCCCTCAGAGGAGTGGAAAGCCAGGGAATGATCCTGCTGGCAGAGGGTCCTGATGGAGGACTGGTATTTATGACGCCCGAAGACCTCTCTGTGCCTAACGGTTCCCAGATCAACTGATCAGGCTCTTCCTACACAGGAAACACTCCTTCTGGCCATGCTGAAGATTGCCTATCACCCCATCTATAAGCACCCACTTCCTGCCGGGCATCGCTTCCCAATGCAGAAATACGAATTGCTGCCCCTGCAGCTGCTTCACGAGGGCACCTGTAGTCCCGAGAATTTTTTTGAACCGGGGATGCCCGAAGTTTCCGACATCCTCAAAGCCCATGATAACAGATACTATGAGCAATTGACCCGGGGAGAGCTGACTGCCCGGGAGATGCGAAAAGTGGGGTTTCCATGGAGTCCCGAACTGGTCCAGCGCGAACTTCGTATCGCTCATGGCACTATAGAAGGATGCCTGTTTGCCCTGAAATTCGGGATCGCCATGAACATTGCTGGCGGAACGCATCACGCTTACTCAAACCGGGGGGAGGCTTTTTGCATGCTCAACGACCAGGCTATTGGAGCCCATTACCTGCTTGCCCATAAGTTGGCTAAAAAGATCCTGATCATCGATCTGGATGTCCACCAGGGGAACGGCACTGCAGAAATTTTCAGTTCAGTGCCCGAAGTCTTTACCTTTTCCATGCATGGAAGGACGAATTACCCGTTCCGCAAGGAGCAATCTGACCTGGATGTCGCACTGGAACCAAACACTGATGATGAAACCTACCTGTCCACCCTGGAGGAAATCCTTGAGCAGCTCTCCAGTGAAGTGAATCCCGATTTTGTTTTCTATCTTTCAGGAGTGGATATCCTTCATTCCGATAAACTTGGCACACTCGGGATGAGCCCGGAAGGGTGTCGGCTCAGGGATGAAATGGTATTCCGGTGGTGTCATGATCGGGAGCTTCCCGTCCAGTGCAGTATGGGGGGAGGGTATTCTCCCCAGTTGAGGACTATTGTGGAAGCCCATGCGACCACATACCGCATGGCCCAGCATATTTTTTTCTGAATGACGAAAAAGCTTATCCTTTTATGGATCCTTATATCCGGTTCCCTCTGTGCCCAACAACGGCCGGAGCCGTTTCAGGATGCCTCAATGTGGAGGCATTTCACCTACGACATGGGCAGTGTCTTCAAAGGGATCGGCTATTCCTATTCAAGGCCCCTGCATTGGGGCGGGTCCCAATGGGCAACATTCGGGGGCGTGGTGGCAGCAACGGGTACGGCCTATATATTCGATACCCAGGTATCCGATTATTTTGTCGGTATCAAGGACGACATCCCTCCCTTTATTCAGGAATATGGACGTGTCTATGGAGGGCCCGTGGGAAATGCAATCCTGTCAGGAGCCGTTTATTCTACAGGGCTTCTTACCAAAAACCCCAAACTGCGGCGTACGGGGGTGCTGATGTTGTCCTCGGCCTCCTCAGCCGCACTGCTTCAAACCTTTTTAAAAGGCTTTGTTGGCAGGGCCAGGCCCCTAGCCGAGAAAGGAAAAGATACATTCAAACCCCTTTGGCAGGGGGACGGGCAGTTCCACTCTTTTCCCTCAGGGCACACCGTTATGGCGGCTACAACTGCATACGCCCTCTCCAAACAATTTAGAAGTCCCTGGATCAAAGCAGGTATATATGCCGTGGGGATGGTTCCAGGCGTATCCCGGCTTTGGGATGGCAAGCATTGGTTATCGGATGTGGTGTTCAGTTGGGCCCTGAGTATTTTTACGGTAGAAGCCATCGACCGCTACCTGGATTCCAGATATAGTGAAAAATACAACCAGGGAGAGAAATCCCTGAGTTGGAATCTCCAGTTTGGTCCGGGAACCGTCGGAGTATTGCTGGAGTTCTAGTTTTGCTTCTTGTCCTTAAAACCCAATGGCATTTTGTAATTTTGCTAAAAACTATAAATCATGTTGAACGAAAAAGTTGAAAAAGCACTAAACAATCAGATCCGAATAGAAGCTGAATCCTCACAAGTATACCTATCAATGGCTTCCTGGGCAGAAGTCAAAGGCCTTGAGGGCATCGCTCAGTTTATGTACAAACATTCCGATGAGGAACGGATGCACATGCTGAAGCTTATAAAATTCGTCAATGAACGGGGCGGACATGCTGTTGTTTCCGAACTGAAAGCCCCGAAAACCGATTTCGGTAGTTTCCAAAGTATGTTTAAGGAACTGCTCGAACACGAGATCTTTGTATCCCAAAGCATCAATGACCTGGTTCACATCACCCTGGAGGAAAAGGACTATGCCACACACAACTTCCTTCAATGGTATGTGGCTGAACAAATTGAGGAAGAGGCCCTTGCCAGGACCATCCTGGACAAGATCAGTCTTATCGGAAACGACAAAGGAGGCCTTTACCTGTTTGACCGTGATGTTCAGCAAATCAACGTGGAAAGCGCTGCAGCAGGTCCGGGTGCCTGAGATGTTAAAGTTTATTTAGATTAGTTATAAATTATTAGATTTGTAGGAGTCACCGTGCTCCTATGGGAAAAAAGAAGCCCAAAACTGCAGAGAAACAGCGAAAAAAAAGGGATAAGCGACTTCGCAAGCTTTCCAAAGCGCAATGCCACCCCAAGGGGTGCAAATCAAAATGCTGTAAAAAGTATAAAAAAAGCGAAAGCAAGCGGTGTAAGCGTTGTCCCTGTTTCGACCTGCTCAAGGAACTTCAAAACCAAACAGAGTTACAGCGCGTAGCCTGAAACGCCCTCCCGGGGCTTTACCCTATTGATTCCGTCGTGAAGTATTATAAGATACCTCCCACCCACGGGCATCCTTCATTTGGGTAAGGGTCAGGAAAACCCCCTCATCCCTGGTATTGTATTGTGAATAGAAAGAAGCCTGCCGCTGGAAATAATCCCCATGACCGCACTGGGCGGAACAATCTTCACGGTGCTCCTGATAGGCCAGGTGCTTACCATAAAGATAGGCCTGGTAAAATTCAGGATGCCTTTTAAAGAGGGCTTGTTCAAAGGCCCTCTGATCGTTCCAGAAATCCAGCTCGTCCGCCTGGCTGGAAAACCTCAGTTCCTGTTCGTAGGACGCATCCTCAAGTGCGCGTTCAAAATAGCCATGCTCTTCAGGCGTAAGCCGCGTAACTTCCTGTGCCATCGACTGGTAAGTGATGGCAATGATCAGGCAGTTGATCCATATGAAATTACGTTTTCGCACTGGGAATGCTCTTTATAAAATAGACGTGAACCTCTACAATAAGTTACAAACCCATGTCCGTATTTTACAAAAAAAGGGCTAAAAAGCCCTTTTTAGTCGTTAAATCCCGAAAACATGCTATTTTCCCAACATCAGAAGTTCAGTACAGCGCACTTCTGTGACGTATTTCCGCTGGCCATCCTGGGCATCATAGGACCTGTGGATAAGCTTGCCTTCTACGGCCACTTCCTTACCCTTGGTGAGATAATTCTCGACGATTTCTGCAGTCTTCCCCCAGGCCACAACCTGATGCCACTGGGTATCGGTTACTTTTTCACCCTTCGCATTTTTGAAGGTCTCATTGGTCGCAATGGAAAAGCGGGCCATTTTGCTTCCGCTCTCCATTTCCAGGACATCCGGGTCCTGACCCAGATTCCCAATCAACAGTACTTTGTTTCTCAGTGCATTCATAAATACTATTCGTTTAAGTTGTCATACAAAACTCGCCCGTCAAACTGCCAGGTCCATTCAGGAGCACGTGAAAAGCATGGATTTGGTTTTTCTGCCTTAAGCTGCCCTTGCCTTCAGTGTCCGCAAACCATGTCTTGGAAAGGCAGTATAATCGCCCTGTTCCCGCAGAAACCATAACTCAGCATTCCGTTACAGTAGCGAACCGCCAGAAAAATTGCACTGCACACAATGCATCTTTTATTCTTATCTTTCTGGGGCCTAAACAACAACCCACCTTTATGTTACGAACCTTACTCTTCGTCACCCTATTGCTGCTGTCGCTGCCCACAACCCAGGCTCAAAATTCGGATGACATAATCGCGGCAATAGAAAAAGAAGCCATCGAGAACTCACAATTGCAGAACCTGGCGCACCAACTCATGGATGTGATAGGCCCGCGCCTGGTGGGAACCCCTCAAATGATGAAAGCACATGAATGGGCTGTAGAAACATTTTCCAATTGGGGTATTTCTGCAAAAAATGAGCAATGGGGGACCTGGAGAGGCTGGGAGCGTGGAATATGCCATATAGATCTGGTGGCACCCCGGGTCGTTTCATTGCATGGCAGACAACTTGCATGGAGCCCCTCGACTTCTGCCAAAGGTGTTCAAGCAGGGGTTGCAATCCTTCCCACATTCACTGACTCTCTGGCCTTTGTCCGCTGGCTTCCACAGGTCCGTGGAAAATGGGTCTGTGTATCCATGCCCCAAATTACCGGACGTCCGGACTACAACTGGGAGGAGTTTGCGACAGCACCCTCATTCGAGCGGATGAAGGAACAACGGGAGGCGCAACAAAAAGCATGGAGGCAAAACCTGAGTAATACAGGGTACACCTCAAGGAATATCAATAAGGCGCTGGAAGAAGCTGGGGCGGCAGGGATTTTGCAATCCAGGTGGTCAAACGCTTTTGGGGCCAATAAGATCTTCAGCGCAAACACGGAAAAAATACCGGTTATCGATCTGTCCCTCGAGGATTATGGAATGGTCTATCGCATGGCTGAAAATGGAGATCAGCCCGAAATCCTTGCTGTAGCGGAATCCAGAGAATTGGGACGCGTACCCACCTTCAATACCATTGCCACGATCCCCGGAAGTGAACTGCCGGATGAATATATTGTATTGTCAGCACATTTTGATTCCTGGGATGGGGGGACGGGAGCAACGGATAACGGTACCGGAACCCTTGTAATGATGGAAGCTGCCAGGATTTTGAAGAAGGTCTACCCAAATCCGAGGCGCACCATTATCGTAGGTCTCTGGGGGAGTGAAGAACAGGGCCTGAATGGGTCAAGGGCATACGTGGAAGACCACCCCAAGGTTGTCAATGGCCTTCAAGCATTATTCAACCAGGACAATGGTACCGGAAGGGTCGTACGAATTTCAGGTCAGGGCTTCCTCAATTCTTACGCCTACCTGGGACGCTGGCTTTCAGCCGTCCCGGAAGACATCACCCAGCATATTGAGACTACTTTCCCGGGAAATCCAGGGCGGGGAGGTTCTGATTACGCTTCCTTTGTCGCTATGGGCGCCCCGGCATTTTCACTTTCCTCCCTGAGTTGGAGTTACTGGAACTACACCTGGCACACCAATCTGGATACCTATGATAAAATCGTCTTTGATGATGTTCGGAACAATGCCATCCTAACTGCTGTTTTGACCTATATGGCCAGTGAAGATCCGGAGCGGACATCACGGGAGAAGGCCGTGCTACCGATCGATCCGCAAACCAATGAACCACGCACATGGCCTACCCCCCGGGAACCTAACCGGGAAGGGGGTCAAAACTAAACACAAATGAAAAAAGTTCTGCTTCTTTTTGCCGGGATTATAATGTTGATTTCCTGCAAGCAACAACCGCCAGGGAATTCCGCCGGGGAACCCACTGGAAAAATGCACATGGAAGGCCTTGACCCCGATCGTCTTGAACGCATTGATAACATGCTGGAAACCGCCGTAGTCCAGGGACAGATCCCGGGAGGAGTCGCTTTGATTGCCCGTAATGGAAACATTGTATACCACCAGGCATTCGGGATGTCCAATGCACAGGAAGGCACCCCTTTTCAAACAGATGCCATTTTTAGAATTGCTTCTCAAACCAAAGCCATCACAAGTACTGCCGTCATGATGCTTTGGGAAGAAGGGCACTTCCGCCTGGATGATCCAATCTCTAAATACATCCCGGAATTCGAACATACGGGGGTAATCGAAACATTCAAAGAACGTGACAGCAGTTTCACCACGAAACCCCTTACGACCCCGATCACTATACGTCATTTGCTCAGCCACACCTCGGGGATAGGGTACGGAATGATAGATGGAGATGCCCGCATCCGTAAGGCATTCGCCAAAGCAGGGATTATCGACGCCTTTACCGCTGAGCCTGTAACCCTTGAAGAAAATGTCCCCAAAATAGCCCGAATGCCGCTGCACCACCAACCGGGAGAAGGATGGACGTACAGTGAAGGGCTTGATGTTTTGGCTAGGATGGTGGAGATTGTGTCGGAGATGCCGTTTGATGAATTTCTAAAAAGGCGCATTTTTGATCCCCTGGATATGAACGATACCTGGTTTTACCTTCCTGAGGAAAGGGCTGCGCGCCTTGTGCCGGTGCAACATAAGGTTGAAGGGCAATGGCAACCCTTCCAAACGGATGTCTTCGATATTGACTATCCTATTCAGGGGGCAAGGAGTTTTTTCTCTGGAGGAGCAGGGCTTTCAAGTACCGCTGAGGACTACTTTGTTTTTCTGCAAATGATGCTCAACAAAGGGGAATACAAAGGGGTTCGTCTGTTGAGCCGCACCACCGTGGAAACCATGATGGCAAACCAGATAGGTGATCTATGGGGAGGTGGCCCCAAAGACTTCAATCTGGCTTTTAGCGTGGTAAACCCTGCAGGGGTTGCCTTCGGAGGTGAAGGAGGAATAGGAACCTTCGACTGGGGAGGATACTTTAACACCCAGTACTTTGCAGATCCGGAGGAACAACTCATTGGAATCCTGATGAAACAGACACAAGGCAACGCCGGTGATCAGACCGGCTGGAAATTCCGACAGATGGTATTTGCCTCCATAGATGATTAATCCTAAACATAGACCATGAAGAAATACGTCCTCCTCCTAATGGCGCTCACCCTGTTATTTCCGGGGAATGCCCAACGCAGAAAAAAGAAAGAGAATCCGCCGGTGCTCAGCGACACCCTATTCCATGGGGTTAAGTGGCGGAATATCGGTCCGTTCCGCGGTGGCCGGTCCGTTGCCGCCTGTGGGGTGGTCAGCCAGCCCGGGACCTATTATATGGGCAGTACCGGAGGCGGTGTCTGGAAGACTATGGATGATGGGATTACATGGAACAACGTCTCCGACGGATTCTTCAGAACGGGAACCGTCGGTGCCATTGCCGTATCGGCAAGCAATCCCAATCTGGTCCTGGTCGGAATGGGAGAACACGCAGCCCGGGGAGTGATGACCTCCATGGGGGATGGGGTGTATCTTTCACGGGATGCCGGAAAGACCTGGGAGCATCTGGGTCTGGAGAACAGCCGGCATATCTCCGATGTCTTTATCCATCCATCGGATGAAAACCTCTTCTATGTGGCCGTGCAGGGGGCCCAGTACGGCCCTACTGAGGACCGTGGTATTTACCGGACAACGGACGGGGGCCAGTCCTGGGAGAAGGTGCTATATGTAAACCCGACCACAGGGGCCTCCTCCCTGAGCATGGACCCGAATAATCCCAGGGTGTTGTACGCCTCCATGTGGGAACATGAACGACTCCCATGGACCATGAAATCCGGGGGGCCGAATTCCGGGCTCTATAAATCCAATGACGGGGGCTCAACCTGGGAGAAGCTTACCCAGGGCCTTCCCGGGGAATTCGGCAAGTCCGGGATCTCTGCCTCAGGGGCACAATCGGATCTGGTTTATGCAGTCCTGGAAGCAGAAGGGGACAAGGCAGGGGTTTACCGATCTGATGATGGAGGCGTGAAATGGAGGCAGGTCAATAAGGACCGCATCAATGTGGCGCGTTCATGGTATTATATGGAGATTTTTGCAGACCCCCAGGAAGCAGAAACCGTCTACGTCCTCAACGCCCCGGTAACCAGGTCCATAGACGGGGGGAAAACCTTTCAACCCGTCCCTACACCTCATGGGGACAATCACGACCTTTGGATTAACCCCACCGACAATAGGCGGATGATCAATGCCAATGATGGGGGAGCCAATATTTCCAACAATGGAGGTAAATCCTGGAGTACCCAGCAAAATCAACCCACCGCGCAGTTTTACCGGGTCATTACGGATGACCTGTTCCCCTATCACGTCTATGGAGGGCAGCAGGACAATTCCGCCATTGCCATTCTGAGCAGAACCAACGACAATGGCATTGACTGGAAAGACTGGTATTCCGTAGCGGGGTGTGAAAGTGCCTACCTGGCCTTTGATCCTAAAAATCCGGAGGTGGTGTTTGGCGGGTGCTATCAGGGGATCATTGAAAAATGGGTTAAGGCCTCCCGGGAAGGCAAACCCATCAAGGAATACCCGGAGCTCTCCCTGGGAAATGTGCCGGAGGACTTCAAATACCGCTACAACTGGAATGCCCCGATCATAGCCGATCCCTTCGATCCTTCGATAATCTATCACGCCGGCAATGTCGTGTTTCGGACTGAGGATGGCGGGCAGAGCTGGGAAGTGATCAGCCCTGATCTGACGCGGAATGACCCGGAAAATCAGGGGCCCGGAGGGCAACCTTATACAAATGAGGCTGCCGGAGGTGAAAACTACAATACCATAATGTACCTGGTAGCCTCGACCCATGAAAAAGGCGTCCTCTGGGCGGGGAGTGACGACGGACTGGTACACCTGACCCGGGATGGCGGAGCTTCCTGGGAAAACATCACCCCGGAAGGGATGGCCGAAGGGATTGTCAACAGTATTGAAGTCTCGCCTCACGATGCCGGCACGGCCTACCTTACCCTGATGCGGTACAAATTCATGGACCTGAATCCCTACGTCTACAAAACAACTGATTACGGGCAGTCCTGGAGCCTGATGGTAGAAGGCCTGAACGACCCTCATGGATTTGTACGGGTGGTCAGGGAAGATCCACAGCGGCCCGGACTGCTGTATGCGGGCACGGAAACAGGGTTATACATCTCCCTGAACGGAGGCGGGTTCTGGCAGCCCTTTCAGCTTAATCTGCCCGTGGTCCCGATAAATGACCTTACCATTCGCCAGAATGATCTGGTCGCAGCAACGGCCGGCCGGTCTTTCTGGATCCTGGATAACCTCTCTTTCCTTCAGCAGGAAGCCGATGCAAAAGGAGTCCTGTTCATGGCCACTCCGAGGGATACTTATCTCTTTGAAGGAGGGTACTCGGAAAAAATGCGGCCTGGGATCGGACAGAATCCGAAATCGGGGGTGATCTTCGATTATTTCCTCCCAAAGGCAACCGATTCAACGGCCCTGAAGCTGGAAGTCCTAAAGGGAGATCAGGTGATCCGCTCCTATACGAACAAAGCCGACAAAACCTTTAAAACCTGGCCGGGAGGACCCCCTAAACCCGAAGTTCTTCCTGCTAAGGCAGGACATAACCGTTTTGTCTGGGATTTCAGGAAGAACGCCCTGCCGGCGGTGGAAAAAGTATTTGTCTATGGGGATTACCGTGGTTCCAGGGTAGGGCCGGGCACTTATACCGTACGCCTCACGTTGGATGGCGAGCAGGCTGAGAAGACCTTCAAAGTCCTTCCCCATCCTTTAATTGAGGCGGGGCCGGCGGCCTACCAGGAACAACAGGAAGCCCTGGCCTCCATAGACGGGGCCATTAAAGACATGCATACTGCCGTTGGACAACTTCGAAAGGTTTCTGCTCAGATAGGGACGTATAATTCCCTGCTAAAGGATAACGAAGCTGCCAAACCCCTCCTGGAGAAGGGAGAGAAACTACAGGAGCGGATCACCGCCTGGGAAGAATCCCTGATCCAACCCAAGCAGAAAACATTTCAGGATGTCATTAATTTCAACAATCAGTTGAATGCCGAGCTCATGCACCTGAGGTCCTTCATCGATGTGGCGGAACCGGACCTTACCGATGGGGCAAAGGAACGCCTGGGAGATTTAATGCAACAATGGAACAGGATGGCTACGGAACGGGACGCTATTGTAGGGGAAGGAATGGCCGAATACAATGCCCTGTACAGGGAACTGGACCTCCCGGCCCTGATCATGACGGAAAACTGACCCCCTGCCGGCAGAAAAGCGGAGCCCGGATCTTTTAAGGATCCGGGCTTTATATTTTTATAAGAATTGATGTCTTCTGGAAAACCGATTTACTTCCAGTTATTTGCGCTCAATTTAAGGGCTGCAATCACGATATCCTTGCGGCTAATCTGCCCGATGAGCAGGCCGTCCTTCATCACCGGAAGCCGTCTGCGATTGTTTTTGTGAAATACCCCGGCTGCATCGAAGATGCTCATATCATGTGGAATGGTTTCCACCTCTTTGGTCATGAAGTTTTCCACATTGGTGTTCATGATGGGCTGATTGAAGTAACGGCTTTCCGAAATTTGTTTCATACAGTCCGCTTCGGAAATGATGCCTACCAAAAAACCGTTGTCATCCAGGACAGGTCCCCCGGAGATCCGGTGTTTGGCAAAAGCCTCCATTACTTCCAGTATGGATTGATCCGGGCGGAAAGTGACCAATTTCTTGGACATATAATCCGTAACGAGAATGGGGGCATCATACTCTTTTTTTGATGCCTCCTTAGCCCTGCGGCCCTGAAAGCTTTTTATTCCCATATCGTTGAATTTTTGACACTTACGTTACATTTAAATATACCAAATTCCCGCAGACTTCCTAATATTTAATCGATAAATGTGTCTGATGACAGAAATTCATACATTTAGTCGCAAAGCGCTACTATGAAATCGACCACAGCGGCAGTTACTTTTCTCCTGATCATGGGAATCGTGTATTGGACCTTTCAGGACAGTATGCCCGCCTATAAGAAGGACCTTGATATTCCCGGGACGGAATTCTCCGTGGACCGGGCTCTTGTGCATGTCAAAAAGATCGCAGAAGCTCCCCACGCTGTTGGATTTCCGGCCCATGCCGAAGTCCGGGGTTACTTGATACAGGCCCTGGAAGGACTGGGAGTGGAACCCATCCTGCAAGAGGGGTATACCGCGGGGGACTGGGGGAATCTGAGCAAGGCGGTGAACATTATGGCCAGGATACCCGGAACCGATAACTCCAAGGCACTCGTCCTGCTTTCACATTACGACAGCAACCCACACTCTTCCCTGGGGGCCAGTGATGCTGGAAGTGGTGTTGCGACGATCCTGGAGGGCTTGCGAGCATATCTGAAAAGCGGTCAATCCCCCAAAAATGACATTATCATCCTTTTCACGGATGCTGAAGAGCTAGGTTTGAATGGAGCCGACCTCTTTGTAAACCGGCATCCCTGGATTGAGGATGTGGGGTTGGTATTGAATTTTGAAGCCCGGGGAAGTGGCGGGCCTTCTATCATGCTGGTCGAAACAAATCGCGGCAATGGCAAGATGATCGAGGCCTTTGAGGAAGCCAAGCCCAGGTATCCGGTAGCCAATTCGCTGTTCTACAGCATCTATAAAATACTCCCTAACGATACGGATCTGACCGTTTTCCGTGAGGATGCGGATATTGAAGGGTTTAATTTTGCCTTTATCGACGACCATTTTGATTATCACACTGCCCTGGACACCTACCCCCGTCTGGATCGAAAAACCCTGGCCCACCAGGGCAGTTATCTGATGCCCCTGTTGGATTACTTTTCTCAGGAGGATTTGTCAGAGACCAAAAGCCTGAATGATTACGTCTATTTCAATGTCCCGATTTTTGGACTGGTCTTTTATCCCTTTGAATGGATCTGGCCGATGATGGCCGCAGGCATCCTGCTCTTTCTGCTGATCCTGGGATATGGGTTCCGAAGGGGCCGGCTGCGGGGGAAGCATATCGCAGCGGGACTCCTGCCCATGGGGCTATCCCTGGCTATCTGTGTTATTGTCGGGTATGCGGCCTGGCCTTTGTTGAAAACGCTATATCCTTCCTATCGGGATATGCTCCACGGATTTACTTATAACGGCCATCTCTATATTGCCGCCTGGTCCTCTCTGGTGCTGGGAGGTTGTTTTTGGATGTATTCCCGTTTTCGGGATATCCCGCTCAGGGATTTATTGGTGACCCCGGTTCTGCTTTGGCTTATTATCTCAGGCGGGGTGAGCTATTTCCTCCCGGGGGCTGCCTTCTTCCTGATTCCCGTGATCGGGTTGATGCTGGCCTGGTTGATCCATGTTTCCCAGGACCGTCCCAATCCGTATTTGATCTTGCTGCTTTGCCTTCCGGCCCTATGGATCTTCTCACCCTTTGTCCAAATGTTCCCGGTGGGTCTTGGCCTGAAAATGCTTGTCGCCAGCACCTTGCTCTGCGGGCTGATCTTTTTCCTGCTGCTGCCGCTGCTTGGCTCCTATCCGAATAAGGGTCGGTTTGCAGGAGTATTTTTAGTAGCCTTCGCGGCCTTCTTTCTGGGAGCACATTTCAACAGCGACTTCACGGAAGACCGCCCCA
>Ga0272441_10002802_pt1 | contig 34633 bp, 29 predicted proteins | sample SSMProp6N_FD_193582 | JGI IMG/M metagenome (GOLD analysis project Ga0272441, IMG submission 193582) | Marine sediment archaeal communities from Little Sippewissett salt marsh, Falmouth, MA, United States - SSM-Prop-6N | ecosystem: Environmental > Aquatic > Marine > Wetlands > Sediment ... | reverse complement strand
GTTGGAATCATAAGCCGACAAAACACGTTTTCGTAAATCTATTGAATATGGTTTCATAGAAAGTATATCGGAAAAGTGAATACGAAAACTTAAATTGCTCTATCCGATGCTGTGAACAGAGGACAATATCAGTTTGCAGAAGAGCTTGCTACTTTGCATGCAATCCAAGAGAAACTGAATGAAAGTATGAACTCCCAATAAGACGCTTCAGGAAACTAGAAATTTAATAGGGAAATTTAATAGGGACGCACCGAATGGCGGGACCTTAAGCAACATACTTTAACCTCCATTGCGCTCTTGTCATTTTCATAGAGGGATAATGTTGCCATTCCCTACGAACCATTGCCTATAACTAGTGACAGCCACCTATTTGCGATAAATAAATGATGTACGAGGGGCGCAGGCATCGGCTGGAATAAAGTATATTATCGCCGGGATTATTAGCATTATCAGTTTGACATTCGCCGGGTTAGAACTATTATTATTACACGTCCATATTAAAATCTTAGCGGTTATATGAATTTGCTTTTTCTTATAGTTTATAACCGAACATCATTTTGTGCCTCGTAGGCAAGTTGTCAAGACCTAAGAAAGTACCGGACACCTTTAATTCCGTATGTAATGGGTTGTTTGCCAATCGCTGGGTTTCTCTGGCGTACAGTTTTGGAAATGGATGTTTGATGTGTTGTCACCGGCGAGATCGGATTCCTCAATCGGTGGATCGAAACTGACATGGTCGAACATCAAGTTACTTACATCCAGCAGAGAAAGTTTGGTATTCTCGGCTCGGATGACGATGTTTTTTAAGAGAATGTCACGGGCATCGGCGATTTTTATAAGGTTCTTACAGTTCACATCTGCGTTTTGTATCTTCAGGTTGGTAAACGGAGATTCGGGGATACCAGCAATTTTGATAAATTGCGGCGTGTTTTCAACGATGATGTCTTTGATTAAAACGTTGGCGAATCTGGGGGTCAACTCGGTACGCGGCCTGGGCGGGAAGCGGCTGGCCAGTTCGCCGACGTACATTTTAGAGCCGAGCATGTCGGCCTTGATGGCTGTGCCGGATAGGTTCATCCGGATCCGCTCCAAGGTGATGTTTTCACCACCGCCGGCCCGGGGGCGTCGGGTCTTGAACCGGATCCCTGTACCGGTGCCCTGGAAAACGCAGTCATGTAGGTATAGGTTACGAATGGTGCCGGCGGTTTCACTACCCACAGTGATGCCGCCATGACCTTTCTTAGCCAGGCAAAATCGGACTACTACGTTCTCCGTAGGCCTGTTGACGCGTACTCCATCTTCATTGCGGCCGGCTTTCATGGTGAAACAATCGTCCCCGGCGTTGAGCGTGGAGTATTCGATCAATACGTTACGGCTCGAATCGATGTCCAGGCCGTCCCCCATGGGAATGCCTACTGAGTTGACTGTAACGCCGCGAATGATGACGCCATCACAGTACACCGGCACGATATTCCAGAAGGCGGTTTTCTCCAGGGTTATCCCTTCGATGTAGACGTTTTTACAGTTGATGGGCGTGATGAACGTAGGCAGAAAGATCTTTCCTCCGTTTCGTGTTCCATCATAAACCCGTTCATGGACCGGTCGATTGTATTGGGCTGTTACCGTTTTATCCAATGAACCATACCCAATTGATTTCTTCCGGATGGGACTATCCATCGGCGGGCCATACAATGTTCCTTTGCCGGTGATGGCAATGTTGGCTTGTCCATTCGCATAGATGAGTGCTCCGGTCGATATCACTTCATAGCCTGCGCTTCGAGTAAAAACGGGAGGGAGGTAGTCTTCAATTTTTCCGCTGAAACGCAACTCAGCTCCCTCTGCGATGCGCAGGTTCACATCATTCTTGAGTGAAATACGTCCGGACAGCCACTTGCCCGCCGGAATCAATACCGTGCCTCCGCCTTGACTACTCAGTTCGTCAATGGCAGCTTGAATGGCTCGAGTGGACAGTACGTTTTCCCTGGCCCCACGCTCGACAATCGATAGGGTGACATCCGGAAACTGCGGCTTCCTGAACTCGATAATAGGAAAGGGTGCCGACACCGGTGCGATCCGGTCCGGTAGGCATGCGGCTCCAACCTCAGTGGCGGTTGGTATTTTCACTTGAACGCGATTCTCTGCCTGGAGAGTTGGCGAGCATACACTCACCGACAGTAGCAAAATCAATGCGGTACAAAGGGGGATACGGTAAGTTCGAGCGTTTTGTCTGTCCGTTTGATTCCGATTTATAGCCAATAAAGCCATATTCTTTCCTTCTACATACCCAAGTAACAACAATGAAATCCAGGAAGGCCAGGGAAAAGCCATTCCTCGAGGCGAGTTACATGATCGCAGCCACATAATACAACACGATACAATGTATGACAAGCAAGAAAAACCAGGGACGTTTATTAAAATAGATGTATAGAAGATTGCCGCAACTACTTCGCCAAGGCTACGAAGCCTTGGAATGACAAGGACAGATTGATAGGGAGTGTTTTATGCCGTTTAATAATAATACTTGAAATCCAGGCTGACGTCCCACATGTCCGGCAGGCCGGTTTTTTGAGTAAGGACAATGTTTGTGCATTGAAGGTTGGGCCAGCGCATCTGAATGGTCGAGAGAAATCTTGCGAATGTCGTAATATCAACCTGTGATAACGACACATTGGCGCTCTGGCTTTTCTGGCCTGATGTCTCATGAGTCTGCAGAGGGTCAAGCTTGCATTTGCTCGGTGGTATGCCGCACGAAGAGGCGACTCTGTCAACTACAGTGTCATAAAGGAATTCGGTGGTTTTTTCATTGGGATCGACGGAATCGAGCCGGCCCGGATCGAGATTGAGTATATCCAACATGAGAGGTTCGGCCTTGCTCTGATATAAAGTCAGGTTCTGTTGAAGGTCGTCCTGTGCTTTCGGCAGGTATAAAGCCCATACCAACAGGGGCCAGATTCCGATTAAGACGGGGACGGCTATATAATAAAATATCGGGTTTCTGTGAATATTGTTCATGGAAACTATCCTCGATTATTTAGGTGTCACCGTTATGCTGAAGAAGTCACGGTTGCCTTTCGTATTAAATCCCGGAGTATTGACAGTCAGGCCGTTCTTACGAAGAGTATTGTAAAACAGGGTCGTTTGCGACCGTCCTGATGTGTCACCTGAAATGGTAATATTCTGGCTGTTCGCGTTAATAGAGAGCCGTTTTATGTTAAGATTAGTTTTATCGGCACATTCGTTGAACGCAGTAAGTATCAGGGTCAGCTTCGATAATATAGATGCTTCGTCAAGGTCGCCGAGACCTTTTCCCTGTGCTTCGATTTTCCTTCGCAGAGTTCCAAGGTCTTTAACAGCTTGTTTGAATGTGGTTTTCTCCGGAAGTTTTTCCAGTGCAACGGCGGCGTAGTTGCGTGAAAGTATACCTCTGAGGTTTTCCCTGTCCCTGTTGACATTGAGCAGTCGTATCTGGAACTCCAGGCCGATTACTATAAAAAGGACGGCGATGGAAATAGCGGTGAATTTCAGGGCGTTTTGCAGCATCAATTTTTTGCCCTGGTACGGGCTGAAATCGTCGCGAAAATTCACGTTGTGCTCTTTTTCGAAAAGGGACATTGCAGCCCCGCATGCGGTTGCACAATGAATCCGGTCCGAACACTCGCCGATATTTTGAATTTCGCCGGGGGCCGCTTCGAGCAAATCGAAAGCGGCGGTTTCGATACCTATTCTGTCATTGAGTGACTCGGTGCTGATATCCGTTATCGAGTCACACACTTTGAGATTCTTTATCGGCTCGGCGCTTTGGGCCAGTGCCGAAGTCATAAGAACTTCTCTGGTAAGCAGCTCGTTCCTGTTTTGCTTCGGTCCTATCAAAAATGTTCGAACCATGGATGATTTATAAGGGCTGCCGGCCGGCGGTGGGGGGGCGATTAAATAGCCGCTTCGGCCGGATATCATTGCGTATAAGGTTCCCTGCTCGTTCCGGCCGGATTGTGTTTTATTGTCGATGTATCTTGAAAGACAGTGTACGTCCGGCTCGAGTGTTACGGGATCGAGGCCGTGCTGCTGCAGAGCCAGGATGACTTCCGACAACAAATTCTTCTGAGCTGTGAAAACGGTCAGTGTCGAGCCGCTCTCATCAATCGAAGTAATCTGGAAAGCCAGTGCGATATCCGAGATGTCCGTGGCAAGAGCTTCTTCGGTATCGAACCTGATGGTTGCTGCGATTTGCTTCAGGTCGGTGAACTGGCTTTTGACCGAATGCTGCATAAACATCGCGCAGTCCAGGGCGACGGCCACATCGGAGAATGCCAGCTTTCTTTCGGCACAGCCCTCGGCGATCATGTTTGCCAGGGCCTGTATATTCGGCTGCTCCTGCTGGCCGGCCGAAACGCTGAAACCGCCGACGATTTTATTGCCGCCGCTGTTCGGTTCGACACATACCGCCGTTGCGGTGTCCTTGCTTATATAAATTCCCAGGTAGTTTTGTGATAGCACTGTTAATTAGCTCCTATATAGTCTCAACTGTTGATTATAGCAATTCGTGTCACATTAGTACCTTCTTTTGTTATGGCAATGACCGACGAGGCCTTTGCCACGCCGCTTATCGCGGTAATTTTTATTGTAAAAAAAGAACTTTTCGTCGTTATATACGGCTCGCATTTTGATATTTGATCGGAATAAACGCCGAGCGCGTTTTTCAGGTCGGCGATGTCCGTAAAAGGTTCTATTCGCCTTCGCTGTATAATTGCATCGGCGATTTTTACTTCGTCGCCGCCGAAAATAAAAGCGGCCTCCAGTACGTGGCGGGGGGCCGTATTGATATTGACTTGTCGCGAGCCCCATGTACCCATATACTTCAGTGCGGATTCTTTTCTTTCTCCGGTCATTTCGTTAGGCCTGGCGAGAGATTCGGCGTCGATAAGCGAGCTGTGAAAAAGCCGGGAGAAATGCGTAGTCTGTTCGGTAATCTGTGTGGCGACAGTCACGACTTTTCTCTGTACCCGCGTTCTGGCTGTTGCTCTGCCGGTCGAACTTTTTCTGACGGTACTTCCGGTTCTTGTGGTTCTTGCCGGTGTTCTTGTAACCGTTGTTACCGGTTTGAAATCGATTTTGAACGGTTTTATTTCACCTATGGTGTTTAATTCGCCTCTGAGTGATTCGATCTGTGTGGCGTCGAGTCCGGCCATTTCACAAAAAGTCACGAAACCCACTTCGGCTTCCGGAATCGGTTCGGGATAATTTAACAGGGCCCAGCCGAGCGGGTATTTTGCGTTTTCATCCTCGATTTCGATTCTGACTTTAACCGAGCCTATCTCGAATTCCACTGGTTTCGTGGCGAGGGGCCAGGGGGGGCCGTAGGGGCCTCGAATAGACGTGAAATTCGTGCTGTAGTCGCCGCCTGCGTAGCTGGGATTATTCATATCGCCGAGGTCATTGACTTTGCCGATATTCTTTGTGTTTTTTGACTGGTCGGATTGGTTCTGCCATATTTCTATAAGTTCCTGATACCCGAGCTCGTCGAGAGCGAATAAATCGGAAAAGTCCGGCTCATTCGGCCGGCTGACAAGCTGAGGGGCGATTTCTTCCAGGCTGTTAAGAGCATATTTTACGGCCGAATCGCAACCGTAGCGGGCCTTGCTATAGTCTATGATATACTGCTTACGGTGACGATTGGCGGAGACGCTGGTGGTTAGAGAGTAACCCAGTGTCGCCATCACGACAAGCAATACGAGTGTCACCAGCAGTACGATGCCGCGGCGATTTCGTGACAAATCCCTGTTGTATGAAACTCTGCTCATTATCTGCCTGTTCTCTTTGTCTTCTGGTCCTCTAAGGACGATTTTAGCTCGTCGGCTGTATCTGTAGATTTAGGAATATTCGCATCCTCGGGGTTTTGAGCCGGTTCCAGAGCGAACTGGATTTTTCTGGTCCGGTCAATGGCTATAGTTCGCGTATCTTTTTCCATCTCGGGTACATCCCAAGAGCTGTTTGTGCTTTTGAATGGCTCGGCGAAAGACAATGTCACCGTAATTCCGGTCGGCGGGGGGCCGTCCCATTTATTTACGGGCTTTTCATTCTGGATCGCATTTATTTCGAAGAAAGTTACGCCGCTGCAGACCGGCACAGAACGGGCCAGCTCGAGGTTGTCTTTACTTTTATCGAGCAATTTATCTTCGAGTGCCGTTCCGGTGTAACCTCGGTATAAAACCAGGCCCGTAGCCGGACTTTCGTAATCGTGAAGACTCTGCCAGATTATTTCCTCGAATTTCTGTTCCTTCTTCGCATTGTCTTTGATGGTTTTTGTGATAGTGAGCTTGGCAGCGGGGAAGCCGTTTTTCAATTTATTCTGGATGTTTATGGTCGTATCCGAGTCGGATGAAATTATCCTGTCGAGATCTTCGGCTATTCTTTGAAGGACTTCCGACGACAGTTGTGTGCTCCGGAGTGTTTTTGTAACTTTGGCCGCCGATCTCTCCACTCTGTTATATATACTGAGAACGGCAACCAGGATCATGGAGCCTATCGTTACGGCCGCCAGGACCTCGGCCAGCGAGAATCCTGTTCGAGTTTCGGATATTTTCAAAGACCTTTGTTTTTTATGTTTAAGACCGGTTATCATAATTAATCTGAAATTTTTATTGCTGTCTATCCTTCAATATTTCCCAGATTTGGGAGATATCCATTTTTTCTAGCTCCTCGTACGGCAGGCCTGTCTTGGGATCTATGTCACCTTGCCCCTGTCCGGCGTTTTGCCCTGAAAGTTCGGCCCTGGAAGATATTTGCCTGTTTTTATCCTCCGGGCTCGGATTTCCGTCGGTCTGCATATAGATATCAAGATTTATTTTGATAAAAGAACCGTCCTCGGTAGTCAGCAATCCATTTTCTATCCACTGTTCTATTGTCTGGCTGTCGACGTTGGCATACTCGGCGGCTTCCTCTATCGTTTCGAGAAGCTGAGCGGCGAGAAGTTCTTCATCCTGCTGATTCATAATTTGAAGCAATTGTTCTTTTGTCAAACCCGTCAGCCAGTGTATCAGCTCGACGGCCTGCTCTTTCTCCGATGCGTCTATGTATTTCGCCGTGCAGACGCCCCTGAGCCACATACTGGATGTTATCGGTTCGTAAAAGGTTTCTACAACAGTCTGCCACTGAATCTCAGGATACTTGTCACTGGTGCCGCTATCGAAGTTTTCTTGAACGGAATCTTTTGTCAAAAGAGCTTCCATATTTTCTCTTGCGACCTCGAAGGCATGCATCTGCAGGACCGAATTCGTCGAGGAGGTAATGCAGCGGTCGATAACAACAAATACGCTCGAACTCATAAGCGCAAGAATCGTCAGTGCCGTTAAAACCTCGGTGAGGCTGAAGGCTTTACCGGCGGGCCTGCATAACAGGCGAGGCGTCATACCGGAAACAAATTTTTTAGAATACCATATCTTCATTAAATTTCGGCTCCAAAAGCCTTATGTCACCTTCCTCTAACGTGATAATTCTATTCAGCCGGTTCACTATGACAGAATACGGATTTTCCTTTTCGTCGAGCAGGACGATTTTCCCGCCGAACGCCCAGCCCGAGTGTCCGGCTCTGAACTTCGCCCGCCCTTCGTGGGTAAAATCTCCGTCGTCGAATTCCACGTAAATGAGCCGGCAGTTTTTACTAAGCCGGTCCTGTAAAATAATCTCCTCTTCAAGGACCTCGGTCAAATCGGGTGTGGTTATCTCCCGAAGCAGGAACTTTTGTTCGTCAATGTCTATAATAACTTCATATCTTCTGTCGCTTTCCGCCGCTGCGGTTGCGGCCATTTGCATTGTCGAGACAAGCTGCTGTGTTTGTGCCTTGAAAGTATTTTTTCTAAGCAGCCTGAAAAGATGTACCTGGGCCAGAAGCACAAACAGCGAAAAGATTAGGACCACAACGAGCAGTTCCGCTAACGTGAAGCCGTTTTTGAAGCGGTTTGCACATACTTTGTTCGCTACCGGATTTACGTTTTGTGTATTGCACATATAAAATTTTCTTTATTATGCAAAAGGCCTCAGGATAAAATCGTTAGTTCGCATCCGTGCTGAGCAGGTCATCATCGGTGTCCGGTTCTTTATCGGGGCCCCAGCTTCTTATTGCAAAAGGCAGATCGTTTTCCGGATAGGCCTCATAAACGTAATCATTTCCCCAGCCGTCCTTAGGGATCTCTGTTGTTTCCAGATATCCACCCGGCTCCCAGTATGTCACATCGCTGGGTTGCTGAATAAGAGCCATTAATCCTTCGTCCTCGGTTGGATATCGTGCAGTATCCATCTTAAACGAATTGATGGCGTAGTGAAGAATCTTAAGATTGGCCTTGGTTGTTGTAATACGTGCCTGGTCGATTTTGGATGATACTTTTGTCACTACTAAAGTGGCGAGCAGGCCGAGGATAATAAGCACAGCCATTAGCTCGACCATCGTGAAACCATATCTGTTGTATTTATTAGTTTTTTTCCTTGTCATTTTTTTACCTCCCGGGGTACTGATTAAAAATTCCCTGATGAAACTTCCAAAATCGGCAATATTGTTGCATACGCGATAATGCCGACTATTAGAGCCATAAAGATAATAATTAGCGGCTCGACTGCCGCACTTAGTCTTTCAATCACTATATCTGTCGAAGCCTCGAGATTGTCACTGATGTTTTTCAGCATTTTTTCGAGCTCGCCGCTTTTTTCCCCCACGGCAACCATGTGAGCGATTGCCGGATCGATAACGCCGCTGTCCCTCAGCGGTGTCGCGATATCGGCCCCGGCGAGAATTCTTTCTCTTGCGTGATGTACGGCCCTTTTCATCAGGGTATTTCCGGTCACTTCGGATACTACCCTCAGGGACTCGGCCATGGCAAGTCCGGAACCGAGAAGTGTCGAGAGTGTCGATGCGAAACGCGCTGCTACCCGCTGTTTTATCAAACGGCCGAATATTGGCAAAGAAAGTAACAATTTGTCACGCAGATACGCTCCGCGTTCTGTCTTAAGAAATTTTCTGATTGTCCAGACGAATCCGGCAATCCCTGCAATAACCACAAGCAGCCACCAGCTTGACATTATATAGCCGACACCTACCAGTAGTTTTGTAATCCACGGCAGGTCATGACCGGTCCTGGTGATTTGCTCTGCTATTTTTGGAATGACCTTTATTGTAAGAAATATAATAGTAAAGATGCAGAATATAATCAGGACAATCGGATATATCATTGCCGTTATAACTTTTGACTCGACCTGCTGGCGTTTTTCCATAAAGCCGGCCATCGTCGCAAGGCTCTGGCCCAGTGTCCCGGTTACCTCTCCGACGCGGATCATACTGACATAAACGACGTCGAAATAGTCGCCGTAGTCACTCAATGCGTCCGTAAACGATTCGCCCGTGATTACCCGGTCGCGAATATCGACAAGGGCATTCTTGAACCGGGCATCGGAGACCTGCATGGTCAGAACGGAAATGGCCTCTGTCAGTTTAATGCCCGAGTTGAGCAGTGTGGCCATTTGCTTGGTGAAATCGATTATCTGGTTTTTTTTGCGTTTGGCGAAGAAAGATTTCAAAGAAATTTTGCTTTCCGTTCCGGAGCTGACCTGTGTAATCGACGAAGGATGAATACTCCTGGCCCGGAGCTGCTTTCGAGCTGCGTATGGGCTTTCGGCGGCAATCGAGCCTTTGACTTTTTTGCCGTTCGCTGCTATTGCTATATAATGGTATCTTGGCATAATATTAAATCTGAAAATTAAAACATAAAACGCAAAGTTCGTAAACGAAACTTTTTTACATTATGTCCGTCTGAGTCACTCGCAAAACCTCTGAGATAGTTGTTATTCCCGCCAGTGCCTTTCTGGCTCCGTCCATTCTCAGGGTCTTAAGTCCCGTATCAAGAGCGTACCTTTTAATTTTGCCGGCGGATTCTCTCTTGTATATCAGGTTCTGGGTTTCTTCGTTAATCATCATCATTTCATAGATACCGGTCCGGCCGCGATAACCTGTCTGGAAACATTTTTCACAACCTTTTCCCACGAAGAATTCACCTTCGAGGTCCGATACCTTTTCGCCCAGGCCCAGCTCCCTTAATTCGTTTAGAGTCGGCTTTACAGGCTCTTTGCAATCCTGGCAGACCTTTCGCACCAGCCGCTGTGCAATTATAGCTATCAGCGATGAGCTGACCAGGTACGGCTCGACCCCCAGGTCCAGAAGCCGGCTGACCGCACCGGCCGAGTCGTTCGTATGCAGTGTGCTGAAGACCAGGTGGCCTGTAAGCGAAGATTGTATTGCCATGCGGGCCGTTTCGATGTCCCGGACTTCGCCGACCATGATAACGTCCGGATCCTGACGAAGCACGTGCCGAAGTGACGTGGCGAAGGTCATTCCCTTCTTCGAGGCGACCTGAATCTGGCTTATGCCTTCGAGCTGGTATTCGATAGGGTCCTCGATAGTTAAAACATTTTTCTCCGCCGAGTTTATTCTGTTCAGGCAGGCGTAGAGCGTGGTGCTTTTTCCGCTTCCGGTCGGGCCGGTTACGAAAATTACGCCGTGAGAGCGGGTTAGCAGAGAATCGAATTTATTCAAATCTTCCCCGCTCAATCCCAGCTCATCCAAAGTAAACAGCCCCGTGCTTTTATCGAGCAGTCGCATAACGCTGCGTTCGCCGAAGCTGGTCGGGACGGTGCTGATACGCAAATCAACTTCTCTCTGGCCCAGCCTGACGGAACATCTGCCGTCCTGTGGCATCCTGCGTTCTGCGATGTCCATGCCGGCCATGACTTTAATACGGGAGATAATAAGCGGCAATACGTTTTTATTCAAACTGAGAGTGTCGTATAATATGCCGTCAATACGATAACGAATCTGAATCTTCGATTCGTACGGATGAACGTGAATGTCACTGGCCCGCAGCTGCAGGGCACGGAACAGGATGTCGTTGACCAGCCTGATAACCGGCGGCCGATTCACGACATCAAGCAAATCGTCCGAGGTAGATACTTCATCGACGAGCCTGTCGAGATTCTGAGAATCGAGCTCTTCGGCCACTTCTTCGATGACGGTCGATCTTTGTTCGTATGCCACGTCAATGGCGGATGTAATAGCGGCACGGTTGGATACTGCCGCTTTGACGGGCAGGCCGGTCATCTTGGAAATATTATCGAGTGCATTTACATCCAGTGGTTTTGACAACACGACGGTCAATTCACGGGAGTCATTTTGGCTGTCCTGTGTCTGGGAATTCTCGCCGTTATCGGAACCCGGTCTTATACCTATAAGAAAATGGTGCTGTGCATAGTTGGCTGGTACGGTTTCGATGAAATCCAGGGGAACTGTTTTCGCGGATATATCCGGCAAATATTCCCATCCGAGAGCTTCGGCAAAAAGCTTCAATACGACATCTTCTGTGAAGTATGGGCAGTTGAGCAGAGTCTCATCGATTCGCTCCCGCCCGGCGTTGTCTTCGAGAAATTTTGCCAATTGCTCATGGTCCATCAGACCCGTGCGTCTGGCTGTTTTTATAAGTAAATCTTTCATTGCTACTCTGTACCGAGAACTTTGAACGGCTCCATCGGTTTGGGTTTGAATCCCGGCCAGTCTTCGTATGTCTGGAACTGGTCCTCGAGTCTTTCGAACGAGATTCTGTTTCTATCTGAGATTCTCTCCAGGTCGGGCAATCCAGCGACGGTATCATCCGGCCTGAGAATGTTTGCTTTAACAAAGACATAGAGATTGGATGAACGGTCCGAATTACTGGTGTTCCTGAAGAAACCGCCCAGCAGCGGTACGTCACCAAGCAATGGGACTTTAGAGCCGCCTTTGGTCTGGTTTAATTTTATAAGACCACCGAGAATGATTGTCTGTCCGTCCGGAACGGTCACTGTAGTATCGACAACGCTTTCGGTGGTATCAGGCGGAACTCCCAAGCCCTTTGTCTTTTCATCGAAGTCGGAACGTATCATATTTACCTTGAGTAAAAGTAAATCACCCTCGCTGATATTGGGAGTTATTGTTAGTTCTATGCCTGCTTCATACTCACGAAAGTCTGTAGTTGTTTGCGCACTGCCTTGATCCGGGACAATGATAGACTCTATGCTAACGTTCGTTTTATCGGTAGTACTAATCGTACCGGCTTGCCCGTCATTGACTAAAATCTTGGGCTTTGCCAGAACCCGGCCGTAGCTTTTTGTCTGCATGGCTTTGACTAAAGCCTGAATATGCCGGTCGCTGTAAAATCCCTGTCCCTGGCCGGAAATGGATGTTGTTTCGATAACCCGGCCATTGGCAAAAGGTTCAAGCAGCGCATCGAAGGCTTCCATATTTCCACCGGCGGCCATTCTTGGGAATTTACTTACCAGGTCCAAATCGAGGTCGAAAAGGTCAACCCTGCTGACCTCCACCAGAGTCACATCGATCAGGACCTGCGGCCGTCTTTTGTCGAGGGTTTGAATTAGATTGCTGATCCAGTCCTGGTTTTTCTTATTGGCATATACGATCAGCGAGAAGGTATTGGGATCGTCGACAATATAGATCTGATCTTCGAGTCGTTTTCTCTTTACGATTTCAATCTTGTCGTCTCCGGCTTGCTGGCTTTCGACGGTTTCCTCGATAAGCTGCATGAGAAGCTCCCTTAAATGTGCCGGAGAGGAATTTTCGAGCGGATATATTTTATAGGGAATCTCGTCCTCTGCTCTTTGCTGATCCACATGGCTGATAATCGAAGATATACGCTCGTGTTGCTCGGCGGTAGCATTAACCAGCAGTGAATTTGTCGATTCGAGGACGACCACCTGCGGCTCTCCTGAGAGAGGCTCGGTCGATGAGCTTTCCAGCTGGGTTTCGGCCGCTGTTATTCTTTCCAACTGGGCTCTGGCGGCCGCAGTTGATGCGGGCGGAGCTTTTATATCCTGGGAAGCTCTCGATGACATCGTAGATTCCTGCCTGGCTCCGACGATGCCTAACTCCTCCAGTTTTTTCCTTACATCTTCGGCGTCGATATACTCGATTTTATAAGGTATCATGGTTCGCAGGTCCTGCTGCGCCACATCGAGAGTATCAATCAAACCATCGATGTCATCCAGTTGCTCGGCCAGGCCTATCATCAGGATTCGATTGGTTCTTTCGTCCGCATCCACATATACTGTCGGGGTAAACGCCTCGGTTTGCTGTGTAGTCACGCCCCTGGTCGCCTGCTGCCTTTGCCTGGTTATTTGATTTCTCCGATTTAGCCATGCACGATACCGGGCGTTAAATGCGGTTTGTGTTTCATTAGATCTTTTCACCGGTTTCGGCCCTGCGCTTGGGGTTTCTCCTTCTGCTTCTTCTGCGGCGATAGTAATGGAAATAGTCCCCAATTCTTCCGCGAGCGACTTGAGCTTCGGTGCCAGTGTCTGGGCCATTGTGTATCGTAACTGCCTGTGTCGGAACTTTCTCGGTTCTCCGGGTTTGTCAACGATGTCCAGCAGGGCCTTTATTCGCGGCATACGATGGGCATAGGCGGTTACGATAAGTGTTTTCGTTTCGGCAATTGTTGTGATATCTGTCGTAAGCTTCATTCCTTCCAAAAATTGCTTTGCACTTTCCGCATCGATATTTTTAAGCTCGAAAACACTCATGACGACAATGTCACCGGTCCCTATTTGCGGTCTTTCTGCTTCGACCAGGGCCGGGTCGATATCCAATGCCTTGTCTTTCGGTACGATAGTAACGAGGTTGCCCATGCCGCGGGTCATTACAAAACCTTTAAATTTCAGCACGGATTCGAGTAAATGATATAAATCTCTTACCGTTATCGGCCCCTGGAGCTTGCCGTTGGGATTGAAAGTAACTTCCTGGCCGTCCAAATCCGATTCGTCATACATAAAATCCATCTGCAGGTACGGACCAACCATGCCCAGAAATGCCACCATTGTCTGTTTTTCGGGCAAGGTCAGCTTGATAACGTCATCTGCATTGGGAATGTTAATCGAGCCGGCCGGCACGTCGGCAAAAAGACCCGCTGGTGCCTGTTGTCCCTGCTGCGCGGTTGTCTGTACGGGAAGTATTCGATTTGTTAAAGGTTGTCCCTGCATATCTTGCTCGGTCACTTTTATCTGCGGTATTTCCTGTTCGGGTATTTGTTGTCCGAGCAGGGCGGCAACGGGATTTGACTCGATTGTCTTTACTATGGAGCTTGCTCCTTGTCTGTCAGGTTGTTCTGTATTCTGCAATTGTCCGATCGTGGCTACAATTTTATCCGTTACGCCTGCAGGTGCAATAACAACTATAACATTATTGTGAAAATCGACGATAGCTTTTGTGCCGTTCTGAGAGGCGGGGGGGGTTGTGAAGCTGCCTATCGATATATTGCCGATTTTTGCGGCGATTTGTTTGCTTGAAGGGATGCTCCCGGCCGTCGAGCGCGGAATTATCTGTTGTACGGTATATGTTTGCCGCTGGTCGATTAGGTCGAGAATAGCTTTCGCTTTGGCTAACTCTCTCGGCTGGGCCGTTACTAAAAGGGCGGGCGAATTGGGAAAATGCGAAACTGTACCTATTCCCAAATCATCGAGGAACTTTTTGCCCTGTTCCGGTGATATATTGTCAAGGGTAATAATCCTGTACGGTACAAGCTCATGAGGTCCCTGTTCATTTGCGTAGAGATAACCGCCGCACAACAGGAATGCCATCGATACAGCAATTGTCACGATATGCCGTTTTTGAAAAAAATGTTTTTTTACCATCACATTCGCCCCTCAGCCCTGACAAGGCTCGGCCGGTTTTTAATACTGCTGTGTTATTGAACAAAATTATACGGATTTTGCCCCTTTATCCGGGGTAGTATGTATATTGTTTTGCTCCAATAACAAAAACCGGTTGCAACTTTGCAGGAAGTTAATAAGTTTTTTTGCCGTTTAATGTACAATTTCATTAAAAGAAGTTACAACTCTGATTTATACGCATTCGAACTTCCCCGGCTCCGCCGGTTGCAACTGATTGATATAACGTTTTTTATCGGAAGTTCATTCATATATAATCACTAATTTCCACCACCCTGACATTTGGGAATCAGCTATATATTCAGACATATAAAATGGGTAAAAGTTCCTGATTTTTCCTGTAAAAAAGAGTATTTTGCTGATAAATGCAGGAATGCTTTGTTATCCAATGAGCGATGGTGAATTTAATATTAGTCGAAAAACTTCGTGTTTGAGATGTGTAAAATCTGCAGTCTTTCGAATTTTGTTGGGGTCCCCAAAGGCTTTTATTCGCCTTTGGGGAACCTCACAACAATATGGGGGGCAGGTAAATTATCTTTCCTTGTATAAAGCCCTTTTATGATTAATTAATAGGAAGTTCTTCTTCGATATCGGCTGAATTCGGCTCACTTTCTTCGTCTTTTAATTGTTCCGCTAAATCATCGAGTTTCTTCGCCTCCTCCTCACTGACATAAGATGCTTTGAAGCTGGAGATGATTTTCTCGATTTGTTGGGTTCTTTCCTCCTCAGTTAGTTCGGAATCGGCAATATCGGAATTATTTTTTAATTCCCTAAGATCTTTGTATAGTTTCTCCAGCTCCTCTTTTTTTTCGGCATCCTGCTTTGATGGTAAAGATTTCGTCGGCACTCTTTTGACTATGTTGCGATTTCTGTTATAAGACGATAGTGCTCTGGATGCGGAGCTGCCGGCGGGTTTTTTAGTAGCGTTTGATTTGCCGGTTACCGGGCTTTTACCCTTAGACTCCGGTTGTTCCCGTTCCGGGATAAGTTTGAAAGTTTCTGTGCCGCTTTTGACAATTACAAGATCATTCAGGACCTGTTCGACAAGTAGATGTCCGACCGAGGTTGATTGTTTGACCCAGTGAATTCCTTTGCCCGGCTCGTCAATCAGTGCCATAGACATTTCCGGATGGTTCTCGCAGAAACTGATGCCGATAACCTTAAATTTCGGTGTAACATTCATCTTTTCGTTTATAGTCTTTAAACCGCCGCCTTGTGTGATAGTTTTCGATTTAGGGGCGGGCGGGTTTAAATACAGTGCGAATATCTGGGCCTGTTTTACCAGAGGTGATGTCTGGCCGGCGGAGGTGTTCGTCCTATTACCCTCGGCGGCCTTGAATTTCTCAATCACATCCGGTGAGTCAAGGAATTCTTTGACGTTTTCGTTGCCGTGGATACCCCGGGCGATACGAAATACGAAAAAACCGACCAAAACCGTCGCCAAAACCGCTGCTAATATACTGGTTATTCTCAATGTCTTTATCATATTGAACTCAACGGTGTACAAATCACCTGTATTGTGTTCTAATGCTCTGTATTATTTGACATCGCTGAGGTCGTTTGGTTCCGGCCAATGTTGAATTAAAAGTAATTTTTCCTCCTCGTGTCCGGCGTAATCGCTGCTGTGTTCGGGTGTGTGGCATTCGATACAAACCGAATCAGGTTCGGTAATCGGCATCTTAATTTGTTCGGGATATGCGTTGTGTTTAGAGCCCGGGCCGTGGCATACTTCACAGCCAACATCCTTCATAAGGGGCGTTTTTGACTCGGAAATGAATCCGCTATCGTAATCCATACCGACAACATGACATTTAACGCATTCCGGGTCGTACTGCGAGCCCACTTTTTCGAGCGTCGCGAAGGCGCTTGCATGGGGTTTGCCCATCCATTCTACATATGAGTATTGATGGCATGAGGCACAGGAATCCGAGCCTGCATAATGTAATCCGTCCGGCAGGGTAAAACGCGGGTGTTTTTCAAGGAGATTCGCGTCTTTAACCAGCTTCTGGTAATCTTTATACAAATTGAGCAGGGTCTGGTCCTGTTCCAGATCTTCCGTAACTTTTTGAGCCTGGAAGCTTAGTTTCGCTGTATTTTCTATTTGAGCAGTATCTATGTGCAGTTTTGCAATGTTTCTGCCTTTACGCCCGATAGAAAAGGCCAGCGGCCTTTGATTCGGATCGCCGACAATATGAGGATCATCGGATTCGGATGGGCATATCAGGCAGTCCACAGTGGGAGCTTTTTCGGCGATAGATTCGATAAGCTCCGGGTCGCAGCGGTTCAGGATGAGAATATTAACGGAGCTGCGGGGCATGGTGTCGCCCTCGGGAGCGGGAAAATAAAGCTCGCCTATGAATTCTATAGGAGTCGAGTTGACGTCTATAGTCGCTACTGTGATATCCACGAGTTTTTCGTGAAACTGGAACCTTTGCGTGAATGTCGATGGTGTGTTCGAACTCAGCGGACCGGATGGGGCCATGATATTCAATATTGACTCATAACCGTCCGGCGAACCGAAATTATTGCCGATAATTTCGAGGTCGTGCCGGTTAAAGTGTATCAAGTCATAGCCTAACAAATCGAAAGCCTGGATAATTATATTGAATTTTATCAGGTCCTGCTCGCTCTCGCTTTTGACTAAAGAGCCCGTGTCGATAATGAGTCTTTGTTCTTCGGGTACGGTATCGAAAACAGCGGATCTTCTGTCAAGCCCTCCGAGCTGCCCGCCGCTGCAGCCGCAGGGTTTTAAGGCTCCGAGCTCGTATCCGGTAAAAAAGACGGTAATTGTTTCGGCATCAGCCCCCGAGTGTCCTGTTTGGTGTCTTGAGGACTCGGTCGGTTGCTTTGAAATGCAGGAAACGCTTATTAAGATAAAACAAAATATTCCGACAGCTATTCGCTTCATAGTTATAAGTCATAGGTGCATAGGTATATAAGTCATAAGTCTTTTGCTCTTTTGCACTTTTTATCCTCTTGCATAGTATCCCGTACAGGACACTTCCAGCTTCTTACCTCCTTTTATGTTGATATAAAAGACGTCTGAAAATCTTATTTTCCCCTCTTTGGCCTGCGGCGTTATCTCGATATCGAGGTTATATCCGTTTTCGATTTTGTTGATATTGACAGTTTTAATTGTGTTATCTTTCGATTCGGTAGAATCAATCTCGAAATCATCGGTGTAATTATTAATTACCTTGATTGATTTTTTTATCGGTTTTTCCGGCTCGGCATTAAACAGAATGAGCGCCTGCGGCCTGACACTGTATTTCGGTACCACATTATAGGAGATACTCGCGGATTTACCCTCTGGATGTGTTAGTGAAATCTTTATTTTTCCTTTGGGATTATTTTCGAGTTTCTCGGTATCTACCTTGAATTCGAGCACGAATTCTCTGGCTTTGACCGCGGGATCGAATTCCGCGGTAATACAATTGGCAGTCGAGGTTACCCCTGATATTTCGAAAGGTTTATCATCGAGACTGCTGATTGTGACCTTTTCGCAACCGGCGTTTTCTTCGTTAAGAAACAGCTTTAACGTGTCCGGTTTGCAGGCGATTCTGGGTACAATCCTGGCCTTGACAGTCAATTTGGCATTCGGATTTTTGTTGTCGTTGCTTTTAACGTATATAGCTTTCTTAAACGCTCCGATGTCCGCAGTTGCCTTATATATGACCTTTAATGTTCCGCTTTCGCCGGGGGCGTATTCGTACTTGTCGAGTCTGGTGGCGACGCCGCAGCATTCTTCGACTTTCGTGATTTTCAGTGTGCCTACTCCGTCATTTGTAATTTTTATTTCGCCGATTGATTTTGACTCCGGCCCGACTTCGCCGAAATCGACAACTTTCTTATCGAATTTGATTCTCGGACCCGGTTTGTTTGGATCGATCATTTCCACTTCGGCAGTGCTCGCAGGGATAGCGATAAGCTCTGTCTCGACTTTTGCGTTTTCCTCACAGCCGCAGTTTAATAATAGTATAGAACCGATGATAAAAAGATACATGATGAGGTAGTTTAGTTTCATAGTTCAAATTCCAAATATGCCCAAAGCATATGATTTTTTGTCCGTCACCTCGAAAATATTCATTTTGCTTTGGAACCGGTTCCTTTTCTCACGTAATACCCGTTACAGGGTATTGCTTTCTTCTCGCCCCCTTTTATATCGATATTGAACACATCTGAAAATCTTCGTTCGTTTTTTTGTTCCGGAGGAGTTATCTCGATTTCGAACTGGTAGCCGTTGTTTACCTTGTTTTTACTGATGACTTTGATTGTATTGTTTTTCGATGAAGTTGACTCAATTTCGAAATCTTGTTCATAGTTATTAAAAATCCAGAGTTTCCTCATTATGGGTTTTTTCGGCTCGGCGTTAAAGAAAACGAGAATTTGCGGATTTATCGTATATTTCGGTACTACGTCATAGCGGACATTGGCAATTTTTCCCTCGGGATGCGTCAGGTTGATATCGATACTGCCTTTCTGGTTCTTCTCGATTTTTTCCATATCTACCTTGAGATCGAGTACAAACTCCGTTGCCTTTACCGTCGGGTCGAATTTTGCGGTTATACAATTGCCGGTCGATCTGATTCCTGTTATCGCAAAAGGCCGGCCGTCGAGACTGGAGACCGTAAGCTTGCCGCAACCGGCATTTTCTTCGTCGAAGAGGAGCTTCAGCTTGTCGGGTTTGCAGGCGATTTTGGCTACGACTTCGGCCTTGACGGTCAATCTGACGCCGGGATTCGTTTTATCGTTGCTGTGTACGACCAGTTGCCTCATCTGGGGGCCGGTCCTGACCGGTGCGCTGTATGTTGTTTTCAGTATACCGCTTTCGCCCGGGGCGTATTCGTTTTTTTCCAGCTTAGTGACAACGCCGCAGCAATCCCCGACTTTTGATATTTTCAATACTTCATCTCCGGCGTTTGTGAACTTGAATTCGCCTTGTGATTTCGTTCCCGGGCCGACTTTGCCAAAATCGAGAGTTACTTTTTCAAATTTGATTTTCGGCGACGGCTGATTGGGGTCAAATACGAGAGTTTCCATTTTCTCGTTATCGGCAGGGGCGGGCTTGAGCGGTTCTTCGGGCTTGGCTTGTTTCTGGCAACCGCAGTTCAGCAGTGCTATAGTCAGTATGGTCAGAGCAGATAAAACTGTGTTGTTTCGTTTCATATTCCCGTCTCCATGTTGGTATATACCATGGCTCTAAGTTGTTAAAGAAACGTATTTTAACACTTAAAAAAGGCTTAATCAATAATATTTTCACCCGCGTTTTCAGGTTGCCGGGGGCCCGTTTGACAGTTCTATATCGGCCTTAAAAGGCTATAGTACCAGTTCATTTTACCCTTATTTGTCGTTATTTTCGGCAATTTCTATGCTTTAGGATTATTGATTACGTTTTTTATCTACTCCGGTTCGACTTTACAGCCGATATCTTTACTATTATTATGGTAATTAATAATACGATAATATGAGTATTGACGGGAATATAATATGACCAAAAAAGGTCATGGACAGGATATTAAGCGAAAAGCGGCTAAAGAAGCTCATCCCGAGATTTCGGTTGTAGTGCCGTTATTGAATGAGCAGGATAATATCGGTCCTCTTCATCGGCAAATAACCGAGGCATTAACCGGCAAATATCAGTATGAAATAATATTCATCGACGACGGCAGCACCGACGGCAGCCTGTCTGTTTTGAGACGGTTGCAAAAAGAGGACGCCGGAGTCAGGATTATTTCCTTGAGGAAAAACTTCGGCCAGACTGCCGCGTTAAGTGCAGGATTTGCTCATTCGCGGGGCGAGATAATTGTTGCCATAGATGCCGACCTGCAGAACGACCCCGCCGATATACCGAAGATGATTGAAAAGCTCAAAGAAGGTTGTGATGTAGTTAGCGGATGGAGAAAAAAGCGACATGATAATGCCGTAACAAGACTGCTGCCTTCGAAAATTGCCAACTGGCTGATTTCGACCATTACTGGTGTTAAGCTGCATGATTACGGCTGTACACTCAAGGCGTATCGTAGGGAGATCTTGGATGAGATAAATTTGTACGGCGAGATGCACCGTTTTATCCCGGCCCTTGCAAGCTGGAGCGGGGCTGCGATTGCGGAGATGGTCGTCAACCACAGGCCCAGAACGGCGGGAACTACGAAATACGGCCTGGACCGGACGTGGAAAGTTATACTGGATCTTATTACAGTAAAGTTTCTCCTGAGCTTTTCCACCAAGCCGATTCAGTTGTTCGGCGGCTGGGGATTAATTTCATTTATACTCTGTTTTCTTTCCGGTATCGCGGTTATTCTTATGAAGATTATCAAGAAAACGGATATGACCGGAAATCCGTTATTATATTTAACAATCCTGTTTTTTGTAATCAGCGCTCAGTTTATTCTTATGGGTTTAATCGCCGAGCTTTTGGTCCGGACCTATCACGAATCGCAGAACCGCCCGACTTATGTTATTCGCGAAAAACTTGAGCCATCCGGCAAAGCGGGAGAAAATACATGAGTAAGGTTTCTCGGAAAGACAGGCATCCTTCAGGGGGCCGGCGAAGAGGTATCATAAATAAACACCATAAACCGCATACGGAAAAACCTGTATTATCACCCGAGCGAAAAAATTATAACCGTCTTATTGCGTATATTGTAATTGCGATTCTTGCAGCGGTTCCTTTTTCGTTGGGGAAGTATTTCGAGTTCAATTCTCCCGGAGCCTTCGACAGCGGCGCTTATGTCTATTCGGCCAAACATATACTCGACGGTGCAGAAATCGGAGTAGAGGAGAAACCGAGCGCTAAACTGGGAACGCTGACTTTGAACATCCTCGGCGTGAAGCTCTTCGGATTTAGTGACACGGGACCGAAAGTCATACAGATGATACTTCAGTTGGCTGCTTTGGTGTTGATGTTTATTGCAATGAAAAAATTGTTTGGAATTCTTCCAGCCGGCGTGGGCGTTATTGTTGCATCGGTATATCTGTCCTATCCGTATATAGCTAAATACGGTAATGTTAAAGAACAGTATATGATTGCCTTTATGGTCATGGGTATAAGCTGTTTTGTTATGCGACAGTTGGGTGGGAAATGGTGGTGGGTTCTGTTGGCGGGGGGATTTGTCAGTTGGGCTCCGCTGTTTAAAGAGACCGGCACTACGGCAATAGGTGCTATTGGTTTGTTTGTGATTGCTCAGCCGATATTCAAACACAGATCATGGAAACAAACGGGAATCGATATACTGCTGTTGTTTGCCGGAGCGGCAGTAGCAATTTCGCCGTTCTATATCTGGATATTGGGATGGGATATTCAGATAGCTTTACCGTATCAATTTGTCTGGCAGATTTTGGTTCCGGCTAAAGCAGGTGCTGGTTCACTTGGAGGTTCATATATCAAGGGTGCTCGGAAGCTTCGATCCTACTCCGAGCAATTGCCGATTGTGCTGCGTTATTACCGTGCTCTGATTCTGCCGATTGCCCTGGCACTTGGTTCGATTGCCGCAAGAATTGTTCGGTTTATTTTGAACAGGATATCGAAGGAAAAAATTGCTGCAAATTCATACGACCGTTTCGTTCTTCTGTTTGCTGTTTGGTGGCTGCTTGATATGGCCTTTGTCTGGATAAGTCCTCGTTCGTACGATCAGTATTATCTGCCTTTGAATGCCTCGGCGGCAATGTTGGGCGGATATTTAATTGCGCTTTATTCTGATAAATTCAATAGTGTCGTATATAAAATGAAATGGGTAGTTGTCGGTTTTGCGGGCCTGGTTTTAATGGTAATCCTGTCGTGGCAGGTATTTTTTGGAATCGGCAAGAGTTCGCTTAACGGATATTTACAAAAATACCGGGAAATTTCTTCTCGCCGGCTTGCTATGCGCCTTCATTCAGGTGGTAAATATTCATTTGAAGTTGTCGGCGAATATATTCGGGACAATTCCGATCCCAATGATAAGATTTTTGTCTGGGGCTGGTATCCGGGGATATATGTCGCGGCTCAGCGCCTGGCGCCGACTTCCTGGCCATTTACAAGTGAAATGCATACCAAGACACCTGAAAGATTCGCGAACGATATTAATGGTTTATTAGCGGAACTGGAAGCGGACAAACCGAAATACATAGTTGACAGCAGGAAGCGTCACTTCCCCAGCAACAGGCCGCCTTTGGAATTGTGGCCTATAACTCAGCAACAGATAGTCAAACAGTTAGATCCCCAAACTTTGAATCCAGACGAAGTTTATGCCGGGTGGCTTTCAGATACCTATGACTCGGCTGAGGCTGGGCGTTTTATGGCAATGAAGCCGTTCCGGGAGTTTGTTATGAAGAATTATGACGTTGTTCAGGTGTTGTTCACCCCGCATATTTTGTTCAAATTGAAAGAATCTCCAGCCGGTTAGGAGCTGTAATAGTTTTGTCGCGACTGAATCTACTTATGCTCAACTATGAATTTCCGCCGATAGGTGGCGGAGCTGCCGGCGCCCATCTTTGTCTTTTAAAACAGTTTATACACAATGATGAGCTTAAGATTGATGTACTAACATCATCGGCGCAGCCAGGTTTTTTTCGTGAAAACTTATCTGAAAATATTAACGTTTATAGAGTTGGCTTACATAAAAAACAACTGCATTACTGGCGAAAGATCGAAGTCGTTGAGTGGTTATTAAAGGCCGGATATCATTACCGCAAAATGTTACGTCGAAACAGCTATGATTTGGTTCACGCTTTTTTTGGTTTTCCCACGGGCTGGCTTTGTTACAAGACTGCAAACAGAATTCCCTATATTATTTCGCTGCGTGGTTCCGATGTGCCGGGTCAAAATACACGGTTGGCCGTAGATTATAAGATCTTTGGGCCCCTTTTCAAAGCAATTTGGAAAAAGGCTTCTGCATTGGTGGCTTGCAGTGAAGGTTTGAAATCGAGGGCGTTGCGTTTTTTGCCGTCTGCGGCGATTGATATTATTCCAAACGGTGTGGATTTGGATTCTTATTCTCCTTCCGAGTCAAAACAACTCTCGGATGAGTTGAAACTTATTACCGTTGGTCGATTAAGCGTGACAAAAAGGATCGAGATATTAATTGATGCAGTAGATCTTTTAATAAAGCAGGGATATAGAGTTCGATTTTTAATTATCGGTGGCGGTGCTGGAGAGGAATCGCTAAGACGATTAATAATCAGAAAAAATCTTACTAAATTTATTGAGCTTACAGGCAGGATGGGAACTGAACATATGCCTGATTTATACCGTGTCAGTGACATATATATCAGTGCTACCATGCAGGAAGGTATGAGTAACGCTATGCTGGAGGCAATGGCTTCCGGTTTGCCTATAATCACGACACGCTGTGAGGGAGTGGAAGAATTAATCATAGACAATGGAATTATTGTTGAGCAGGATGATGCGGAATCGATGGCCGAGGCAGTTCGGCAACTTACCAATGACTCTGGCATGTATGAGCAAATGTCCATTGGGGCAAGAAAACTGGCCGAAAGGTTTACATGGAAGATAGTTGCGGATGAGTACCTAAAATGTTACCGGAAGATTCTGGATACCCCCATAGGGAGAAAGCCATGAATTGGAGAAGACCTTTAATTCACTCTCTGCTATACGCAAGCGGCAGTAGAATTCCCCGGTGCTTAAAGACTATCAGGCAAATTGAGTTCGCTTCTCGCGAGCGGATAGAAGAAATGACGAACGAAAAATTATCGAGGCTTCTTCTGCACTCATATAATAATGTCCCTTACTACCACAAGCTTTTGCCGGAGTGCGGTGTTGTTAAAGACGGCAAAGTCATACTCGACAACTTTTCCCGAATCCCTGTCCTGACCAAGGAAATAATCAGAACCCAGGGTGGGAATCTTTATTCGAGCGACTATAAGAGCAGAAAGCCTTATGAAAATACATCCGGCGGCAGCACGGGTGAGCCTGTAAAGTTCATACAGGATAAAGAATATGACGACTGGAACATCGCAACCAAGTTATATTTCAATACGGTTCTCGGAAAAGAGCCGGGTCAACCTGAAATCAAATTCTGGGGCTCCGACAGGGATATTCTCGCCGGTAATCTGACTGTCAAGGACAGGCTGATTAATATTCTTTACAACAGGAGGTTTTTTAATTCCTACCGGTTGGGAGAAAAGCAGATCAGGGAACTTATCGACCTTAATAACAAATTCAAACCCAAAGCTTATTGGGCATATATGGAGTCCGCCCTGGAATTATCGAATTACCTCTCACGTCACGATCTTTATTTTTATCCGCCTGAAATTGTCGTATCTACGATTGGGCCCTTGACCGATGAGGTTAAAGAGAAAATCGAATCGAATATGAACTGCAAGGTATATAATCAGTATGGCTCGAGGGAAGTCGGTGCCATATCATGCCAGTGTAAAAAGCAAAGGTCGATGCATACTTTTCCCTGGTGGAATTATGTCGAAATACTGGACGAAGGGGGAGAGGCGGTCCAAAATCAGGAAGGTCGGGTGGTTGTCACTACATTACATAATTACTCCATGCCTTTGATACGTTATGATATTGGTGATGTGGCTGTCGCCGGCGGGTGGGGATGTGATTGTGGGAGAAACAGCATGCTCCTGAAGAAAGTCGTCGGAAGAACGCTCGGGTATTTCAAAAAAGCGGACGGCTCTCTGGCCCATTCGCATTTTATCGTACAGGCGGTTTTTTTCAGAGACTGGATTAAAAGGTTTCAAATAATCCAAGACGAAATAGACCATGTCCTTATAAAAGTGCAGCTTAATGAAAATGCACAAGCCGATAAATCGGACATCGAAGACATAACCAGAAAGACGAAAATCCTGATGGGCGAAAGCTGCAAAGTTGATTTTGATTTTGTCGATGAAATTCGCAGGTCCGCAAGCGGAAAGTTCGTATATACTCTATGCAAAGTCAAATGACATATCTGTTAAAATAGTATTAAACAACGTCGCAGGTTTGAATTCGTGACTTGTATCGCTTTGAGCGCAAATATATGACGGAAAAGAGCAAAAAGATATTGAAACTTTTAATTCGGGTGGCAGTGACATCCGGGCTTCTTGTGTGGGTATTTCGACGTATCGACGTTCACCAGTTGGGTGAAGCATTCAAAGCAGCGAGGTGGCAATTTTTCATCGCTGTCTGGGCTTCGGTTGTTACGATTTACTGGATCAATTCTATCAAAATGCGACTGATATTGAAAGAGCAGGGTTGCAGTCTGGATACTGCAAGGATATTCGGAGTCAGTGCTGTCACGGCGCTCTACAGTATGGTGATGCCCGGTATGTTGAGTATGGGTATGAAATGGTATATCCTGAGAAAAGGTACCGGTAAAGGAATCAATGTATTCAGCAGTATGGTATATAACCAATTATCGAATTTGGTGTTTATGATGATATTTGGACTTAGTGTGCTGATTCTGGTTAATCCGGCTTCCTTTATATGGCCTGACACAGAAGTCACTTATCTTCTTCCGGTATTTTGTTCAATATTTTTGGTTATTCTTGTCCTTTTTAGTCTGCTGTTATTAAGGAAAAAAACAGGTGATATAATTATCAAAGCAATCAATATTTTATTAAAACCCTTTCCGGTTGGAATCAGGCATAAGGTGAAGGAAATACTTCTACAAATAACTATGTTCCAACTCGCCGGATGGCGGTTTCATATTGTTATGTTTTTAATAACAATCGGCGGGACTTCATTAGGTGGTGTAATTATGTATATATTTGCCGCAAAGGCTGCCGATGTAGTCGTTCCTCTTTCTACTTATGCGTGGTTATGGGCTGTTATATTTATTTTACAAAGAGTTCCCATCTCGATTGCTAACCTCGGTGTGAGAGAGGCTGTTTTGTCAAGTGTGTTACCCATATATGGGGTAGCGCCTTCGAAAGCGGTTATGATGTCGATGGTGTTATTTTCCGCGTTGGTTTTTATGGCGGTGATCGGTGCCTTTTTTAATTTTTGTGGATTTATGACAGGAGTGCGTCCGAATGAAACAGTTTGATAGTTCCCAACAGGATAGATTTTGGGCCACACAGAAACCTCCTTACAAAGGGGACCTTGTATCCGATGTCATTCTGTCGCTTGGCAAACGATATATAGGCAGAAACGCCGTCGATATCGGTGCCGGAAGCGGCGCCCTGATGAGGAGCTTCAAACGCAGATATAAGGACGGCAAAAGCATCGTCGGCGTGGATATTTCCCCGAAGACCGAAGAAGTCCGCAAGGGGGACTGCACGAATCTTGAGTTCGAGGACGGCTCGTTCGATACGTGTTTCGCCACCGATTTGATTGAGCATCTCAGTGACACCGACCTGGATAAATGTCTTAACGAGATAAACAGGATTTTGAAAAATAACGGCTTCGGCATATTTAACACAATCAATAATGAAAACTTTCAAAAGGCCCTGGTGACCTGTCCCGAATGCGGATGCACGTTTCACAGGACCGGGCACTGCCAGGTCTTCGACGAAGACAGGATAAGAGATTTATTTTCGAAGAAAGGCTTCCGTATAGTTAAAGTTCGAAAGCTCAATCTCGGATACGTCTCGATGTTCAAATTTTTTGCCTCTTTGTTTTACCTGCTGCGACTCGAGAAGTTTTTCAAAGTCGAGCTTCTCACACGTGACATGTTTTTTGTGGCCCGCAAGGAAAAAGACTTAAAGTGACCTTACGAGGATATTTTTTGTTTATGTGATTTTCGGGAAGCAGATTCCGCCCCGCGTTCCAGGGCCGCAGTATTTACCGGCAGTGTTTTGTGATATCTTTCGGCTATTGTCTCAGGCAGGGCCTGTACGGCGGTTTCGATGCTTAGAAGCCCACGCTTTCGGATATAAGCTCCGAGTATTACCATATTGGCGGATTTTTTATTGCCTAATTCGACGGCTAATTCGTCGGCGGGGATTGCAATTATTTCTATGGAATCGTTTAACTGCGGCGTTTCGTCGATCAAAGAGCTGTTCATGATGAGTAGTCCGCCTTTTTTCAGACGCGGACCGAATTTGTGCAGTGACGCCTTGTTCATTACAATCAGCGAATCGGGATTACCGACAACGGGACAGGAAATTTCTCTCTCGGCGATAACCACCATGCAGTTGGCGGTTCCGCCTCTGACCTCGGCGCCGTAGGAGGGCATGTAAGTGACTTCCTTTCCGGAATTCATCGCCGTCTGGGCCAGCAGCTTGCCGGCCAACATTATTCCCTGTCCGCCGAATCCGGCGATAACAATCTCTTCGTAAAAACCGTTCGCGGTCATATTCAGCCCTTCAGCCGTCCCAAAGGAAAGACCTTTATCATTTCCTCTTCGATCCATTTCATTGCTACGGTCGGGCTCATTCGCCAATAAGTCGGGCAGGGCGAAAGAACTTCGACCAGTGACATTCCTTCGGCCCCGTTGAGCTGCAGCTCGAAGGCGTGTCTGATTGCTTTTTTTGTTTTTCTCACTCCGGCCGGGCCGCTCAGCGCGCAGCGCTCGATGTATATTGTGCCCGGTAACACCGCCAAAAGCTCCGAAACCTGAAGCGGATATCCCTGCTCGGCGGGAGTCCGGCCGCGGGGTGTGGTTGCAGTCACCTGGTTGAGCATTGTTGTCGGTGCCATTTGTCCGCCGGTCATTCCGTAAACGGCGTTATTTATAAAAATGACCGTTATATGCTCTCCTCTGTGTCCGGCGTGTAAAATTTCTCCGGCACCGATGCTTGCCAGGTCGCCGTCGCCCTGATACGAGAAGATGATTTTGTCCGGATTGGTTCTTTTCATTCCTGTTGCGACGGCCGGCGCTCTGCCGTGCGCGACCTCTATCATATCGACATCGATGTAGTCATATTCCAGAACGGCGCATCCCACCGGAGCTATCCCGATTGTGCGGTCACGGATGTCCAGCTCGTCGATCGTCTCGGCAACCAGGCGATGGGCTATCCCGTGCCCGCATCCCGGACAATAATGCGTCGGTACGTCTTTATAAGTAGGTGTTCGCTTAAATACCGTTTTCATAATTCAATCTTATGTGCTGTGTTTTGTTGTAAGTTGTCTGATTTTATCCAGGATTTCATCCACTGTGGGGACACCGCCTCCCGGTCGGCCGTAGAATACTACCGGCGATTTCCCGGCAACCGCCAGCTTTACGTCCTCGACCATCTGGCCCATGCTTAATTCGACTGTAAGAAAGATACGGAACTCGTCGGCGGCCTTGCTGATTTGTTCGGCCGGGAACGGCCATAAAGTGACAGGGCGTATCCATCCGACCTTGATTCCTTCTTCTCTGGCTTTAGTGACGGCACCACGGACAATTCTCGCTGCGACGCCGTATGCGACTACGACAATATCGGCATCATCGACTTCGTACTGTTCGCACAGCACTTCGTTTTTCTGTATCTGTTCGTATCTGGTCCGCAGCTTATAGTTGAGCTGTTCCAGTGCTCCTTCGGCAAGCCATAACGAGCGGACGATATTTTGTGGTCTTCCCTTTGCGCCGGTCAATGCCCAGTCTTTCGGCGGCAACTTTCGTCCCGGCCTTTTTTCGAGGACTATCGGTTCCATCATCTGCCCTAATATACCGTCCGCAAGGACAATGACCGGCATTTGATACTGGTCGGCCAGCTCGAAGGCTAACTGCATGCAATTGGCAAGCTCCTGTACACTCGATGGCCCTAACACTATAGTTCGATAGTCACCATGTCCGCCGCCGCGTGTAGCCTGAAAATAGTCGGCCTGTGATGGGGCAATATTACCCAGTCCCGGCCCACCTCGCATTACGTTAACAATGACCGCAGGAAGCTCGGCGCCGGCAAGATAGCTGATTCCTTCCTGCATCAGGCTGACGCCCGGGCTCGATGAGCTTGTCATCGTTCTTTTTCCGGTTGCCGATGCGCCGAATACCATGTTTATTGCGGCTAATTCGCTTTCGCTCTGCACGAAGACCCGACCTTCCTCCGGCATTCTTCTGGACATGTACGCAGTCACTTCGTTTTGCGGTGTGATGGGATATCCGAAATAAGCATCACAACCGGCGATGATCGCCGCTTCGGCCAAAGCTTCGTTGCCGCACATCAAAATTCTCGTGTCGGTTTTAGTGGGAGCCTGATATTTCTGAGCCGCATTTTTCTTCTTCATGGTATTTACCGCGGTGCTCACGTTTTCTCCTCGATCTGTTTTGGATTCCGGTCCTGGCCCGGCTCGATAGTTATCTCGACTTTGCCCGAGTCGTCCTGCAGAACTTCAATAATCGCCTCGGGACATACTATGGCACACATAGCGCAGCCCGTACACTCGTTATCATTCTTTTCTGCGGGGAAGTAGCCGTTCTTGTTGGATGTTTTAGAGATGATGATGCTGTTCTTAGGGCATACGGCAACGCACAATCCACAGCCCTTGCAACGTTCGGCATCGATTATAATCTTACCAGCCATTTTTTTATGTCTCTTTTCAATCCCCCGTTCCGGGGGTTTTAATTATAAAAAGGAGATTCTAATAACTTCTGTTTTGCCTGTAAAGGCAAAAGCATATTTGTCCGGGATAATTACTTTGTAAGTCATTGCCAAAGCTGCTTTTGATAACAGGAAAAATTATCGCCGGAACAGTAATACAAACTCCTTTGACTTTCCTGACTTCAGATATTATTGTTTTGTTATCCATAAGTTGATACGAAAAATGTTCAATTACATTGAAGGATATAATTATGTCGTATTTATACTCTCGAATAATCAACTACTCGATATCTGTCTATAGAATACTTTTTATTTGTACGGCGATAATTCTTTTCTGTGCGATGCCTGTTTTCGGCGGCAGCGGCGAAAAGCCGGAGCTTCGTCGGGGAGGTTTTCACACCGAAGAGCAGGCGAAAGAGCAGCTTGCCCGATTTGCACAGACCTATTCCAATTTGGAGCAGTGGAAAATCCGTGCTGCCGGTATCCGTGAGGGAATACTTCGCGGGGCCCAGCTTCTGCCTTTGCCGAAGAAATGCCCGCTAAATCCCATTATTCACAGCGAGCGGCAATACGACGGCTACACGGTGGAAAACGCCGCATTCGAGAGCCTTCCCGGTGTATTCGTTACCGGAAACCTGTATCTTCCGCGAGAGGGCAAGGGCCCATTTGCCGCGGTGCTTTGCCCGCATGGCCACTTTAACAAACCCGGCCACTACGGCCGTTTCCGGCCCGATATGCAGAAACGCTGTGCGACAATGGCCCGTATGGGGGCGGTCGTTTTTTCCTACGATATGGTAGGATACGGCGACTGGAAAAATGCCGGATGGGAGCATAAAATCCCGAAAGTCCTCAAATTGCAGCTTTTCAATAGCATCCGTGCGGTGGATTTTCTCCTTTCGCTCGATGATGTGAACCCGAAACGAATCGCTGTTACCGGGGCATCCAGCGGTGGAACTCAAACTTTCCTTCTGACTGCTGTGGATGACAGAATCGCCGTTTCGATCCCGGTAGTGATGGTTTCGGCCCACTTTTTCGGCGGCTGCGAATGCGAAAGCGGTATGCCGGTCCATAAGAGCGGTACCCACGAGACCAATAACGTGGAAATCGCCGCCCTGGCTGCTCCGAGGCCGATGCTCCTTATCTCCGACGGCAAAGACTGGACAAAGAATACCCCTGAGATCGAATTCCCATACATTCAGAATATTTATCGCCTTTATGGCGCTGAAAGTAAGGTTGAGAATTTGCACCTTCCCGACGAAGGGCATGATTACGGCTTTTCCAAGCGAATCGGGGCGTATAAATTTCTTGCCAAACATTTTGGCCTTTCGCTCGATAAAATAGCAAAAACGGACGGCTCGATTGACGAAAGCTTCGTTACCGTCGAAAAACCGGAGGATATGCTCGTTTTTGACGCCGAACATCCGAGGCCGTCAAATCCCGGAGTAAACGATATCGATAAACTGCCCTGGGATTAGCTTCGGCTTGTCCCCAAAGGCAATTACCCCCAGCACAGGTCAGGGGGCTGAACAAACTCGTCCCGGCGTAGCTGCAAGCGAAGCCGGATTGGGTTCGTTTTTTCGCCGGCAAAACTCCCAAAAATCACCGATTTTTTCATAATATCTTTGTTTCAAAGAGCTTAAATTAAATTGCCCAGATTAACATTGGGTTCGTTTTTTCAAAAAAGCTCGATTTGTAGAGAACGCTCTACATCTGTCGAACAAATCAACCAAGAGTATGAGTTGATGCGTATAAGCGTTGATTAGTACTCGTGTTAACTCATTTACTCTTTAACTCATTCACTGATTAACCCCCTAAATCAAAGATTTGCAATTCCCTATCCTATACACCGCTGCGAACCTTCCATAGTTCATTGAACATTATAACGAAAAATCCCCTTTTCGCAATCAAAATCCCCGATTTTAGGGGAAAATCCAGGAGAAAAGAGTTGTGAATATTGATTCGTATATCACATGGTTTTTTTCGCAAACCGGCGTTTTAGAACTTGTACATTATTCCGAATAAGTATGATTCGATATGATCCTTGTCAACGATAGGGCTGTTTTTAATCTCATTGCCAAGCCATTCGAAGGAAACCATAGCCATTAAGCTCACTTTCTCGCTATAGATGTAATTAATACGAAAGCCTGCGGTCAGACCTGTTGAATCGCCCGCATTATATTCGGGACGAGACGCAGTTGCCTCTGACGCGCGTACGCCGTAATAATAATCATTGAGCCGGCGGCTTCGGTAATTCAAGCCAATATTTGGGGTTAAAATCAGGGCCGGTTTTTTGCGAGAGTCTCTAAAATCATAACTGTAATAACAACCAAGCTCATATCCTTTATGTTCGTTCAAAATATCGGCGGTTAAATCAGCCGTTATTTTGCCGTAAAGAAAGTTTTTCGATAAGGAGCCTCCCATTTCCAGCGTCCATTTACGGTCATCCATACCTCGCAGGAAGCGGCTGTCATCTTCCTCGTAGCCTTCGAAGCGAACCCTGGTGCGAGCGTCTATTTCCCAATCTTTTTCAGCGAAGAGCAAATAGCTCATCATTGGGCCGTAGAGTGAGAATCTTTCCGTCCTGTATAGAAAAAAGGGAATCCCCCGGCTTTCGGTATCCATGCCCCTATATGGCTCTTTAGTAACGATTGCACCCGCTCCGGCGGAAAAAAGGCTCGTCGGTCGAGCGTAATCGGATTGGCCGTCCGCCGCGGTGGATTCTGCCTCGGCAGTCCAGGGCAATATCATTACAAGGATTATAGACTGTAGTGTAATAAATTTTTGCCGGTTCTTTAGAGTAATCATATACAGTAATTTTATAATATTTTTGGGTAATTTGCCTATATTTTTAAAAATACGTATAACTACGTATTTTTCACTATTTCGACTTAATGCCGTCGGTTAATACCGGCAGGAAATAACAGCCGCCGAAGGCGTACAGAAAGAGCTTGAAACCGGCAACGCCGCCGATCATAAGTGCCGGTCTTTCAATCAATTATATGGTCTTCCGAAATAATCAATAACAATGCTTTGTATATATCTTGTGTTAATTTAATTAGCCGCAATATTGATCGGGCTAAAAATGATATGGAGGATATTTCTAATGTTCCTAAGCATTAATGCTAAACTGCACTCAAAGATAATCCGATTTAATTCATGGTAATGAGTAATATTCTGAGTTTTTCTAAAGTTAGATTGGGAGAGTCAAATAATGCCATTAATGAAAAAAGTAAAGAAATCAATTGGTGAGATCACCGAAATTTTGTTGCTGTTGATTGCATTCGGAATTGTGGTTGAAATCCTCTTTGGTGATGCAGTTCCTTTTTTTGGGCATGTTGCTATGAATCTAACAAGATTACTTAACGATTTGGGCGAAAGTGGATTTGTTGGATTGATTGCTTCCGGTTTTATTGTCTTTTTGTTTTACAGAACAATCGGACTGCCGGTCACAGATAGCAACAGGGAACTTATCAAAACAGCGAGTAAAGGCACAGGGAGAAAGACAAAGCACGCTCGTAAAACTTAGTAATTCTCGTGTATTACATTCTTGATAAATAACGCGGTGTCACTCTAAATGTAGCATCTTGATGCTCGATACCTGATACTCGATATTGGATTCTGGATGAATGTCTTTGTGAGGCCCAAAGGGCCGCGGCAAACTTCCATTAATAAAAGAAAAGATTTCGAAACAACAACGGTTATAAATTCCTTATGTGTTTGCTCCATTCGGCCCGAGCTCATGGCCGAGGGCAGTGGCTGCCACCCGTCGACTTACAGCATGGCGCATCTAATTACATCTGCTAATAAGGTAATCTCTCGGGTGGTTCCAGCCCTATAGCCTTGTATACTCGTCGAAGTATCTCAAGATTCCATTTACCATCATATGAAGGTATCTGGGAGCTTGCTAATAATAGAATCTCCATAAGCCAAAAGGTTGAAAGCAATAGGTCATTAACTAATCCCTTCTTTTGTATGTCTTCGCTCCTTTGAATAATCGCTTCCACATTATCGTCCGATTTCATTTCGGTCCAAGAGGTCATACCAGAATAAGGACTGCTGTGACTCAATTCTGAAAAATTTGAATAGACTACCTTATAATGATGAATCCTCATAGGATTTATTGATGCGCATGCCAGTTTATAAACACTCTTTCCACACCAAGTGTTATCCCAACCTGTCCAACTGTTCTTGTTATGAAACTCTCCAAATATAGGCTCCATGGCCTTTTTAAACTCTTCAAGAAGTAGCGCTCGCTCTTTGGAACATCGCCCAGTCGCTAAATCATATTCTATATTGTTTATTATACGTAAAGACTCCTGTAGTTTACTGAATCTCAGGTATTTCTTAGCTCTGTATTTATACCCCTACCCATTGTCAAGACAGAAAACTGTTGTTTCTAAGGTAGAATCATCGCCGTGTATTAGAGCAGTTGGAACGGAGGGAGCCCGAAGGGCGACCGGAGTGCCAACTGCTACGCCATACA